>Ga0207683_10001576_pt1 | contig 20549 bp, 18 predicted proteins | sample KBSM73metaG_FD_184333 | JGI IMG/M metagenome (GOLD analysis project Ga0207683, IMG submission 184333) | Miscanthus rhizosphere microbial communities from Kellogg Biological Station, Michigan, USA - KBS M7-3 metaG (SPAdes) (version 2) | ecosystem: Host-associated > Plants > Roots > Rhizosphere >... | reverse complement strand
CGGATGCCATAACTGGCGAGCTCGACGGCGCGCCGCACCGAGTCCTTGTAAAAAGCATTGCCGCCGTCGACGATGATGTCTTCCGAGTGAAGCCGCGGCGCGAGCTCGGCGATCACCGCCTCGGTGCCCTTGCCTGCCGGCACCATCAGCCAGACGATTCGCGGCGAAGGCAGCGCGTGCACCAGCGCCTCGAGATTGTCGGCCACGTTGCAGGAGTCGATCGCCGCGAAGGCCGCGCGCGCGTCCGGGGCCGGATCGAACCCCGTCACCGCGACGCCGCGCAAGGCGAGCCGCCGCCCCATGTTGGCGCCCATGCGCCCCAGCCCTACCATTCCGATATGCAAAGACATGTCGCGGTTCCTCAGGCGGCCGAGTCGCCTTGTTCGCACAATACCGAAGCGCGTCGTTGCGCGCTATGTCGGCGGCGTCCGCGCAGCCCTCGCGCTGGCCGCCAGCACGGCGCCGACGATAAGGACAGCGCCGAGCATCGTCCGTGCGTCCGGCACCTCGCCCAGCAGCACGATGGCCAGCGCGATGCCGTAGACGGGCTCCAGCGCCGCAACCACGCTGGCCGTATGCGCGCTCAGCACGCGCATGCTGCGGATGAACAAGCTGTGCGCAAGCGCCGTGCAGACGACGCCCAGAACCAGCAGCAGCGCGAATTCGCGCGCGTCGGGCCGCGTCGGGGCCAGCGCGAGCGCCGGCGCCAGGCACGCGGCGGCGCAGACATTTTGCCAGAAGGCGATCACCGTGGGCGCGCGGCGCGCCGCCAGCGCGCGATTGCTCACCGCGAGCAGGGCAAACGAAAACCCCGAGAGAACGCCCCAGGCTAGGCCTTGCACGACAGGATTGTGGAGGCTCGGCTCGGGCACCAGGATCAGCAATCCGACTACAACCAGGCCGGCGATCGTCCAATCGAGGCCGCGAGCACGCGCGCGCAGCAACGCGAACTCCAGGAGCAGAACGAACAGCGGAAAGCTCGCAAAACCCAGCAGGCCGGTCGCGACATTGGCGATCTGTATCGCCTTGAAAAACGCGAACCAATGCACGGCCAGCACCGCGCCATTGGCCGCCATACGCCACTCGAATGTACGGCGCCCTGCCGGCCCCAGCCGAAGCAGTATCCCGAGAACGGCGGCGGCAACAGCGGCTCGACCAAGCACGATCGTCGCGGCCGGCAGGTCGATCCATTTGCCGAACAGGCCGGCAAGGCCGAACAGCAGCACGGCAACGTGCAGCGACGCCAGCGCAGAAGCGCGGCCGCCGGCGGCATGGACTTCGACGGACTCCTCGGTCATCGTCAGCGATCGGTCGGTGACGGATGCCACTGTACCAGCCGCCCCTTCCGACGCACCGATCGCGCCATCGGCTCGCATAGGGCTTCCCAAGTCGCGGCGGGTTACAATCGACTCCGCTCTCGCGCGCCTTGCGTCGCGCCTTGCGTGGCGCGACCCGAAGCGACAATACACGAGCGAACGCGAACCATACCCGAGGAATACGATGCCGCAGAACATCGCTCCGAAGCAGGTCCTGGACGCCGTGCGTGCAAGCCCCGGCAATCGCGTCAAGGTCGCGGTGTCCGACATCGACGGCGTGCTGCGCGGAAAATATCTGCACAAGGACAAGTTCTTTTCCGCAGCCGAGGGCGGCTTTGGTTTCTGCGACGTCGTCTTCGGCTGGGATATGACCGACCAGTGCTACGACAACACCAAGTTGACCGGTTGGCACAAGGGTTTTCCCGATGCGCTGGCACGGATCGATCTGGGCACGCTGCGCCACGTGCCCTGGGACGACGACGTGCCGTTCTTTCTCGGGGACTTCGTCGCGCAAAAAAATGGCAAGGAGGTCCCGCATCCGGTCTGTCCGCGGCAACTGCTGAAGCGCGTTCTCAAGCGCGCCGAGAAGCTCGGCGTCATTCCGATGTGCGGCATGGAGTTCGAATGGTTCAACTTCGCCGAGACGCCGCAATCGTGGGCCGACAAGGGCTATGTGCGGCCGCAGACGATCACGCCGGGGATGTTCGGCTATTCGCTGCTGCGCGCCAACCAGAACCGCGATTTCTTCAAGGCGCTGATGGTCGAGATGGGCGCTTTCGACATCCCGATCGAAGGCTTGCACACCGAGACCGGTCCCGGCGTCTACGAAGTGGCGATCCTGTTCTCCGAAGCGCTCGAAGCCGCCGACCGCGCAATATTGTTCAAGACGGGCGCGAAGGAGATCGGCTCGCGCTTCGGGATCATGCCCAGCTTCATGGCCAAATGGAACGCCCAGTATCCGGGGTGTTCCGGGCATATCCACCAGAGCCTCTCGGACGGCCGGAAGAACCTGTTTTACGACCCCAAGGGCCGCAACAGCATGAGCAAGCTGTTCGAGAGCTACCTGGCCGGCCAGGTTTCGGGGCTGATGGAATTCGCGCCGATGTACTGGCCGACGATCAACAGCTACAAGCGGCTGGTCGATGGCTTCTGGGCGCCGGTCAAGCCGACCTGGGGCCTGGACAACCGCACCGCGAGCTTCCGCGTCATCGCCGGCGCGCCGAAGTCGACGCGGCTGGAAACGCGCTGCCCCGGCGCCGACATGAACCCTTATCTAGCCGCAGCGGCCGTGCTGGCCGCCGGGTTGTCAGGTATCGAAAGAAAGTTGAAGCTGACGGCGAAACCGATCCACGGCACCAACCAGGGGGCGGAGAACGTTCCGCGCGCACCGCGCACGCTGATCGAGACGACGCGCGTATTTCGGGATTCCGCTCTGGCGCGGGATTGGTTCGGCGATGATTTCGTCGAGCATTTCGCCGCCACCCGCGAATGGGAATGGCGGCAATGGCTCGACGCGGTCACCGACTGGGAAATGAAGCGCTATTTCGAGATCATATGAGGCGGCAACGTTCCGGGGCGGCAGCTTCAGGCGATATCGCCCGCTCGGGCCCGATGGCGCTTGCCGTCGTTCTGCTGATGGCGTGCCTGGCGGCCGGGCCGCTCGGGGCGAAGACCCTGCGCTTCGCCAGCGCGTTCGATCCGCAATCGCTCGATCCGCACGCGCTGGCCCTCTTGTACCAGACCCGCGTGGTGAGCCAGATCTACGAGTCGCTGGTAGCTCGCGATCGCAACTTCGCTATCGAGCCGGCGCTGGCCGTGTCGTGGCAACCGGTGGATGCCAGGCGTTGGCGGTTCAAGCTACGACCCAACGTCAAATTCCACGACGGGGCGCCGTTTACCGCGGACGACGTCGTGTTCTCGATCCAGCGTGCGTTGGCCAAGAATTCGCAACGCGCTTTCCAATTGCGGGGCGTGCTTGAAGCGCGCAAGGTCGATGACCTGACGGTCGACATCATCCTCGAGTCGCCCGATGCTGTCCTGCCGGAAAAATTGATCTACATCGGAATCATGAGCAAGGCGTGGTCCGCCGCGCACGATGTCATCGCACCGCAGAACTACAACGCCAAGCAGGAGACCTACGCGGTCCGCAACGCCAACGGAACTGGTCCGTACGTCCTCAAAAGCTACGAGTCCGATGTCCGTTGCGTGCTGGTCGCCAATCCGCAGTGGTGGGGCCAGCGCGGCAACGTGGACGAGGCGACCTACGTCGTCATCCAATCCGACGCCACGCGCCTGGCCGCGCTCGTTTCCGGTGACGTTGACTTCGTCATCGATCCGCCATTCCAGGACGTGCCTCGCCTGCAAAAGGAAGCTCGCTTCAAGCTCGCCCAGGTCAGTGACATCGGGACGCAGTATCTCGGCTTCGATCAGAGCCGCGACGAGCTGCAGTTCAGCGACGTGAAGGGACGCAACCCGTTCAAGGACCTGCGGGTCCGGCGCGCGGTCTACGCCGCGATCGATATCGACGCCATCGTGGCCAAGGTATTGCGCGGTCAGGCGACTGCGAGCGGCTCGTACGTCTCGAAGCTGCTCGACGGCTACGTCCCGGATCTCGAAAGCCGGCCGAAGTACGATCCTGCCGCGGCCCGGGCGCTGCTGAAGGAAGCGGGCTACGCGGACGGATTCCAGGTGACGCTCGACTGCGTCAATGTCGCCTACCGCGCGGCCGTGTGCCAGGCGATTACAGGCATGCTGGCGCAAATCGGCATCCGGACGACGTTCCAGCCCTGGCCGACGGCGACGTTCTTTCCAAAGCTGACACAGGCGACGACCAGCTTTTTCGAATTCGGCTGGTCGCCGCAGACCGACCCCTGGCCGATGCTGAATGCGATCGTGCACAGCTACGGCGTCGATGGCCCCGGCACGTTCAACGGCGGGAGGTATTCGAATCCCCGTCTCGATCAACTGATCGATTCGATCCGCGTCGAACCCGACATCGTGCGCCGGCGCCAGCTTGTCGGCGACGCGCTGCGGATGATGCGTGCCGACCTGCCGCTGCTCCCGCTCTATCGCCGTACGCTGACCTGGGTGATGCGGCCCGAGGTCAGCGTCGCGCAATGGCCGAGCGACATCCTCGAGCTGCGGTTCGTGCGCATAACCGATGCGCCGCAGATAGGATCGACCGCCCGATGAGCGTCGAGCGATTTGCCTTCCCCACGGCCATTTACTTCGGCGCGGGTGCGCGCAAGCTCGTCGCCGAGCACCTGACCGCGCAGGGCCTGGAGCGCCCGCTGATCGTTACCGACCGCGGCATCGCTCCGTTGCCGCTGCTTGCGAAGTTCATCGCCGACCTGCATCGGCTCGACGTCGCCGTGTATTCGGACATCTGGGGCAATCCAGTCAAAAGCCAGGTCGCTAATGGCGTCGCCGCCTTCCGCAAGCATCGCGCCGATTCGATCATCGGACTGGGCGGAGGCGCTGCGCTCGATGTCGCCAAGGCGATCGCGCTGATGGCGGTCCACGAGGGCGACGTGCTGCACTACGCATGGGACCACCCGCAAGTCCGGCCGATCGAGCACGAGCTGCCCTATTTCGTCGCGCTGCCGACGACCGCAGGCACCGGATCCGAAGTCGGTCGCTCGAGCGTCATATCCGACGACGCGACGCACATCAAGAAGATCATCTTTTCGCCGCGGCTCCTCGCCAAGGCGGTGTTCGCCGATCCCGAGCTGACGCTCGATCTGCCGCCCGCCATCACCGCGGCGACCGGCATGGACGCGCTGACCCACAACGTCGAGTCGTACCTGTCTCCGGCCTACCACCCTTTGTGCGACGGCATTGCCCTCGAAGGGGCTCGTATCGCGGCCCGGTCGCTGCGCACCGCGGTGCGCGAGCCGCATAACCTGCAGGCGCGCTCCGACATGCTGATGAGCTCGATGATGGGTGCGATCGCGTTTCAGAAGGACCTGGGCGCCGTTCACTCCTGCGCGCATGCGCTGTCGACTGTGGCCGATCTGCACCACGGGCTCGCCAACGGCATCATGATCGACCACGTGATGCGCTTCAATCTCCAAAGCGCGACGGCAAAAATGGCCGAGCTCGCCCACGCCGTCGGCGCCGGTGCGACTGGCGCGCTGCCGGAAGCGAATGCGGAAGCCTTCATCGACTGGCTGGCGACACTCAAGTGCGACCTCGGGATTCCCGCCACGCTGTCCGGCCACGCGGCCAAGCGACCGGTGACTAAAGCCGACATCCCTGCGCTCGTCGACGTCGCGATCAACGACATCTGTCACCAGACCAATCCCCGCAAGTGCACGCGCGCGGACTTCGAGCGGATTTTCGCCGGGGCGATGTGAGCTTCTGCTCGCAACGATGCGCGTTTCCCGGCGCGCGCCACGGATGCTGAAAATCGGCATTTCCGCCTGTTTCTTTCACGCCGACCCGCAGCGCGCGCTGTTCAAGGGCATGACCTTGCAGTACATCGAGCAGAACATGGCGCATTGGGTGATGCAGCGCGACGCGCTTGCATTGATGATTCCATCGCCTGACGGTTCGACGCGGCGTGCCGGCAGCGCCGTCACGGTCGACGACTATGCGCGTGAGCTCGACGCCCTGCTGCTGATGGGAGGGTCCGACGTCTGCCCCGCATCGTACGGCGAAGCGGCGCTGCGTCCCGAATGGAATGGCGACCGTGTGCGCGACGATTACGAGATCGCGTTGCTCAAGGCGTTCGTCGCGCAAGCCAAGCCGGTGCTCGGCGTCTGCCGCGGCGCCCAGATCATCAACGTCGCGCATGGTGGCACGCTGTACCAGGACATCGCGACCCAGCGGCCGGGCGCGCTCGAGCACCGCAACTGGGACGTCTACGCCGCCAACTTCCATCGGACCGCGATCGTGCCGGGCAGCGGACTCGCGGCGCTGTACCCGGGTCGGGCGATCGCGAAAACCAATTCGGTCCACCATCAGGCAGCCAAGGACCTCGGACAGGACCTGGTCGTCGAAGCGTGGTCTGAGCCCGACCGCCTAGTCGAGGCGCTGCGCTGGTCGGGACCTTCGTACGTGTTCGGCGTGCAATGGCATCCGGAATTCCACGATCCGGACGACGCGAGCCTGCTCGACGACACGCCCATCCTCGATGACTTCCTCGCGCGCGCCAGGCATTGATCGAAAGCACCCGATGAAAATCATCAATCCCGCGACCGGCGAGCCGATTGCCGAAATCGACGAAGACCGCAGCGCCTCGGTGCGCACCAAATACGAGCGCGCACGCGCCGCGCAGGGCGACTGGGCGGCACTGCCGCTCAAAAAGCGGCTCGACGCCATCCGCGCCTTCCGGGAGCGGATCGTCGCGATGCAGGACACGCTGGCGCGCACGCTGACCCTCGAGGTCGGCAAGCCGATCCGCCAATCGAGAAACGAGCTCAACGGCCTGTTGCCGCGCCTCGACTTTTTCCTGGCCGAGGCCGCAGGCGTGCTGCGCGAGGAAAAAGTCTTCGCCGACGTCAAGCAGAACCTCGAGGAACGCATCTCGCACGAGCCGCTCGGCGTCGTCGCCAACATCTCGGCATGGAATTATCCGTATTTCGTCGGCGCCAACGTGTTCGTGCCGGCGCTGCTTGCCGGCAACGCGGTGCTCTACAAGCCTTCGGAATTCGCCACGCTGACGGGCAGGCATATCGCCGATCTGATGCACGAATCGGGCGTACCGGAGGATGTCTTCGTTCCCGTATTCGGTGGCGGCGCTACGGGTGCGGCGCTGCTGAGGCAGCCGGTCGACGGCGTCTTTTTCACCGGCTCGTACGCCACCGGCACCAAGATCGGCGCGGCGGCCGGCCGCCGGATGATCAAGGTGCAGCTCGAGCTCGGCGGCAAGGACCCCGTTTATGTCTGCGACGACGTCGACGCGAAGAGCGCCGCCGCCGGCATTGCCGACGGCGCTTTCTACAACACCGGACAGTCGTGCTGCTCGGTCGAACGTATCTACGTGCACGAAAGCATCCACGACGCTTTTGTCGAAGCCTTTGTTGCCGAGGTCAACGGCTATCGGATCGGCGATCCGCTCGACGAAAAGACCTACATCGGACCGATCACGCGGCGGGCGCAACTCGATGTGCTGCTAAAGCAAGTGACGGACGCTAAACGGCGCGGTGCGACCTTGCTGACCGGAGGCAAGATCATCAAGCGCAACGGCAACTGGTTCGAGCCGACGGTCCTGACCGATGTCGACCACCGGATGAGCGTGATGCGGGACGAGAGTTTCGGTCCGGTCATCGGAATCCAGAAGGTCAAGGACGACTCCGAAGGCGTGCTGCTGATGAACGACAGCGACTACGGCCTCACCGCGAGCGTCTACACGCCGGACGAAAAGCGGGCGCGAAGGATCCTGTCGAAAATAAGATCGGGCTCGGTGTACTGGAATTGCTGCGACCGCGTGAGTCCGCGGCTCCCCTGGTCGGGCGTCGGTCATTCCGGCATCGGACTGACACTGTCGACGTACGGCATCCAGACCTTTACCCGCCCCAAGGCCTGGCATCTGCGCGGCGCCTGACGGCGGCGGCAGGGCTACGGCACCGGCGCTTGCGATAGAATCCGCTCGTCCCCGCGATTACCTGAGGAAATGCGATGACCTGTCTTGCTCGCTCCACCGTCGCTTTCGCCGTTCTGTCCGCGTTCGCGTGCGTGGTGCATGCGGCGGACGCTCCGAAGTCGCAGGCGGCCGCGAGCAAGGATGTCGATCGCGGCAGATATATCGTGCAGACCAGCGGATGCAACGACTGCCACACGCCCGGCTATGCGGCCGCCGGTGGCAAGGTGGACGAAAAGGACTGGCTGGTCGGCGATCGCCTCGGCTGGCGCGGTCCTTGGGGCACGACCTATCCGGTCAATCTGCGGCTTTTCATGCAGAAGGTCAGTGAGCCGGAGTGGTTGTACGTCGTGAAATCCGAGGAAATGCGTCCGCCGATGCCATGGTTCTCCCTCCGCGCAATGACCGATGCGGACTTGCGCGCCGTCTATCGCTACATCCGTTCCCTCGGCCCCGCCGGGACTGAAGCGCCGGCCTTTCTGCCGCCCGACCAGGAGCCCAAGCCGCCGTACGTGCAGTTCCCTGCGCCGCCGAAATAACGGTAAGCGCGAAAGTCCGAAGGTTCAGCCGCGGTCCTGCAACTCGGCGGCCTTCAGCGTGTTTGCCAGGAGCATCGCGATGGTCATCGGGCCTACGCCGCCGGGCACCGGCGTGATCCACGCCGCCCGCTCGGCGGCCGCGATGTCGACGTCGCCGCAGAGCCGGCCTTCGGCATTCCGGTTCATGCCGACGTCGATGACGATCGCGCCCGGCTTGATCCAGTCGGCGGCGACAAAATAGGGTTTGCCCACCGCGGCGACCAGCACGTCGGCCTGGCGAACGATGCCCGGCAGATCGCGCGTCGCCGAATGGCAGACTGTCACCGTGCAACGGGCCATCAAGAGCTCCAGCGCCATCGGCCGGCCGACGATGTTCGATTGCCCGATGATCACCGCGTGTTTTCCCACCAGATCTTCGCCGGTTTCGGCCAGCAGGCGCATACAGCCGTACGGCGTGCACGGACGCAACACCGGACGCTTCAGCACCAGCCTGCCGATGTTGTACGGATGAAAGCCGTCGACGTCCTTGGAGGGTTCGATGCGCTCGGTGACTCTCTCCGGATCGATTTGATTCGGCAGCGGCAACTGAACCAGGATTGCGTGCACGGCCGGGTCCGCATTCAGCTGGTCGATCAGCGCCAGCAGCGCGGCTTCCGATGTGTCGGCCGGCAGGTCGTGCGAATAGGACAGCATGTTCGCCGCTTCGGTGAACTTTCGCTTGTTGCGCACGTAGATCTGCGAGGCCGCGTTTTCACCGACCAGGACGACAGCGAGCCCGGGACGCGGCAAGCCCGACGCGACACGCGCTGCGACGCGCTCGCTCAAGGTGGCGTTCAGCCCCGCGGCCAGCGTCTTGCCATCGAGGATGCGTGCGCTCATCGCAGTGTCGGATAGCGGTGCAAAGCCGCGAATGTTACCGGATTTCGATCACGGGCCATGCTCTGGCCAGGGCCAGCGCCGCCAGCGTCGGATCGGGATTGACCGCAACCGGATGGGTGATTCGCTCGAGCAGCGGAACGTCGTTGCGCGAGTCGCTGTAAAACCAGCTTTCGCGGAAATCGTCCAGCCGCTGTCGGCGCTGCGCCAGCCACGCCTCGAGGCGCACGACCTTGCCTTCGCGCATGTTCGGCGTCCCCGACACCCTGCCGGTGTAGCGGCCGGCGATCATCTCGGGCTCGGTCGCGATCAGGTGCTCGAAGCCCAGCTCGTCCGCGATCGGCGCGGTCAGGAAGCGGCTGGTCGCCGTCGTCAGCACCAGCAGGTCGCCGGCGCGGCGATGCCGGTCGACCAGCGCACGCGCCGCTGCCGGGATCGCAGGCCGTATCGCACGCGCCATGTAGTCGGCGCGCCAGGCGTTCAATTGGGGCGGATCGCGACCTTTGAGCGTCGCCAGGTAGAACTCGGTGAACTCCAGCACGCCGACTTCGCCGCGTCGGTAGCGATCGACGATCGCGCGGTTGCCCTGCTCGAACACGGTGCGGTCCAGCGCGCCCTCGCCGATCAGGAACTCCACCCAGGCGTCGTCGCTGTCGAGCGCGAGCAGCGTGTGATCGAGATCGAACAGGGCGAGTACGTCGGAAGGCACGAACGAGGACGAAGGATACAATCGCCGAATGAGGGCCGACGGCATTGTACCCGCGATCCATGCGCGGCTCGCGCAGGCGCTCGCCGCACCGCAAGGCGAGTATGCCGCGTTTAGCATCGAGGGCCACACCGTCGGCTGGATCGACCCTGCGCGCGCCGAGCGCCTGTCCGCCTTTGCTTCGGTATTTGCCCGTGCTAAAGAAGAGATCCGGCTTGCCGCGACGCTCGCGGGCCGCAACGCGCGAACCGCTGCCGTCGACGCGGTGACACGCGTGCTTGCCGGAGAGGGTCTGCTCTCCGCCTGGCGCGACGAGCGCTATGCGGTCGCCGTCGAGTTCGGCGCCGCGCCGCTGGTCGACATCGAGCGCGCGGCGGCGCGCTATTTCGGCGTTCGCACCTACGCCGTGCACGTCAACGGGCTGGTGCGCAACCGCGACAACCTGGCGATGTGGCTCGCGCGGCGCAGTCCTACCAAGGCGATCGATCCCGGCCTTCTGGACAATCTGGTCGGCGGCGGTATCGCCACCGGCTACGGCGTGCTCGACACGCTGCGCAAGGAGGCATGGGAGGAGGCCGGCATCCCGGCCGCCGTCGCCGCGCGGGCGCGTCCGGAGGGCAGCATCGATATCTGCCGGGCGCAGCCGCAGGGCCTGCAGCGCGAAACCGTATTCGTCTATGACCTCGAACTCGATGCCGATTTCAGGCCGGCAAATCAGGATGGCGAGGCGGTCGAGCACCGGCAGCTGACAATGTCCGACGCGGCGAAACTGATTGCCGCCGACGGGGGCGATGACGCAGTCACGGCGGACGCCAGCCTGGTCATCCTCGACTGCCTGCTTCGCCACCGTGCGCTGGGACCGGATCGTCCCGACGTTCGCGCGCTGTCGGCATTCCGGCACGCGATGCTCGAGCCCGCGCCTCAGAAAAACGGCCGCGGTGCCTGGCCGGGTGGCGGGGAGACCCGGCCTATGCGGCCTTGACGGCGGCCGGGGCGATCTGGCGGATGCCCAGATCCGCCAGGGCGTCGCGCACCGCATTGACGGCGTGACGCATCTCGTCGGGCCCGATCGCACCGATGCACCCGACCCGGAACGTCTCGAGCTGCGTCAGCTTGCCCGGATAGAGAATGAAGCCCTTGTCGCGCACCTTGTCGTAGAACGCCTTGAACGCATAGCGCGGGTCCGCCGGCGCATGGAAGGTCACGATAATCGGCGCCTGGATGCGCGAATCGAGGAACGGCCGGAAGCCCATCTCCTTCATCCCTGCGACAAGCGTCTCGCAGTTGGCCGCATAGCGCGCGAGCCGCGCCGGCTGGCCTCCTGCGGCCAGATATTGCTCGAGCGCGGCATCGAGGGCGACGACGACATGCGTCGGCGGCGTGTAGCGCCACTGTGTCGTCTTTTCCATGTACGCCCATTGGTCGTACAGATCGAGCGACAGCGAGGACGAGTTGCCCGCGCATTGCTCGAGCACGCTTTTGCGCGCGAAGACGAAGCCCATTCCCGGCGGGCCTTCGATGCACTTGCCCGATGCGGCGATCAGCGCATCGAACGGCACCGCGCGGGCGTCGATCGGAATCGCGCCGAACGAGCTCATCGCGTCGATGATCAGGCGCCGGCCGCGCTGCGCAACCGCTTCGGCGATCTCCGGCAGTGGATTGAGGATCCCGGTCGAGGTCTCGCAGTGGATCAGGCCGACGTGGGTGATCGTCGGATCGGCGTCGAGCTTCCTGGCGACGTCCGCAGCGGTGGTCGGGACATCCTCGGGGGTTTCGAATACAGAAAGCTTGCGGCCCATCATCTCGGTAAGCTTGGCAAGCCGTTTGCCGTACGCCCCATTGATCAGCACCAGCAGATGCCCGTCGCGGGGCACCAGCGTGTTGACCGCCGCTTCGACCGAGAACGTGCCGCTGCCCTGCATCGGCACGCAGACATGCGTGCCCTCGCCGTTGACGACCGCGGTCAGCCGTGCGCGCACGCGTGCGGTGACCGCGTTGAAGCTCGCGTCCCACGAGCCCCAGTCGCGGAGCATCGCCGCCTTGGTGGCGAGCGAGGTGGTCAACGGCCCCGGCGTCAGGAGAATGGGGTCACGCCCGCTGTAGGTCATGAAAAGCTCCTCTCAAGGATTTCGCATCACGTGGCGACCGGCGTCCGCCAGGCCTGCGTGCGGGTCACCAGGAAACGCGTCAGCAGCGCATAAACGAGACATATTACGATCGAGGTCGCGACGATGAGCGTCGCCATCGCGGCGGCGGGTCCGATCTCGCCGGCTTCGTCGAGATTCACGATTGCCACCGAAGCGAGCTTGGTGTCGGGCGAATAGAGAAAGATCACCGCCGACAGCGTGACCATTGCGTTGATGAAAAGGTAGCGTGCGATGTCGAGGATGGCCGGCAGGCAGACCGGCACGGTGACGCGGAAGAATGTCTTGTAGAACGGCACCTTCAGCGAAGCCGAGACGGCCTCGAATTCGTTGTCCAGCGCTTTCAGCGCCGTCACCGCCGTCAGGTGGCTTGACGTGTAGTAGTGGATGATGGTCGACAGCACCAGAATCGTCATCGTCCCGTACAGAATATTCAGCGGGTTGGAGGGGGCGTTGAAGAAAAAGATGTAGCCCAGGCCGAGCACCATGCCCGGAACCGCCATCGGAATCGAGGCGAGAAAGCGCATCGCCGTGCGAACTGGCGCCAGCCCGCGAGTCTTCTCCAGCAGGTAGGCGCCACCGAAGACAAGCACGGTGCCGGCGAGCGCAGTCAGCAGCGCCATGCGCAGGCTGTTGAAATACGAGTCGATCACCCCGCCGTCGATCAGGCCGAACCCGTAGTGTCGCAGGCTGAATGATTTGTCGTACGGCCACAGCTTGATGAACGATGTGTAGATCGCCATGCCGAGCACGGCGAGCATGACGACGCACACGGTCGCGCAAAAAGCGAGCATCGCCAGATCGAAGCCTCGCGAAGGTCGTGGCACGTATGCCACCGCGCGCGACGAGAATTGCGATTGCTGGCGGCTTTGCATCCACCAGTCGATGGCGAAGGCGATGACCACGGGCAGTAACAGTATCAATCCGACGATAGCGCCGCGGTTGAAGTTCTGCTGTCCGATAACCTGCTGATAGATGTCTATGGCGAGCACGTGGTAGTTTCCGCCGATGACCTTCGGGATGCCGAAATCGCTGACCGTGTATGAGAAGACCACCATCGCGGCGCTTACTAGGCCGTAGCGCGCCGAAGGCAGGGTGATGGTGAAGAACTGTCTTCGCCTCGTCGTACCCAGCGATTCTGCCGCTTCATAGAGGCGACGGTCGGTCAGCAGCAGCGAAGTCAGGACGATCATCAACGCATGCGGAAAGATCGCGTAGATCGAGCTGATCACGATCCCGATCGGTCCGTAGACCGAGTGGCCGAAGAGCAAACCCTTAAGCGCGCCCTGATTGCCGAACCACTGGATGAACGAAATTGCCGCAAGCAGCGACGGCGCCAGAATCGGCGTCAGCGCGATCAGGCGAAACACGCTCTTAGCCGGCATGCAGCTCCTTGTGAGCCCGTAAGCAAACGTGAAGGCCAGCGGAATGGTAACGATCGTTACGATGATCGCGACGAAAAGCGTATTGGTCAGCGATTCGACCAATCCCGGCGACTGCACATAATCGAGGATTTGGCCGAATCCCACGAATGTGCCGTCCTTGTCCTGGACGCTCTTGACCAGGATCGCGCCGAGCGGCGCGAGCAGGAACAGGACCAGCGCCGTACAAGCGAGCAGCAGCAGCGCCTGGGCCGCGCGCTGGGGCCAGTCGATGCTGCCCGTTGGCGCAGATGGCTTGGAGACCGGTGTTGCGAGTGTCGCCACAGGTGTCAAGCGAGCAAACGCATGCACTCAGGGGGGAACCCAACCGACACCGGCGCTCCCTCGCCCAGTGCCATGCGGTCCAGACTCTGTCGCGACAGGGTCACCAACAGCGGCTGATCCTGCTGGTCACCGACCCGGACTGTCACGAGGCAGAAAGCGCCAAGAAACTCGATCTTCTGCACCTGTGCGTTGGCGCGGCTTGCCTCCGGCCCCACCGCGCCGTTCACCTGCACGTCTTCCGGCCGCAGGTAGAGCTTCACACGTGTTCCAGGCGCAACGTCGGGCGCGCCCGGCACCGCGCCGATGCTCATGCCGCAAACGCGAAAGCGGCCGGCGTCTTCGGCAACCGCGCTCAGCACGTTCACCTTGCCGACAAAGTCGGCGACAAACGCCGAGGCCGGTTCGCGGTAGATCTGTCGCGGCGTACCGACCTGCTCGATGCGGCCTTGGTTCATCACCACGACCGTGTCGGCCATCGATAGCGCTTCCTCCTGATCGTGCGTCACCATGATGGTCGTCACGCCCAGGCGCTGCTGCAAAGCGCGAATCTCGCCCCTCAGGCGTACGCGCTCCAGCGCATCGAGTGCCGACAGCGGCTCGTCGAGCAGAAGCAGCCCGGGCGACGTCGCCAGCGCGCGAGCGAGCGCGATCCGCTGTTGCTGTCCACCCGAAAGCTGGCCCGGATACTTGGTCCCCGCGTCGGGCAATCCGACAAGCGCCAACAGCTCCGCGACACGCGTGCGAATCCGCGCACGTCCTGCGCGCCGGTTGACCAGCCCGTAGCCGACGTTGTCGCTGATCGTAAGATTAGGAAACAACGCATACGACTGGAACACAATGCCATAGTCGCGCTTGACCGCCGGCAGACGCGAAATGTCGCGACCGTTTTGTACGATCCGGCCGCGATCCTGCGTCTCGAGGCCCGCGATGATGCGCAATAGCGTAGTCTTGCCGCACCCGGAAGGCCCCAGGAACGTGACGAGATCGCCGCGCGCGACCTCGAGCGACACGCCGGATAACGCCGTAAAACGGCCGAACTGCTTGGCGACGTCCGCGAGCGACAGGAACGCGTCCTGGCGCGGGGGTTGAGCTTGCATCTCAGGCACTAGGGACACGGCGCGCGAGACGAGGGACGCATCATGCCCCTCTCCACGCGCTCCGGCCCCCGGTTGACGCCGCTACTTCGGCAGCGACTTGCTGTTGTAGCGCTTGGTCCATTCGGCCAGGATCCGGTCGCGATTCTTGGCCGACCATTCGAAATCGTTCTTGATCAGGTGCTTCTCGTAATCCACCGGGATGAATTCGAGCTGCTTGCTCATTCCCGGCATGGCGACGACGGCGAAGTTGTCGGCAAACAGCTTCATCGCGTCCGGCGTAGCAAGCCAGTCCATCAGCTTTTCCGCTGCCGCCATCTTCTTGGTTGTCTTCATTATGCCGCTGGCCTCGAGGTCCCAGCCCAGCCCCTCGGACGGAAACACGATGTCGACCGGCGCACCGGACTTCTTGGTCGCCATGGCACGGTATTCGAACGAGATGCCGATCGGAAATTCGCCCGCCCCGGCCTGCTTGCAGGGCTGCGACCCGGAGTGCGTGTAGACGCCGACGTTCTCGTGCAGCGCGTCCATGAACTTCCAGGCATCCTGCTCGCCCCACATCTGCAGCCAGCCCGATACATCCAGGAATCCGGTGCCGGACGACGCCGGATTGGGCATCACGATCTTGCCTTTGTAGACAGGCTTGGTGAGATCCTTCCACGACGCGGGCTTGGGCAGATTCTGCTTCTGCGCCTCGACCGTGTTGAAGCAGATTGCGGCGCCGTAGACATCCATGCCGACCCAGCGCGGCGGGTTCTGCGAGTCGCGATACCGCGCGGGAATCTTGTCGAGTCCCTTGGGCGCGTACGGCTGCAGCATGCCTTCGTTGGCGAACACCGCCATGCTCGACGCCGACGTGCCGATGACAAGATCGGCCTGCGGATTTGCCTTCTCGGCGAGGACCTTCGCGGTGATTACGCCGGTGGAATCGCGCACCCACTTAAGCGCGATGTCCGGATAAGCCTTGTTGAACGCTGTCTCGTACGCTTTGATCTGATCGGTCTCGAGCGCCGTGTAGACCAGCAATTCGGTCTTTTGCGCCAGCGCTGTGCCCGACCAGCCAATCGCGCCGGCCAGCACGAACAGTGCGACGCGATGCCACCTGGACTTGCATGTCGCGACTTGCATTGCTTCCTCCCCAAGAATTGAGACGACGACCCAGAAAATCCTACGCGCCCCGCGCGCGGCGCGCAAACGACGATTGTCGCATGTTGTGGCAGCACCCTGGACTGCAGCCCGCGAGTTCAGCCATACTATGCAATTATTGCAGATTGTTGACAATCTACAGTAACAGGCATGTAATGCAAGCGTGCTGAAATTGCTCAAACCTAACGGCGCGCGGGCCGCGGGCGCATCGAAGTCTCGTGGGCGGTCCGCGACCGACGGGCGTGCGAGCCACGGCGGGCTTCCGCCTGGCACCGGCGTCGGTGCGTCGATCATCCTGCTGCAATCGAACTCGTTGCCGGGACTGGTCCAGCGGGAGCTCGAACGGATGATTCTGGCCGGAGACCTGGTACCGGGCTCAAAGCTCAACGAAGCGTTGCTCGCCAAGGCCTTGGGCGTTTCGCGCGGACCCGTGCGCGAGGCATTCCGCGCCCTCGAGGAATCCGGCCTGGTGCGGCTGGAGAAAAATCGCGGCGTCTACGTGCGCCAGATCCCGATCGAGGAAGCAGACGATATCTACGAGCTCCGCGCCGTGCTCGATGATTTTGTCGGCCGCAGGGTCGCCGCGACGGCGAGTCCGGAAGCGGTGCGCGCGCTTCGCGGCGATGTCGCCCGAATGGAAAAGGCCGCGGCGCGAAATGACGTCGACACCTATCTGACCGCCAACCTGGACTTTCACGACCGGCTGGTCACGTTGGCGGGCAACGCCAAGCTGTTGCTTACCTATCGCCGGCTGGCCAACGAGCTCAGGCTTTTCCGGCGGGCGACCTTGGCGCAGGGTGACACGCTGTCGGTATCCACGCGCGAGCATCGGGAGATCGTCGACCAGATTGCTGCCGGCAAGGTGGCTGGCGCCGGGCGCGCTCTCTACGATCATGTGATGGCAAGCCGTGAACGCATGCATCGTCTATATGCCGCTAGCGACAAGCCGCCGGCGCTCCGGTCGACGCGTCCGGCAATCGACAAATGAGCGCCGATACCGCAACACGTTGAACCCGAACTCGAATTCGCCGTGCCGCGCGAACCTACCACAACGCCTTTGATCAGCGGCAGATCCCTAAGGAGGAAGAAAATGCACCCATTCGATCATCCCCGCGCCACTCAACCAGCGCGCCCTGCCCGACGCATGCTGGCCGTAGCCGCCTTGGCTACATTCGTCTTCACCGTCGGCGCTCAAGCACCGGCTGCCGCACAGGCCTGCGAAGACCCGAAGGTGCTCAAGTTCTCGATCATTCCGACGCAGGAGTCGGTGCGCGAGCTCACGCTGTACAAGCCGGTGATGGATCTTCTGTCGAAGAATACCGGCAAGAAGATCGAGTTCTACATGCCAACCTCGTATTCGTCGGTCGTCGAGGCGCTGATGGGCAAGTGGGTCGACGTCGCCGTCCTCGGACCGGAATCGTACGTGATCGCCCACAACAAGGACGCGACGATCGAGGTCTTCGCCACCTATTACAAAACCAAGGTCGGCGTCCAGGAGGCGGGGCCAGGCTACAAGTCGCTGTTGATCACCAAGAAAGGGTCGAAATTCACGACGGTCGATTCGTTGAAGGGCTCGGTAATGCTGCTGGTCGATCCCGCCAGCACGTCGGGGGCACTGATTCCCGAGGCGGTATTCGCCAAGAAGGTCATCAACATGCCGCTGAACCAGTATTTCAGCAAGGTCGCCTTTTCCGGAGGCCACGACCTGTCGACCCTCGCGGTGGCGGATGGCCGCGCCGACGCTGCCTTTGTCGCCAGTCACCGCTTCATGAACACCGTCGCTACCGGCAAGGTGAAGGTCGAGGACTTCAATTATCTGTGGTCGTCACCGCTGATCCCGCAGGATCCGTTCGTATACCGCGGCACGCTGTGTGCTCCACTGAAGGAGCAGATCGCCAAGACCTTCCTGACGCTGGAAACGACGCCTGAAGGCAAGAAGTATCTGGAGAACGTCGAGTCGGAGAAATTCGTGAAAATGACCGACGCCGACTACAACATCATCCGGGACGCGGGCATCAAGTAGGTAGCCGAGAGGCAACCCGGACGCTCTGTCGTCCGGGTTTCGGTCCGGCATTTGCTCATGCTCACTCGTCAGGCCAATCCGCGATGACCGTCGCGCTCGAAGTCAAGAACCTCCGCGCCGGTTACGCCGGGCGTGAAATCCTCAAGGGCGTCAGCTTCCAGGTTGACGCCGACGATTTTTTCGCGATCATCGGCCCCAGCGGCGCGGGGAAATCGACGTTGATCCGATGCGTGAACCGCCTGGTCGAACCGACCGGCGGCCAGGTGCTGTTCCACGGCGTCGACCTTCTCCAGCTCGACCAGGCGCGCCTGCGCGAGGCGCGGCGCAGCATCGGCATGATCTTCCAGGAATTCAACCTGATCGAGCGCTTGTCAGTCATGGATAACGTCCTTACCGGCAGGCTCGGGTATACCGGCACGCTGCGCAGCCTGATGCGCATGTTCACCGCCGAGGACATCAGGAAGGCGCTGGCACTGCTCGATCGCGTCGGCCTGGGCGAATACGTCGACAAGCGTGCGGATCGCCTCTCCGGGGGGCAACGGCAGCGCGTCGGCATCGCCAGAGCGCTGATCCAGAATCCGCGCATGCTGCTGGTCGACGAGCCGACGTCGAGCCTCGATCCGAAGATCTCGCGAGAAGTCATGGGATTGATCCGCGAGATCGCGCGGGAATTCCATATCCCCGTCCTGTGTAACATCCACGACGTCGAGCTCGCGACCGAATTCTGCACGCACGTGATCGGCCTGCAGGACGGCGTCAAGAAATTCGAGGGCCGTCCGGCCGAATTGAATGCGCAGGCGCTGCACGAGATCTACGCGATGGAGGTCCTGTGAACGGGCCGGCGGTCGACGTGCGCGCCGCCGCGATCGCCGCAGGCCGCCGGCGTGGCCGGGCGCTGCGTTCACTGACCTATCTCGCGATATTCGGCGCGGTGCTGTGGAGCATCCAGGTCATCATGATCGCTGACACCGATTGGGCACGGCTCGCCGCAAGCTCCGCCGGCAAGACGCTCGCGAGTTTCCTCGAGTTCGACTACCGCTTGCTGCCGGAGCTCGTCGACCCGACGATCGACACCGCGTTGATGGCGACGCTCGCGACATTGGCCGGGCTGTTGCTCGCGATTCCCGTCGCCTGGCTCGGCGCGGCGAACATCAGTCCGCTCGGCCGCGCTTCGTATGTCGTCGGCCGGTTCCTGATGACTGTATCGCGTTCGGTGCATGAAATCGTGTGGGGGCTGATTTTCGTTTCCGCGGTCGGGCTGGGAGCGCTCGCCGGCATCCTCGCGATGGGCGTGCGGTCGGTCGGCTTCATCTCCAAGATCATCGCCGAGGCGATCGAAGACGTTCAACCCGGGCCGATCGAGGCGATGCGCGCCGTCGGCGGCAACCGGTTCCAGGTGCTGTGGTATGGCATCTTGCCGCAGATCGTGCCGGTGGTGCTCGGCACGATGATCTTCGAGTGGGACATCAACATCCGCCGCTCGACGATCATGGGGCTGGTAGGCGCCGGCGGTCTCGGGCTCGTGCTCTTTCGCCAGATGGCGATGCTCAACTACGGCGGCGTCGCGACGGTGATCCTCGCCGTGCTGTGCTTGATCATTCTCGGCGAGATCGTGTCCTACTATGCCCGCAAAGCCGTCATTTGATCCCGCGCTGATCGCGCGAGGCCCCGCGGGCCAGCCGGCGGCGTTCGCGCGCGGAACGACGGCGGAACGCGACGCCGCAGCCGGCATTCCCTCAGGCTGGCAGCGCTTTCGCTTTCCGCAAAGTCTTTATCGATATGCCGCACTGCTGGCCACACTCGCGTTCATCGCCTATGCCGTCGACCGCCTGAACATCGACCTGGAGCGGCTGCCCGGCATCCTCGGGCGCATCGCCACGACGCTCGGACAGCGCTATTTCCCGCCCAACATAGAACACATCACGCGCGCCGATTACCTGCATTCGGTGCTCGAGACGATGCAGATGTCGTATCTCGCGACGGTGCTCGGCATCGTGCTCGCGATACCGCTCTCTTGGCTCGCGTCATTCAATCAGACGCCGAGCCGGCACGTCGGCTACGGACTGGCGCGGTTGATCATCATGGGATGCCGTTCGGTGCACGAGATGATCTGGACGATCCTCCTCGTCGCCGTGCTCGGCTTCGGCATGCTTCCCGGCACGCTGGCGCTGACGCTTTTCTGCATCGGCTTCGCCGGCAAGCTTTTCACCGAGGCGATCGAAGCGATCCGGCCCGGTCCGGTCGAGGCGATACGCGCGACCGGCGGCAACCGCTTCCAGATTTTTGTCTTCGCAGTTCTGCCGCAGGTACGCGTCGCCTGGACCGGCATTTCGATCTACACTTGGGACGTCGTCTTCCGGGCGGCCACCGTCGTCGGTTTTTTCGGGGCCGGCGGAATGGGATGGTACTTGCGCGA
>Ga0207683_10001572_pt1 | contig 20567 bp, 19 predicted proteins | sample KBSM73metaG_FD_184333 | JGI IMG/M metagenome (GOLD analysis project Ga0207683, IMG submission 184333) | Miscanthus rhizosphere microbial communities from Kellogg Biological Station, Michigan, USA - KBS M7-3 metaG (SPAdes) (version 2) | ecosystem: Host-associated > Plants > Roots > Rhizosphere >... | reverse complement strand
GGCGGGCGGCTCGCGCAAAGGCGCTCGACCGCCCGCCTGATCCTGCGCGTCGCGCTGCGCTCCCGCGGCGCGAACCTCCTCCCTCCCTTCGGTCGGGAGACTATTCGCGCCGCGAGCCGATGTTGCCCAAAGGCAAAATGTAATCGGTCTTCCTAGGGCAGCACCGTCGCCGGCCAGTGGAGGCCGAGGGCCTTGGCGAGGAAGACGGCCATCTGGCCGCGCGTGAGGGGAGAGTCGGGGCAGTAGATGCCGGTGCCGCAGCCGGCCGTGATTCCCGAAGCCGCGAGCGCCTCGACGAACTGGAAGAACGGATGCGAGATCGGCACGTCGCTGAACGTCGCGATCGCGGGCGCGGGGGAGACCAGGCGGCGATAGAGGATCCGGGCGCCGCGCAAGCGCAGATCGGACGAAAAGCCCGGCGCCCCGTTGAGCCCGAAATCGGCTGCGAGCACGTAGTTGACGACCTCGTCGGTCCCATCGTTGTCGGGGTCGCCGTCATATTGAATCGTGTAGTCCGGGAGCACCGTGATGACGGTATCGCCCGGGGCGGCCGTGCTCGATCCGCCGATCGAGCAATCCCCGCCGGGATCGGTGCCGTCGGGATCGATCCAGCTCCGGCAGAGACGAACGCCGATGTCGACATCGACGTCGGCCGAATCGTCGCGCACAAAAAGGTCGATCCGCTCGATCCGCGAGCCGCTGGGGAGCATGCCCGAGTGCAGCGGCGCGAGGAAGTTGCTGGAGTTGGCCGTGGGCCGCCGGTAGGAGTCGGCGGCGCAGCAGAACGAGAGGTAGGTCTGCGCCGAGCTGTTCGGAAGGAAAGCCACGTGCGACAGCGTCAAGGCCTGCAGATCGTCGGTACCGTAGCCGCTGCGCGGTACGGATTCTTGTTGCGCGGCGAGGGGAGCGATTCCGAAGGCGGCGAGAAGTACGGCCGGAGCGGCGAGGCGCGCTTGAGACATGGGGGCCTCCGTTTGGCGTTTGACGCATGAGGTTGCGTTTCGCGTTCGCGATCGTAGCGCCGGAGCGAAGTCGTGGGAGACAATCCGCGCGTGCGATACGAGGTCCTGGTCATCGGCGGCGGGCACGCGGGCATCGAGGCGGCCCACGCCTCCGCGCGCATGGGCCGGCGCACGGCGCTTCTGACGGGGGCGTTCGACGCGATCGGCCGGATGTCCTGCAATCCCGCGATCGGAGGCCTCGCCAAGGGCCAGCTGGTCCGGGAGATCGACGCGCTGGGCGGGGTCATGGGAGGGCTCGCCGATGCCGCCGGCATCCAGTTCCGGATCCTCAACCGATCGCGCGGGCCTGCGGTGTGGGGGCCGCGCGCCCAGTGCGATCGCGCGCTCTATGCCCGGCTCGCTCGCTCGCGCATGGAGGAGACGGAGAACCTGACCGTCCTCCAGGGCATGGCGGAGAGCATCCGGACCTCGGGCGGGCGTGTGACCGGGGCGGTCACCTCGAACGGCGAAGCGATCGACGCGGACGCCGTCGTCGTGACGACGGGAACGTTTCTCAACGGCCTCATGCACACGGGAACGCGCCGGACGCCGGGCGGACGCGTCGGCGAGCTGGCTTCGGCCGGGCTCTCGGCCTCTCTGGCGTCGCTCGGCCTCGCCCTCGGCCGCTTCAAGACGGGCACGCCTCCGCGCGTCCATCGCGATTCGGTCGACTACACCGCGTGCGCGCCGCAGGACGGCGACGATCCACCGGTCCCGTTCTCGTTCCGCACCCGGCGGCTGCCCGCGGCGGCTGGCCAGGCGCGCTGCTGGCTGACGGCGACGAATCCGCGCGTGCATGCGATCATCCGCGCCCACCTGCACGAAAGCCCCATGTACTCGGGCCAGATTCACGGCACCGGCCCGCGTTACTGCCCGTCGGTCGAAGACAAGGTCGTGAAATTCGCGGAGAAGGAATCCCACACGCTCTTTCTCGAGCCCGATGGTTGGGATTCCGAGGAGATCTACATCAACGGCCTCTCGACCTCGCTTCCCGAAGAAGTGCAGCGCGAGATCCTCGACGAGATCCCCGGGCTTTCGAGCGCGGGAATGCTGCGGCCCGGCTACGCGGTCGAGTACGACGTGGTGTATCCGGAGCAGCTCTCGCCGGCACTCGAGGCTCTCGAGGTGCCGGGACTTTTTCTCGGCGGCCAGATCAACGGAACCTCCGGATACGAGGAGGCCGCGGCCCAGGGTCTGCTCGCGGGCATCAACGCGGCGCTCGCGGCGCGTGGCGAGGCGCCCTTCGTGCTGGATCGTTCGGAGGCGTACGCCGCGGTCATGATCGACGATCTGACGACTCGTGGCGTCGAGGAGCCCTATCGGCTCTTCACGTCGCGCGCCGAGTATCGGTTGCTGCTCGGCGTCGATACCGTGCTCCCCCGTCTTCTTCCGCACGGCAGGCGCCTGGGGCTGATCGACGAAGGGGAGTACCGGAGGGCCATGGAGGGCGAGAACAGGATCCTCCGGGCCGAGGCGGCGCTCAGAGAGCGTGTTTTCAACCCTTCCGCCGCGAACCGTGCACTCTTCGCCGAAACGCTCGAGATCGTGCTCGATGCGCCGGTCTCAGCGTTTAAACTACTGCAACGAAAGGACTTATCTACAGATAAGGTCTCGGTTCTCGCCCCGGAGGCTTTCGAGGGACTCTCTCTGGAAGAAAGGAGCTTTCTCGAGAGCCGGGTCCGCTACGAGGGCTATATCCGTCGGGAGAAGGACCGCCTGGAGCGGCTGAGGCCATTCGAAGCGCGTCCGATCCCGGAAGACTTTCGCTACCTGGGCATACCGGGGCTGTCGCACGAGATCGTCGAAAAGTGCACGCGGAAGCGACCCCGAACCGTCGGGGATGTCGCGCGGCTTCCCGGAGTGACGCCAGCGGCCGTCGCGATAATCTCGGCGCATGTCGCCCGAGCCGGAGCCGGAGGCCCCCTCCCCACCTGAGGCCTTCCGGCGACTGCTCGAAGGCGAACGCCCCCGATTCGATCCGAGCCTCCCCGACGCCGTTCTGGCCCGTCTCGCCACGTACCTGGCGGAGCTCGATTCGTGGCGGCGGAAGGTCAACCTCACGGGGCGTCTCTCGCCGCGGGAGCTCGCCCTCCACACCCTCGAATCCGTCCTTGGCTCAAGGCTAATTGCTCATGGCGAACGGGTTGTCGACATCGGCAGCGGCGCCGGGTTTCCGGGCCTTCCGCTCGCGATCGCGAGGGACGACCTCGACGTCTCGCTCGTCGAGCCTCGCTCCAAACGCTGCGCCTTCCTCCGCCACGTCGCGCGCACACTGAAACTCGAGAACGTCCAGGTGCTCGAAGCCCGCATCGAAGAGGTCGGCGGGCAGACGTTCGACGTGGCCACGACGAGGGCCGTCGGGCATTTCGCGGAGTGGCTGGCCGGCACGCCATTTCTCGACGCGTCGGGGCTGGTCCTGGCCTGGACGACCGATTCGGCCAGCATCGAGACGGCTCTCGGTCCGAAGTTCCGCCTCGAAGGGAACCTCCTCATCCCGGAGTCGGCAAAGCGCCGGATCGTCTCGTTTCGGCGGGTCGCATGAGTGTTCCACGTGGAACGTGGCCATTTCGTCCTTCGGACTTGGTACCCGACCGACGATAATCCCCGACCACATGAGCCGGATCCTCGCGATCGCCAACCAGAAGGGCGGCGTCGGAAAGACGACGACCGCCATCAACCTGGCGGCCGCGCTTGCGGCGTTCGACAAGCGAATCCTTCTCGTCGACCTGGACCCTCAGGCCAATGCGACCTCCGGCCTGGGCTTCTCGAAGCGAGAGGCGTCCACGGTTTACAGCGCCCTGCTCTCCGGCGATATGGCCGGCGCCGTCCGAGAGTCGAACTTCGCCAACCTCTGGGTTGTGCCCTCCGGCCGGGACCTGGTCGGGGCCGAGATCGAGCTCGTCGAGCAGCCCGACCGGGAAGCCAAGCTGCGATTCGCCCTCGGGCCCGTTCGGGGGGCATACGACTTCGTGATCATCGATTGCCCCCCGTCCCTGTCCCTTCTGACGGTCAACGCCCTCGCAGCCGCGGACGCCGTCCTGGTGCCCATCCAGACCGAGTACTTCGCGCTCGAGGGGCTCACGGAGCTGCTCGAGACCGTCGAGCGCGTGCGGAACTCGTTCAACCCCCTCCTTGCGATGGAAGGCATTGTCTTGACGATGTTCGATGAGCGGACTAACCTCGCCAGACAGGTCGTCGACGACATTCGCCAGCACTTCGGAGACAAGGTTTTCGAGACCGTGATACCGCGGAACATTCGCCTCGGCGAAGCGCCGTCCTTCGGCAAACCGGTCCTTTCGTACGACATCAAGTCGAAGGGCGCTGAGGCTTACCTGTCTCTGGGGCGGGAATTGCTGAAGCGCCGGGAGGGCCGATGACGATCGGGAAGAAGCCGGCCCTCGGGCGCGGCCTTTCGGCCCTGCTGCCCGGCAAGGATGACGTTCCACGTGGAACACAGCGGGAAGCCGAGATCGTGCAGCTGAGGCCCTCGAGGTTCCAACCCCGACGCGACTTCTCTGAGGGGGCCCTCGCCGACCTGGCTCAATCGATCCGGGAACAGGGGATCGTTCAGCCCATCGTCGTGGTCGCCCGAGGCGAAGGCTTCGAGATCGTCGCAGGGGAGCGCCGCTGGCGCGCTGCGAAACTGGCCGGCCTCGAGAGAGTGCCGATCGTGGTTCGGGAGCACACGTCCGATCGGGAGCTGCTCGAGCTCGCGCTCGTGGAAAATCTGCAGCGCGAAGATCTGAACGCGCTCGAAGCCGCCGAGGCTTACGCGCGTCTCCGCGAGGAGTTCCAGCTCACTCAGGATCAGATTGCGGATCGGGTCGGCAAAGAGCGGGCGACGGTCGCTAACTCATTGAGACTACTGAAGTTATCAGCAATCGTCAAAGATCGTGTGCGTTCCGGAGAGCTCTCGGCCGGCCACGCCAGGGCTCTGCTCGCCCTCGCGTCTGTCGATGATCAGGAACGCCTCGCGGAGGAGATCATCCGGCGCGCGCTGTCGGTGCGGCAGACGGAGAAGCGGGCGGCCACGATGGCGGCGGGCGACAAGGTCGTGCGCGACAAGCGTCGGGATCCCTTCACGCGCGACGCCGAAGAGAAGCTTTCGCGCCGCCTCCAGACGAAGGTCCGCATCGTCCGAAAGCGTCGCGGAGGAAGGATCGAGCTGTCGTATGGATCCGAGGAAGAGCTGATCGGCCTGTTCGAGAATCTGATGAAGAACCAGTGGCAGTAAGGATCAGGAGGCCGTAGGCAGTAGGCAGGAGGCAGGAGCCGAGCGGCATCGTCCTGCCTCCCGCCTCCTGACACCTGCCTCCTCGTACCTTTTTCGAAGGAGCACCCATGAAACCTCGAGGCGATGGCGCCACGCTCAACGGATTCCTCGACAAGGGCAGCCGCTTCAAGGGCGAGCTGTCGTTCGAGGAGACCTTTCGCATCGACGGCAAGTTCGAGGGCACGATTCCTTCCGGAAGCGAGCTCATCCTCGGGGACACCGCCGAAGTCGACGCTCAGATCCGCGTCGAGCGCGTCTCGATCAACGGGACGCTCAAGGGCAGCGTGCACGCGAGCGAGCGCATCGAGATCCATCCGCGCGCCCGGGTGACCGCGGATCTTCATGCGCCGGTGTTGCGAATCGAAGAGGGCGCGTACTTTCAGGGAACCTGCGACATGAGCGGTGACACGGCCCCGAAGCTTCTGGAGATGCCGCGTAAGTGATTGGTTTTGTATGAGTTAGCCAGGAGGCGTAGGCAGGAAGGAGGAGGCGGGAAAACAGAGCCGCATCACTCCTGCTTCCTGCCTCCGGACGCCGGCCTCCTGGTCCCGACGCGCTCTCGACTCTCAACCTCCCCTGTGTTATTCATCCGCGGTTCCGCTGACGTCGTCAGGAAATCTCCATGATCGAGTTACCCAACGTAACGAGTCTGTACGTGCTTCTTGCCTTCGGGGTGAGTTACTTCATCCTGAAGAAATACCTCTTCGTTCCGCTCTCGGGGATCCTCGAGGAACGCGAGCGTGAAGAGCACGAAGCGCAGAAGGCTTACGCCGAGAGCCTCGCCGCGCTCGAGCAGGCCGTGGCGGCGGGAGAGCAGAAGCTCATCCTCGCGCGCCGCGAGGCGCTGAAGACACGCGAGGCGCTACGCGGCGAAGGCGCAACGCTGCTCGAGCAGAAGCTCGGAGAGGCGCGCGCGCGGGCCTCGGACGAGATCGCTCGCGGCAGCCGCGAGATCGACGCGCAGGCCTCCGAATCCGCCCGCCAGCTTCCCGAGAAGGCCAGGGGCCTCGCGCGTGAGCTCGCGGAGAAGATCCTCGGCCGAAAGCTCGCTGCGTGACCCTGTCCGTCCTTCCGTCCACCGCGCTGTCGACCGCCCTCCTGTTCTCCTCCGAGGAGGGGGAGCATGCAAGCGCCTTCCTCGGCGTGCCGATGACGGTCTGGCAGATCGTCAACCTGGTCCTGTTTCTCGCCGTGCTGATCTATTTCGTGGCCAAGCCGATGAGCGCGGCGTTCCGAAAGCGCCAGGAAGAGATCGAGGAACGCCGCCGCGAAGCCGAGAAGCAGAAGGCGTCCGTCGAGCGCCTGTCGGCCGACATCCGCGAGCGCACGGCGAAGCTCGAGCGCGAGATCGAAGAGATCCGGAAGCAGGGAATCGTCGAAGGGCAGGCCGCTCGGGCCGACCTCGCGGCGCGGGCCGACGAGGAAGTGGTTCGCGTGGGCAAGGAAACGAAGGAAGAGATCGAGCGGCGCGTCGCCGCGGCGCGCGAGCAGCTGCACCGCGTCGCCGCGGACCTGACGGCCCAGAGCGCCGAGGGAATTCTGTCGCGCGAGATCAACGACGCCGACCGCCAGCGGCTGCTGACCGAGAGCGTCGAGAAGCTGAAGGCCTCGCGATGAGCTTCGCCATGCCGTACGCCAGGGCGTTTCTCGAGACCGCCCCGAAGGGCTACGACGTCGAGGGGTTTCTGGCGTCCGCCGGAGACCTCGCCCGCGCGATCGAGAAAGATCCCGCGCTGCGAGCCTTTCTCGCGGCGCCGGCGGTCCCGGAGGAGGCGAAGCGGAAGGCCATCGCCGAGCTCGCGGCGCGGGCGGGCGTCGACGCATTCGGCGCTCGGTTTCTCGAGCTGCTCTTGAGACACCGGCGCATCCTCGGCGCGGGCGTCATCCTCCAGGGGGTGCGCAAGAGCTTCGACGCTTCGCGCGGGATGCTCGAGGGCAGCGTCATCGTCGCTGCCCCGATCGGGGACGCCGAACGGGCGACGATCGAGCAGGCTCTCGGCGCGAAGCTGAACGGCCGGGTCCGTCTGAAAGTCGCGGTCGATCCGAAGATCCTGGGCGGTTTCGTGGCGCGCGTGGGCTCGAGCGTTTTCGACGCCTCCGCCGCGGCCGGAATTCGCCGTTTCCAGGAGCAAGCGAAAGGAACGGGAGCCTGAGATGGAGATCAAAGCGGACGAGATCACGGCAATCCTCAAGCAGCAGCTCGCCGGCTACGAGAAGGCGATCGACGTGGCCGAGGTCGGCACGGTCCTCTCGGTCGGCGACGGCATCGCCCGCGTCTACGGCCTCGACAAGGTCATGGCGGGCGAGCTCGTGGACTTCGGCCACGACCTGTTCGGCCTGGCGCTCAACCTCGAGCAGGACCAGGTCGGCGTCGTGCTCCTGGGCGAGTCGCAGCACGTCAAGGAAGGCCAGGAAGTCCGGCGCACCCGGCGCATCATCCAGGTGCCCGTGGGGCCGGCGCTCGTCGGCCGCGTCGTGGACGCCCTCGGGCGGCCGATCGACGACAAGGGACCGATCAAAGCCACCGAGTCTTATCCGATCGAGCGCATCGCGCCGGGCGTGATCGACCGGCAGGGCGTGAAGGAGCCGGTCCAGACGGGCCTGAAGGCCATCGACGCCATGATCCCGATCGGCCGCGGCCAGCGCGAGCTCATCATCGGCGACCGCCAGACCGGCAAGACCGCCATCGCCCTCGACACGATCATCAACCAGAAGGGCAAGGGCGTCATCTGCATCTACGTCGTCATCGGCCAGAAGAAGTCGACGGTCGCGCAGGTCGCGAAGACCCTCGAAGAGAACGGCGCGATGGCCCACACGATCATCGTCTCGGCCACGGCCTCGGATCCCGCCCCGATGCTCTACATCGCTCCCTACGCCGGCTGCGCGATGGGCGAGTGGTTCCTCTACAACAAGAAACACGCGCTGACGATTTACGACGACCTCTCCAAGCACGCCGCGGCGTACCGCGAGATTTCGCTGCTGCTCCGCCGGCCGCCCGGCCGCGAGGCGTACCCCGGCGACGTGTTCTACCTGCACTCCCGCCTGCTCGAACGGGCCGCGAAGCTCTCGGACAAAGAAGGCGGCGGGTCGCTGACGTCGCTGCCCATCATCGAGACGCAGGCCGGCGACGTCTCGGCCTACATCCCGACCAACGTCATCTCGATCACCGACGGCCAGATCTACCTCGAGAGCGACCTCTTCTATTCGGGCGTGCGTCCCGCCGTGAACGTCGGCATCTCGGTCTCGCGCGTCGGCGGCAACGCCCAGATCAAGGCCATGAAGCAGGTCGCCGGCACCCTGCGGCTGGACCTCGCGCAGTACCGCAACCTCGCGGCGTTCGCGCAGTTCGGCTCGGACCTCGACAAGGCGTCGCAAGCCCAGCTCGCCCGCGGCCAGCGGATGGTCGAGCTCCTGAAGCAGCCGCAGTTCGATCCGATCGACGTCGAGCTGCAGGTCGCCTCGATCTACGCGGGCACCAAGGGATTCATGGACTCGCTGCCGGTCGATTCGGTCGGCGCCTTCGAGAAGGGGCTGTTCGAGTACCTGAAGTCCTCGAAGAAGGAGATCCTCTCGGCGATCGTCTCGACCGGAAAGCTCGAGAAGGCCACCGAGGAGGCGCTCTCGGCCGCCATCAAGGAATACAAGGACCGTTTCGTCAAGGAAAATGCCAAGGGCGCCGCGGCTTAGCCGCCTGGCCGCTTGATGGACTGATGGCTTCTCTCATCGACATCCGCCGCCGGCTGCGCTCGGTCAAGAGCACGCAGCAGATCACCAAGGCCATGAAGATGGTCGCGGCGGCGAAGCTCCGGCGGGCCCAGGACCGCGTGATTGGCGCCCGCCCCTACGCAAAGCTTCTCTCGGATGTGCTGGCGCCGGTCACGGCGCAGGCGGGAGAGCTGAAGCACCCGCTCCTCGCGGTGCGACCCGAAAAGAAAGTCATCGTGATGGTCGTCGCGGGAGACCGCGGCCTCTGCGGCGCCTTCAACACGAACGTCCATCGGGCGACGGCGCACCTGATCGCATCCCACCCCGACTGGACCGAGGTGCGCCTGCTCCCGGTCGGCAAGAAGGCCGTCGAGTACTGGAAGCGCCGCAAATACCCGTTCACCGAAAAGACATATCCCGCCATCCTCGGGGATCTCAAGTACGCGCACGCCCGGGAGATCGCGACCTTCCTCGCGGAGGAGTTCCTCGCCGAACGCGTCGACGCCGTGTACATCGTCGTCAACGAGTTCCGCTCGATCCTCTCGCAGGTCGTCCAGGTGGGGAAGCTCCTGCCGCTGTCGACGGAGAAGGCCGTTTCGAAGGACGCCAAGACCCCCGAGAAGGCCGCCCCGCCGGTCGACTACCTTTACGAGCCCGACGCGCCGTCGATCCTGGCGTGGCTCCTGCCGCGATACCTGGAGTTCACGGTCTACCGCGCCCTCGCCGAATCCGCCGCAGCCGAGATGGGCGCGCGCATGACGGCGATGGATTCGGCCTCGAAGAACGCCGGCGAGATCATCGACAAGCTCACGCTGACCTACAACCGCGCCCGCCAGGCGCGCATCACGAAGGAACTGATCGAAATCGTCTCGGGCGCGGCCGCTCTCGAGTAAGAGGAAAATCATGGCAGAGCAAAACGTCGGAAAAGTCGTCGCGATCATCGGGCCGGTGCTCGACATCGAGTTCCCGGAAGGCAAGCTCCCCGCGATCTACAACGCCGTCCATATCCAGGACGACGGGAAGACGACGGGCGAGAAGATCGACGTCATCGCCGAGGTCGCCCAGCAGCTCGGCGAGTCGGTCGCGCGCTGCGTGTCGATGAAGCCGACCGACGGCATGGTGCGCGGCATGACCGCGGTGGACCTCGGCGCGCCGATCTCGGTGCCCGTCGGCCGGGAGACGCTCGGCCGCATCCTGAACGTCATCGGCGACCCGATCGATGGCCTGGGCCCCGTGAAGGCCAAGGAGCGCTGGCCGATCCACCGCGAGCCGCCGGCGTACGACGAGCAGGCGACCTCGGTCGAGATGTTCGAAACCGGCATCAAGGTCATCGACCTGCTCGAGCCATACACGAAGGGCGGCAAAACCGGCCTCTTCGGCGGCGCCGGTGTCGGCAAGACCGTCATGATCCAGGAGCTCATCAACAACGTCGCCATGCACCACGGCGGATTCTCGGTCTTCTCCGGCGTGGGCGAGCGCACCCGCGAGGGCAACGACCTCTACCACGAGATGACGGAGTCGGGCGTCATCACGCCGGGCGACACCGAGAAGTCCAAGGCGGCGCTGATCTACGGGCAGATGACCGAGCCGCCCGGCGCGCGCCTGCGCGTCGGCCTGACCGGGCTGACGGTCGCCGAGTACTTCCGCGACACCGAGGGCAAGGACGTCCTGCTCTTCATCGACAACATCTTCCGCTTCACGCAGGCCGGCTCCGAGGTGTCCGCGCTTCTGGGCCGCATGCCCTCGGCCGTCGGCTACCAGCCGAACCTCGCGACCGAGATGGGCGAGCTCCAGGAGCGGATCACCTCGACCAAGAAGGGCTCCATCACGTCGGTGCAGGCCATCTACGTGCCGGCCGACGACCTCACGGACCCCGCGCCGGCGGCGGCCTTCGCGCACCTGGACGCGACGACGGTTCTCTCTCGCGCGGTCTCGGAGATGGGCATCTACCCCGCGGTCGATCCTCTCGCCTCGACCTCGACGATCCTCTCCGCGCGCGTCGTCGGCGAGGAGCACTACAAGTGCGCCCGCGACGTCCAGGTGGTGCTGCAGAAGTACAAGGACCTCCAGGACATCATCGCGATCCTGGGCATCGACGAGCTCTCCGAAGAGGACAAGCAGACCGTCGCGCGCGCTCGCAAGATCCAGCGATTCCTATCGCAGCCCTTCTTCGTCGCCCAGCAGTTCACGGGCCTCGAGGGCCGGTACGTCAAGATTGCCGACACGATCAAGGGCTTCCGCGAGATCGTCGACGGCAAGTGCGACGACATGCCCGAGCAGGCGTTCTACATGGTCGGCACGATCGAGGAAGCCCGCGAGAAGGCGGCGCAGCTGGCGAAGGTGGCGTAGGTCGCCGCATGGCCCTCCAGCTTCTCGTCATCACTCCCGAGCGCAAGGCCGTCGAAACCGAGGCGGACGAGGTCGAGCTGCCCGGATCCGAGGGCTACCTCGGCATCCTGCCGGGACACACGCCGCTCATCACCCTGCTCAAGCCGGGAGTGCTGTCGTTCAAGCGCGGCGGCCGCTCCCAGGCCTTCGCCGTCTCGACGGGTTTTGCCGAGATCTCGTTCGACAAGGTCTCCGTCCTCGTCGATTCCGCCGAGGCCGGCTCCGAGATCGACGCCGCGGCCGCCGAGCGCGAAAAAGCCAAAGCCGAAGAGGAGCTGAAGACGGCGGGCGTCGACACGCTCGAGCCCATCCGCGCGCGCATCGACCTCGCCGACGCCCGGCTGACGGCCGCCCGCCGGCCCTCGTAGACTGTCGCCTTCGCGTGCGCGGGAGTCTGTGCCTCTTGGGCGCACCGGCCCGGGGCTCGCGGACACGGCTCGACCGCGAGCCTGACTCCCGCACGGCGCTCCGGCTCCCGTGGCCGCGCACACGCGTCCCTCGCGGTTCGGGCGGTTAAGATCCATCCGTGGCCGAGGAGGAACAGCCGGAACCCGGCGGACCGCGCACGGTCGAAGCGGACCCGTCGCCTCCCGAACGGCTCTTCCTCGAGGGCCCCCGGTCGCGCTGGAAAGAGCTCGTCTCGGTCTTCGGGATCTCGATGGAGTTCATCCGGGGTTTCCGCACGCTGCACTTCGTGGGGCCGTGCGTCACCGTCTTCGGCTCGGCGAGGTTCGTCGAAGGCAATCCCTACTACGAGCTGACGCGGAAAGTCGGAGCCGGGCTCGCGCGTCTCGGGTTCACGGTCATGACCGGAGGCGGTCCGGGCGTCATGGAAGCCGCGTTGCGCGGAGCCAAGGAGGCCGGCGGTTTCACCGTAGGCCTCAACATCGTTCTGCCCGAAGAACAAAAGGTGAACCCCTGGGTGGACCGCTCGGTGACGTTCGAGCACTTCTTCGTGCGCAAGGTCATGCTCGTCAAGTATTCCTACGCCTTCGTCGTCATGCCCGGCGGCCTCGGGACGATGGACGAGCTCTTCGAGGCGCTGACGCTCATCCAGACGAAGAAGATCGAGAACTTCCCGGTGGTGCTCATGTCGACCGAGTACTACCGGCCGATCATGGGACTCCTTGCCAAGATGGTGGCGGCCGGAACGATCTCCAACACCGATCTCGACCTGCTCCTCGTGACCGATTCGGTCGAGGAAGCGATGGGACACATCGAGAAGCACGCGATCGGAGGCTTCGGTCTCCACCGGCCGGAACCGCGGCTCGCGGTCCTGGGCGAGTGACCTCCCTGTAAACCTCCTCGCGGTGCCGCTCGTCGACTCTTCCGATTGCGGGCCCGATGCCTGCGACCAAAGGGGGTTACCTTGAAACGTCTTTCCCGTTTGATGCCGGCCGGACTCTTTCTGCTCTTCGTCGGGGCGGCGGCGTCCTCTTTCGCCCAGGAAGCTCCGGAAGCCCGCCGTCCTGCGCGGCACCGCTGGATGTGTCTGAAGGTCGTCGACCTGACGGCGGAACAGAGAACCCAGGTCGCGGCGATCCTCGAGGCGGCGCGGCCCGGGATGCAGGAAAAGCTCGCCGCCGTCGGCGCGGCCCGCGAGGCGCTGCGCGCGGCCCTGGAGACGCAGCCGCAGGACGCCTGCGCGGTCGGCAACGCGGCGATCGGCGTGCAAACCGCCCTTCAGGCTCTGCGGGACACGCGCGACGCCGTGCGCCAGCAGATCGCGGAGGTCCTCACGCCCGAACAGCTCGCGCGCTTCGACGGCTGCATCGACGCTCTCTGGCCGACGGACCTGCGGGAGCCCGACGGAGATGACGAAATCGTGCGGTAGCGGAACCTAGCGGGTGTTCGCCGCGGGGAACATGACCCGGTCGGGGGCGGCGTTGAGACGTTCGATGATCCGTTTGGTCAGCGCCGTCTTGCGCCGTCCTGCATTCCGGGGGGCGACCAGGTAACGCACGGTGGCGTCGACCCACGTGATCGGGTTGACCCGGAAGATGACCGACGGCCGCTCGGAGACGTCGAAATGGTCCACCGGCGTTTCGGCGAGGAGTCCGCGGTAGATCCGGACGCGCTCCTCCATCCGGGATCCGAGCTCTTCCTCGACGGTGTCGGTCATGACTTTCGCGACGAGCTCCAGATCGCTCTGGTAGGCCACCTGGACCGTGATCTCGTTCCAGATGTAGGGGAACAGCGGCCAGGAGTAGTTGAAGACGGATGTGTGAAAGACGGTCGAGTTCGGGAATCGGATGATGCGGCCGCTCGGATGATCACTCGAGAGCAGCTCCCCGCCCACCTCCCAGAGCGTCGTATCGAGATAACCGACGTCGATGACGTCGCCGGTGGAGTCGCCGATCCGGATCCGGTCCCCGACGCGGTAGGGCGCACGCGCGAGGATGTAGATCCACGCGAAAAAGCTCGTGATCGGCGCCTGCAGCGCGAAGCCCAGGAGAAGCGAGAGCAGCCCCAGCGAGACGGCGGCGCCGTACCAGCCTACGAAGAAGACCGAAATCGTCGAGAAGACCATGACGAGGAAGACCAGCAGATTGAGAACCCGCCGCACGTTGTAGGCCGTGGCGCGGCTCTTCAGTCGGGGAAGGACGAGCGCTTTCGCGATCGTGTGGAGCGTGAGCAGGCCAAAAACGATGAGACCGGCGAGCAGAGCCTGCTGCCATGCGGTTCCACGAAGCGCCGGGGCGACCATACCGAGGTCGATCAGCAGATAGGAGGATCCGAGGAGGGCCGCGGCCAGACCGAACACCCAGGCTTGCGGGAGGCGGTGTCGCTTCTTTTGGACTTCGGCCGGCCGCGCCGCCTCTTTCAGCGCTTCCTGAACGGCGGGCTGTTCACGAATTTCCTGCGGCGCGATCGAATCGGGCGCGACGCACGCGGGATCCGGCCCGCAATCCGGTGGAGCGCTCTTCGCTTCCATCACGAGGCATCGGCTGCAAGATCCGCACCGGCCGGCGGGGGAATCCTCCTATCGAGCGGCTTTCGCGCCTTCGTACCCCTGTCCCCGCAGGGCCTTTCCGGGCGCCGCGCCCGTGATCTTGCCGCCGTCCACCACGAGAACGCCGTTCACCGCGACGAAAGGAAAGCCGCTGCTGTACACGCGCGGCTCCTCGTAGGTCGCGAGGTCTTTGACCTTGGCCATGTCCACGACGACGACGTCTGCGGCGAAGCCGACCTTGAGCAGTCCGCGGCCCTCGAGACCCGCGGCCTCGGCGGGGAAGGACGTCATCTTGCGAACCGCCTCTTCGAGTCGGAGGACCTTCTCGTCACGCACGTACTTGCCGAGAATGCGCGCCGAGGACGCCCAGCCGCGCGGATGCGACTTCTCCTCCGAGAAGATGCCGTCGGTCGCTCCGGCGGGCGAGTCCGTGCAGAAGGCGACGAGGGGGCTCGCGAGGCCCGCCTTCACGTCGTTCTCGTCCATCATGAAAATGATGCAGGCGGTGTTGGCGCGGTCGGCGACGACGAGGTCCATGAGGGCGTCCCGGGGATCCTTCTTTTCCTCGGCCGCCATCTGCGCGACGGTCTTGCCTTCGTAGGACTTCAGCTTCGGATTGACGACCGAAGCGATGAGCACCCGATCCGGCCCGCCCGCGCCGAGGTACTGGTTGGACCAGGCGCTCGTCTCCTCGAGCATCTCCTTCTTGGCTTTCTCGCGGAGCTTCGGGTCCGCGAGGCGCTTGAGGAGCGCCTCGCGCCCGCCCTCGCGGATCCAGGGCGGCAGGCACGCGTCGAGGCCGTTCGAGCCGGCGGTCCACGGGTACTGGTTGGCCGAGACGTCGATGCCCTCGGCGCGCGCGGCTTCGATCCGCGCGAGGACGGCCGGCATCTTGCCCCAGTTCGGCTTGTAGGCGCTCTTCAGGTGCCAGATCTGGCTGCGGATCGGCGTCTCCTTCGCGATCCGGAAGACTTCGTCCATCGAGCTGTCGATCGCGTTGCCCTCGGAGCGCTGGTGCGTGAAGTACGCGCCGCCGTATTTCGCCGCGACCTTCGCCATCGCGATGATCTCGTCGGTCGAGTTGTACATGTCGGGCACGTACTGGAGCGAGGTCGACACGCCCAACGCGCCGTCGCGCATCGCCTGGTCGACGAGATCGGTCATCTTCTTGAGCTCTTCGGGAGTCGCCCGCCGGTCGGCCTTGCCGATGACGTAGTCGCGGATCGTCCCCGCGCCGACGAATGTCCCCAGGTTGACGGCCGTGCCCCGCTTCTCGAGCGTGTCGTAGAAGCCGCCGATCGTCCGGAACTCCGGCGTGTAGCCGTAGCGCGCGTAGATGTCCTTGGCTTCGGCCAGCATCGCGTCGTTGACCGGAGCGATCGAAGCGCCCTCGCCGGTGACCTCGGTCGTGATGCCCTGCGTGATCTTCGAGGCCGCGCGCTTGTCGACGAGGACGTTGTACTCGGACTGCCCGAGCAGGTCGATGAAGCCGGGCACCACGAGCATCCCTTTCGCGTCGATCGTGCGTTTCGCCGGACGGCCGGCCAGAGCACCGACGGCCACGATCTTCCCGTCGCGCACGCCGACGTCCCCGGCGAACCAGGGGGCGCCGCTGCCGTCGACGACACGGCCTCCCGTGAAGAGCAGGTCGAAGGGGGCCTCGGATGGGGCGAGAGCGAGCACGGCGGACAGGGCAAAGCCGACGAGAAGCACGAGGCGCAGTCTTTTCATGGCGGGAACTCTATGCCGGAAGCCATTTTCGACAGCCATCGGGAAAGCTGGACGCCGGCGCCGACGAAGCCGCCCCCGAGAATCGCGACCGCCAGGATCGTCCCGGAACGCTTTCCCGAAAGCCAGACGACGGCGTAGACGGCCGCCGGCGCCAGGATGAAGTACAGGGGCATGGAGAAGCGACTCTCGACCGCGACAGGGAGATAGACGGCGATGAGGGCGAGCGAAAAGAGGGCCGCGCCCGCGCCGTACAACCCTGCGGGCGTGCCGCGCTCCCTCGCGAGCAGAATGAACAAACCGAAGGCCGCGAGGAAGAGGAACGCGTAGTTGGCGAGCGCCAGCGGCCACCGCCAGGAGGGCGGAGGCGCGGTGATGTACGTGTAGGGGAAGTCGTGATCCACGAGGGCGAAGCCGTGGGCTCCGAGCGTCCGGAGGTAATCGAGAGGCCGCGCGCGCAGGAACTCGGCGGGAGTCGACACTCCCTCGGGCCGGAGCGGGTTCGTGTAGACGAGCTGCGGCTCCCGGCCGGGCACGACGACCGTTCCGTACTTCAGGATCCCCGTCCCCCAGCCGACCTGCGCGCGATACAGCCGATCGACGAGGAGGGGAGTCCACGCGTCCCACGCCTTCACGTTCCCGTAGAGCTGGGGTGCGAGCGTGACGGCTACGGCGAGCGTCCCGAGCGCCAGGCTTCGGGCAATTCGCTCCCGGTAGAGCCGCCCGCGCAGCACCCAGAGGATCGCGAGCGCCGGCAGGATTGCGACGTTGGCCGGCCGCAGGGCGATGGAGGCCCCGGCCGCGAGCCAGGCCAGGAACGCGCGGCGCCCCGTTCTGCCCTCTTCCAGCGACGCGAAAAGCGAGAGCCCCACGAGCACCGCCGACAGCGAGTCGGAAAGAAGCTCCGTCGCCCGGATCAGGGCGATCGGATTCAGCGCCAGCACCGCGTACGTTCCTTCAAGGAATCGCGTCCTCCGAAACACGCGCTCGGCGACCCGCGCTGCGTAAAACGCCGCCGCCAGATAGATCGCGAGCTGCGCGGCCGCGGCGACGGCCCGAACCGTCTCGGGCGGGGGATCCGAAAAGAAGGTGACGGCCGCGATGAAGAGCGGGTAGCCGTACATCCGGACGCGCGAGAAGAGGTTCGCCAGGCCCTCCGTCGAGACGATCCGCGAGAGGGTCCAGTAATGGAAAGAGTCGTAGATCACGCCGGGATAGCCGGCCCGGAAGAGCAGCCACGTCAGGAGTGCCGCGGCCGCGGAAACGGCCACGACGAAGGTTGGGCGGCGATGCACTGCGGCTAGGTTATCGGAGCCGACTTGCCGGTGAAACCGCGCCCGCCCACAATGCACACGTGAGCGGCGAAGGCGCGTCCCGGCGCGAGCTCCTGGCCGGGGCGGGACTCCTCGTCCTCGGCGTCGGTCTCCGCATGGCCTTCGTCCTGCGCGTCCCGACGATCGCGTTCTCGGATTTCCGCGCGCTGATCGACTTCGGGCTCGAGATGCGGCGGCAGGGCTGGGCCCCCGGCACCTGGCACTGGATCCAGTTCAATCCCGGTCTCGCGATGGCGCTCTCTCTCGTTTTCCGCGTCTTCCCCGACCCCGGGACGGCGGCGCGCCATGCGACCGCCGTGTGGACCGGGCTCATGCCGCTTCTGCCGTTTCTGCTCTGGCGGCCGTTTCTGAGCCTGTGGTGGCGACTTGTCGCGGGGCTTCTCCTCGCGCTCTGGCCCGGGCAGATCTTCTTTTCCGGCGTCGTCGCGCAGGAAAACTGGGCTCTTCTTCCGGCGGTCGCGCTCGGCGCGCTCGCCGTGAGAATCCTGAGGACGCCGGAAAGCGCGGCCCGGCCGCTCGCGGCCGGCGTTCTGCTGGCGGCGTGCACGGCGTTTCGGCAGGAGCTGCTCGTCGCGCTTCTGCCGGCGGCGATCGCCGCGGCCGGCCTCCTCCGGAAGGACGGCGCGCGACTCCGGCGTGCCGCGGGGCTCGCCGCAGCGGCAGCCGTGCCGCTGCTCGCGCTGGCCGGCCAGCGCTACCAGGCCAGCGGCCGCTTCGCGATCACGACCGAGCACGGCGGCCTCGCGCTTCTCGGCAGCGTGGTTCCCGGCGCCGCCGAGGCGGGCTGGGTCGACCCCCGCGCCTACATCGCCGCCGTCGAGCCCGACCTTCTCGAGAATCGCACCGTGGCTCGAAAGGCCGCCTCGCGCCTGGCGGCCGACGAGTGGAGGCGCCGGCCGGCGTTCCATCTCCTGCGCTCCGCGTCGGTCTCGGGCCGGCTCGCGGTCGAAAGCGACGCGGACAGCCTCTTCTGGAGCGTCGGTTCTCCTCAGGCGCTGCCGCCGGGGCGGATGGATGGCGCCGGCGCCGGGGGCCCGCTCTACGCGCGCTGGTTCCCGCGCCTGCGCTGGGAGCTGGCCCTCATCCAGGGGCTCTTTCTCGCGAGCGTGTGGCGGGCGCTGCGACGCCGCGACGCCGCGGTCCTCGTTCTGGCCGCGTGCGTCGTCTTGAAGTTCGCTCTCCAGTCCGTGGCCTCGCCGCTCGGCCGACTCATGATTCCCGCGACGGCCCTCGAGCTCCTCGCGATCGGACTGCGGCTCGCCGAGCTCTCGACGGGCCGGGCCCGCCGGCGCTTCGGCCTCGCGGCGGTCGTCGGCGCCGTGGCCGCGCTCCTCCTCTTCGCCGAGCCTCGGCTCACGGCCCTCGCCATCGCGAAGGACGAACCACCGCGACCGGTCTCGCGTTTCCCGCTCGAGATCTCCGGCGGCGCCGATGGAGGCCTCGCGCGCTGCGTCGTCGAGGAGGGCGAGGTCACGTCGATCGAGTGGCGGAGAGTCTGGGTGCGGCCCAGAGCCGCGGATCAGCCGGCGCACATTCGCTGTACCGCGAAAGACGTCGGAGCCGCCGGAACGCTCATCGTCCGAGTCGAAGGGCTGGCGGGAACCGCGCGCGATACGGATCTCGGAGCGGGATTGATCACGCTGTCCGAGGCCGGCGGCGTGTCGCTCTGGCAAACCACGCCAACCAGGTCAGCCACGCCACCCACGCCGCAGCGCTGACGGCCGCGAAGAGCCGAAAGCCCCTGAGGCGAAATCGGGTCTCGAACGTGTAGCGTCCCGCCGGCAGGATCCAGCCACGAAGGTTCTCGTTCACCCGGACCGCGGGCTGGGGCTGGGGCGCGGCGCCGCCGCCCTCACGTCTGAGTTCCCATCCCGGAAAGTAGACCTCGTTCTCCACGAGGAGGAACGGCTGATCGGAGTCGACGCGATACCGCGCCCAGTCGATGCCGAAGGATTCCTGCAGGATCCGGGGATCCGGCCCGCTCTTTCGCATCCTGGGCCAGAGCATCGGAATCTCGATGTCGGTCCCGGCGGCTCCCGTTCCCGACGTCGCCGGCGGCGCCTCCAGAACGAGGGGCGTCCATTCGAGGCACATGAAACTGAGATAGCGCCGATCCCGCGTCATTGCGTCGCGTGCGCGCAGGCCGGCGGCGGCTCCGAAGTCCGCGACCAGGAAGTCCCCCTGGAGATAACCGCTCGCGCGGTAGAGGCCGTCGCTGTCGTTGCGCGCGGGCCGGGGACCTTCGTGGGTCCGAAAGAGCGTCGGGTCGACCACGAGACCCGCGTCGTACATTTTCGCGGGCGTCGGCGCGAACTGGCGGCATACGGCGATCAGGTCTTTCTCGATCCATCCCGCGATTCGAGGAAGGACGCGCCCGGCGTCCAGGGAGATGGCGGCGAGGAGCGCCACCAGTCCGACCGCGGGTCGGCTGACCCGCCAGAGGACCAGCGCCACCAGCGTCGCGACGACGCAGGCCTCCGCGAGCGCCGGCTGGGACCAGTATTCGGACACGGGGTAGACCCGAACGATGCTCCACGCGGCGAAGAGCACGACGGGCAGAAACCGCAGGAGAAACCCGAGCGGCGTGACACGGCGATGCCGCAGGTCGCGCCACCCCGCGGCGGCGAGCAGGATCAGCAGCATGGCGAAGAAGCCGCGGTAGTCACTCGCCGGGAAGCGCGAGTAGCCGAGGGGCGGGAGAAGCCGTCTCACCAGGGGCGCCAGGGGGAGAGAGTTGCCGGCGGCCATCGCCACCGCCAGCAGAGCGACCGCCACGTAGGGCCAGAACCGTTTCCAGCTCGAGCGCGCCAGGAAGCAGATCCCCGCGAGAACCGCGAAGCCCACCCAGGTCGACGTCATGCTGCGGTCGAGGGGCATCCCGCGGTTCTGGAGCACGAGGCCCGGAAGGTGGACGACGCCGAGCGACGCTCGGAAGATCTGATCCGCGTTGTGGTAGCGCAGCATTTCGTCGCGATACATCCAGGCCGGCCCGAGGTGGATTGCCGCCATCCCGAGCCCGAGCGCCATCGCCAGGCCGAGGGCGGCCGCCCATGCCCACGCCGCGCGCGCGAAGCCTCTCTGCACGAGAACGCACGCGGCGAAAACCGCGACGAGAAAGAGGGCGGCGAGGAGGTTGCCCGGGTAGCCGCCGGTGGCCATCAGGAAGACGAAGAGCGGGACGAGCA
>Ga0207683_10001569_pt1 | contig 20584 bp, 19 predicted proteins | sample KBSM73metaG_FD_184333 | JGI IMG/M metagenome (GOLD analysis project Ga0207683, IMG submission 184333) | Miscanthus rhizosphere microbial communities from Kellogg Biological Station, Michigan, USA - KBS M7-3 metaG (SPAdes) (version 2) | ecosystem: Host-associated > Plants > Roots > Rhizosphere >... | reverse complement strand
GATGTACCGGTCGGCCAGGGTGGCGGCGGCGGCAATCGCGCCGTCGGTGATGGACACCCGGTGGTGCGCCTCGTAGCGGTCGCGCAGCCCCTTGAGAATCGCGATCGTGTGCTCGACCGTTGGCTCACCGACCTGCACCGGCTGGAACCGGCGCTCAAGGGCGGCGTCCTTCTCGATGTACTTGCGGTACTCGTCGAGAGTGGTGGCGCCGATGGTCTGCAGCTCACCGCGGGCCAGCTTCGGCTTGAGGATGCTGGCGGCGTCTATCGCGCCCTCGGCGGCACCCGCCCCGACGAGCGTGTGCAGTTCGTCGATGAACAGGATGATGTCGCCCCGGGTGTTGATCTCCTTGAGCACCTTCTTCAGGCGCTCCTCGAAGTCGCCGCGGTAACGGCTGCCGGCCACCAGTGAGCCGAGGTCAAGCGTGTAGAGCTGCTTGTCCTTGAGCGTCTCCGGCACCTCGCCGTGGACGATGGCTTGCGCCAGCCCCTCGACAACGGCGGTCTTGCCGACGCCGGGCTCGCCGATCAGCACCGGGTTGTTCTTGGTGCGCCTGCTCAGTACCTGCATCACCCGCTCGATTTCCTTCTCGCGGCCGATGACCGGGTCGAGCTTGCCCTCCATCGCTGCCGCGGTCAGGTTGCGGCCGAACTGGTCGAGGACCAGCGAAGTGGACGGATTGCCCGCCTCGCCGCCGCGGCCGCCGGTGCCGGCCTCCGCGGTCTCCTTGCCCTGGTATCCGCTCAGCAGCTGGATGACCTGCTGGCGCACCCGGGTCAGTTCGGCGCCCAGCTTCACAAGCACCTGGGCGGCGACGCCCTCACCCTCGCGAATCAGGCCGAGCAGTATGTGCTCGGTGCCGATGTAGTTGTGGCCGAGCTGCAACGCCTCGCGCAGGCTCAGCTCGAGCACCTTCTTGGCGCGTGGGGTGAACGGGATGTGACCCGACGGCGCCTGCTGGCCCTGGCCGATGATCTCCTCGACCTGGCTGCGAACGCCTTCCAGCGAGATGCCCAGCGACTCTAGCGACTTCGCCGCGACGCCCTCGCCTTCGTGAATAAGTCCCAACAGGATGTGCTCGGTCCCGATGTAATTGTGGTTGAGCATCCGGGCCTCTTCTTGCGCCAGGACGACGACCCTGCGGGCACGGTCGGTAAATCTCTCAAACATCGGTCGTTACCTGCTCTCCATCAAATAGGCCGGGTTCTTTGCGCGGCATGCCGCGCCCGTACCCGTCACCCAAGTCTAGTGGGCGAGTGCCCCCGCTGCGCTGCCTCCTGACCTTGTCGAGAAAGCCACGTCGCGGGGGCCGTGAACGCCATAGGCCCTGTGCCCGGCGCTGCTCATAGCAACGCCACCGTCGCACAAATCGTTTCCAGGGCCGCGGCAGACCGAGTTCGCCGCTAGCGAAAGCAAGTCAGCAACCTATTCGCCGAGGCGAAGTTCTGGCAACTGCCGATTACGTTGCCGCGTGAAAAGCGTCGATGACGTCTGCCGGGATGCGTCCGCGAGTGGACACGTTGTGTCCATTACGCCGAGCCCATTCCCGGATTGCCGCGCTTTGTTCGCGGTCGATGGCGGCGCGTCCGCGACCAGATCCCGCCGAACGCCCGCGCCGACGACCGCCAACCCGCCGGCCTGCATCGACCCATTGCTTCAAGTCGTTCCGGAGCTTTGCGGCATTCTTGGAAGAAAGGTCGATCTCATAGCTCACCCCGTCGAGCCCGAATTCGACCGTCTCATCTGCTGCACCTTCGCCGTCGAAATCATCGACCAGCGTGACGGTCACTTTCTTCGCCATTAGCCCACACTGCCCTTCTGCTTGAGAACTAGATCGGTAGTTTAGACCTCGAACCCCGGGCCCCAATGTGCCATAGTAACGCACACATTCAACAAGTTGCGAAGCGAAGCAGTTCAGTTGCTGTGCCGGCGAACAATCGGGAACAAAACTGTCTCCCGAATCGACAGTCCCGTCAATGCCATCAACAACCGATCGATACCCATTCCAGTGCCAGTAGTGGGCGGCATCGCATACTCCAACGCTGCCAAAAAATCCTCATCGAGAACCATTGCCTCGTCGTCGCCCGCCGCGGCCGCCCGAGCCTGGGCTTCGAACCTTTCCCGTTGGATTACGGGATCGACCAGCTCGGAGTAGCCGGTCGCCAGTTCGAACGTCCTGAAGTAGAGATCCCACTTCTCGGTGACTCCCTCGATGGTGCGGTGTGAGCGGGTCAGCGGCGTGGTCTCGACTGGAAAATCGCGCACAAAGGTTGGTGCCCAAAGCTTGTTACCAACGGTGTGTTCCCACAGTTCCTCAACCAATTTCCCGTGTCCGTAACCACGGTCACGCGGAATCTCGACTCCGATCCCATCGGCGATCTGCCATAACCGATCAGCCGGCGTCTGCGGGGTGATCTCTTCGCTGAGCGCCTCAGACAGGGATGGATACATTTGTATCGTCTCCCATTCACCGTCGATGTCGTAGACCGTGCCATCAGGCAACGGCAACCTTCTGGTCCCGATCGCTTCGTCGGCGACCTCCTGAATAACCTCACGCGTCATGACGGCGGAATCGTCGTAGGTGCCGTAGGCCTGATATGTCTCGAGCATCGCGAATTCGGGCGAATGCGTGGAATCCGCACCTTCGTTTCGGAACACCCGATTCAACTCAAAGACCCGCTCGAATCCGCCTACCAAGCAACGCTTCAGGAACAGTTCCGGCGCGATCCGAAGGTACAGGTCCGCATCCAGGGCGTTGGAGTGTGTGACGAACGGGCGGGCCGCGGCGCCGCCCGCAAGCGTCTGCAAAATTGGCGTTTCCACTTCGAGAAAGCCGCGCCGTTCCAGCGCTGAGCGGACCGCGCGCACCACCTTTACCCGTTGACGGGCAATGGTGCGGGCCTCCGAACGAACGATCAGGTCGACATAACGCTGTCGGACACGGGACTCTTCGCTCATCTCTCGATGGGCGACGGGAAGCGGGCGCAGCGCCTTGGAAATAATTTGCCAGGAATCGACAAGCACAGACAGCTCACCGCGTCGGGAACTGATCACCTCGCCGTGCGCATACACGATGTCGCCCAGATCGACGTCCGCCTTCCATGCGTCGAGTGATTCCTGTCCGACGCGATCGAGGCTGATCATCACCTGCAATTGGGTCCCGTCGCCCTCCTGCAGTGTCGCGAAGCACAACTTCCCGGAGTTACGCGCAAACATCACCCGACCTGCGATACCGACGATCTCGCCGGTCTCGGTGTTGGCCTCCAGATCTGGGTAGGCCTTCCGGATCTCGGCCAGCGTGTGGGTGCGGGCAACCTCGACCGGGTAGGGATCACGACCCTCGGCAAGCAGCCGCTCCCGCTTGGCCTGACGGATCCGGAACTGCTCGGGGACGTCGGGCTCGGAGCCGGGCTGATCAGGTGAGGTCACGACCAGCCAGCTTAAATGAACGCATGACCGCTCCAATCAATGCCGCATCGGTAGCCGCCTTGGCCGACGAGGTCGTCGACTGGCGCTTCAAGGGTGTGCCGTCGACCTGGTGGGGCCGCACCCCCGCACAGGTCTGCACGGAAACACCCGACCTGTTCGAAGAAGGCGTCGTCGGGCCGGTCTGCGTGCTCCGCACCGAGGCGCTGTCGCACAACCTGACCGCGATGGCCGGCTGGTGCCGCGACCGCGGCGTCGAGCTCGCGCCGCACGGCAAGACGCACATGGCGCCACAGCTGTTCGCCCGCCAGCTCGACACGGGCGCCTGCGGGATCACCGCCGCGACGCTGAGCCACGTCCGCACCTACCGCGCCTTTGGCGTGCGGGACGTCGTGCTGGCCAACGAGCTGGTCGATGGGGCCGGATTGCGCTGGCTGGCAGCTGAACTGGACGCCCATCCCGACTTTTCGATGGTGTGCTGGGTTGATTCGGTGCGCGGTGTGGAGCTGATGACCGCAGCACTGGTCGTTGCGGGGGCGCACAGACCGGTCGATGTCTGCGTGGAGGTCGGCATGCCCGGCGGGCGCACCGGGTGCCGCGGGCCCGTCGCAGTCGACGAGGTGGCGCGCGCGGCCGCCGCGTCGCCGCGGCTTCGGCTGGTCGGGGTCGCGGGCTATGAGGCGGCACTCGGCCACGACATCGCACCCGACGCACTGGCTGTCGTCACCGCCTACTTACAGGAGATGCGCGCCGCGGTGCTGCGACTGAGCCCGCTGTTCGAGGCGGATCAAGTTCTCGTGACCGCGGGCGGTAGCACCTATTTCGACGCGGTCGCCGAAGTGCTGACCGGAGATTGGCCGGCGGGATTGGCAGTGCGCACGATAGTCCGTAGCGGGGCGTACCTCACCCATGACGACGGGTTGTACGCACGCACCTCGCCGCTTCGTGCCGCCCTGCTGCCCGCGTTGCAGGTGTGGGCGCAGGTCGTGTCGCGTCCTGATCCGGGGCTGGCCGTGCTGACGATGGGGCGCCGCGACGTGTCGTTCGACCAGGATCTGCCGGTGCCGCTGCGGTTAGCCGACAGCGTGGTCACCAAACTCAACGATCAGCACGCGTATCTGCGGTTGGGCGGCGGTGACAACGCCGAGGTCGGCGACTGGCTCGGATTCGGTATCTCGCATCCGTGCACGGTGTTCGACAAGTGGCAGCTCATCCCGGAGCTCGATGCCGACGACCGCGTGGTGGGCATGATCCGCACGTTCTTCTAACGACCGGCCGGTCGGTCGAAAAGCCTTCCTGCACTGCGTGTTTGGTCGACTATCTTCGCTATCGGAATGAGTGCAGGGCAAGGTGCGTGGTGAGCGGGAACGCTCGTCTCGTGTGGGCGATCTGCACGCCCTCGAGTGTCACCTTGCCGTCGGCCTCGGCATGCCCCGAGCGGATGGCGAGAAGTCGCCCGTCCTTGACGACCGCCACCGCGCCATTCACCCCGATGTGCATGGCCAGCCGAGTCGACAACGTCATCACCCGCACACTGTCGACCTCGATGTCGAGGTCGTGCTGCTGCTCCGCTGAGATCGTGTGGCTGCGCATGGCGACGATCAGCTCAATCCCCGGTTGGTTTCGGGATCTCCACATCGCCTGTGTGACGGCGGCATACGATCGCCATCCGCCGAGAATGAGATCGACGAGCGTCTCACTCATGACCATCCGCAGTTTGGCCTCGATCTCCTCGCTGAGAGCCGTCCGTGCCACGTCATTGAGCCGTCGCAGTGGCCGGGCGCGCCTTTGATCCGCTGTACTTGCGTGCTGGACCACTTGCTTGAGCTGCCTTCGGAGCTCTGTCGAAGGCGGCAGCAGCCAACTTCCGACGGACGTAGTCGCGGTCGGCGGCGCGCTTGTGAGTGTCATGACCCGTTCTCCTGAACTGTTGTGGAACGGCCGACTTCGGCGGGTATGACGGTGAAAGCGTGGTCGCGGTCGGGGCCTTTGCCGGGCCATGACCGGAACGTCGCACCAGGCCCGTGCCTTGGCCGGACTGCGACGTGAGCTTTGACCCACGCTGGCCCACGGCGTCGGTAACGCAGATATGCCGCCAGCACCGCCACGGCGGCGGCCGCCAGCAGGAAAACCAGCGCCACGATCGCGTTGGGATTTGAAGACAAGGGGCATGTGTCGGCCGACGAAGCGAGCACAGGCGAAAAGAACCCAGCGACCGACACCGTGGTAGGCGGCAGGCTAACTAACGGTGGAGGAGGCGGGATAGCTAGTCGTGGCGGAACCGTCGTCGTTGGCGGAACCGTCGTCGTCGGCGGAGTTGAAGTGACTGTCGGTGGCGAAGTGACTGTCGGTGGCGAAGTCGAAGTAGCTGTCGGTGACAGCTCAGTACATGCGGCATTCGCCGGGACAGCGTTCCCAGACAACACCATCAGGGAGACCGCAGCTCCCACCGCCACTGCAGCCGATATGTGGCGGAGGTTATCGACAGCCGTTGCGTGATTGCGCATAGACCCCCCGAACTCCCACCGTTCGCACCGCTACCGTCGGCAGCTTTCATTGTGTGACTGGTCGTGGGTGCACGGAACGAGTATTCGGCTACCCGTTTTCGGATGCTTTTCCTGACGCGAGCAGCCGCGGAAGGCCACGAATCGCCAACGAGAGAGAACCCTCTGCGTTCCCCAGTCCCCAGCTTGCGCGTGGGCCGAGCACGTGGGCCCAGCTCGGCGGCAGGAACTACCGGGCCTGTTTCAGCCTGCCGCGCGAGCTGTCGCGGTTGCGCTCGAACACCAACCGCAGGCCGTCGAGGGTGAGGTGCTGATCGTACTTGTCGACGGTGTGCAGGTCGGGCAGCACGAGAGGGGCGGTGTGACCGGTGGCCACAACCGCGACGTCGTCACCGCCGAAGCCGTCGACGTCCTCACGGATGCGGCTGACCAAGCCGTCGACAAGGCCGGCGAATCCGAACACGGCGCCGGACTGCATGCACTCGACGGTGTTCTTTCCCACTACCGATCGGGGCCGGAGCAACTCGACACGGCGCAGCGCCGCTGACCGCGCTGCCGCGGCGTCCGAGGACACCTGCACGCCGGGAGCGATTGCCCCGCCGAGGAACTCGCCCTTCGCCGAGACCACGTCCACACAGATCGACGAGCCGAAATCCACGACGATCGCAGCGGTGCCGTACTTGTGAAACGCAGCCAGGCAGTTGACGATGCGGTCTGCGCCCACCTCTTTGGGATTGTCGACCAAGAGCGGAATGCCGGTACGCACACCGGGTTCGATCAACACATGCGGCACCGACGGCCAGTACTGATCGAGCATCAGTCGAACCTCGTGTAGCACCGACGGCACCGTCGACAGTCCCGCCGCCCCGGTCAGGCGTTCGGAGTCGTCACCGATCAGACCGTCAATGGTGAGCGCCAGCTCATCCGAGGTCACCTCGGGTTCGGTGCGAATCCGCCAGTGCTGCACCACTTTCGCGTGGTCACCGGATCCGGAAATCAGGCCGACCACGGTGTGCATGTTGCGGACGTCGATCGCGAGAAGCACGGGCTTACCGCGGTGACATCAGCTCGGCCGCATCGGCCGGCACGTAGGCGGGGTCGTGACCCAGGTCGATCTGCTTGTTGTCGGCGTCGACGAACACCACCCTGGGCTGATATGCCATGGCCTCAGCGTCCTCCATCGTGCCGTAGGCGATCAGGATCACCAGGTCACCCGGATGGACGAGATGCGCTGCGGCACCGTTGATGCCGATAACACCGCTGCCGCGCTCGCCGGTGATCGCATAAGTGACAAGGCGGGCGCCGTTGTCGACATCCACGATCGTGACCTGCTCGCCGTCGAGCAGGTCGGCAGCATCCATCAAGTCTGCGTCAATGGTCACCGAGCCGACGTAGTGCAGGTCGGCTCGGGTCACCGTGGCGCGGTGGATCTTGGATTTCAGCATCGTCCGTAGCATCAATTCCTCCAAGGCAATTCGTGGGTTTCGTAGGACCCGACCCGTGGATGTCCGTCGGTGCCGGCGGTTGCTCCGATGTCGATAGCGATGTTGTCGAGGAGCCTGGTGCCGCCGAGCCGCGCGGCGATGACCATGCGCGCGATGCCCTCGGCAGGTGCGGGACCCAGCATCGGGTCCCGGACCTCGAGATAGTCGACGTCGATGGCGGGCACCTCGTCCAGCACGGCGCGGGCGGCGTCCAGCGCCGCTGCGGTGCCGCCCGATGCGGCGTACATGCCCGCAAGTAGTGCGGCCGACAGCGCGCCCGCCTGCTCACGTTCGTCGTCGTTCAGGTAGCGATTGCGCGACGACATGGCCAGCCCGTCGGCTTCCCGCACGATGGGCACCCCGACGATCTGCGTGTCGACGTTGAGGTCGGCGACCATCTGCCGCACCACCACGAGCTGCTGGTAATCCTTCTCGCCGAAGAACGCGCGATCCGGGCGCACGATCTGCAGCAGCTTGAGCACGACGGTCAGCACACCCGCGAAATGCGTTGGGCGGGCGGCGCCTTCGAGCTCGGCACCCAGCGGCCCCGGGTGCACGGAAGTGCGCTCGCCGTCCGGGTACATGTCGGCGGCCGTCGGCGTGAACGCAATCTCGACGCCTTCGGCACGCAGCACCTCGAGATCCTCGTCGAGGGTGCGCGGGTAGGCGTGCAGGTCCTCCCCCGCCCCGAACTGCAACGGGTTGACGAAGATGGACACCACCACGACGGCCCCCTGGACCCGCTTGGCGGCCCGGACCAGCGTCAGGTGACCCTCGTGCAGCGCGCCCATCGTCGGCACCAGCATCACCCTGCGGCCGGTCGCTCGCAGCGCTCGGGTGACATCGGAGACGTCGCGCGGACTGGAATAGACGTTGAGGTCACCGGCGGTGAACTGCGTTTTGGACACGGTCATGATTGTCCCGCTCCCCGGCTGCCGCGTGGGCCCACTGCGAGTACCGCAAAGACATCTTCTGGGGCGTGAGCCCGCTGTGCGGTGCGCAACGAGTTGGCCCGATACGCCTGTGCAAGTTGCGGATCCACTTCGGCAAGTGCCCGCAGGTGGCCGGCGACAGCAGCCGCGTCACCGCGGGCAACCGGGCCGGTCAGCGCCGCCTGACCGCGCTGCAGCGAGTTCTCCAGCGATGCCCGCGCCAGCGGCCCGATCACCCGCTCGGCGATGCCGCCCGGCGCGTCGCCTACCAGTTCCTGCCCCAGCAGTTCCTGACCCCACAGCGCTGCCCGCAGTGCCTCGACGGCGTCGAGTAGCAAGGTGACGACGTGGTTGCTGGCATGGGCCAGCGCCGCGTGGTACAGCGTGCGGGCATCCTCGCGGACCCGGAACGGCTCACCGCCGATCTCGAGCACCAGCGACTGTGCGATCGCGTAGCCGACCTCGTCAGCGGCGGTGATACCGAAGCATGTCTCGGACAGTCGCGCGATGTCCTCGTCTGAGCCGGTGAACGTCATCGCGGGATGAATGGCCAACGGGATACAGCCTTGCTCGGTCAGCGGAGCCAGCACCGCAACGCCGTTGGCACCCGACGTGTGGGCGACGATCGTGCCCGGCCGCACGGCCGAGGTGGCCGCCAGACCCGACACCAGACCTGCGAGTTCAGCGTCGGGGACAGCCAGCAGCAACAGTTCGGCGCGGGCGGCGACCTGGTCTGGCGGCAGGACGGCGGTGTCGGGCAGCCTGCGTTCGGCGCGCTGCCGCGACGCGTGCGAAATCGCGCTGCACGCGACGACCACATGATCGGCGCGCTCCAGCGCTAGACCCAGCGCCGTGCCGACCCGACCAGCGGAAATGATGCCAATCGTGAGCCGCGCCGGACGCAGTCCGTCGACATGCTCCATTGCAGACGACCTCGCAAATTGTCGTGGTTTCTTCGTTCCGGTCCTGCGTTGCGGGTACCGGACGGTCGCCATGAGCCTAACTCACTCGTCGCGGCGCCTGCGACGGCCGCCGCCGGTCGGGGAGGCCTGAAGCCTCGCCAGCAGTTCGGCAACCGACTGGCCGCCGGTGTCCTCGGCGCTGCGGTGTCGCCGGCCTTCGGGATCGGCAGGCGGCGGTTCGCCTGGTTGCTCGGGCTCCGGATGCGGCGGAAACTCTCCGGATTCGGTGGCCAAGGTCGGTAGCGCAGGCGGTCGGCCCGGATCGACGGCGTCCGGCGGCGCCGAGTGGCGGCCGCGGAGGCCTTCGGCCGACGGGGCCTGCATGGCGAGCTCGGGTGCCCGTCTCCTGCCGACGTATTCGGCGGCGGACCCGTTTTCTCCCGTCGGCGGCGCCGACGAATCGGGCACCTCAGGCGACGTCGGCGAATCAGCTATGTCAGGCGACGTCGGCGAATCAGCCATCTCAGGCGACACCCAGTTGCTGCCCGGTGCGCCCGCGGGTATCCACTCGCCCTCGGCGGGCGCAGGCTGCCACTCGGGTGCCTGCGCGACGGGCTCCGGCTCGGGAGGCGCTGGGGGCGGCGGTGCAGGCGGAACAGGTGGAACAGGTGGGCCCTCCTGTTGCGGTGGCTGCCAAGCGAATTGGGACTCAGGCACCGGTTGCGCGACCGGTTGAGGGGGCGACGATGCCGCCCACGCGCGCGGCTGCTCCTCCACGCGATGGGTTCGCTCCTCCTGCTCAGTCTCCGAAGGTCTGCGGTGCGCACCACCGAAACTCGACGCCTGCTCCCAGTCGGACTCGGACGGATGAGGTTCGGCAGGCACGTCGATGATCGGATTTTCCTCGGTATTCGCATCGAAGTCGTCACGGTCCTCGGTGTCGATCCGGCTCGCGGTCACCCTGCCCGTGGATGCTGCGCCGCGCGGCCAGTCACCGTAGGCCCGGCTGCGATCGGTTTCGATCGCGGGCCGGTGCGACAGGTCGGCGTCGAACAGAATCTCCAAATTGGCCCGAAGCGCGGCCAATTCGGCACGCAGGCCCGCGACCTCATCGGCGGCCTGAGCCCGAATCTCTGACGTCAACTCGCGGCGCAACTGGGTCTCCACCGTCAGCTCGTATTCACGCCGCGCCGAGATTTCGCGGTCCAACTGCAAGTCGTAGACGAGCTTGAGATCCCGCATCTTGGCCTGGTCGACGTCGCTTTGTCTGCGATAGATGACCGACACGAACGCCGCCACCACCGCGGCCCACAACGCCAGGATGACGGCCAGCTTCAGCAACTCCACCCGGTCGGTGAACACTAGGGCGGAACTCGCCCCGATAGCGAGCACCAGCAACACCGTCAGCAGCACCCAACCCGGCCTGCGGCCGCTGCGCCGAGCGCGCGTACCGCGGGACAGATCGGTCATGGGGCGACTGTACCCGCCACAGGTCATCTCGCGTGTCGACCACTTCGGCGATTCGGCCGACGGCGCTGCGGGTCAGCTACTCGGTCGCCCCGTCGGCGTTGTCCGGAGGCTCTTGTGGCGACTTGCAGCAATGCTGAAGCCATAGCGCAGCAACCACCAGCGCGAGGGCGCTTGCCGCGGCAACGACCGAACCGGCGGTGTCCTCGCCTGCCACCCGCAGCGTGCTGCGACGCGGCAAAAGATAAACAAGTACCGCGATCCACCAGCCGAGCACCAGCGCGCCGACCCACGCCGACGCCTTTGCGATCAACACCGACCGCGCCACCGCCAGTGGATGCAGCCAACCGCGCGCGTCACCGATTTCGCCGTCGTTGATCTTGGCCCGCACATAGAACGCCCACGCGGCCTCGGCGATCGCAACAGCCAGCAGTGACACGCCGGTCCACACATCGATCGGCGGGAAGTAGCGGTACAGCAGCACCACGATCATGTAGCCCACGACGGCGCCCAGCACCGTCGCGGCCGTCAGGTCACGCTTGCGGGTGGGTCCCATCAGCACAGCGCCAACTCGGTAAGGCGCACGCCGTCACGATCGGCCGGCTCCATTTGGTCGAGCAAGCCCGCGACGGGACGCCGTTCGCCCGCGACCGTCAACGTGGCAGCTGGGTCCACCGCCAACCAGGGAATCAGCACGAATGCCCGCAGATGCGCCGACGGATGAGGCAGCGTCAGGTCATCGTCGCCCGAGGTCACCTCGCGCTGTCCGTCATGGCAAGTGACCAGATCGACATCGAGGGTGCGCGGGCCCCAACGCTCCGCGCGGATCCGGTCAGCCGCGGCTTCGAGTTCGTGCGCGCGACGTAGCCAGCCGTAGCAGTCGACAGCAGGATCCTCGGCGATCAGAACCGCATTGAGGAACGGGCCCTGCTCGACTCCGCCCCATGCCTCCGTCTCGTACACCGGCGAGAGTGCGCGCACCGCGCCGTCGAGCCCGTCGACCACCGACTGCAGCCGCGCCAGCCGATCACCGAGGTTCGACCCGATCGACAACACCACTCGCGTCATGCCGTACCGCCCCGCCGCGAACGTCGCGCCGTCACAGCGACGTCGGCGAAGGTCAGTGGAATGGGCGCCGACGGTTTGTGTACGACGACCTCGACGGCGTGTACGCGTTCGTCCGCCATCACGTCGTCGGCTATCGCGCCCGCGACCGTCTCGATGAGCTTGCGCGGCGGCCCGGCGACGATGTCGGCGGCCCGCTGAGCGAGCTTGCCGTAGTCGAGCGTGTCGGCAAGGTCGTCGCTGGCCGCTGCGGTCGCCAGGTCGATCCACACGGTGATGTCGACGACGAAGTCCTGGCCGTCGCGTCGTTCGTGATCGAACACACCGTGATATCCGCGAACAGTCAAGCCGCGCAATTCGATTCGATCAGCCAATGCTGATCCCCCGGTCGCTTCCGCCGGACCAGGCCTCGAGCACCTTCAACGCGTCGACGGAGGCGCGGACGTCGTGCACCCGCACACCCCACGCCCCGTGCAGGCCTGCCAGCACCGAGATCACGGCTGTGGCGGTCTCCCGGCCGCCGGGTGGCCGCGGTTCGCCGTCCTCGTCGGCCAATAACGTACCGAGGAAACGCTTGCGGGACGCCCCGACGAGCACCGGGATGCCGGTGCCGACGAATTCGGGTAGTGCGCGCAGCAGCGCCCAATTGTGTTCTGCGGTCTTGGCGAAACCAAGGCCAGGATCGATGACCAGCCTGGCCGGATCGACACCCGCGTGCACGGCGGCGTCCACTGCGGCCAGCAGTTCGTCGCGCACCTCGGCGACCACGTCCCGGTAGGCCGGTACCTCGTGGGGTCGGTCCGCGCCCACCGAGCGCCAATGCATCAGCACCCACGGCACTTTCGCATCCGCGATCAGCGGCGCCATGTTCGGGTCGGCGCGCCCGCCGGACACGTCGTTGACGATCTGGGCGCCGTTTTCCAGCGCCGCCTGCGCGACCTCCGCGTGCATGGTGTCGATGCTGACCGTGATGCCTTGCCCGGCAAGCTCTTTGATGACAGGGAGCACACGTGCCGACTCGATCCGGGCGTCGATGCGGGTCGCGCCGGGACGGGTCGACTCGCCGCCGACGTCGACGATCGCTGCGCCTTCGGCAGCCAGCGTCAGGCCATGTTCGACGGCGCGGTCACGGTCGAGGAACAGTCCCCCGTCAGAGAAGGAGTCGTCGGTGACGTTCACAACCCCCATGACCTGCACTCGCGTCGGGCTCACTTTCGCAAGATGAGATCCAGCGCCTCGGCCCGCGATGCGGCATCGCACTTGAACTGGCCGCGCACCGCCGACGTGGTGGTCACCGCTCCTGGCTTGCGCACGCCGCGCATCGACATGCACAGGTGCTCGGCCTCGACGACCACGATGACGCCGCGCGGATTAAGCTTGCGCATCAGCGCATCGGCGATCTGCGCGGTCAGCCGCTCCTGCACCTGCGGCCGCTTGGCGTACAGATCGACCAGTCGCGCGATCTTCGACAGTCCGGTGACCCTGCCGTCCTTACCGGGAATGTAGCCAACGTGCGCGACCCCGTGGAACGCCACCAGGTGGTGTTCGCAGGTGGAGTACAGCGGGATCTGCTTGACCAGCACCAGCTCGTCGTGCTGTTCGTCAAACGTGGTGTCCAGCACGGTATCCGGATCAGTGTAGAGGCCGGCGAACATCTCCTTATACGCCCGCGCGACCCGCGCCGGAGTGTCCTCCAAGCCGTGTCGGTCGGGATCTTCGCCGACTGCGATCAACAACTCTCGCACCGCAGCTTCCGCGCGGGGTTGGTCGAATGCGGGTTTGGTGAACGTGGCCGAATTGTTGAGCGACCGCGTCATCGATGCCTCCGTTCAGTTATCAGCCATGAGCCGGCGGATTAGGTCCGGCTGTTGTCCTGCCCAGGGTCCTCGTTCGGGTTAGGCGCGGGCGCGCCACCCTGCGGGGCGGGATGTCCGGGCTGCGGATAGGGCTGATACGGCGGATAGGGCGGCGGAGCCGCTCCGGCGGGGACATTCGGGTTGTGCCAGTGCGGCGGCGGGTACCAGTACCCCTGCTGCGGGTGCTGTTGCGCCGGCGGCGGTCCGTGCGGCGGCCAACCGGGCGCGTGCCAACCGGCTGGGGCGCCGTAGTCCGGCTGTGTCGACGCGTTTGCGGGAACTCCGTTGCCGCCAGCGCCATTTGTGCCGTTCTGGTGAGCCTGCCGCGCAGCGGCCTCCTGGCTCGCCTGCGCGATGGCTGCCTTGAACGCCGGCTCGGGAACCGGCTTGGGCCACGGCTCGCCCCGCTCGATGGCCAGCTCACCAGGCGTCTTGATCGGCGGCTTGTCGGACGGAACGCGCCCGCCGAAGTCGTCGAACATGGTCAGTCGCGGACGCTTCTTCACGTCGGCGAAGATCGCCTGCAGTTCGGCGCGGTGCAGAGTTTCCTTCTCGAGCAGCTCGCCGGCGAGCGTGTCGAGCACGTCGCGGTACTCGGTGAGGATCTCCCACGCCTCGGTGTGCGCGGCCTCGATGAGCTTGCGAACCTCGTCGTCGATGATTTGTGCGACTTCGTGTGAGTAGTCGGCCTGGGTGCCCATCGTGCGACCGAGGAACGGGTCGCCGTGCTCGGTGCCGTAGCGCACCGCGCCGAGCTTGGAGCTCATGCCGTATTCGGTGACCATCGCGCGGGCGATCTTGGTGGCCTGTTCGATGTCGGACACCGCGCCTGTCGTCGGCTCGCGGAACACCAATTCCTCGGCGGCGCGTCCGCCCATCGCGAACACCAGCCGGGCGATCATTTCCGAGCGGGTCATCAAGCCCTTGTCGTCCTCGGGCACCGCCATCGCATGCCCGCCGGTGCGGCCGCGGGCAAGGATCGTGACCTTGTAGATCGGGTCGATGTCCGGCATCGCCCATGCCGCCAGTGTGTGGCCGCCTTCGTGGTAGGCCGTGATCTTCTTCTCGTGTTCGCTGATGATCCGGCTCTTGCGGCGCGGCCCGCCGACGACGCGGTCGACGGCCTCCTCCAGCGCCGGGCCGGTGATGACGGTGCCGTTCTCGCGCGCGGTCAGCAGCGCCGCCTCGTTGACGACGTTGGCCAGGTCGGCACCCGACATGCCGACGGTGCGCTTGGCCAGACCGTCCAGATCGGCGTCGGGGGCGATGGGCTTGCCCTGCGAGTGCACACGCAGCACGGCACGGCGGCCGGCGAGGTCGGGGTTGGACACCGGGATCTGCCGGTCGAAGCGGCCGGGCCGCAGCAGCGCGGGATCGAGGATGTCGGGCCGGTTGGTGGCGGCGATCAGGATGACGCCCTGGCGGTCCCCGAACCCGTCCATCTCGACCAGCAGCTGGTTCAGGGTCTGCTCGCGTTCGTCGTGGCCGCCGCCGAGGCCGGCGCCGCGCTGGCGGCCGACCGCGTCGATCTCGTCGACGAAGATGATGCAGGGGCTGTTCTGCTTGGCCTGTTCGAACAGGTCGCGCACCCGGGAGGCGCCGACGCCGACGAACATCTCGACGAAGTCCGAACCGGAAATCGTGAAGAACGGAACCCCCGCCTCACCCGCGACGGCGCGGGCGAGCAGCGTCTTGCCGGTGCCGGGCGGGCCATAGAGCAGCACGCCCTTGGGGATCTTGGCGCCCAGCGCCTGGTAGCGCGATGGGTTCTGCAGGAAGTCCTTGATCTCGTAGAGCTCTTCGACCGCTTCGTCGACGCCTGCCACGTCGGCGAAGGTGGTCTTCGGCATGTCCTTGGAGAGCTGTTTGGCCCGCGACTTGCCGAAGCCGAAGCCCATTCGGCCGCCGGTCTGCATGCGGGAAAACATCACGAACAGCCCGACGAGCAGGAGCAGCGGCAAAAGATAGATCAGCAGCGAGCCGAGCATGCTGCCCTGGTTCACGACCGTGTTGACCTTTGTGTTCTTCGCATTCAGCGCGTCGAACAGGGGCACCGCGTACCCAGTCGGGTACTTGGTGATGACCTTGTCGCTGTTGTCGGTGTCGGCATTGCCGTTCTTCAGCTCCAGCCGCAGCTGCTGCTCACGGTCGTCGATCTGCGCGCTCTTGACGTTGTCGCTGTTGATCTGGGCCATCGCCACCGACGTGTCGACGGGCTTATAGCCGCGGGTGTCGTCGCTGAAATAGAAGAACGACCAGCCCAGCAAGAGCACCACGGCGATCGCGGTGAGCGTGCGGATCACATTTTTCCGGTTCATCGAATATCCGTCGTCGACTTCATCTTTTCGGCCGCCTACGGCCAGTGTCCTTCCAATACGCGCAGCTGGAATAGTCAAGGCTACCGCTACGCCAACGAACAGCAGTTCCCGACGGTCCTCGATCTACGTGGCTAGAGCGTTTCCCAGAAGCTGTTGAGGGCCGCCGCGCCGCGAGCAGGGTCCTGCACCATCCACCAGTGCCCAAGTCCTTCGAGCACGTCCGTACGTGCACCAGCGCGGTCGGCCGCCCGCCGGCGGAGTTCATCAGAGCCCACGTAATGGTCTTCGGTGGCCAACAACGACAACCCTGGGCGGGCCGCGGCAACCGGTAGCGAACGGCCCGCCTCAGCCAACACGGGTTGGGCCGCCGACCGGTAGAGCGCCAAGATTGCCCGGGCCATCTCCGGACCCTGCGCAGCGGCGATCTCGGCGGCGATGTCAAGCGGTATGCCGAGCGCGTGCATTTGCTCGGCGCGGTCCTGAACGGTTCCGCCCATCATGGTGTCCACCAATTGCTCGCCGTCGCCCGCGGTCTGCCAGACCTGCGCGAGGTCGTGCCAAACGTAATCAGGGTCGAACAAACCGAGGACGTCGCTGGCCCAGCTGCGCACCAGCTCGGGTCGATGCATCACCACGTTCATGACGTGGCAACCGCCCCAGTCGTGTCCGACCAGGTCGATCGGTCCGTCGACGCGCTCGAGTTCGCCCTCGAGCCAGTCGCGGTAGGCGAGGTAGGTCGCGGCGAAGTCGTCGGGCAGTGGGCTGCCGAATCCCGGTGGGGACAATCGCACCACGTCGTCGCGTCCGAGTGCATCCACCAGTGGGCCCCACAGAGCTGCAGTCTCCGGATTGCCGTGCACGAGAACCAAGGTCATGGTTTGAATCCTGTCACCGCGAACCCGCCAGGCGGTGAACTCATCGCCGCCGCCTGACCACCACTACTCGGAGATCGCATCCGGCAGCGGCATCCGATCGTCCATTCGGTCAGCCACCTCAGCCGGCCGGGGTTGCGAATCACGTTGCCGACGAAGCAGATTGACCTTCGCGACCCTGGCGATGAAAGGCGGACTGAGCAGGCGCGCGGGCGGATCGACAAGACCGGTGACCCTGAAGAACTGGTTGACGACCTGGATGTCGGACTCACATGCGGTCAGCACCCATTCGACGAAACGGTTGCTGACCCGCATCGCAGTCGTCCGTCGCCCTTCGACCTCGGGGAAAGCCAAGTCGGAACCAGCCGCGATCTGCCAGGCCACACCGATAACCTTCGCCGCCGCACGAAAGTACCGCCGGGGCAGGTTCGTGGCACCTCGCTGCAACGTCTCCTGCAGTGCCACAGCGTCCAACGCCGCCACCGACATTCCCTGCCCGTAAATCGGATTGAAGCTGCAGAAAGCGTCGCCGCAGACGAGCAGGCCGTCCGGGAACCGCCGCATCTTGTCGTAGCGCCGCCACTGGCTGGACGGCATGCAATGTTGCACCACCGGCCCGATCGGTTCGCCGGCCTGCACCGCTGCCAACAGATGCGCAGGCGCATACTCGCCGGCGAACGCCAGCATGCCCGCGAGCTCGCGCGGCGGCTCGTGATCCAGCATCCCGAAGACGGTGAATATCCAGTTGTCGTGCTCATAGCCGGTCAGGAACATCCCGGTTGGCCGGCCGGGTGCGGGGCTGATCAGGGCCAGCTTCTCCTCGACAGTGCCGGGGGGGATCCTCAGGTGTTGGCTGACATAGGTCGTGCGCATGACGATGTGGTCCTCGACTGGTCGGCCGTACCCGAGGCCTTCCAGAAAAGCCGGCGTGTGCGCACCGCGGCCCATCGCATCCACGACGACATCCGCCGTCAACTCGTGCTGCGCCCCGCCCTCGTGGTTGACCACCCGTACGCCGGTGACGCGATCGCGGTCCGTAGTCGCCGTCAACTCTGTGACGTCGTGGGCGGCGAGGATCGTGACATTGGGGAGCGCGGCTATCCGCCGACGCACATGCGACTCCAGGAACGGCCTGCTCGGCATGTGCATCGCCGTTGCGTCATCATCGACGGGTACCTTGCCGGAGCGGAGAAGTTTGTGCCCGCTATAGGACAAGTACAGCTTTGAGAGATCACCATCGTCCAACACGGGCGCCCCGCCGACGACCAGATCGTTCAGGATGCCGGGAAACAGGCCGTCAAGGATTTGCCCACCGCGCGGCAGCAAAGCGTGGACATGTCGACCCTGCGGCACGCCCCGCCGGTTAGCCGGTTCATCAGGTAACGCGTCACGCTCGACGACAGTGACTGTCTCGTAGAAGTCGGCAAGCACTCTGGCAGCGAGCAACCCGCCCATGCTCGCCCCGAGGACGACTGCACGCTCACCCAATGCCGCCACGGCGACCCCCTTGACACTCGCCGCCCACCGGTTCGCCATGATTTGTCGAACCTGTGATCAGACGATAACAACCAATTGAATGAACAGTCTGCTGATTTGCCCACTGGTCGCTTCTGGCGCCGTGCCCCTTCCCCGCATCAAGCCCCCTGTGCTTGGCTGTGGTCGTGCTCATATCGACCGAACGGTTAGTTGAGACGAACGGGGTCCAGCTTCGCGTCATCGACGCCGGTGACCCGGATGCCCCAGTCGTGGTCCTGGCCCACGGCTTCCCTGAACTGGCCTACTCCTGGCGGCACCAGATTCCCGCCCTGGCCGAGGCCGGCTACCGCGTGCTGGCACCCGATCAGCGTGGCTACGGCGGCTCCTCGAAGCCCGCCGCTGTGGAGGCATACGACATCGTCGAGCTGTCCGCCGACATCGTCGGCCTGCTCGATGACGTCGGTGCGGACCGGGCGGCGCTCATCGGCCACGACTTCGGCGGCGTGGTGGCATGGGGTGCCCCGCTGCTGCACCCGGACCGATTCGCAGGCATCGCAGGGCTGAGTGTTCCGCCGCTGCCGCGGCCGAAACGGCCGACGACGGAAGCGTTCCGGAAGATGTTCGGCGACAACTTCTTCTACATCCTGTATTTCCAGGAACCCGGTCCGGCCGACGCGGAACTGAACCGCGATCCTGCCACCACGATGCGGCGGCTGATGGGTTCGCTGACCACGACCGACGAGACCGCCGCGCTGCGAATGCTGCAACCCGGCCCTGAGGGATTCATCGACCGCATTCCGGAGCCTGGTGGACTGCCCGATTGGATAAGCCAGCACGAATTCGACCACTACGTGCACGAATTCACCCGCAACGGGTTTACCGCGCCGCTGAATTGGTACCGCTGCTTCGACCGCAACTGGGAACTGACCGCGACGACGCCGGCCGCGACGATCGATGTCCCGTCGCTGTTCGTCGGCGGAGCCGCCGACCCGACGCTGGCCTACACGCCGCGCGACCGGGTTCGTGATGTGGTCTCCGGTGACTATCGCGAGGTGATGATCGAAGGCGCGGGCCACTGGCTTCAGCAGGAACAGCCCGCCGAGGTGAACACGATACTGCTCGACTTCCTGTCCAGATTGGAGTTCTAGATGCAACGTCCAATGAACTTCGGGGTGTTCATCACGCCGTTCCACCCGGTCGGCCAATCCCCCACCGTCGCATTGGAATACGACCTCGACCGGACGGTGGCGCTGGACAGACTCGGGTACGACGAGGTGTGGTTCGGGGAACACCACTCGGGCGGATACGAGCTGATCGCGTGCCCTGAGGTGTTCATCGCCGCGGCGGCCGAGCGAACAAAGCACATCCGGCTGGGCACCGGCGTGGTGTCGCTGCCGTATCACCATCCGCTGATGGTCGCCGACCGTTGGGTGCTTCTCGACCACCTCACGCGTGGACGGGTGATCTTCGGCACCGGACCGGGTGCACTGCCCTCCGACGCGTACATGATGGGCATCGATCCGGTCGAGCAGCGCCGGATGATGCAGGAGTCGCTCGAGGCGATCCTCGCGCTGTTCCGGGCATCACCGGAGGAGCGGATCAACCGGCACTCCGACTGGTTCACGCTGCGCGATGCTCAGCTGCACATCCGGCCGTACACCTGGCCGTACCCCGAAATCTCGACGGCAGCAATGATTTCCCCGTCCGGCCCCCGCCTCGCCGGGGCACTGGGCACATCGCTGCTCTCGTTGTCGATGTCGGTGCCGGGCGGCTACGCCGCGCTGGAGAACACTTGGAATGTCGTCGTGGACCAAGCCGAGAAGTCCGGCCGTGACGAGCCGGACCGCGCCGATTGGCGGGTGCTGGCCATCATGCACCTCGCCGACACCAGGGACAAGGCGATCGACGACTGCACCTATGGGCTGCAGGACTTCGCGAACTATTTCGGCGCGGCGGGTTTCGTGCCGTTGTCGAATTCCGTTGAGGGAGCTCAGTCCCCGCGCGAGTTCGTGGCGGATTATGCGGGTCAGGGCAACTGCTGCATCGGCACCCCTGGCGACGCGGTGGCATACATCCAGGATCTGCTGGATAAGTCCGGCGGGTTCGGTACCCTGCTGTTGCTCGGCCACGACTGGGCGTCGCCGCAGGCGACCTACCACTCGTACGAACTGTTCGCCCGCGAGGTCATGCCGCACTTCAAGGGTCAGTTGGTCGCACCCCGCGCGTCACACGATTGGGCCAAGGACATGCGCGATCAGCTTCTCGGTCGCGCCGGTGAGGCA
>Ga0207683_10001568_pt1 | contig 20589 bp, 18 predicted proteins | sample KBSM73metaG_FD_184333 | JGI IMG/M metagenome (GOLD analysis project Ga0207683, IMG submission 184333) | Miscanthus rhizosphere microbial communities from Kellogg Biological Station, Michigan, USA - KBS M7-3 metaG (SPAdes) (version 2) | ecosystem: Host-associated > Plants > Roots > Rhizosphere >... | reverse complement strand
CCAGCGGCTGGTCGCCGATCGGCCTTGGGTTCAGGCGTATTGCGCCCACAGATCCCTCATTCCCGTTTTCAACATGGTCCGTTAGCCCAGGATGGCTGCCAAAAGGATCTGCCATTGAAATCCTCACCCCGCGAGATGACGCGAACAGTCCGTCGCTGTTCCTGACACCTCGTTCCTTGGCAGTGGACGAGAAGATGAACGGTAAAGTTCCGGAGCGTCCGACCGTTGCCCTCGCCCATCGGATAGGAACTCGGCGCGTCACAGCGCTGCACCTCGTAACACCAGCGGGTTACAAACCGATTGCCGCGCTCGACTATCTACAGAAAGATGGCCTCGTCACCATAAATCAAGGCAAAGCGTGGGTTCTTGAGCTTGAGTTCGATCAGAGGGCCAGAGGCCAAGTGAAAGATTTTCGTCCCGACCTTCCGTTATTGATTCGGTATTAGCACACGCAGGCGGTCAGTGGCACTCCAACGCTTCTATGCTATTCTCTCTGGCGTACCTCGCGGGTCCCGCTCTTCTGCGCAGTCACATTCAGGGACCCTACCTACGTTCCTCCTCGCAAGGACCGTGGATGGAGGAGTTGCGAGCACACCTGTAGAGGTGTGCGCAGCTCCCCAGCACGCACACCTCGAATAATGAGGAGATCCATGAAAGCTCTGAAACTTACCCCGAACCTGGTCGTGCGCGACGTCACGGACAGCCTCAACTTCTATCGCGATGTACTCGGATTTGAACGTGCCTTCAGTGTTCCCGACGCACCACCGTATGTATTTGCCGCGTGCGGGGGCGGCGGTGTTGAAATCTTTTTTAATGACAAAAATGTCGTTGGAGAAGATTACCCAGCGCTCGCGACGAATATTGGCGGCAGCTTCACAATGTTCATTGAAGTGGACGATCTGAAAGCGGTGCTGGCGAATGTCGAAAGGCAAAAAGCCGAAATCTCCATGCCCGTGAAAGATCAGTTCTACGGGATGCGAGAGTTCGCGTTTAAAGATCCGGACGGCTACACGATCACGATTGCAGAGAAGATAAATTAACAACATCAACCACACGGGGACACAGGCAGGAATATTTCTAGGTCTGTGTCCTTGGTGACTCTCTGTGGTTAAGACTTCGACTGCGCATACAGCTCAGCCCCAACGAAGTGAAGCGACACGTACGGCTCATTACCGACGACCCAGCTGTCGTGTCCGGGGGCAATGTAGAAGAGATCCCCCGGCTTCATCTCGATGACCCGGCCGTCATCCATTGCGGCGGTCGCACGGCCTGCGACCACCAGCCCGATGTGCTCGACCATGCAGCTCTTTTCGCCCGCAACTTTGCCTACGTGCTCCGACCATTTCCATCCCGGCTCATAGGTCGCGCGGCCAATGGTCATTTTCCCAACTTTGACGAGTTCGAACTTTCCTTTTTCAAAATTGCGCACTGCATCGGGCTTGTCGAAACGCTTCAGGATCACCTCGTACATCACTTCCTCCACCTCGTACTACTCTAAGAGGATGTATTTCGCGTTGTAATAGTCGCACAAAACAAAAGAGCCACGACCTTGATCGCGGCTCCTGTTCTCGATTCGTAACCTGCGGTACCGCTCTTAGCGGCGTCCACCATGCCCGCCGCCGTGACCACCGTGGCCCCCGTGACCTCCGCGGCCACCATTACGACCACCACCGCCACCACCCGGACGACGACGACGCCCACCTCCTCCACCACCGGGACGAGGTCCACGATCAGGTCGTGGTCCACGGTCTGCAACTGGTTCCGTTGAAACCGGAGCATCCACGCGATTGAAATTCGGCTCGTCATCCTCGTCAAAGTCAGCGCCGCCTTCAATTACTGCGGATGGTACGCCCGCGGGCGCTGGAGCTGGAGCCGCTACCGGCGCTGCATCAGTCACGGCAGCCTCCGGCGCAGGACCGCCACCCATCTTCGCGCGCTGCTCTTTCAGAATCGCTTTGCGCGACAGCTTGATGCGGTTGCCTTCGACAGCAAGCACTTTCACGAGTACCTGGTCGCCTTCCTTCAGTTCGTCGCGAATATCTTTTATTCGATGCTCGGCAACTTCACTGATATGAAGCAACCCGTCGGTACCGGGAATGATTTCGACAAACGCGCCGAATTCAGCGAGCCGCGTCACCTTTCCGAGGTAGGTCTTCCCTACTTCGGCGGTCGCCGTCAGGTCTCCGATGATCTGCAACGCCTTGGCCGCTGACGCCTCGTCGTTCGAAGCAACGTTGACCTTGCCGGAGTCTTCGACGTCGATCTTTACGCCCGTCTGCTCAATGATGCTGCGAATCATTTTGCCGCCGGGTCCAATCACGTCGCGGATCTTGTCGACCGGAATCTGCAGGGTGTAGATGCGAGGCGCGTACGCAGAAACCTTCTCTCGCGGCGACTCGATCACTTCCTGCATTTTCCCGAGAATGTGCAGCCGTCCACGCTGCGCCTGGGCCAAGGCTTCGCGCATGATCTGAGCGGTTATGCCCATGACCTTGATATCCATCTGCAATGCAGTAATGCCGTCTTTTGTGCCGGCAACTTTGAAGTCCATGTCGCCGTAATGATCTTCAGCACCCGCAATATCGGAAAGCACCGCGTATTTCTCGCCTTCCTTCACGAGTCCCATTGCTACGCCGGCAACGGGTGCCTTCAACGGAACACCGGCGTCCATTAATGAGAGAGACGCACCGCAGACCGTTGCCATCGATGATGACCCGTTTGACTCAAGAATGTCTGAGACAACACGCATTGCATAAGGCCACTTGTCTTCTTCGGGCAATACCGCCGAGACCGCTCTCTCCGCCAACGCACCGTGTCCAATCTCACGCCGCCCAGCGCCGCGCAAGAATGCAACTTCGCCCACCGAGAACGGGGGGAAATTGTAATGAAGCATGAAGCGCTTTTTTGCTTCTCCTTCGAAAACTTCGAGGCGCTGCATGTCGTCGCTCGTACCAAGAGTTGTCGTTACCAGCGCTTGGGTTTCGCCGCGCGTAAAGATGGCGGAACCGTGAGTGCGTGGGAGCGCGCCTACTTCAATCCAGATATCGCGGATCTGGTCGAACGCCCGTCCATCCGGACGCCGTTTCTGGTCAAGCACCTGTTCACGGAAAATTCGTTCGCGCAGGATTTCGTAGTAGGTCTTGAGTTTCTTCTGCGCTTCTTCGTCCTCTTCGGGAATCGCTCCAAGCAGTTCCTTCTTGATCGCCTTGATCAGGTCGTAGCTTTCGGCCTTGGGATGCTTCTCGGTGTCGAGTGCATCCGAGAGTCGTGCGCCAATATCTTTCTTCAAGGAGTTGTAATACTTTTCGTCGAACTCAGGAGCTGTAACTTCGCGCTTCTTCTTTCCGACTTTGTCGCGCAGTTCTGAAATCGCAGCGCAAATCTTCTTGATCTCGGTGTGGGCGAATTCAATCGCGTCGACCACCGTTTCTTCTTTCACTTCTTTCGCGCCGGACTCGATCATCACAATCCCATCGGCGGATCCGACGACCATGATGTTGAGCAGGCTGTCACGCATTTCCGAATACGTGGGATTCACGACGAAAGCGCCATTCACAAGCCCGACGCGCACCGCGCCAATCGGTCCGAGGAACGGGATGTCGGAAAGAGTAAGCGCGCAGGAAGCGCCGTTGATGCCAACGACATCAGGATCATTCTCGGTGTCAGCCGAGAGCACGAATGCAATGACTTGGGTTTCACACTTAAAGCCCTCGGCGAAGAGCGGCCGAATGGGGCGATCGATCTGACGGCTGGTGAGAATCTCGCGCTCGCTCGGACGACCTTCGCGCTTGATAAATCCGCCTGGAATGCGTCCCCCAGCGTAGGTGTACTCGCGGTAGTCGACCGTAAGTGGAAAGAAATCAATCCCCTCCCGGGGATCGGCGTTGGCTACAGCGGTAGCCAAAATAACGTTATCGCCCATGCGTACAACCGCAGATCCGTGCGCTTGTTTCGCGAGCTTGCCAGTTTCAAATGTGAGTTTTTTGCCGCCGGAGAGGTCGACGCTGATAGTAGTTGGTTCAGGCTTCATATTGATCCTTTTTCATGCAGGAGGCATCGGGAGACGCGCAAGGGGTCTCCACGGGAGAAGGCGACGTTCCGTCGCGTAATCGAATTGGACTGGAAAACGCACTGTCACCGAGCTTTGGTTCAGAAACCGCCGTCCCCACGACGGCGAGTGGAAAGGCCAAGGAGTCGGCCGACAGCCTTGGCGGTCCGGGAACTATTTACGGATGCCGAGTTTCTGAATTACCGTCTTGTAGCGCTCGGAGTCGTACTTCTTTAGGTAATCGAGCAAGCGACGCCGCTTGCTGACCAGCATGAGAAGACCGCGGCGCGAACCGTGATCCTTCTGGTGCGTTTTAAAGTGCTCCGTCAGTTGGCCAATGCGCTCGCTGAGCAGCGCGATCTGAACTTCAGGACTTCCAGTGTCGGTCGCGTGCGCGCGATACTGACCAATGAGGGATTGTTTTTGCTCTCGGGCTAGCACTTACCTGGTGCACTCCTGTTTCTGATTTTTTTCGTTTATTGTAGTAACGTCATTCAATGTAACACGTTGATAGAGAAAGTGTAAAGGACGGGAGCCCCCTTCGCGGCAAACTTCGTCGCGCCGGGATAGTCTAAGCTAATCGAAGATGATCTGTTCACATTGCGGCCAACAGAATCCGGACAACTATCAATTTTGTGCATCATGTGGGGCGCGCCTTGCCAACGTATCACCGGCCGGGCCGGCGGCTTCGCCCCGTGTCCAGCAGCCCGCCCCAAACAGTTTGCGGATTCAGCCCGTTGACCGTCCACCGTCACCAGCGCGCTCGGCTCCCGCGACACGTGACGTAAGCTATTTGCTCGAAGATGACGACCCTAAAGCTTCACGAGTCGCACCTGTAATCGTTGTTCTTTCTCTGTTGGCACTCGGCGCGTTCGCGTGGTGGGAATTGCGCCCGATGTTGCAAACGGGTGGCGTTACTCCGGCGAAACCGCCTGCTGAAAGCTCTGCAGATCTCAGCTCCACACCGTCGGCAGCCACATCAGCGCCCGCCCAGAAGGCTCCGCCCGTTGAGGTCGCCCAGGGTACGACTCCGTCGGATGGAGCACCTCCAACCTCTGACGCTGAAAGCCAAACCGCGAATTCCCAGGCCACTGAAGCCAACCAACCTCGAAACGAAGGAGTTCCGCCAGCGCCTTCGATTGAAGAAACCAGCAAGCAAGAGCCCCCGGGCTCGCCCTCGGTACAGGGGCCTGCCGACAATCCAGTGGCCGCAGCTCTACCCGCGCGTCCCTCAGTCCCTGTGGCGCACAAGCCCGTCCCAAAACCGATCCCTCGGGCGCCTGCCCCGGATCCTGTAAAGCAGGCTGAGGCGTACCTCTATGGGCGCGGCGTCCCGCAGGATTGCGAGCGAGCACTGTCAATTCTGAAGGGTGAAGCGGACAAGTCCAACGCTCGCGCACGTAGCGCGCTCGGCTCCATGTACGCCACCGGTCATTGCGTCTCTCGAGATTTGCCGACCGCCTACCGCTATTTCGCGCTGGTTTTGAGAACTGATCCAGAAAATGGCGTAGCGTCTCAGAACCTTGAAAGCCTGTGGAAGCAGATGACGCCTCCAGAGCGGCAGGCAGCCACTAAGCAGTAGCTCTGATCACGGCTCGTTTCCTTGTCCGTTTTCCAACTTCTTGCTATGGTTCCGGCGATGGCTCGGGTAAAACAATTTTCGAATGCTGAACAATCGTTGCCCGCGTCTCGCGGCTATCGAATGCCTGCGGAGTGGGAGCCTCATGAGTCCACATGGCTGGCGTGGCCGCATTTTCGAGGCGACTGGCCAGGAAAATTTGACCCCATTCCTTGGGTTTACGCGGAAATTATTCGTTCCCTAACCCGTCACGAAGTCGTCGACTTGATCATCAACGACGCCGAAGCGGAACGCCGAGCCAAGAAGATCTTGGATCGCGCAGCCGCTCTTAACGAGAATATCCGGTTTCATCGTTGGCAAAGCGATCGCGTGTGGCTGCGGGACTCCGGGTGCACCTTTGTCGTTGGACACGGCTCATCACCTGGTAAGCAGGTTCCGCCCTCGCTTGTTGCGCAAAAACGCGTCGGGGTGAAATGGAAATTCACCGCTTGGGCGAAGTACCCAAATTTCAAACTTGACGAGAAGATCGGCTCCAAAATGGCGCGGGCTGCCAACGCAGAGGAAGTCAAAGCCGCATTCAAAACAGAACGCGTCGTCCTCGAGGGCGGATCAATTGACGTCAACGGACAGGGCACCCTGCTCACCACCGAAGAGTGCTTGCTTTCGAAAGTCCAGCAGCGCAACGCATCGTTGCGGCGCGAAGACTACGAAGAGATTTTTGGTGATTACCTCGGAATTCACAAAGTCATCTGGCTCGGCAACGGCATTGCGGGAGACGATACGCATGGCCATGTAGATGACATCACGAGGTTCGTTGCTGCCGACACGATCGTCACCATGGTCGAACTTAATGAAAGCGATGTGAACCATGCACCTCTGGCCGACAACCTCAAGAGGCTGCAGTTTGCGAGCGATCAAAACGGCCGCAAGCTCCGAATCATCGAACTGCCCATGCCCGCCCCAGTTATTTTCGAAGGACGGCGCCTGCCGGCAAGTTACGGCAACTTTTACATCGCGAACGGATGCGTGCTAGTTCCAGTTTTTAATGATCCCAACGACCGCGTCGCGCTAAATACACTGGCCGAACTCTTTCCTTCCCGCGAAATTATTCCCATCTATTCCGGTGATCTGATATGGGGATTCGGTGCCATGCACTGCATGACACAGCAACTGCCGGTGGGATAGGCGCACGGGAATCTGAACCTCAGTCATCCGAACGAGGGTGCGCTCGCTAAACAGGATAAACGCCTTCTACACCCTTGCCATAGGATGGTTCACAGCCAGTTGCTGCACGGCTCCCCAACAAACCCACGGTAACGACTCCCGCTGGAATAGGGACGTCCCTTGTCGTGACTCTTCACGAGAGTGTCGTTCGATGATCCGATCCACCAGATCAATCAGGTGATCGGAGGCTAGAATCAATGCCGGCTCAGTCGTCTTAAGTAGTTGTTCCATTGGGGGAGGTGCCTGCCTTTCGTTGCAAATGTCATCTACACGTACCTTAGATTGCTACTACTCTTCCTGGGCATCAGGCTTTTCGTGTAGGCGGCATTACCAAAGTTCCATGACCCAGTCACGCCGAAGTGGTTACCCGCCTAAGGTGTTCAATTCCCTCGGTGACCTACCGATCCAATCGCCGCTGTATTGGTCAATCGCTCCAAATAGGACTAGACTTGGCGCGCTTTGATTCGGGCTCGAATTTGCTTCTCAACCTTGGAGGCTACATGAAGGTAAAAACAATGGTACTCACTCTGGCATTCTGTCTTGCTGGAGTAGCAGTTTGCTTGGCAGCGGACGCACATATGGGTACCTGGAAATTGAACGAAGCGAAGTCGAAATTAAGTCCAGGAGCACCTAAGAATAGTACGGTTGTCTACGAAGCCGCAGGGGACAACATCAAGGTTACGGTCGATGGAACCGACGCCGACGGCAAGCCTTCTCATAACGAGTGGACGGGTAAGTTCGACGGCAAAGATTATCCGCTCGTTGGAGACCCATCCTCCGACACACGGTCTTACAAAGTAATTGACGCCAACACGCTCGAATTGACCGGCAAGAAAGATGGGAAGGTCACCACGACAGGCCGTATCGTCGTTGCCGCTGACGGAAAGAGCCGTACAGTCACCGCCACGGGAACCGATGCTAAAGGTGGAAAGATGGACGTAATGTCGGTGTACGACAAGCAGTAACATCAACTTCTTCTAACCGCATAAGAAATGCCCTTCAGTTCCCTTGAGCTGAGGGGCGTTTTCCATTTACCTCTGCGGGGCTGCAAACCCCATTCTCCGTTGACATAGCCGTTAATTCGGAGCAGACTCCATCTCAATCGATGATTGCCTGTCCCTCGCGGTTTTTTGCGAGGTGATCCTGCTTCAGCGTATTAAAAATGTCTTACTCCCCCGCACCGACGCCTCCTTGGCCCGGCGAGTCGGATTCGCCGTCGCTTTCTAAGTCAAGCCACGCCCGTACTGAAACGGACTCAGATCCTGTGGAGCATGAATCTGTTCTGGAGGCCCTGCGCGAGCAAGTTGTTGCGGGCGAGCAAGACACCGAAGTCTTGCTCGACGCAATCACAGTGGCGGCCCAGATCGTAACCGCAGCAAGCGGTTCGGCACTGGGTATGCGCCGCGACGGTTTTGTGACTTGCGTCGGTCGCAGTGGAGAAACAGCTCCTGAAATCGGCGCGCGATTAAATGAGGAGAGTGGCATATCCGGCGAATGCCTTCGCACCGGGCGCACGCTCCGATGCGCCGACACAGAAACCGATCCTCGCGTGGATGCAGAAGTGTGCCGTGTGTTGCGCATCCGATCAATCGCAACAGTGCCCGTGCGATCGAATAATGCCACTGTCGGATTACTCGAGGTTTTCTCTACAGAACCGCGAGCATTCACCGACGAGCATGTTGCGTTTCTGTCGAGCCTTGCCGGACTGGCAGAAATGGCCTGCGCCCATATCGATTTTCGAGCGCTTCCCGATGCTATTCCGACATTCGCGCAATCTCCACCGGATGAGGTTGAATCCCCGATTACCAGCGCTTTTTGGTCGGCTACTCCCTGGTGGCAGCAGCCGAAATGGCGCTATGCCGCTGCGGCCGGCGTCGTCGTGATTGCTTTTCTGTCTCTTGCCAGTTGGCGGGTTCTGCGCAAGCCAGCGCCCGATTCAACCGCGCCGGTCGCAAACGCAAAACCGATTCCAGTCGCCGCCGATGCCATTTCTTCCACCACCATTGCCGAGCAACTGCATAAACCCGATCCGGGACGAGTTCCTGCCGAAAACGTAAACTCGACGAAGCCTCCTCTTGTGCAGGCATCCAAGAAAGAAGTGGATGAACCGCTGGTCCGCAGATTTGACACGGCTCCAACCGCCAAGGAGACTGCTCCTCCTCAGCTGACGGACAGCGTACCTGCTGCCGAGCCGCCTCAGATTCAAGTGCGAAATGATGCGAGCGATGCCATCAGCGGCTTCGCATCAGGTTCGACTGCCATGCCAACGCTGGGCGTTCCTGTCTCGCAGGGAGTAACGCCGCTCGTTCTTGAGCGACGAGTTCCACCCACCTATCCCGCACAAGCCGTGTCACAAAGACTTGAAGGAGCGGTGGTACTGCAAGCTTTTGTCGATGTAAACGGACGGGTCGACCAAGTGACGTTACTGAGCGGTCCCCCGCTCTTAGGAAGAGCCGCGATCGACGCTGTCAAGCAGTGGCGCTATCGTCCGTCATTGTTGAATGGAAAACCCGTGCGGGCTGAAACGCGAATAACCATCAACTTCCAAGCCGCTGGTTCTCGCTGACGTCTACTTCTGATAAACGGTGGGCTGCGGTCCCTTTTCCAACGTCTGACGGTCCCAGATCATGCCTTCGCGCGAATAGTTGGCGAGTTCGAAGTCTTGTGTCAGCTCGAGCGCGTCGGTAGGACACGCGTCTTCGCACAATCCGCAGAACATGCAGCGGCTCAAATCGTACGTGAAATTCGTGAGTTCCTTGCGGCGAGTCTTCTCATTTCGCTCGCTGGAAACAACGATGAGATGCTCGGGACACGCGAGCGCACAAAGGTCGCAGGCAATGCAAAGCGTCTCGTCCGTGTCAGGGTTGACATTGAGCCTGGGCGCGCCACGATACCGTTCGGCCACTTGCGGGCGCTCGAGTGGATACTGCTCCGTGTAAATCTCTTTTGGATCCTGGTTGCGGAACGTCACACTCAGACCCTTAAGAAGGTCGATCATGAACACTTTGCGGAAGAGTTCGGGCATGCCCATAACGCGGTCAGAATAGCATTGTTTCGGCACTTGGAATAGTCGGCACCCGCGTGCCCCCATGTGGTCTTTCTGATCCAGGGCGAAACACGGCCCTACTTCCACATACCGTAAAATCAAATATAAGTACGAGCTTCCAGCAACTAGCGACTCTTTACTGGCAACCATCATGTCCGCCGACGAACTCTGGATGGAAGAAGCGCTGCGTGCGGCGCAACGTGCACTTGAAGCAGGAGAAGTTCCGGTTGGGGCCGTTGTTGTTTGCGGCGGCAAAGTGGTAGGCCGCGGATGGAATCAGAACATCGGCAGAAACGACCCGACCGCACACGCGGAGACGGTGGCACTGCGTGAAGCTGGCGCTGCGCTTGGCAACTACCGTCTGGGAGACTGCGAGCTCTTTGCTACAATTGAACCGTGCGCAATGTGCGCTGGCGCGCTTGTTCACGCTCGTGTCAAGCGGCTAGTGTATGGTGCGGACGATCCAAAAGCGGGCGCCATCCGCTCGGTGATGCAGGTTGTCAATCATCCGAACCTGAACCATCAGATGGAGGTTCAAGGAGGCGTGTTGGCCGGTCGCTGCGCAGAAATTGTGCAATCGTTCTTTAGAAATCGTCGCCAGTTAAGCTGATCGCTGGCAACTGCTTTTTCCGGAGAGGTGCGTGAGTGGTTGAAACGATCCGCCTCGAAAGCGGACATACCTTAACGGGTATCGTGGGTTCAAATCCCACCCTCTCCGCCATCCCTTTGTTGTAATCTTCAATCCATGCTCCTGAAGCGATTTTGTGGGGCCCTCTTCTTCTCTGCTGTGTCCCTTTACGCCTTTGCCCAGGCCTCCGCCCCCATCGACATCGATGCACACGCTGCAAGCACGCCTTTTCCTCACTTCTGGGAAAAGGCATTCGGCTCCGGTCGGGCGATCCTCAGCTTGCGCGAGAGTTATCGCAACGACGTCCGCGAGTTGAAGAAGGTCGCTGACTTCCAATACGTCCGATTCCACGCCATCTTCCACGACGAAGTCGGTGTTTACGACGAAGATGAGAAGGGCCAGGCCGTTTACAACTTTTCCTACGTTGACCAGATTTATGATGGCCTGCTGGCGAATGGCGTTCGTCCGTTTGTCGAAATCAGTTTTATGCCGAAGAAACTCGCCCTTCGGCAAGACGTCCATCCCTTCTGGTACAAGCAGATCGTCTCGCCGCCCAAGGATTACGTTAAGTGGGACGGCCTGATCCGCGCATTCGGCGAACACCTGGTTGAACGTTACGGCATCGACGAAGTGTCGCAATGGTATTTCGAGGTCTGGAATGAGCCGAACATTGATTTCTGGACGGGAGAACCCAAACAAGCTACTTATTTCGAGTTGTACGACCACACAGTAAGAACCTTGAAAGAGGTGAACCCAAAGTTGCGGGTTGGAGGCCCATCCAGCGCGGCCGCGGATTGGGTCACGCCCTTTCTTGACCACGTGACCAAAGAAAATATTCCCATCGATTTCGTTTCGACCCACGGCTACGCCGATGACACAGTCGAGAACCTATTCCACACCAAAGAAGAAATTCCTTTGCAACAGCGCGTTTGCCGAGCCATTGGCAAGGTACACGGTGAAATCAAGGCGTCAGCCAAACCAAATCTCCCACTCATGTGGACCGAGTGGAATGTTCCGTCCTTCGGTGATGAATACAAAGCGCGCGACACAACGTACGTAGGCGCGGCACTGGCGGACGACATCCGTCAGTGCGACGGCCTCGTCGATATTCTGTCGTATTGGACGTTTGACGATGTCTTCGAAGAAAACGGCGTCGTGCGACAGCCCTTCTATGGCGGCTTCGGCACGATTGCTGCCGGAGGCATCAAAAAGCCATCGTTCTACGCCTACGCGCTCTTACACAAACTCGGAGAAGAGCGCCTTGCGAATGACGCGAACATTCTCGTCACCCGGAGAAAAGGCGGGACGCTGGTGATTGCAATGTGGAACGCGGTTGACCCGGACAAGAAAGGCGCGCCAGAGACGGTAACGCTGCGATTCAAGAACATGGGCTCAGGGACCGATGCAACGATCCACCGCGTCGACGCAACGCACGGGAACGTACTGACCGAGTATCAGGCAATGGGAAATCCGCGTTATCCAACCCAGAAACAGATCGGCGCCTTGAACCACGCGTCCGAACTTGGGCCGCCAGAAAAAACGAAGCTGCAACATGGCGAGATTCGCATTGAAGTCCCGGTCAACGGGCTGGTCGTAATGGAAGTGGGAAATTAAGCGGTTGCCAGTCATTACAAGTAAAAGCAAACTGACGACCGACGCCTAATTCCTGCTGCGAAGCTTTGACATCAGTCTCAAGATCTCCAGATAGAGCCAGATCAGTGTGACCATCAAGCCAAACGCTGCATACCACTCCATGTATTTGGGCGCACCTTGGCGTGCACCGCTCTCGATGAAGTCGAAGTCGAGTACAAGGTTCAATGCCGCAATGATCACGACGAACACGCTAATCCCGATCCCCAGCGGGCCCGCTCCATAAATCGATGGAAATCGAACCCCGAAGAATCCCAAGATCATCGTCGCCACGTAGAACAACGCAATGCCGCCAGTCGCCGCGACGACTCCCAAGCGAAAATTGTCCGTCACCTTGATCAGCCCCGATCGATACACCAACAACAGAGCAATCAGCGTCCCGAAGGTCAACCCAACGGACTGGATCGCTATGCCTTTGAACCGCACCTCGAACATGGCCGAGACCGAACCCAGCACCAGCCCTTCCAAAAGTGCATATAAAGGCGCTGTAATAGGTGCCCACGTCTTCTTGAAGATGGTTACGACTGCGACGATCAGGCCCCCGATCATTCCTAGTAGCCCGAGCGGCATTACCGCTTCTGGCGATCGTGCATTCAGGAAAAGATTCCAAGTCCAGGCGGCCGTGGCCACCGAACAAATCACCAGAATCCCAGTTTTATTCACGGTTCCGGAGATTGTCATGCCATCGCCGTAAGCGACGCCCTCTCCGCGGAACGCATTCTCACTCAAAGCCGGGTTCGATGTTTTCATCCAAGCCACAGTAGTTCCTCCAGACGGCTGCGTGAGCCATCGGGCTAATGGTACAGGAAGACTGTCACGTCCAACTACGAGTACCTTTCAGTCTCACCAGACTTCGCAGCGTTTCTCGGGGGGACGTACCATCGCGGCGTCAGCTTTGCACGAGAACGCTTTCTGAAATTCCTTCAGATTCGAAACTGGCCCAATCACCCGATACTTCGCGATTGGGTGCGGATCGCTTTGCACCATCAGCCGCTGCATCTCCGGGCGAATCTCGTCTCCTCGGAATTGTCCCCATGCGATGAAAAATTGCTGTTCAGGAGTGAACCCATCGATCACGGGAGCAGGTGGCTTCCCTGCCAACGATTTCTGAAACGCGAGAAACGCTATTTTCGCGCCTGCAAGATCCCCAATCGACTCTCCCAGCACAAGCTTTCCCTGGTGATGAATTCCTGGTTCGATGAAGTAGTTCTCAAACTGATCGACTACGCATTGAGTACGGGTCTGGAAGTGCTTCAGATCGTCCGGCGTCCACCAATTCTCAAGACGCCCTGTCGAGTCGTATTGCGACCCCTGATCGTCGAATCCGTGGCTGATTTCATGTCCAATCACTACGCCGATAGCGCCGTAATTCACTGCATCGACCGCTTTCACATTGAAGGCCGGGGGCTGAAGGATTCCCGCTGGAAACACGATTTCATTCAACAGCGGGTTGTAATACGCGTCGGAAGTCGGAGGCGTGAGACCCCATCGCCCACGATCGACGGGCTTTCCAATCGTCGATCGGAAGTCCTGCGAATCGAACTTCAGGCCCGCCACGACATCTGACCAGTATGAGTCACGCGAGATTTCAACCTTGCTGTAGTCCTTCCATTTGTCCGGATACCCGATCTTCGGGTTGAATGTGGCGAGCTTCTCCAGCGCTTTCTTCTTTGTGTCCGGACCCATCCATTCCAAACCCTGAATCGTGTCCCCCATGGCGGCAAGCAGGTTCTTTACCATATCGTTCATGCGTGCCTTCGCCTCGGGAGGAAAATATTTCTCCACGTATTTCTTCCCGAGCGCCTCACCCAGGTTGGCATCTGCCGATTCCACGCATCGCTTCCAACGTGGTTTCATCTCCTTCGCACCGCCCAGATATCGGCCGTGGAACTCGAACACCTCGGACACGAATGGGTCCGACAACGAATTCGCTGCAGCATGCAGCACATGCCACTTGAGATACGTCTTCCAGGCGGGTACCGGAGTGTCGACCAACTGGCGGTCAAATTCCGCTAGAAACTTTGGCTCACGCACGTTCAAGTCCGCGCGTGGAAGCTTGGCATTGTCGAAATAGACATTCCAGTCGAAGTGCGGTGTCATCTTCTGAAGATCAGCGAACGTGGTCTTATGGTCGGTTGCCGGTGGGTCTCGTAGAGCAACGTTGTCGAGCGAATTCTCGGCAAGCTTGGTCTCGAACTGCAAAACGGTATCGGATGCTGTCTTTGCGTCAGCATCGCTGTATCCCGCGAGCTTGAAGATGTTCGCAACATGCACTCGATATTTATCGCGCGCGTCCTTAAACCGATCGTCCGACTTCAAATAGTAGTCGCGGTCGGGCATGTCCAGGCCTGCTGCGAGAATGTCCGCGACCACTTCCGTTGGATTGTGATTATCTGACGAGGCATACAGAAAGAAGGGCGCCTGAATTTCTAGGTCGTGCATCTTCCCAATCATTTTCTGCACATCCGCTGACGTCTTGATTGCATCGATTTCGGCCAGCATGGGCTGAATCGGCTTTATGCCGAGCTCGTTCAGCCGTTTTTCGTTCATGCACGCGCCATAGTAGTCGCCGATCTGTTGCTCGATGCTCCCTTTCGGCCAGTCCGTTTTTTTAGACGCGTCGTCGAGAATTTCCTTAAGCTGATCCTTCGCCAGTTCGCCGGATGCCCATCTACGACTCCAGCGCTGCATCGATGCTGGAATAGGATTAGCCGCGCGCCAGGCGCCATTCGCATACTGGAAGAAATCGTTGCAGGGGTCAGCTTTGCGATCGATGTCGGCCGCTTCGACACCCTTTTGAGCGGTCTGCCCAAGAGCAGCGATGCAGGCGAGGAATACACACAGAATGACTCGACGAAGACACATGGAGTTGGGCCTCATGATGGATGAACTCGAGATAATACAAGGGTTGGACGAACGATGCGCGGTCTTGTCACTCCAGACGAACTACAAATGGCACCCAAATCGGTTAAGCGCGAATGCTACTGTCCAGGTATCCGTTTCTCGATTTCATACGCTTCCTCGTTACGTCCGACATGACGCAGCGTGAGTACATAGTTGGCCAGTGTTGACTGAGTGTCAACATTGCGCGGGCCGAGCGCCTTCATTCTTACCTCAAGGGCCTTTTGCAACAGCGGCACGGTTTCTCCGAAACGTTTGGTAAAGCTATAGAGCATGCCTAGATTGTGGCGATCGCTGGCGAGATCCAGGCTGTCTAATACGGCGAAAGCGCCGATGTAGGCCCATTACTGCATCTCCAGCGAAATCACTTCCCCCGCACCGTCTTTGCCGTCCCGGAAATTTACCGCAACAGCCTGATTGGTCCAGTCGCAGGAAAACTGATCCGCCCCGATCAGAATGACGTGCTGACTATCCCGAACGCGCAGCTTCCACTCTTTGCCGCCCGAGCTGACCGTCAGTAGTGCAGCTGGCGGAGTACCGCAATCCGCGCGCAACAGCTTTCCTTTGAGAAAATGAGCAGCTCCGGCTGATACGGGCGGGGGCGGCAACTGAGCCGCCTCATCTTTCGGCCCCGTTTCATTGCGAAGCCCGGCCGGCCTCTCTGTAGTTCCTCCTTTCGCGATGAACGCCTTGAACTCGCGGGCTTGGGTCAAGGCTGCAGTCGCTTGCGCAGCAATCCCGCGCTCGGAACTCCGCGTCAGCGCCTCAAGGATAGGGATCGCGTCGTCAGCCTTCCGATTCGCCATATAGATCGATGCCAAATTGTAGAGATACGAGTCATTACGCGGACTCAGCTCTACCGCTTTTTTCATTGAGGCGGTCGCTTTGCTCATATCGCCACTCGACATTTGCGCGAACGCCAACATCGAGTACGCGTCGGCAAAGTTTGGATCAAGCGCGATTGTTGCTTCGAGTTCCCTCTCCATCTCGGAACTCTGTTCGGCGGTCGGCCTGCCCCCATCGGTTCGGTCCATGAGCATGGCCGAGTAATAGTGGACGAATGGGTCCTTGCTGTCTTGTCTGGAGGCGCGTTGAAAATAGGAACGGGCGCGTTCCATATCTCGCCTCTGCAGACAGGCATAGCCCGCCCCGCGTAGTGCCCCCGCGTGGTTGGGATCGGTCTTCAATATCGCGTCATATTCTGCCAGCGCTTTCTCCTGGTAGTCCTGTGAGTGCAGATGAAGATCGGCCAGCAAGACCTGCGCATCCAGTGGCGTCACTGCTGTCACTTTGAAAGTCGCGGCGTCAAGACCTTTTGGAGCGGGCAGTGCGTAATATTTGTATCGACCCGCGCTCAGGTAATTCCTCAACTCCTTGTCGAACTGCAGGGACGTCATACCGAAAGCGCGCTGGATCGCGTCGTCCACTGGCACATTCTGGTTATGACTCAAGTCGAAGTATTGTCCCGCTTTAGGCATCCACTGGTTGTCGAAGATGTAGTGCATGACCAGACCGGACTGCACATAGAAAACAGTGCGATGGTCGCCGGATTCGTTATAGGTCTTCGTATTTTGTTGGACGCGGAACAAGTCCGCGACCTTCATCATCGAGTACTGCTGCAGAATCTGGTAGGTCTCAGTTGGAATCTTGCCGATCCGGGCCTGCTTGCCATCCACTTCAATGCTTGCGAAGTATTCGGCAAAACCTTCTTCAAACCAAGGATCGGTATGAACGGTCAAATTCCCGTCCATCAGGCGATGCGCGTATTCGTGAAAAACGACCGTCCACGGATTCTCCACCGACATATCGAGCAGGATGAAGGTGCGATCCTGTCCTCCGATGAATAGCCCCGCCACTTCGGTGGGCTTTCCATTGAAGAGCGGTGCAAACTGCCGCATCTGCTTCGAATTGCGGAAAGCGACGATTTGCATCGGTACTGACAGGTTGACTTGCGCCTTGGTCAAGAGGGCGCCAAACGCGCCCCTCATCTGTTCAAAGCGCAGCGCGGCGTCGCGTCCACGCCTATCGCCCGCGTCGGTTATGACACTGAAATTTGGAGATCTTACCTCAACCCATTGTGGCTCAGAGGCGTGGGCTAGGTACGAAGTGGCCAGGAACAAGGCAACTAGCAAACGAACGAACCGGATTGTCATTGGGCTTCTCAGGGGGGAAGCGACTTATCGTACATTAGTGCCGAGATTTTGCCAGTTACTTTTTGCGTGCCGCAGATGTTACTCAAGCAGCCGCCTAACTCTTTACACAAAAGAAAACCGGCAGCCGCGGCTGCCGGTTTAAACTCCAACTTGAGCTAACTTAGTTCTGGTCTTCGCGACGCTTTAGCGTCGGACGGTCATCATCCTTGTCTTTCCCGTCCTTGTCCGTGCTCGTCTTGTCGCTCGTGGTGGTTCGACGCAGAGAAGGCTTATTGTTGTCCTTCTCGTCGACCACTTTGCGCCGGTTTTCAATTACCGCCAATCGTGATTTCACGTCGTCAAACTCCGATGTCGAAACCACATATTGAGGTCGTGCGGGCAGAATCTTTCCGATTTCTTCCTGCGACTTTTCGATTCGATCGGGCGTCTGCGGATGGGTCGAGAACGCTTTCGCCAACGTTCCCGGCTTCTTCTTCTCTTTCGCCTGCAACTTTTCGAAGAAACTTACGAAGGCTTGCGGATCGTATCCGGTCTTGTACATGTACTGCAGACCAAGATAATCCGCCTCGGCTTCAAATCCACGCTGGAACGAAAGGAACGTTAGAGGCAAACCAAGTCCCGCCGCAGAGCGGACCGCGTATCCGATGCCGCCGCCCACAAAAATGAGCGGGATCGTCGCAAGGTTCGCATACTGGCCGCGCGTCATTTGACGCGTGATATGTCGCGCCGCGACGTGCGCGATTTCATGCGCCATCACACCGGCAAGTTCGGCCTCTTCATCCGCCGCAAGAATCAACCCGGAATTAACGTAGAAAAAACCGCCGGGCAGGGCCATCGCATTCACTTCGTCGGAATCGATGACCTTAATCGTGAATGGTACCTGCGCATCCGAGTTACGGACCAGGTTTTGTCCAACGCGGTTCACGTACTCGGTAATAACCGGATCCTGAATCAGTTTCACGCTCGATTCGATCTGCTGGGCATATTCCTTGCCCATGCGGATTTCGCCTTCGAGCGAATACCAGTTCCCCATCCCTCGGCCGCCGACTTTACGGTTGCCGATCGCGTCCACATCATTCTTGCTTCCGTCGTGCTTAACCTTGCTGTCGTCGGGTTGGGCAACAGGAGCGCTAATTTGGGGCTGTGACGGCGCTGGCGCCTGGGTCGCGTCGGGTTTGTCGGTATCCGGCGTTGTGCTCGGATCCTGAGCGAAAGCGGCTGGCACGGCACTCAGCGCCAACAGCACTGCGATGGCAGTCCATTGCCTGAACTTCATAGAATTCAACTCCCCGCCCGAACCTGGGCATTTGACCCGATTATACGCCGCGAAAAACACCCCTGAGCATTACTCTCTTCTTGTATTGGACGCAATTCAGGCTTCCCGGGTTACCTTGTTATTTCTGAACGGATTGGACATTGAAGCTGAGCGCCGTTGAACCGCAACTGCAGCGCCAGCCGAAACGCTTCCTGCCGCGATCCGGGGCTCTAGCCGGCAGCGGTGGCTATCGATTGAGAAGCGAAGTATTCATAAAGTCGATTTGCATGAATTCGGCGTAACTAGCTCTTATCTATGGAATTGCTGAATAGCAAACAATTCAACTAGCGGCCGACAATCTCGAACTCGATACGCACTTCGTTCTTCACCTTCACCGTTCCGCCAGCGACCCGCACGGGCTCAATCCCAAATTCCTTCTGTGAAATCGTCGATGAGCCCCGATAGCGACCGTTCTGCCCCTCGACTTCAACTTTTACCGGTTTAGTCTGACCGTGCAGCGTCAGGTCTCCCTGGATGACCCATTTGTCTCCGCTAAGCCGCTCGATTTTGCTGGCGCGATATTGGATCTCGGGGAATTTCTGGCTGTCGAGGACCTTCGGACCAAGCATCGTCTCTTGGATTTCCGCCCGATCCTTATCCGAAACATCGGCGTCTACCACTTTCAAAGTCCGCGCATCAACCGCCAATTCGACAGTCCGCTTTGACTCACTGAAACTACCTTGAGTAATGGAGCCTTTGATTTCGTGATCGTGCGCAAAAGCAGAAAATAACCCCGATTTGTATACCCGGACTGTCAGAGTCGACTTCTGAGGATCGATCTGCCGCGCCTCTTGGCCTGCACCTTGCACAACGCTCGTGATCATCCATACGGCAAAGATCGTGATGAACCGAGAACACTTCGAAAGACGATTGTTCACAATGACTCCATACCGCGAAGATCTCTATCGTCAGGCGTCACAACCCAACGACATCACTCAGGGTAGCCGAAAACCCATACCCGCGCTCGTCGAGCGCGCCCCTGACTCACGGTTCTCTCAAAATCAAAAATAGCAACCTTCGTGACTTGTGACTGGACTTTCCGGGGAATACAAGGGTTGTGCCCAAGGTGCCGCTCCGTAATTCGACCCTATTCTCGGCAACCTGATTGGGCACAGCGAGGCAGATGACACATGAATCTCCCCCATTTCCACCGAACTCTGGCCGGTGCTAACCACTCGTCGACTATTCCAAGGAGCGCATATCGTGGTCAGAAGTCTTTTTGTGTGTTGTGTTGTTCTGGTGGGGACTGCGCTGCTTTGCAGCGCCCTCCCTCCAAAGATCGTGACTCCATCACCGCTCTCGAGTGGTCTCTTGGGTGTCTCCTATCGTAAACAGTTGACCGCGCAGGGTGGCGCTGGAGGCCCGTTTCAGTGGAGACAGTCTTCAGGTTCGCTTCCTGCCGGAATACAGTTGGGCCCCGGGGGTGTGTTGTCGGGAACTCCTCGCAGCAATGGCACTTTCAGTTTCACGGTTCGCGTGACTGATTCCGCGAGTCAATCGTCTACGAAAACCTACAGCCTGGATGTCACGGAAGCTTCGGTTGCCAGCGCAGCCGACAACCGATATTGCTCGGCGCCACGCAGTGCGCGATTCGGCGCGACGACCGATGGGCCCGCCGCTCTGCCCGCTGCATGCATTAACAGTGCGTTGGCTTCGACACCTTCGCCGGGCGCGACTTGGTCGGTTTGCGCCAGTGGCTGCGCATTCACAACGTTGCAAGCCGCGGTGAATGCCGCCGCTTGCGGTGACACTGTCGAACTCGCCGCCGGCCAGACCTTCACAAGCGGCAAGATTACCTTCCCCGCGAAGCATTGCGATGACGCTCATTGGATCACCGTACGTACGAGCACGCCCGACAACCTGCTTCCTCCAGAAGGAACGCGCATGACTCCCTGCTGGGCGGGGGTAGCATCATTGCCAGATCGCCCACCCTACAACTGCCCGTCCGGAGGTCCGGCCTCGCCCAGCCGCCTCGCTAAGATCGTGATCGCACCTAGCAACGGCAGCATCTTCATTCCTGGCGACCACTATCGGCTCATTGGGCT
>Ga0207683_10001566_pt1 | contig 20600 bp, 15 predicted proteins | sample KBSM73metaG_FD_184333 | JGI IMG/M metagenome (GOLD analysis project Ga0207683, IMG submission 184333) | Miscanthus rhizosphere microbial communities from Kellogg Biological Station, Michigan, USA - KBS M7-3 metaG (SPAdes) (version 2) | ecosystem: Host-associated > Plants > Roots > Rhizosphere >... | reverse complement strand
ACGTCGACGGGAAAACCTTCCTCGCCGCGGTCACCGCCGGCTACGAGGTGGGCATCGCGCTGTCTGCGCCGCTCACCGAACTGACCACCCCGCCGTTCCGCGCGACCGCCGTGTTCGGACCGGTCGCGGCCGCCGCCGCGGTCGGGCGCATCCGGGGCCTCGGCGTGGAACCGATGCGCTCGGCACTATCGATCGCGGCCTCGATGGCCGGCGGGACCTCGGAATCGTTCGGCGCCGGCACCGACGAGTGGCATTTCCAGGCCGGGGCGGCCGCGGCGGCCGGCATGGTGGCCGCACAACTCGCCGAGGCGAAGGTGACCGGCTCCCGAACGGCGTTTGAAGCCGACGCCGGATACCTGCAGTGTTTCGCGCGCTCCGGCCCATCAGCGGACACGATCGCCGACGACCTCGGCGCCACCTGGAACATCCTGGATGTCACGTTCAAGCCCTATCCGGTCTGCGCATTCAATCAAGCCCCGGCGATGCTCGGCGTTCGGCTGCGTGAGTCCGGTGTCGCGGCCGAGCACGCCTCCATCCGGCTGGGCATGAACGAACGCGAAGCGATGTATCCGGGGATGCCGTCGCGGGGCCCGTTCACCAGCACCTCCCACACCCTGATGAGCGCCCGGTTCGCTTTCGCGACCGCCCTGGTTCGCGGTGACATCACCTACGAGTCGCTGCACCACTTCACCGACCCGCAGATATTGGACCTGATCGCACGGATCGATCTCGTGCCCGAGCCGACACGCCCGGCCAAGACCGCTCGCGCCACCGTGACGCTGCACGACGGCACCACCGTCGATGACGCCATCGAAGACTGCGACGCCCTGTTGTCGTGGACCATGGGCGAGGTCGTGGCCAACGCCGAACGCCTCGCAGCCGAAGCGCACCTGTCGGCGCAGGAGCTCAGCACCCTGATCGAGAGCGTCAACGGCCTCGACCATGCTCGTCGACTCGACCCGGTGATCGCGGCGGCGCTGGCCGGCGCGGCGGTGCGGACATGAAAAACCCTGTGCGGCAGCGGCATGCGGTACCCGACCATCGAACTGCCAGTACGCCGCCATCACCCATAACAACAGCGCCGGGCCACCGGGTTCGGTGCGCAACCAGAAAAGGGCAGCCATGACTGAGAACCTCGCCACCATCGGCGAAACACCGGCTCGCACACTGCAACACCGACAAATGTACATCGACGGTGACTGGGTGGACGCGGTGTCGGGGCAGACCTTCGAAACCGTCAACCCCTACACCGGGAAAGCCTGGGCCACCGCGCCGCTGGCCGGCCCGCCCGACGTGCGCAAAGCAGTAGACGCCGCGCGCCGGGCGCTGTCGGGACCGTGGGGATCGATGTCGGCGGCTCAGCGCGGTGTGCTCATCCGCCGGCTCGCCGGCCTGATCGCACCGCGCGCCGACGAGCTGGCGCGGATCGAAACCACCGACAACGGCAAGGTGATTCGGGAGACCCGCGCCCAGATGGCCGGACTGCCGGCCACCTACGAATTCTTCGCCGGCGCCGCCGACAAGATTTTCGGTGACACCATCTCCGCGCCGCAGACCAACTTCTTCACCTACACCCGCCGCGAGCCCATCGGCGTCGTCGCCGCCATCCTGCCCTGGAACAGTCCGCTGTTTCTGCTGGCGAGCAAGCTGGCGCCCGCGCTGGCCGCCGGATGCACCGTCGTCGCCAAACCCGCCGAGCAGACACCGTCGTCGACGCTGGAGTTCGCCAAGCTCGTTGATGAGGCCGGGTTCCCGCCGGGGGTCTTCAACGTGGTCACCGGCGCCGGTGAGACCGGCGCCGCGCTGACCGCTGAACCCGGCGTGGACAAGGTGACCTTCACCGGATCAACCGCCACCGGCATCGCCGTGATGAAAAGCGCCGCCGACCACATCGCCGAAGTCACCCTCGAGCTCGGCGGGAAATCCCCGAACATCATCTTTCCCGACGCCGACATCGATGCGGCCGTCAACGGTGTGATGGCCGGCATCTTCGCCGCCACCGGCCAAACCTGCATCGCCGGAAGCCGATTGCTGATCCATGAGTCCGTCCATGACGAGATTCTCGATCGGCTGGCCCGGCGCGCACCCGAGATCAAGATGGGTGATCCGCTCGACATGGAAACCGAAATGGGACCCATCGCGTTCGCCGAGCAACTCGACAAAGTCCGCTACTACGTCGATTTGGGCGTCAGTGAGGGCGCAACGGTGGTCTGCGGGGGGCAGCGTCCGGCCGACCCCGAGTTGGCCGACGGTTACTTCTTCGAGCCGACCATCCTCAGCGGTGTCGACAACGCGATGCGGGTGGCGCGGGAGGAGATCTTCGGCCCCGTGCTGTCGGTCATCACCTTCACCTCCGAGGAGGAGGCACTGCGGCTCGCCAACGACACCACCTACGGGCTGGCGGCGGCGGTGTGGACCAAAGACATCCAGCGCGCACACCGGGTCGCGCACCGCCTCAACGCCGGCACCATCTGGATCAACTCCTACCGCGTGCTCGCCAACAATGTGCCCTACGGCGGCTTCGGCCAGAGCGGCATCGGACGGGAGAACGGCGTGGAAGGCCTCGACGCCTACCTGCAAACCAAATCGATCTGGGTCGAACTCACTGGCGACAGCCGCGACCCGTTCAAACTCGGCTGACCCCAAAGGAGACCCTCATGACAACCACCTTCGCTATCCCCACGACCAGCCGGGCGGCGGTGCTGACCCAGCACGGCGAACCGCTGGAAATCAGAGAGCTCCCGGTACCGCAGAACCTCGAACCCAATGCGCTGCTGGTGCGGATTGAAGCGGCCACGGTGTGCGGGTCCGACTTGCACCTGTGGGACGGATCCCTCGGCGGCAGCCAGGCGCTGGAGCTGCCGGTCATCCCGGGCCACGAGATGGTCGGGCGCGTCATCGCCTTCGGTGAGGGCGCCGAGCGGGACACGTTCGGAACACCGCTGGCGATCGGCGACCGGATTTGCTTCACCCACGCCTCGTGCGGCCAGTGCGATCACTGCCGGTTCGACAACCAGCCCACCCTGTGCGCCAACCGCCAGTACTACATGTTCACCAATTGCGAGCGGCCACCGTATCTGGTGGGCGGGTTCGCCGAATACACCTATGTGTTCCCCAATTCGGGGCGGGTGCGAGTGCCCGACGAGGTCGACACCTCGTGGGCGTCGGCCGCCAGCTGCGCGCTGCGCACCGTCGTGCACTCCTTTGAGCGCATCGGCAAGATGAACCCCTGGGAAACCGTCGTGATTCAGGGTGCCGGCCCGCTCGGACTGTTCGCGACCGCGCTGGCCGACCATCTCGGCGCCGGCCGGATCATCACCATCGGCGCACCCGATAACCGCCTGGCGATCGCAAAGCAGTACGGAGCCACCGATCTGGTCTCCGTGTCACAGTGCCCCGAACCCGAGGACCGCATCGCCGCGGTGCGCGAGCTCCTCGGCGGCCACGGCGCCGAAGTGGTGTTCGAGTTCTCCGGCGCGCGCACCGCATTCACCGAGGGGCTCGGGATGATCAAGGAAGGGGGGCGCTACATGGTCACCGGTCAGATCGACGGCCCGGGCAAGGAAGTCCCGGTGCGGCCCGGCTTCATCACCCGACAGCAACTGACCATCATGGGCACCTGGTCGGGTCACATCGCCGAGTACCGCAAGGCCCTCGAGTTCATGAAGGCCACCCGGACCAAGTACGACTTCGGCGCGCTGGTGCCCAACCGCTACCGGCTCGATCAGGCCACCGAGGCCCTGAGCCGCATGCGTGCGCAGGAGGACATCAAGCCAGTCATCGTTCCGCACGAATCGCAAGGAGTCTGACGTGAGAGCACTCGACGGTGTGCGCGTCCTGGAGATGGGTCAATACATCGCGGCACCGTACTGCGCGATGATGCTGGCCGATCTGGGCGCGGAGGTCATCAAGATCGAGAGACCCGCCGGTGGGGATCCCCGGCGGATCTACGATCCGCTTGAGCGATCCGACAGCGGCTCGATGAGCGGCGGGTTTCTGAGCTACAACCGCAACAAGAAGTCCGTCACCCTGGACCTGTCCGACGAGGGCGATCGGGCCCGCTACCGCGCCCTGGCGGCCACCGCCGACGTCGTTGTGGAGAATCTGCGTCCCGGAGCCGTGGACCGCCTCGGCGTGGGTTATGACGTTCTGCGGCAGGACAATCCGCGGTTGGTGTACTGCGCGATCAGTGGGTACGGCCGGTTGGCGACGCGCCGCGGCCCCTTCGCGCAGCGGCCCGCGTTCGACACGGCGATTCAGGCGATCGGCGGATTGATGGCAGTTACCGGCGAGCCGGACGGCCCGCCGCTGCCGACGGTGACCGGGTTTGCCGATGTGTTCACCGCGGTGCACGCCACCGTCGGTGTGCTGGCCGCCCTACAGGGCCGCGAACGCACGGGTGTCGGCGCGTTCGTTGACCAGAGCATGTACGACGCGGTGGCGTCGCTGCTCGAACGGGAACTGATGCTGTGGGACTTCACGAAACAACCGCGGCGGCGCGGGGTGGATCGGTACGCCCCGCTGGGCGCCCTGAAGGCCAAAGACGGTCACGTCGCCCTGATTTTGCCGACCCCGGAGATGTGGCGGCGGCTGTGCGCGGCGATAGGACGGCCTGACCTGCTCGAGCATCCCCTGCTGGACTCGGTGATCAACCGCGCACAAAACTTCGCCTCGGTCATCCGGCCCGAGGCCGAGCGGTGGACGCGGACCCGGACCCGCCGCGAGATCGTCGAGCACTTTGCCTCCCACGGACTACCCGCCGGCGAATGCCAGACCGTCGACGAGCTCTACCACTGCCCGCACCTCGACGCCCGGCAGATGTTCCTCGACATCGACGACCCGCACGCCGGCCGCCGACGGATGATCCGGACACCGATTCTGACCGACACCTACGACGAGCCGCGCACCGATTCGGCACCCCAACTCGGCGCGCACAACGACGAACTGCTACCCAAGGTGTCCCCGACGACAGCGTGATTTGGTGGGCAACCCCAATCCGACCGCGCACCGCCACGGCGCCGACTAGACCCGGCCGTCGGCGCGCAGCAGGGCGGCCCGTCCCTCACCGCGGCCGCGACCGCGGGACCCGGCGCCCGAGCGACCGCGCCCAGCCGCCACCGACGAGTGGGCGCCGTGACCCAGACCCCGCCGACGACAGCACCGGAACATGAAGGAGCGATCATGCTGGACAGCCTGCGCGCACGCACACGCGCGCTGTGCGCTCAGTTCCCCGACGAGTACTGGCGGGAGACCGACCTCAACCGCCGCTACCCGCAGGAGTTCGTCGACACCCTGACCGGCGCCGGCCTGCTCGCCGCGCTCATCCCCACTGAGTACGGCGGCCTCGGGTTCAACCTGACCCAGGCGTCGGTGATCATGGAGGAGATCAACAAGTCCGGTGGGCACTCGGCGGCATGCCACGCCCAGATGTACACCATGGGCGCCCTGCTGCGGCACGGCAGCGACGAGCAGAAGAACACTTATCTGCCGCTGATCGCCAAGGGTGAGCTGCGCCTGCAGGCCTTCTCCATCACCGAGCCCGCCGCCGGATCGGACACCACCAGCATTATCACCACCGCCGAGCGCGACGGCGATCACTACGTCCTCACCGGGCACAAGAACTGGACCAGCCGGATCTCCGAGTCCGACCTGGCCTTGGTGCTCGCCCGCACCAGTCACAAGACCGAGAACCGCACCCGTGGGCTGACCCTGTTCCTGGTGGACCTGCGGCAGGTCCGCGCCGAGCAGCCCGACACGCTCGAGGTGGTGCCGGTGCGCACGATGTTCAACTACGCCACCAACCAGGTGCACTACCGCGGCATGCGGGTGCCGGCCGACCATGTGATTGGCGCGGTCGACGCCGGCTTCCGCTACGTCCTCGACGGCTGGAACGCCGAACGCATCCTGTTGGCCTCCGAAGCCATCGGCGACGGCTACTGGTTCATCGAACGCGCCGTCGACTACGCGACCAAACGCGAGGTGTTCGGCCGGCAGATCGGAGCCCACCAGGGCGTTCAGTTCCCGCTCGCCGACGCGTACATGAAGGTCCGCGCGGCCGACATGATGCGCTACGAGGCCGCCCGGCTCTTCGACGAGGGCAAACATTGTGGGGCCGAAGCCAACATGGCCAAGCACCTGGCCTCCGAGGCCAGCTGGGCCGCCGCCAATGTGGCGCTGGACACCCACGGCGGCAACGGCTTCGTCGACCAGTACGACATCGAACGCAAGTTCCGCGAGACCCGCATGTTTCAGGTCGCCCCGGTCAACAACAACCTGATCAAGGCGTTCGTCGCCACCAAGGTGCTCGGCCTGCCCCGGTCGTACTGAGCGACGAAAACGATGACAAGCAAAGAGGGTTCGCGTTCGGCGCAGCCACTTGGAGCCCGCCAGATCCGTCTTATCTATACGAAGAAATTTATGGAGGCAACGTGTTGTTGAGTGATGTCACCGTCTTGTCGCTGGAGCACGCCGTGGCCGCGCCCTTTGCCACACGTCAGTTGGCCGACCTGGGCGCCCGGGTGATCAAGGTCGAACGGCCCGGAACCGGTGACTTCGCCCGCCAGTACGACGAGTCCGTCAACGGGGAGTCGAGCTACTTCGTATGGCTCAACCGGTCCAAGGAGTCGGTCGCCCTGGATGTCAAGTCCCCGGAGGGGCGCGCCATCCTGCACGAACTCGCCGACCAGGCAGACGTCATCGTCCAGAACCTTGGCCCGGGTGCCGTCGCTCGGCTGGGTCTGTCCGCGACCGACGTGCGGGCCAAGGATCCGCGCAAGATCGTCGCCGCCGTCACCGGCTGGGGCAGCGACGGGCCGTGGGCCGACCGCAAGGCATACGACCTGCTGGTGCAGTGCGAGACCGGGCTGGTCTCCCTGACCGGCACACCGGAGACGGGTGTCAAGGCCGGTGTGTCCATCGCGGACATCGCCGCCGGCATGTATACGTTCAGCGGGATTCTGGCCGCGCTGTACCGCAGGGAAGTCACCGGTGAAGGCGCCACCATCGAGGTGTCGCTGTTCGAGGCGCTGGCCGAATGGGTAGGGCAGCCAATGCATTTCACCGCGGGTTCGGGTCGCCAACCCGGTCGCTTCGGCGCGCAGCACGCCACCATCGCACCCTACGCGCCGTTCACCGACGGCAGTGGGCACGACATCTTGCTCGCGATTCAGAACGAGCCCGAATGGGCGCGGTTCTGCGAGATCGTGCTGGAGCGCCCGGAGTTGGCCAACGATCGCCGATTCGCCTCGAACACGTTGCGGGTCGCCCATCGTGACGAACTGACCACCATCATCGCCGGGCGGTTCGCCGCGGTGCCCACCGAGAATTTGGAGAGCAAGCTGCGGGCCGCCCGGGTGGCGTTCGCCGGTGTGAATACGGTGCCGGAGTTGTTGGACCATCCGGTGTTGCGCGGCCGCGACCGCTGGCGCACGGTGCAGACCGAGGCCGGCGGAATAGAGGCGTTGCTTCCACCCCTGGACTTCGGTGGCGAGGTGAGGATGGACCCCGTGCCCGCCCTGGGCCAACACACCCGGCGCGTGCTCGCAGACCTTGGCCGCGAGGAATCGATCATCGACAAACTCGAAGAATGCGGTGTCGTGCAATCCAGCCCGAGGAGTTGATCAGATGAGTCGCGCTCAAGCTGGCCACATGGATCTGGCCCGCCACGTCGAGGACTGGCGACCGCCGGACACCGACCACGCCGACGTCATCGCCGCGCGTCGTGTGCGGGAACTCGCGGCCACCCTCGACATCGACGAATCGTTCGCCGACGGGGATGCATTGCCGGCGCTGTGGCATTGGCTGTTCTTCCTGGACTGGCCCAAGGGCAGTGAGCTGGGCGCCGACGGGCATCCCCGCGACGGCGTCTTCCTGCCCCGCATTCCCAATCGCCGACGGATGTTCGCCGGCGCCCGGCTCACCATCGCCGCGCCGCTGGTCATCGGCGAGGCCGCCACCAGACACGCGCAGGTGATGAAAACCAGCGTGAAACACGGCCGCAGCGGTGACCTGTTGTTCGTCACCGTCCGCAGCCAATACCGGCAGCGCGACCGTGAGGTGCTCGTCGAGGAACAGGACCTCGTCTATCGCAGCGACGACGGTTCCGCCACGCCGTTCGCCCGGCCATCGGAACCGCTGGGCCCGCAAACGACACCATGGGTGTCACATCCACATGTCGATTCTCCCGTGCTCTTTCGGTTCAGCGCGCTGACCGCCAACGCCCACCGCATTCACTACGACGAGCCGTATGCCACTGGGGTGGAAGGGTATCCGGGTCTGGTCGTGCACGGACCGCTGCTAGCGGTATACCTCGCCGAGCTGGCTCGCCGCAACGGCCCGACGACAGGGCTGTCCGGTTTCGAGTTCCAGCTGCGCCGGCCGGTGTTCGTCGGCGACCAGTTCCGGGTGCAGGGCACCCCCGCTGACGACGGGCGGTCGGCGAGCCTGGCGGTGGTGTCTGGCGCGGCGACCACTCACGTGACCGCGACGGCGCGCTACGCATGACTGCGCAGCATCTCCTGGGCTCGGCCCGGTCATTCCTGTTCGTGCCCGCTAACCGCCCGGACCGCTTCGACAAGGCGGCGACCGCCGGCGCCGACGTGGTCGTCGTCGACCTCGAGGACGCCGTTGCTCCGACGGACAAAGACCACGCTCGCGAACACCTGCGCGTCTGGCTGCGCGCCGGTAACACCGCCATGGTGCGGATCAATGGTCGCGACACCCCATGGTATGAGCCGGATCTCGAGCTGGTCGCCGAATGCGGGGCGGCGACCATGGTGGCCAAGGCCGAAGACCCCGCCGAACTGCGCCGAATCGCCGATCTGCGCAGCGGATTGACGGTGTTGCCGCTCGTCGAGACCGCGGCGGGAATTCTTGGCGCAGCAGCGATCTGCACCGCCCCCGGTGTGGTGCGCTGCGCCTTCGGCAGCATCGACCTGGCCACCGAACTGGGCATCGACCCAGGTGATCGTGAGGCACTGCTGTGGGCCCGCTCGGTTTTGGTGATGGCCTCGAGGGCGGCCTCGATCGCGCCGCCGGTCGACGGCGTCACGACAGCGCTGCGCGACGAGGACACACTGACCGCCGACGTCACGTACGCGCGTCGACTCGGCATGACCGGCAAGCTGTGCATCCACCCGTCCCAGATCCGTCCGGTGCACGCCGCCCTGGCGCCGTCAGCGGCCGAGCTCGACTGGGCGCGCCGCATTCTCGACCTGGCCCGGCCCGACGGTTCGGCCACCGCGGTCGACGGGCAGATGATCGATGTGCCCGTCGTCGAGCGCGCCCGACGGATCCTGGCCGGCGCACAATCGTGTTGACAGCCGTGAAGCGAACGCAGCCGCGAGGTGCACCTCTCACTGGTAGCACCGCAGTCACCGGCGACATCTTGGCCGACCTGATGTACACCCCGGCCTATCGCCGTCGTCACCCGGGACCCTACGACACGCTGGGGATCCGACGATGCCCCGCGCGGCGCCGTCACCTGGTGGCCAGCAATGAACCTGACGCGTGGGATGGGCTGCCCGACATTATTCGCCGACAGTTGATCCAGCATGGCACCGACGACCAGCACGCACCCCTATCCGAACGCCGGTCTGCTGGCGGGGCGCATTTCGCGCCGACGCGGCACACGTTCTACGGGGCACGGCACGCCTACTTTGAGGAGTGCCGCGAAGAGGCAGGCCCCGGCTCGGGATTTTCTGCGGGGCTGAGCGATCAGCGTGGGCCGGCCTGGTGATTGACGTGCTCGCCCAGCAATGTGCCGACGTTGCGAATGTGCTGCGCCGTTGAGGAACGCACGCCGTCGGAGTCGCCGTCGCGAAGGCGGTCGATGATGGATCGGTGATCACGAGCCGGGGGCCATGCGTGACATAGGGACACGGGTTGTGGCCAGGTGCGCCCGAGGCGTCCGGCTGGTCCGAACGGGTGCGGTGTTCGCCAACCGGCGGTCGTTCACACTCCTCGGTTGGGTCCCGTCCTATGGGGCCAGGATCGGGCCGACAACATGAATAGCATGCTGCCGCAATATGTTCCATCTCAAAAGCGGAAGGTCGCAAGGCGCTGAAGCTCGCCAAGCAGGCGGGCGGCAGTCATTCCTACACCGCGCGGTTGGCGAGTTCGCTGCTTGGGGAATTGCTATACGAGCGTGGCGACCTCGACGAAGCTGAGAGGCTGCTGGACGAGGGATACCGGCTGGGTCCGGAGGGCGGCCTGATGGATTTCAAGATCGCCCGCTACGTGACCGGCGCACGGGTAAAGGCGCTCCGCGGCGATCGGGACGGGGCGATCCGAAGGCTCAACGAGGCCGCCAGGATCGCATGGGCACTGTCCCTGCCGCGGCTGCATGCGGTCGTGGAGAACGAGCGGATCCGGTTGGGCCTTCCGGTGCACCCGGAATTCGGCGCGCTGCCTGTGACCTCGTACGCTGCGCGCCGCCGGCCCGTGGACGTGATCGACCTGATGACCGTGCAGCACGAGGAGGCCACCGCGATCCGCACGCTACTTCTCGAAAAGGACCCGGCGCAGACGGACCTCGCGCGCCGATGGGCTCAGGAATGGGTCGATCATCTGACGGCGCAGCACCGGCCCCTGGCGTTGTTGCAGGCACGGCTTCTGTTGGTCGCCTGCCTCGCCGCCGCCGAACGCAGCGACGAGGCGAAGGCCACGCTCGCGACCATCGCGGCACAGTGCGCGCAGTTGGGACTGGTGCGTTACCTGCTCGACGGCGGGCCCCATGTGGTCGCCACCATCGCGCAACTGCACGCGGATCAGCAGGCCGGACGATGGAGTTCGGAATGGCCCGAAGTACCCGCTGATTTCCTCGAGCGATTCGTCAATGCCAAGGCAGTTCAACGGATTTGACCACGGAGTGGCCGGAAAGGTCCGTGAGTGGCGCGGCCAGCGATACCGTGATGATCTGACCGCCGTCGCATGATCCGGACACCGATTCTGATTGACACCTACGACGAGCCGCGTGCGGATTCGGCAACTCAACTCGATGCGCACAACGCCGAACTGCTACCAAGGTGTCCCCGACGACAGCGTGACGCGGTGAGCGACCCGACCAGCCGCAGAGGAACGCCTTTGTGAATTCATCAGGATGAATCTCGGCAAACTGATAGAGCGGCGCGGTGCCGTGCTCCCGAATCGGCGCTGACCACAACGCATCACCGCCATACACAGCGGTTGTGTTCAAGATTGATACGGACGAATGGTAGTCTGAGGAGATAGCACATGCGCGTCCGGCGTGAACCGCGGAAAGGAGACCTCGTGCTCACGAAGAAGGTCACGTCCACGCAACGTGGGGCACCGGGGTACCGGGAGCTTGCCGAGAAGCTGCGCGCCGACATCGAGAACGGGGTGTACACGGTCGGCCGCAAGATGCCCACCGAAAATGTTCTGCAATCCATGCACAACGTCAGTCGCCACACCGTCCGCGAGGCGCTGCAGATACTGCTCACCGACGGGCTGATCTACAAAGTCCAAGGCAGCGGAACCTACGTCAGCGGACGCCAGCACGATGCGCGCGGCCGCTACGTCCGGTCGATCGGGTCTCTCGACGAGATCATCGTCTGGCCCGACACCCAGACCGAAGTCATCGAACCGTTCACCGTTGTCGTCGAGCCGTCCATCGCAGCCCGACTCGAGCTGCCGTACATCGAGGTGAGCAAAGCTACTGTTCGCCGGACCTACGACGGCGTCCCGTTCGTGCTGACGCGCCACTACGTCGATCCGGAACTCGGCGCAAAACTCGCCGACCACGGGCTGCCGGCGGTGGGTGAGGGAACCGTTATAGGAGCTGCAGAGAAATACCTAACCAAACCGGTCATGGGTGCCCGTCAGGAAATCACCGCCATGATCGCGCCCGAACACGAGGCAAAACTCATCGGATGCCACGCCGGCGACGCCATCCTGCTCATTGAGCGCCTGTACTACGACGCCGACGGGAAGTTCGTGGAATTCACCTCTTCGCATTTCAATCCCCGCCGCTACGCATACCGCATGGACTTGCGGCGACGGGGAGGCTAGGCGTTACGCCGAGGTGTTCGGTCGGTGCGACGGTCACCGGAAACAGAGGCTCGACACATACTCACTGATCGACTAAGCGGGTTCCGCACACAGCGCGGGTGATTCGGTCGCGCGTCGACGCGCCGTCCTCGTCGCGCCCAGGTCCGATCCACGCAATGCGTCGATCCTGCCGGTAGACCTTGATGGTGTGCGCCGAGGGCTTACGCGTACCTCGATCGGCGAGAAAGGCGGCGAACCACCTCTGGTCGCGCCGCGTCGGTGGTCTGGCCGGGCGCATCCGCCATGGCTCCAGTCGGTGGCCGTTAGGACGTGAAACCGTTTGCGAGCGCACGGGATACCGAACGCGACGGATTCCGCGTGACACAATGGCCTCTTATTAGACAGCACCGCCGCTCATTCACGACTCGTAGGCGGCGCTCCGCCAGGCCTTGGTGATCTCGGCGCGGGTTTATTGGCGTCAGCTGACCCGTCGGATTCTTCCCGGGCAGAATCCTTGCTCGTCGATGCAGGAAGGGATGGCGTGGGCCCACGTTCGTCACCGTGACAAAGCGGTTCGCATCCAAGTCGCTGCATTGCTCCGATACGGACAGCGGTGTGGACCGCGGTTGAGAAGGTTCTGGGCGATCTAAAAAAATGACTCTCAATGACGATGTCAAGCCGCCGCGGTGGCCGGGGTGGGCTTGTGTGGGGTGAATTCACGCCCGTCGCGGAGCAGGGCCCAGAGCACATCGACAAGGCGTCGGGCAAGCGCTAGGAGTGCCTGGCTATGGATGAGTCGCTCGCCGCGCTTGCGGTCATAGAACTGCCTGGACGGTCCGTCGCCGCGGATGCTGGACAGCGCGGCCATGTAAAACACGCGCCGCAGCCGGCGGTTGTAGCGTTTCGGCCGGTGCAGATTGCCACTGATGCGGCCGGAATCTCTTGGTACAGGGACCAATCCGGCGTAGGACGCCAGCCGGCCCGCGGTGGCGAAGGAGGCCAGGTCGCCGCCGGTAACGACCACGAATTCCGCGCCGAGGCCGGGTCCGAAGCCGGGCAGCGACTCGATGATGTGCGCGTAGGGGTGATCACGGAAGCGTTCGGTGATGGTTTTGTCGATGTCTTTGATCTCGTGGTCGAGGTCGAGCAGCTTGCGGGCCAACCGTTTAACCAGGGCGGCGGTGCCCGCCTCCCCAGGCAGAGCCAGCGGCTGCTGCTTGGCCGCCGCCACCGCGGTGGCGGCGGTTTTAGCGATCGCCGTGGGCCAGCCCCCGTTGTCGCTCAGATAGGCCGTGACACCCTTGATACCGGCCGCCCGGATCTCGGCCGGTGTGCACAGGTGTGCGACCAAGATCAGCGGCGTGCGGTTCGAGTAGTCAAACGCGGCCTCCAGGCCGGGAAAGATCGAGCCGAGCAGCGACCGCAGGCGGTTGACGCCACGCACCCAGTCGGCCATCACATCGGTCCGGTAGCCGGTCAGCTGGGCCAACTCCACCACCAGCTCGTCGGGCATCGCGACTTCGCTCAGATCGCTGCGCATCCGCGCGGTTTCGGCGATCACTCGGGCGTCTTTAGCGTCGGTCTTACCCTCGCCGCGAAACGCGCCCGTCATGGTGTTGACCACGTGCCCGGGCACATAGACTACCGACTGCTCGGCACCAAGCAGGACTGTGATCAGCATCAACGCCATCGGGCTGGTCAGATCGATCGCCCACCGCGCCTCATCGGCGCCCTTGTGTGCACGAGCGATCAGCTGCTCAATTGCGCGCTGCTCGTTAGATACCTTCTGATTCCACAACACCTTTCCGGTCTCATCGACCGCACACGCATGATGGCTGGTCTTCCCGACATCGATTCCGACCCACACCAATGGCCGCACCGTCACCCTCGTTCTCCTCTGATCGCAGCTCAAGCCCGTGGACAACCCCGCCGACAAATCCCTAAACAGCGACGGTCCGCATCAGCTCTCAATCAGCGGCCAGAGCGTCCCGCGCGACGGGGCAGCCAGTCATTTTCAGCCACAAAAACAGCACACGAATTTCAGCTACACCCCGCCGCCGTGGGCATCCAGGGCACCAACCCCGGACAACTACCAACTTAGGGACACGAGTTTGAGACAAAGGCTCGATGACATCATGTGAGACAACTCGCATTGCCGCAGTTCAGAGGATCGCCAGATGACACGCGATTTGGGAACCTACAAATAATCACCACGCGGCGACAGGCGGTGGCGGCAGCGCGCGTTGGGCGATCGGCAGGTCTGGGTGGTGTTGGCGCGTGCTGGCCGTGGACCCGCCAACTCATGGATAACGAACCGATCATCGGAATCAACTCTGCGATCGGGGTCGGGCCTGGGACCCAAGATTAGTTGGCCGCGTTACAGGTGCGTTCGGCGGTCGCGCTTTTGTTTCCAACACCCTTGCCGCCCAGTCCTGTGCGCTATGAATCACGAGGAACACGACGGTCGAGATAGCCGACGCTGCACACCATCCCCACGGCGCAGGCACCCATGCCGCGACAGTCCACGTCGTCAACGTCGATGCGCTCAGCGCACCAATGTGGACGCCGGCCAGCGGCACTCTCGGCGCCGGTACGGACGCCTGCCTGTTGCGGACAGTCCAGAGGATGACACCAAAGCGCACTTGTCGCACCGGAAACGAACAACAGCACACCCCCTAGATCAGGTAGGCCGTACTTATCGATGCACAGGACGCCAGCGCCGGTTGCGAGCGTGTAGCCGTGTGGCCTGCGGGCGCCGTGAACGACTCGCACGAGATCGTCGGTCATGTACGGCTCATTTCGCGAGATCCATTATCGGACTGCCAGTGTTGTTGACCGCAGCCCGCCACAAGCAGCCGCGTGAGGGATGTGGTGACGACCGTGACACTGATTGCCTCGGTTCATGCTGATGCAGTGAAGCGTCAGCACACCTGTGCGCCGTTCGGCATGCCTCCACTTGCTTCAGCATTCGCGACCCCGGCCTTGCGCAGCAGGTAGTGCCATCCGGCTTCCAGCTGAGGTCGATTCCAGACCTGCTCACGTTTGAAGTGTGTCTCGTTTTCGTCGGACCAGAGCCGTGGACCGCCAGCGCCGGCGGCCAATAGCTCTGTGCGACACGCCCGTTCCAATAGGACGGCGTTAACCGCCGCCGCGGCGTCCGCTCCGAACGTCACGGCACGATGGATGGGCATGCGTATCGCGGCGGCGGTCGTCCCCGATCACGTCGGTCGCAGCCCCTGCTGTGCGGCGAGGAGGAGCTGCGAGATCGCAGCTGCACTGGTCTCTCGCGGGTTGGCATACGGGACGGTGATCGCCTGCCGAACTACCTCGTCGATTCCGTCGGGTGGCATGCCGAGTTCGCGCAATGAGGTTGGGGCGCCGAGGTCCCGGGCATAGTCCCACAACGCGCCGGCGATGTCGGCGTCTCCGAGCGCGCGTTCGAGCGCGGCCGCAGCGTGGGGGGCGGCAGGCAAGTTGAACGCGAGCACATGGGGCAGCACGACGGTGTGGGTCTCGGCGTGAGGGAGACCGAAGGTGCCGCCGAGGATATGGCACAGCTTGTGGTGCAGGGACATTGTGGTCGCGCCAAGCACCGCGCCACATAACCAGGCCCCGCGCAAGGCGTCGGCCCGGCCGTCGTGATCGGTGGGGGATTCGACGATGTGGGGGAGCGCGGTCACGATAGACCGGGCTCCCTCCTCGGCCATGAGGTCCAGGATCGGGGAGGTGTCCGGGGCGTAGAGCGCCTCAGCGGCGTGCGCGACCGCGTTCAGTCCGCTGGTCACAGACAGACCGATGGGCAGCGACGTCGTCAGCTCGGGGTCATAGATCACGCTGCGGGGCAGGACGATCCGGTCGCGACCGGTGTGTTTGACGCCGCGTTCGGTGACGCCCCAGATGGGGGTCATCTCCGATCCGGCGTAGGTGGTCGGCACGGCGATGATCGGCAGGCCACGGCGCAGTGCAATCGCTTTGCCCAGGCCGATGGTCGAGCCGCCACCGACAGCGACACATCCATCGGCGCCGAGTTCACTGGCGAGCCGACCAGCCTGGTCGGCGACGTCGACCGGGACGTGCATGACCGCACCGGGGAAGACCCCGGCGCACCGGCCGCCGAACCCGTCAGCGACCTTCCGGGCCGTCGTCTGCTGCTCTGGTGTAGAGAGCACCAACACCCGGTCGAGGCCGAGATGGTCCAGTTCCGATCGCAGGTCCGCGGTCCGACCCCGCCCGAAGATGACGCGCATCGGCAGCGACTCGTAGATGAACCGGGTGGACGGTGCGGCAATGCGCGAGCCCCCAGGTCCGGTCATGTCGCCTCCAGCACGAGGTCGATCTCCGCGATACGAAAGGGGACGGCGACGCCGAACTTCTCGGCGAGGGCCGGGTCACTGACCTCGCTGAAATCGGCGATCAGGCTCTGCTTCACGGCGAAGACGGCATCCGAGTCGAGGTAGGGACCGTTCGCGACGAATATATGCGTGGTCAGGGAAGTGTGTCCGGAGGCCTCGGCGATGAAGTGGATGTGCGCAGGTCGGTAAGGGTGTCGGTGGGAGGCCGCGAGGAGTTCGCCAACCGGGCCGTCGGTTGGGATCGGGTAATGGCTGGGAACGACGGTGCGGAAGTGGAAGGCGCCGTCACCGTCGGTGGTGAACAGGCCGCGGCCGTTACCGGTGGGTTGAAGGTCGGGTTGCTGAACATCGTAGAAACCGTCTTCGGTGCACTGCCATACGTCCACGCTCGCGCCGGGCAGGGGCGTGCCATCCGCGTCGAGGACCCGCCCGGTGACCACGCACGGCACTTTCCCGCCAAGCAGATCGATGCAGTCACCGTTCGCGCGCTTCGGCGACTCGGTCAGATGGAACGGGCCGAGCACGGTGCTCTCGGTGCCCTGGCGGGCGCCGTTGATCGTCTCGGTAAGCATGGAGATGCCGAGGACGTCCGACAGCAAGATGAACTCCTGCCGGGTGTCGTCGCACTTCTGCCCGACGGCGGTGAGGAACTCGATCGCCGTCTCCCACTCCAACAGCGTCAGGCGGGTCTCGCAGACGAAGGCGTGCAGGTGGGGCACGAGCTTCTGCAGCAGCTCCCGCAGCCGCGGGTCCGCGGCGTGCGTGAAGCTCTCGACGACGGCGGCGGTGACGGTCTGCTCGGTGAGGTCCTTTGCGGTGCTGTTCATCGTCACAGCCCCAACAATCGCTCGGCGTTGCCATGCGCAATCTTGGCGCGATCAGCGTCGCTGATCGGCGCTCCCCGGAGAAATGCCGTCGCGGTGGCCATGTCTTCGAACGGATAGTCCGTGGCGAACAGGATGTGATCAGCGCCAAGGGCCAGCATCGCGCAGAGAAGGGGCGGCGCGTCACACACACCGCTGGTGGTGATGTAGAGATTGTGCCGCAGGTAGGCCGAGGGATTGCCGCGAGCGAGTTCGATGCCGTGGTGGTTGTGGAAGGCCCAGCGCGAATCGAGCCGCCACAGCGCGTAGGGCAGTCCCTCACCCATGTGCCCGAGCAGCAGTATGGCCTCGGGGAAGTCGTCGAACACTCCGCCGAAGACCAGCCGCAGGACATGCGCGGCAGTGTCAGTGCCCCAGCTCCACATCGGACCGATGAGCTCAGGGTGCCCGGAGAGCACGTGAGCAGAGTCGAACCCGTTGGCGGGGTGCAGGTAGAGCGGCACGTTTAGGCCGCACGCGTATTCCCAGACCACACGCAGCGTGGGGTCATCGAGGTAGCGGCCCTGGGTGTGGGCGTTGACCAGTGCGCCGCGAAGGCCGAGCTGGGTGACGCAGCGCTCAAGCTCCTTGGCCGCTGCCTGCGGGTCCTGCAGCGGCAGCGCGGCGAACCCGGCGAAACGCGTCGGGTGCTCGGCGATGGTGGCGGCGAGCAGATCGTTGACCGCCGCGGCATGTGACACGGCGATCACCGGATCTAGTTCAGCCTGGATCCCCGGCGAGTTCAGCGAGAGAACCTGCACGTCGACTCCCGCAGCATCCATGGCTGGGAGCCGGTCAGCGGTGAGGTCGAGCAGCCTGCGCGAGGCCTCCGCCCACACCTGGGGCTGGGCAACGGTGGCGGTGCCGGCCCCGTAGGCGGCCAGCTCCTCTGTGACGAAATGCTCTTCCAGTCCGATAGTGCGCATCCTGCCTCCTCGTCGAGCCTCTTTTTCACTATCATGCATTGACTTCACTAAAAAGGAAACCTATTGTTTCGTGCACCAGATCACAAGAGGAGCCGAACATGGCGCAACACACCCTGGAGTCGCACACCGTTGACGTCGCGGTGGTGGGCTACGGGCCGGTCGGAATGGTCACCGCGGCCCTGCTCGCGAGAGCCGGGCACACCGTCACGGTTGTGGAGCGGTACGAGGGCCTCTACAACCTGCCGCGGGCAGCGATCTTCGATGACGAGACGATGCGGACGTTCGCTCGTCTGGGCATCGCCGACAGGCTGCTGCCGAAGCTGCATGTCCAGCGCACCTACGAGTGGCGTAACGGCGCGGGTGAGTTACTCATCGAGCACGAGTTCGCTGAGGTCGGCCGCAGCGGTTGGGCCGAGTGGTACATGATGTATCAGCCAGACCTCGAGACAGCACTCGACGACGTCTGCCGCGCCACCGGTGTCCAGGTGCGGTTGGGTCGAGCGGTGACCGATGTGTCGCAGTCACCGCAGGCTGTTGAGTTGACGACTGTCGACGGCGGGTTCTTGCGGGCCCGATACGTCGTGGCCTGCGATGGCGGGAACAGCTTCATCCGGCAGGCACTCGGCATCGGCCAGGAGGATTACGGGTTCGCCGAGCCCTGGATGGTCTGCGATTTCCGGTTCCGCAGGCCCGGCGTCAACCCCGGTGTGCCACATGCCGTGCAGGTCGGCGACCCCCTGAGCCCAACGTCAATCATCTCCCTGGGGCCAGACCACCACCGCTTCAGCTTCATGCTCGACGTCGAAGAGGACTTCTGCACCGAGCGGGATCCCGACCGGGTGTGGGCGCGGGTGGCCGGTCGGCTCAGCCCGGACGACGCCGAGCTCATCCGCGTCGCCACCTACACCTTCCGCTCACTGATCGCCGAGCGATGGCGGGTGGGACGGGTGCTCCTGGCCGGCGACGCCGCCCACCAGATGCCCCCGTTTCTCGGACAGGGCATGTGCTCCGGGATCCGGGACGCGCAGAACCTCGCCTTCAAACTCGACCGCGTGCTGCGAGGTGACTGGTCCGACGCCGTCCTGGATACCTACAAATCCGAGCGTGAACCCCACGTCAGTGCGGTGATCGAAAAGGGCATCGAACTCGGGAGAATGCAGACCGTCCGAGATCCAGTGAAGGCCGCCGAGCGCGACCGGGACATGCTTGCGAGGCGGGCCACCGCGGAGGCGCCCGAGGCCATCCGATTCCGGGGACTCGGCGACGGACTGTTCGCTGCGGACGACCCGGCACGCGGGATCTTGTCCCTGCAAGGTGTGGTCGAGCACGGCGGACGCCGCGGCCTGCTCGACCAGATCGTCGGAGATGGATTCCACCTGCTGATCGACGGCACCGCCAAGGGCGTCGATGCACCGGCGCTCGCACAGGCCGGCGTGACCGTCGTGGTCCTGGGCCCCGACGTCCACGACATCGGCGGCACCTACTCGCGATGGTTCGCCGAGCTGGGAGTGCGCGCCCTCGCCGTTCGCCCCGACCTATACGTCTTCGGCGCCTCGACCGATCCCGCCGCTCTCGCGCAGGAACTGCTCGACACCCTTCGCCCTCAGAACTCAGCGCTGGCCGAACGCTGAGGAAGAAACCGGCTATGTCAACAATGACGAGCACGGCCTCCCGAACGACCCTCGCTCTCGCAGCGGTCTTCGCCGCGCTGGCAGGTTACGACCTCTCCTGCTACGGCGCGACGGTGCCCTCGTTGTTGGCCGACCGCGCAACCGGAGCCGACAAGGCATCGGCAGGCACCGTCGGATCGCTGGTCGCCATCGGCATGTTGGTCGGGGCAGCACTGTCCGCAGCGATGGTCCGTCGCTTCGCGACCCGCCGACTAGTGCTCGGCGGGTGCACCCTGTTCTCCGCTGGCATGCTCGTCTGCGCGGCGGCGCACGCGTTCTGGCTCTTCGGTGCGGCGCGCCTGGTTGTCGGTATCGGCCTGGGCATCGTTCTGCCGACCATCACCGCCGGCGCCGCATCGGGCCACCGCTGTCAAGGAACAGTCGGCGGGCCCGTATGGGGAGCGTTTGGCCGCGATAACTTTCGTCGCGCTGGCCTTTGGCGCATACGGGGGCGAGAACGAGGGGTAACCGCGCGGTCTCGAGGTCCGTGAGAATGCCGCCAGCACAGACACTTTGGCCGACTTGCGAGGCGACAGGTCACGCGCCGCGGTGCGGTGACCCTATGACCCCGATTTCCAGCACTCGAATAGTTTCGCCCAAAAACGGGCCGGGGACAAACAACAGAACAACTGAATTGTTTTGAGCGAGTGGGTCTTCTGTGACCATCGCCCACCACACGCGACGCGTGCTCTGACACGCAACGGCACTGACAACCTCCGTATACCGCGAACACTCGATCAAGGAGAGAAATGATGAATCCCATGAGCTTCCACCGTCTTCGTG
>Ga0207683_10001564_pt1 | contig 20602 bp, 19 predicted proteins | sample KBSM73metaG_FD_184333 | JGI IMG/M metagenome (GOLD analysis project Ga0207683, IMG submission 184333) | Miscanthus rhizosphere microbial communities from Kellogg Biological Station, Michigan, USA - KBS M7-3 metaG (SPAdes) (version 2) | ecosystem: Host-associated > Plants > Roots > Rhizosphere >... | reverse complement strand
GTCGGGCTCGACCACCGGCTCGGGCCGCACTTCCTGCGCGCCGGCATCGGCTGGGGCGGCTCGTGCTTCCCGAAGGACGGCGTCGCGCTCAAGCAGCTGGCTTCGAACTCGGGCTACCACTTCCAGCTGCTCGCCGCCGTGATCGAGGTGAACGAGCTGCAGAAGCGCCGCGTGGTCGGCAAGCTCGAGAAGCATCTCGGCAAGCTCCGCGGCAAGACGGTCGCCCTCCTGGGGCTCGCCTTCAAGCCGAACACGGACGACCTGCGCGAGGCGCCGTCGCTCGTCCTGGCCTCGCGGCTGCTGGCCGAGGGCGCCGAGGTGCGGGCTTGGGACCCGGTCGCCGACGCGAGCAGGCTCCTGCAGGGCGTCACCTTCTGCGACACCGTTCTCGAAACGGTCACCGACGCGGACGCAGCCGTGATCGTGACCGAGTGGGACGAGCTGCGCGGGCTCGCCTCCGAGGACGTCCGGCAGGCAATGCGCCGCCCGCTGATCGTCGACGGCCGCAACCTCCTCGATCCCGAGGAGGCGCGCTCGGCCGGCTTCGCCTACGAGGGCATCGGCCGGGCCGCGTCGCCGCTCGCCGCGCTGCCCGAGACCGAAGAGCCCGCCGCGCAGCAACCGACGCCGTAGTGGAGGCGGTCATCCTGGCAGGGGGGAGGGCGGAGCGCCTCGGCGAGGCCGGTGGCGGGCGCCCGAAGGCGCTCGTCGAGCTCGGCGGCCGGCCGCTCGCCGCGTACCAGGTCGAGCAGCTCGGACGAGCGGGCGTCGACCGCGTGCTGGTCAGCTGCGCGGGCGGGCAGGAAGGCCTGTTCGAGGCAGCCCTCGGCGGGATCGGCCCGGAGGTCGTGGCCGTGCCGGAGCCGGAGCCGCTCGGCCGCGGCGGCGGGATCCGCTTCGCCGCGCAGCAGCGGCGCGAGGCGGGCGACCTGTTTGCGCTGAACGGCGACGAGCTCGTCGACGTCGACCTCTCGCGGTTGCTCGAGCACCACCGGGAGGGCGATGCCGCGGCGACGATCACGGTCGTGCCGCTGCAGTCGCCCTTCGGGGTGGTCGAGCTCGACGACGACGATCACGTGATCGGCTTCCGGGAGGCACCGCGGCTCGACGAGTGGGTCAGCTGCGGCGTCTACGTGCTCGGCGAGGAGGCGCTCGAGCGCTTCCCCGAGCGCGGCGACCACGAGTCCAGCACCTTTCCCGAGCTGGCCGCCGAGGGGCGCCTGCGCGCGCTCCGGCACGAGGGCATCTGGCTGACCGTCAACACTCCCAAGGACCTGCGGGTGGCGAGCGAGTACCTCGCGGAGCATCCGGGGTGGCCTGCGTGAGCGCGCAGTGGTAGGTTCGCGCGGCTCGTGGCCGGGCACGACCATTTGACGTCGCCGAACCTCGGAGGGCTCGACAAATTTGCAATCGAGCCGGAGAAGGTCGACAAGCCCTGGGGCCACGAGCTGATCTGGGCCAAGACCGAGCGGTACGTCGGCAAGACGCTCTTCCTCAGGGCCGGGGAGTCGCTCAGCCTCCAGTTCCACAAGATCAAGGACGAGGCGTGGTACGTACTCTCAGGGCGTGCCGAGGTCGAGCTCGGGGGGCCCGGGGAGGGACTGCTGAACAGCGAGATCGTCGGCCCCGGTGCCGCCTTCCACTTCCCGCCGGGCACCGTGCACCGCGTCAAGGCCGTGGAGGACACGACGATCCTGGAGGTATCGACGCCGGATCTCGACGACATCGTCCGCCTCGAGGACCGCTACGGCCGCGAGGGGACGAGCGAAGCCTGACACATACGTGTTAAGGTTCACCGATGCGAACCGCAACGGTCGGACAGGCGGCGGAGCAGACGGGTTGGTCTCCGCGCATGCTGCGCTACATCGAGCGGACGGGCCTGGTCGTCCCTCGGCGGACCGGCACCGGCTACCGCCTGTACGGGCTCATCGAGCTGAACCAGTTGCGGTCGCTCCAGCAGCTTCGGCGCCGCTTCGGCGTCGAGCTGCGTGAGCTCGCCTTCGCCGCGCGCCTGCGCCGCGACCCCGAGTTGCGCGCGGCCGTCGACAGCTGGCTGGCAGGAACCGAGTTGAGCGCGCTCGACTGGGAGCAGCGCAAGCACGAGCGGCTGCTGGCCGCCTAATCGAGAGCGAAGGAGCGAGATGGCCACGACGAGGAGACACGACGTCAAGGATCTGGCGCTGGCGCCGGAAGGGCTGAGCCGGATCGAGTGGGCCGACCGGCAGATGCCGGTGCTGGCCGCGATCCGGGAGCGCTTCGAGAGCGAGCAGCCGCTCGCGGGCTATCGCGTCGCCGCCTGCCTGCACGTGACGAGCGAGACCGCCAACCTGATGCGGACGTTGAAGGACGGCGGCGCCGACGTCGTGCTCTGTGCGTCGAACCCGCTCTCGACGCAGGACGACGTCGCAGCGGCGCTCGTCGAGGAGTTCGACATCTCCGTCTTCGCGATCAAGGGCGAGGACAACGACACCTACTACCAGCACATCGAGGCGGCAGTCGACCACAAGCCACAGCTGACGATGGACGACGGCGCCGACGTGATCGGCGTCCTGCACTCGCACCGGCGCGAGCAGCTCGGCGACATCCTCGGCGGCACCGAGGAGACGACGACCGGCGTCATCCGGCTGCGCGCACTCGAGCGCGACGGCGCGCTCGGCTTCCCGGTGATCGCGGTCAACGACGCGCTGACGAAGCATCTGTTCGACAATCGCTACGGGACGGGGCAGTCGACGATCGACGGCATCGTCCGCGCGACGAACGTCCTGCTCGCCGGGCGCGCGTTCGTCGTCGCCGGCTACGGCTGGTGCGGGCGCGGCGTCGCGTCGCGCGCGAAGGGCATGGGTGCGCACGTGATCGTCACCGAGGTCGACCCGCTGCGGGCGCTCGAGGCCGTGATGGACGGCTTCCAGGTGCTGCCCATGGCGGAGGCGGCCAAGGTCGGCGACATCTTCGTGACCGCGACCGGCGACAAGTCGGTGATCACGCGCGAGCACATCCTCGCGATGAAGGACGGCGCGATCCTCGCGAACACCGGCCACTTCAACGTCGAGATCGAGATCCCGGCGCTGCGTTCGCTCGCGACGGACACGCGCACGCTCCGGACCTTCGTCGACGAGTTCACGCTCGAGGACGGTCGCCGCATCTTCCTGATCGCCGACGGGCGGCTGGTCAACCTCTCGGCCGCCGAGGGCCATCCGGCCCAGGTGATGGACATGTCCTTCGCGAACCAGGCGCTCTCGGCTGAGTACGTGGTCGCCAACGCGACGAGCCTCGACAAGAAGGTCTACCCGGTGCCGCCGGAGATCGACCACGAGATCGCACGGCTCAAGCTCGAGACGATGGGCGTCGCGATCGACCGACTCACGGAGGAGCAGGCCAAGTACCTCGCCTCGTGGGACGAAGGGACCTAGAACCCGAGCGCATAGTCCGGCTCGAGGAGGACCGCGTGGTCCTGCTCGACCAACGACGGCTTCCCGACGAGGAGGTCGAGCTGTCATGTGGGTCGGCGGCCGAGGTTGCGGAGGCGATTCGGACGCTCGCCGTCCGGGGCGCGCCTGCGATCGGTGTTGCGGCCGCCTACGGGTACGCACTCGCGGCCCGTCGCGGGGAGGACCTCGACGCGGCGTTCGCTGTGCTCGCGTCGTCGCGTCCGACCGCGGTCAACCTCGAATGGGCCTTGCGCGAGGTGCGCGGCTCCGACGACCCTGCCGCCCGGGCGCGCGAGCTCCACGCAGAGGAGGTCGAGCGTTGCCGTCAGATGAGCGCCCACGCCGCCGGCCTCGTCGGCGAGGGGTCGCGTGCGTTGACGCACTGCAACACCGGAGCTCTGGCGACCGGCGGCGTCGGGACGGCGCTCGGCGCGCTCCGGGAGGCGTGGGCTCGAGGCTTGCTCCGGCACGTGTTCGTGGACGAGACGCGGCCCCTGCTGCAGGGAGCGCGGCTGACGGCCTGGGAGCTCGAGGCGGCCGGGATCCCGCACACGCTGATCGCGGACTCGGCTGCAGGCGGGTTGCTGGCCGCGGGCGAGGTCGACTGCGTCTTCGTCGGTGCCGACCGCATCGCCGCGAGCGGCGACACGGCCAACAAGGTCGGGACGTACCCGCTCGCGGTGCTGGCGGCCCGGCACGAGGTGCCGTTCTACGTCGTCGCTCCGAGCTCGTCCGTCGACCTCGGCGTCGCGACCGGCGCCGAGATCCCGATCGAGCAGCGTGATCCCGCCGAGGTGAGCTCTCGCTTCCCGGCGTGGAACCCGGCGTTCGACGTCACACCGGCCGAGCTTGTCGCGGCGATCGTGACCGAGCACGGCATCCACCGCGCGCCGTACGCCGAGTCGCTCGCGCAGGCGGTGCCGGCGTGAAGGCCGTCATTCTCGCCGCCGGATACGCGACGCGGCTCTACCCGCTGACGCTCGACCGCCCCAAGGCGCTGCTGTCGGTCGGCGGCCGCCCGATGCTCGACCGCCTGCTCGATCAGCTCGAAGTCGTGGATGGGCTGGACGAGGTGTACGTCGTCACGAACTCGAAGTTCGCCGGCGCGTTCCGCGATTGGGCCGCCGGGCGCTCCGGCCTGGCCGTGCGGATCGTGGACGACGGGACGATCGACGAGGAGTCCCGGCTCGGCGCGATCGGTGACCTCGACCTGACCATCCGCCAGGCGCGGCTCGACGACGACGTGCTCGTGCTCGCGGGCGACAACCTCTTCAGCGAGAGCATCGCGCCGTTTCCGGTCTTCGCGCTCGGCAAGGGCGGCGCGGCGCTCGGGGTCTACGACGTCGGCGACCTCGAAACGATCCGGCGCTACGCCGTGATCGAGCTCGACGGCGACGATCGGGTCACGCTGCTCGAGGAAAAGCCGGACGAGCCGCGCAGCACGCTGGCCGGCATCGCGCTCTACTTCTACCCACGCTCGGTGCTCGGCCTCGTGGCGGAGTACCTCGCCGAGGGGAACAATCCGGACCAGCCGGGGCGTCTCGTCCAGTGGCTCTATCCGCGGACGCCGGTCTACGGCTGGCGCGTCCCGGGGCGGTGGTACGACGTCGGCTCGAAGGAGACCCTGGCCGAGGCCGACCGGGCCTTCAGCAGCGGGGGATAACCCGGCACACATCCGTCACAGAGCCGTCACAGACACGTGACGACGCTCGCTCTACTCTCGCGGAAGGAGGTGAGTGTGGTGTGACGTGAAGCTCCTAGACCTGATCCTGCCCGTGCGCTGCGTCGTCTGCGCCGCGCCCGGCGAGCAGCTGTGTCCGGCCTGCCTCGACGCCCTTCCTCGACTCCGTCCGCCGCTCTGCGCCCGCTGCGGCAAGCCGACCCAGTGGCCGGTCAACCGCTGCGGCGAGTGCGCCGGCCGCCGCCTGGCATTCGCCTCGGCCCGAGCGGCGGTCGCGTATGACGACCAGGTACGTCGCCTCGTCCGGGGCTGGAAGGAGCGCGGACTCCGCACCCTCGCCGCCGTCGCCGCGGGCGCCGTCGCAAACGCCATACAGGTGCCTGACGTCGCAGCGCTCACGTTCGTCCCCGCCGACCGGGCGCGAGGGCTCGAGCGTGGCTACCAGCCGGCCGAACGGCTCGCGCGGGAGCTCGGCGAGCGCTGGTCGCTCCCGGTCGAGTCCCTGCTCGGCCGGACGCGCCCCGCTGCGCGCCAGCGGGGGCTGTCACTCGCCGACCGGCGGCGCAACGTCTCCGGTGCGTTCGCCCCTGCGCGCGGGTCGCCGAGCGGCGTCTGCCTCGTCGACGACGTCTACACGAGCGGCTCGACCGCGAATGCCGCCGCGAGCGCGCTGCGCAAAGGCGGAGCGCGCCGGGTCGAGGTGGTGACCTTCGCGCGGGTCGTCCGTTAGATTCCTAGATAGAGCCGCGACGTCGGAGGAGCCGCCATGCAGTTCCAGGTCAAGAGCAGGAACGTCGAGGTCAGCGATGCGATCAAGACCTACGCCGAGGAGAAGCTGAGCAAGCTCGACCGGCAGCTGGACGATCCGCGGGTCGAGCTCGAGCTCGCGGTCGAGAAGAACCCGTCCATCGCCGAGAACCAGGTCGCCGAGGCGACCATCTGGACGAAGGGCCCGGTGCTCAGGGCGCGCGAGTCCTCGTCCGACATGCGCTCGTCGATCGACCAGCTAGTCGAGAAGCTCGAGCGGCAGGTCAAGCGCTACCGCACGCGCGGGCGCGACCGCCGCCGCCGCGCGGTCCGCGCGAACGATCCCGCCATGGCGGCCGACAGCGTGGCGGCGGACGACGAGTCGCCCGAGATCGTCAAGACGAAGCACTTCGCCCTTACCCCGCTGAGCGCAGAAGAGGCCGTGCTCCAGCTCGAGCTCGTCGGCCACGACTTCTTCGTCTTCCGCAACGCGGCCTCGGAGGCCGTGAACGTCGTCTACCGCCGCCGCGACGGCGGCTACGGCCTGATCGAGCCGCAGTGATCTTCCGGCGCGAGCCGATCCACAAGAAGCTCGCGCGCGAAGCAGGACTCGAGCAGCCGGAGCCGCGCGGCCCGGTCGACATGACGCCGAACTGGGGCGCTGCCGGCATCCACGGCATCCCGCGCCAGCGCCGGTGGGACGCCGTCGCCACGGCCGAGGCGCCCGGGCTCGAAGGCGACGCAGTGCACTTCGTGGCCCTGCCGAACGGCGACCTGGTCGTCGACGAGGACCAGCCGTCGGACACGCTCGGGCCCCTCGCGCAAGCGGTTGAGGCGACCCTTCGCCCGCCGTACCGCGCCGAGGCCGTTCGCCAGGAGGAAGACGTCTGGGGCGTCGCCGCGAGCAGAATCCGAGTCGAGAGCTTCGAGGCCGCGGGCGAGGAGCTCGAGCTGGTCTCGAATCCCGAGGAACGCGTGCTGACGGTCGACGGCCTGCGCGTCTTCGGGAGCGAACAGGCGCTCGAGCGGCTCGGCGAGGCCGAGGGCCAGCACTACGTCGTCCGGGCCAAACGGCTCGACGGCGACCTCTGGGAGATCGAGGCCAACCCCCTTTGAGGTCGCTACCCTAAGACGGAATGTCCCAGCAGCTGGGCTCCCTCGAGAAGGTCCTCCGCTTCGGCGAGGGCCGCCGCGTCAAGCGGCTCGCCGAGCAGGCGGCCTACATCGGCACGCTCGAGCCGGAGTTCGAGGCGCTCAGCGACGCCGAGCTCGCCGGCAAGACGGTCGAGTTCCGGCAGCGGCTCGAGAACGGCGAGCCGGTCGACGAGCTGGTCTTCGAGGCCTTCGCCGCGGTCCGCGAGGCGTTCAAGCGCACGATGGGCGTCCGCCTGTTCGACGTCCAGGAGATGGGCGGCATCGTCCTCCACGAGGGCGACATCGCCGAGATGAAGACCGGCGAGGGCAAGACGTTCGTCGCAGTCCAGCCGCTCTACCTGAACGCCCTGACGGGCAAGAGCGCGCACCTGGTCACCGTGAACGACTATCTGGCCAAGCGCGACCCCGAGTGGACGCAGCCGGTCTGGGAGGCGCTCGGTATGCGCGCCTCCTTCATCCAGAACATGATGCCGTTCGACGAGCGGCGCGAGGCCTACGCGGCCGACGTCGTCTACGGCACCAACTCCGAGTTCGGCTTCGACTACCTGCGCGACAACATGGCCGTCACGCTCGACGGCCTCGTCCAGCGCGGCCACGACTACGCGATCGTGGACGAGGTCGACTCGATCCTGATCGACGAGGCGCGGACGCCGCTGATCATCTCGGGCGAGCCCGAGACCGCGGCGCAGGTCTACTACGACTTCGCGCGCATCGCCCGCTCGCTGACCGGCTTCGCGTCGAAGCCCGGCGACCCGAAGGGCGCCGGCGAGGACTCGGGCGCGGACTTCGAGTACGACGAGAAGCACAAGACCGTCTCGCCGATGCACGGCGCGATCGAGGCGGTCGAGCGCGCGCTCACGATCGACAACCTCTACGACCCGCGCAACGGCCAGCTCGTCAACCACCTGAACCAGGCCCTGAAGGCCGAGGCGCTCTACCAGCGCGACGTCGACTACGTCGTCCAGGACGGCGAGGTCAAGATCGTCGACGAGTTCACCGGCCGGATCATGGAGGGCCGCCGCTGGTCGGAGGGCCTGCACCAGGCTGTCGAGGCGAAGGAGGGCGTCCGCATCCAGGAGGAGCACCAGACGCTCGCGACGATCACGCTCCAGAACTACTTCCGCCTCTACGACAAGCTCGCCGGCATGACCGGCACCGCGAAGACCGAGGAGAAGGAGTTCGTCGAGATCTACGGCCTGAACGTCGTCGAGATCCCGACCAACGTCAACGTCGCCCGCGACGACCAGAACGACATGATCTTCAAGACTGCCGAGGCGAAGTACAACGCGGCGATCGAGGACATCAAGGAGCGCCACGCGAAGGGGCAGCCGGTCCTGGTCGGCACGATCTCGGTCGAGGTCTCCGAGCACCTCGCGCAGCTGCTCGACCGGCAGGGCATCCCGCACCAGGTGCTGAACGCGAAACAGCACGAGAAGGAGGCCGGGATCATCGCGGAGGCCGGGCGGAGGGGCGCAGTCACGATCGCGACGAACATGGCCGGCCGCGGCGTCGACATCAAGCTCGAGGATGGGATCAAGGAGCTCGGCGGCCTCTACGTGCTCGGCACCGAGCGCCACGAGGCCCGCCGCATCGACAACCAGCTTCGAGGCCGCTCGGGCCGCCAGGGCGACGCCGGCGAGTCGCGCTTCTACCTTTCCGGCCAGGACGATCTCGTGCGCCTGTTCGCGGGTGACCGGATCTACAACATCATGGAGCGCTTCAAGGTGCCGGACGACCAGCCCATGGAGGCGAAGATCCTCTCGAACCAGATCGAGAACGCGCAGAAGAAGGTCGAGGAGCAGAACTTCGTCATGCGCAAGAACGTCCTCAAGTACGACGACGTCCTCAACAAGCAGCGCACCGTGATCTATGACCAGCGGCGGCGCGTGCTCGAGGGCGAGGACCTCTCCGAGGAGGTCCGGCTCTGGATCGACGAGGTGGTCGAGCGCGCCGTGCACTTCTACACCCAGAGCGACTTCACGGAGGAGTGGGACCTCGACGCGCTCTGCAAGGCGATGGTCGACGTCTACGCGACCGACGAGCCGATCACGCCAGAGGAGCTACGCGACGAGGTCGGGCTCGACCGCGAGGCGCTCGTCGACGAGTTCCAGGAGGACGCGCGCGACACCTACGCCGAGAAGGAGAAGGCGCTCGGGCTCAATCCCGAGACGGGCCAGCCGCTGCTGCGCGACGTCGAGCGGTTCGTGATCCTCCAGGTCGTCGACCACCGCTGGCGCGAGCACCTCGAGAACATGGACTACCTGCGCGAAGGGGTGCACCTGCGGGCGATGGCCCAGAAGGACCCGCTCGTCGAGTACACCTCCGAAGGCCACCGCATGTTCGAGGAGCTGAACGGCGAGATCCGCGCCGAGGTCGTCTCGACACTCTTCCACGCGGAGATCGAGGTCGAGGACGCCGACGCCCTCCAGCGGGCGCAGGCGGCACAGGCCGGCGACGGTTTCGCCTACGAGCACGAGTCGCTTGCCGGCGCCCAGGCAATGGCGGCGGCCGGCGCGGCAGGCGGCCTGGTGCTCGGCGACGGCGCGGGCGTGACCGCCGGGTCGCTCGACGCTGGCGGCGGCTCGGTCATGACGCAGCAGCGGGTGACGAGCGACCGCGACAAGATCGGCCGCAACGACCCGTGTTGGTGCGGAAGCGGCAAGAAGTACAAGCGCTGCCACGGTGCCTGAGCTCGACGCGGCGCTGTCCCTTTCGGCCGTGTCCTAGGGACAGTCCCTGGGCCGTGGCCGTTTCGGCCCTGTCCACGGGCGTGAATGCCTGGAAAGGCCCCAGCTCGCGGCTTCGACGCGGGTCGGGAGGCCAAATCGAGGGACTGTCCCTAGGGCATGGCCCGTCGGACGCGGCGGCCGTCGGTCGCTACCATCGCATGCTCGATGGCAGACCAGCAGCCGACCCAGCCGCTCGACCAGCAGCTTCAGGAGATCGGGGTCCAGCTCGCCTGGGTCCGTGATTACCTTTGACCCGGAGCAGCTGGAGAGCCGCATCGCCGACCTCGAGCAAGAGCTCGGCGCTCCCGGGTTCTGGGACGACCAGCAGCACGCGGCGCAGGTCAGCGCCGAGCACGCGCGCCTGACGCGCCGCCTCGAGCGCTACCGCCGGCTCACGCAGGAGTACCAGGACGCGCAGGAGCTGCTCGCGATGGACGGCGAGATGGCCGACGAGATCGCGGCCAGCGTCAAACCGCTGCGCCAGGAGCTCGACCGCCTGCAGGAGGACGCGCTCTTCTCGGGCGAGTACGACGCAGGCGACGCGCTCGTCACGCTTCACGCCGGCACCGGCGGCACCGACGCCCAGGACTGGGCCGAGATCCTGCTGCGTATGTACCTCCGCTGGGCCCAGGCGCGAGGCTTCCAGACCGAGTTGCTCGAGGCCAGCCCGGGCGAGGAGGCCGGCCTCAAGTCCGCGACCTTCAGCGTCAGGGGCGAGAACGCCTACGGGATCCTCAAGGCGGAGCGCGGCGTCCACCGGCTGGTCCGCCAGAGCCCGTTCGACCAGGCCCACCGTCGCCACACGAGCTTCGCGCAGGTGATCGTCAGCCCGCTGCTCTCCGACGACGTCGAGGTCGACCTCGACGAGAGCGACCTGCGAATCGACACCTACCGTGCAAGCGGTGCCGGCGGGCAGCACGTGAACAAGACCGACTCGGCCGTCCGCATCACGCACCTCCCGACCGGGATCGTCGTCCAGATCCAGAACGAGCGCTCGCAGAGCTCGAACAAGCAGACCGCCTTGCGCGTGCTCAAGTCGCGCCTGCTCGAGCAGGAACAGGAGCGGCGCGAGGAGGAACTGGCGAAGGAACGGGGCGCGGCGCAGCAGGCCGACTTCGGCAGCCAGATCCGCAGCTACGTGCTCCATCCGTACCAGCTCGTCAAGGACCACCGCACCGACTACGAGACCGGGAACACGCAGGCGGTGCTCGACGGCGACCTCGACGACTTCGTGCGCGAGTACCTGCTGGCGAAGGCGGCGGGGAAGGTGCTCTAGCCGGGGTTTTAGCTAAAGTTCGCCGCCGTACTTCACAGGCGCACCCCCGCGCCTTGCAGCACTTTTTGCTCGTGCAGGAACCGGACCTCCAGCACACCCACACTTCGACTGCGGTCCTCGACCAGGAAGCGGTCGCTCCCGCGCCTCCGCCCGCGCCGTCGAGCTCGGCGATGGTCACGTTCGAGAACGTGACCAAGATCTACGAGCCGGACGTGGCCGCGCTGCAGGACGTCTCGTTCGCGATCGACAAGGGCGAGTTCGTCTTCATCGTCGGCGCCTCCGGCTCGGGCAAGTCGACCGTCATCCGGCTGGTGCTGAAGGAGCTCGAGCCGACCCGCGGCAAGATCGTGGTCGGCGGCCGTGACCTCGGCCGGCTGAAGCGGAACAAGGTGCCGCTGCTGCGGCGCAACGTCGGCTGCGTCTTCCAGGACTTCAAGCTGCTGCCGAACCGCACGGCCGCCGAGAACGTCGCCTACGCGCTCAAGGTGCAGGGCGACAGCTCGACGAACATCCGGCGCAAGGTGCCGGAGGTGCTGAACATGGTCGGGCTCACCCACAAGATGTCGTCGCTGCCCGACGAGCTGTCCGGCGGCGAGCAGCAGCGCGTCTCGATCGCGCGCGCGTTCGTGAACCACCCGCCGCTGCTGATCTGCGACGAGCCGACGGGCAACCTCGACCCCGACACGAGCGTCGGGATCATGCAGCTGCTGTACCGGATCAACCGCTCCGGCACGACGATCCTGATGGCCACGCACGACCGCGAGATGGTCGACAAGATGCGCAAGCGCGTGATCGCGCTCGAGGGCGGGAAGCTGCTCCGCGACGAGCGCCGCGGCGGGTACACGACGGAATGAGCCGCTTCCGCGTCATCGTCGCCGAGGCGATTCGCTCGCTCGGTGCCAACCTCTCCACGACCTTCGCCGCCACCACGACGGTGCTGATCGGCATGTTCATGCTCGGCCTGGTCGTCGGCCTCGGCAGCTGGGCGCTCTCGCTGAGCGACCACTACAAGAAGCAGCTGCTCGTCAACGTCTACTTCTGCACGTCTCTCCGGTGCAACGGCCACGAGGCTTCGAGCAAGGAGATCAACACGGCCCATGACGCGCTGATCGCGATGCCCCAGGTGAAGCGCGTCGACTTCGTCTCGAAGTCACAGGCACTCGCCATCGAGCGGAGGAAGCACCCGACGATGGTCAACCAGCTGCCGTACAACCCGTTCCCGAACGCGTTCAAGGTCTTCCCCAAGCAGGCCGAGCAGATCGACGCGATCTCGCGCCAGCTCGGCGCGGCGAACCTGGCGGGGATCGAGAGCATCTGTCCGCCGGCGCCCGGTTCGAAGGCGGCCAGCAGCGCGGAGGGGGAAAGCTGTAGCCGCATCTCGCACCGCGTGCTGTCGGTGGCGCGCTACCTCTGGATCGTCGTCCTGATCGCGTTCGTCGTGCTGCTCGTCTCCTCGACCCTGCTCGTGGCGAACACGATCCGCCTGTCGATCTTCGCGCGCCGGCGCGAGATCGAGGTGATGAAGCTCGTCGGTGCGACCAACTGGTTCGTGCGCGGGCCGTTCATGATCGAGGGCCTGCTGTGCGGGCTCGCCGGCGCGGTTGCGGCGGTGATCCTGCTGATCCTCGGGCGCGAGTTGTTCATGCCGCTGATCCACCTGACCAGCGCGTCGGACATCCACGCGTGGCCCTTCGGGTTACACGTCCTGATCGTGCTCGGCGCGGGTCTCGCCCTCGGCGCGGCCGGTTCTGGGTTAACAATCAGGCGTTTCCTCCAGGTCTGATCCCGTTGTAGTCGAGCTCGCTTCCCGCGGGAAGCATCTCGTCGGCGAGCCGTATTTCGTGCCCGGCACGCCGCTCGCGCTCGACCGTAGGGCGCCCGGTGAGCCAGGGCAGCTGGCGATCGTCCGCAAGGGACGTGGACGGGCGCGAGTCGAACGCGTGCTCGGTGACGCGAGCCGGATCGACGTCGTCCTCCAGGGGCTGCTGGTCGAGGAGGGCGAGCTCCGCGGCTTCGAGCCGTATGACCCGCCGGCGCTCGATCTGGAAGGCAGGGTCGATTTCCGGGACCGACTTGCGTTCACGATCGATCCGGAGACTGCGAAGGACTACGACGACGCGCTGACGGTCGAGGCCGATCGGGCGTTCGTCCACATCGCAGACGTCTCGTGGTTCGTCGAGGCCGGGTCGCCGCTCGACCTCGGCGCCGCCGACCGTGCCTCCTCTGTCTACGTGCCGGGGCTGGTGTCGCCGATGCTGCCGCCCGAGCTGTCGGAGGAGCTCTGCTCTCTGCGGCCGCACGTCGACCGGCTCTGCGTCACCGTCGAGATCCCGCTGCCGGAGGGCGAGCCGAGCTTCTACCGCTCAGTCATCCGCAGTGGCGCGCGCCTCACGTACGGCCAAGCGGAGGCGATCCTCGCCGGCCGCGAGCCAGCCGAGCCGGAGCTGGCCGAGGCGCTGCGGCGCGCGGAGACACTCGCGCAGATGCTCCGCGACCGGCGCTTCGCCCGCGGTGCGCTGCGCGTCGACAGTTCGGAGGTCGCCTTTGCTTTCGACGGGCAGGGCGGCATCGAGCGCGCATGGCGCGAGTCCGAGCCACACGCGCACATGCTCGTCGAGGAGCTGATGATCCTCGCCAACGAGCTCGTCGCCGGCCTGCTCGCGGGGCGCCGACGGGAGGCGCTCTACCGCGTGCACGAGCGGCCCGACCCCCAGTCGGTCTCGCTCCTGCTCGCTCGGCTCGAAGACCTTGGCGTCCCGACGCCGCCGGCCCCGGAGCGGGTCGGCCCGGCGGACGCGGCGCAGCTCGCGGGCGCCGCGAGCGAGCTCGTGACCGACTATGTGCAGCGGTCCGGCCGTGGCCGCGACGCGTTCCCCGCGATGGTGCTGCAGGCCCTCAAGCAAGCCAGGTACGACCCCCGGAACCTCGGGCACATGGGTCTCGCCAGCACGGCCTACTGCCACTTCACGAGCCCGATCCGCCGGTACCCCGACCTCGTCGTCCACCGCGCGCTGCTGCGCGAGCTCGGCGTGTCCGACGAGCCGCTGCCGGAGGATCTCGACGCGGCAGCCGAGCACACGTCGCAGCGTGAGCGGCACGCGTCGCGGCTCGAGTACCGAGCGGACGAGCTCTGCCTCGCGTGGCTGCTGGAGCGGCGGCTGTTCGAGCTCGGTTGGGAGGCGAGCTTCGACGGCGAGATCACCGGCGTGATCCCGTCAGGGATCTTCGTCCGCTTCGGCGACGTGTTCGAGGGCTACGTGCCTGCACGCCGGCTGCCGGGCGACTACTTCGAGCTGAACGAGCTGGCGACCGCCCTGGTCGGCCGCCGCGGCGGGCGGACATACCGCCTCGGCGACACGGTCGAGGTGCGGGTGGTCGACATCCGCCGCAGCGAGGGCAAGGTCGAGCTGGAGCTCGCGAACGCCGCTAGATAGTTCACGCGCGCGCGGCCCCACCCAGGGTGGGGAGTTGGTCCACCCGCCACCCGCAGCGAGCGTATCCGGGAAAGCCGCGCGCCTGTGAAACGCGGCTGTGCCAATACCGTGCCGACCTACAATCGCGCGCATGGCTCGGGCGGGAGAGAAGATGATCGCCGAGAACCGCCGCGCGCGGCACGACTACCACTTCCTCGAGAAGGTCGAAGCCGGCCTGGTCCTGCAAGGGAGCGAGGTCAAGTCACTGCGGCAGGGTCACGCCGTCCTCCAGCGCGCCTACGCCGACACGCGCGACGGCGAGCTCTGGCTCGTCGGCCTGCACATCCCGCCCTACGAGCAGGCGTCGGTCGCTCCGCACGACCCCGACCGCGACCGCAAGCTGCTGCTGCATCGCCGCCAGATCGAGCAGCTCGGCTCGAAGGCCGCCGAGCGCGGTCTGACGCTCGTCCCGACCAGGCTCTACTTCAAGGACGGCCGTGTGAAGGTCGAGCTGGCCCTCGCGCGCGGCAAAGAAGGCCGCGACAAGCGCCGCGACATCGCCGAACGCGAGACGAAACGCCGGCTCGAGCGCGAAGTGAAGAGCCGACGGCGCTAGCGCGCGTCAGAGCGCGATCGTGACGAATCGGCCGTAGCGCCAGGCGCCGACGCAATCGGACGCGGTCGCCGGGCTGGTGGCCCAACGGAGAAGCCGAAGCCGTACCGAGCGATATCTCATGTCGCCGTTCCTCCCGAACGTGCGGCCGCAGCAGCCGCAGGTTGACGTTCGAACCCTGGCCGAAGGCCGCTCGCGCCGCCTCACCCTGCCGGGGGATCGTGCAGCTCGAGCTCCAGCTCGTCGCCGTCTTCCTCGTCCCAGTGACGGCCGACCTCGACGAAGCCGAGCCCGCGCACGATGCGCAGCGACGGCTCGTTCTCGGGGCCGACGGAGGCGACGAAGCGATGGATGCCGTGCTCGTGCGCGTAGTCGAGCAAGGCGCGCACGGCCTCGGTCGCGTAGCCGCGGCGGCGGTGGTCCGGGAACACCGTGTAGCCCAACTCGACCGCGTCGGGCTCGCGCCGCGCGTTGACGCCCGGCGGCCCGTGGAAGCCGATGTGCCCGATCATCTCGCCGCTCTCCCGGAGCACGATCGCCGCAACGCCCCAGTCGGCCCGGGCCGGATCCTGCCGCAGCTGCCGGAGCCGCAGACGCAGGAAGCGTGCGTCGTGGTCGTCCGGCCAGTCCGGCGGGACCGCGTAGGGCAGCTCGCTGCGGCGGCCGCCGATCAGGGCGTCCATCGCCTCCTCGGTGAGCCAGACCAGCCCGAGCCGCTCGGTCTCGATCACGCCAGCGGCCCGCGCAGGAAGATTCGCCCGATCGCCGGCACGTAGCCGAAGTCGGCGTTCAGCCGCCGGATCGCCTCGTTGCGCTCGTCGTTCTGCGTGCGCAGCTCCTCGAAGCCGTTGGCCTTCGCCCAGCCGATCTGCGCCGCCTTCAGCGCCCGGCCGACGCCTCGTCCGCGCCACGCCCGCTTGACCGCGGTCAGGTCGTGGTAGGCGTGGGTCGGCCGCGCCGTGGTGAGCGAGAACTTTGCGTAGCCGACGACCTCGTCGCCGGCGAGCGCCAGGAACGTCGCCTCCGGCGCGTCGCCCGGTCCGGACATGTCGTGGGCGAGCCAGGCTTCGAACGGCTCGTGCTCCTCGTGCTCGTACCCCGGCACGTCCGGCGACGCCTCGACGGACACCTCGTAGATGCCGCGCGTGAGCTCGGGCCGCTCGGCCCAGCTGACGATCTCGACACCCTCCGGCAGGTCGACGGCCGGCGCCTCGATCGCCGTCAGGTCGAGCGAGACGCCCTTCTCGCGTCGCTCCTCTTCGAACCCGCGCTGCTCGGCGAACGCCAGGCTTTCGGCGTCGTTGTCGGCGACGACCGCGACCATCAGCTCGATCCCGCGCTCGCGCGCCCAGTCGGAGAGCGCCCGGTACAGCGCGGTGCCGGCGCCGCGGCGGCGGTTGGGGGCCGGCACCGTGACGAAGACCGTGATGCGGTCACGAAAGCCGGGGAAGAGCGCCGCGAAGCCCGAGCCGAGCACGGCGCCGTCCTCCCGCGCCAGCAGGTCGGCGTGGTCGACCAGGCCCGCCTTGAACGCCTGCAGCTCCGGAATCCCGAAGCTGTCGTGCGGCCAGGTCGCGACGTACGCGTCGAGCGAGAGCTGCTCCTCCGCGTCGTTCGCAATCGGCCCGACATCCACCATCTCCGGCAACCATAGGGCACGGGTTGAGAGCCGCCGGTGCGGGCGTTACGCTGGTGGAGCCGCCCTTGCTGTCCCTCGAGACGTACCGTGCCCGATTCGGGCCCATAGCCGTTTCCGTCCTGGCTCTCGCAGCGGCGGCCGGCGCTCTTCTCGTGCTCTTGCCGGAGGAGTGGCAGCGGATAATCGTCGCGGCGGTGGCGTGGGCCGCAGGGCTCGCGATTGCGATCTACCTGGCCCGGCGCGCCACGGCGCGCGAGCAGGCCCGGGTCGCGGAGCTCGAGACCGCGGAGGCGAGGCACCGCGCGCTGCTCGACGGCCTTCCGCTCGTGACCTGGATGACGGCTCCCGGCAACCGCGCGGAGACGCTCTACGTCAGCCCCGGGATCGCCGACCTGAGCGGCTACTCGCCGGCGGAGTGGGCCGAGCAGCCCGACCTCCACGAGCGCCTGCTGCACCCGGACGACAAGGAACGCGTGCTCCACGAGCTCGAGCAGGCGGGCGACACGCCGACCTCGATCGACTACCGCCTGCTGGCCCGCGACGGCCGCGCGGTGTGGGTGCGCGAGGACAGCGCCACCGTGCGCGACCTGAGCGGCGAGCCGGTCTACGTCCAGACGTTCCTGCGCGACATCGGCGACCTGAAGCGCGGGGAGGACCGGCGCGAGCTGCTCGAGGTGGCGGAGCGCGAGGCCGCCTCCGAGAGCGCCGAGCGCCGCTCGCGGCTCGACCTGCTGAGGCGCGTCGGCGGCGACATCGCGTCGAGCGCGGAGCTCGACGGTGCCCTGGGCCGCGTGGCCGACCTCGTGGTCGTCGACCTCGCCGACTGGTGCGTGATCGACGTGGTGGACGAGTCGAACGAGCTGCGCCGCGTGGCCGCCGCCCGCGGCGCGCTGATCAAGCCGAACGGCGCCCGCAGCCCGGCGGACGACCCCGAGGCCGAGGTGCGCGCCGTGTTCGAGAGCGGCCGCACCCGCATCCTGCCGAACCTGGACGAACGCTCGACCGGCACGCGCGTGCCGTTCCTCGACAACCTCGACGCGCGCTCGGTGATCTCCGTCCCGCTGCAAGCCCGGAAGCAGCAGCTTGGCGTGCTCACCCTCGCGCGCACGGAACAGGGCCCGGCGTACTCGGCCGACGAGGTCGCGTTCGCCGAGGACCTCGCCTCGCGGCTCGCGCTCGCCCTCGACCGTGCGCGTCTCTACCGCGAGGTCGAGGAGCGCTCCGACGCCGCCTGGGTGCTCGAGCACGTCGCCGACGGCGTGCTCCTGCTCGACCGCAACGGCCTCGTCCGGCTCTGGAACCCGGCCGCCGAGGCGATCACCTTCATCCCGGCCGGCGACGTCGTGGGCAAGGCGGCGGCCGACACGATCCCCGGCTGGAAAGCGTCGGTCGAGACCGTGCCGGTTTCGGCGTCGCCCAACCCCGGCCACGACGAGGTGCTGATCCCGATCGAGACGTCGCGCGGCGAACGCTGGATCGCGATCTCGGGCGTCCGCTTCTTCGGCGGCACCGTCTACGCCTTCCGCGACCTGACCGACACGCGCCGCCTCGAGGAGATCAAGGCCGACTTCATCGCAACCGCCTCGCACGAGCTGCGCACCCCGCTCGCCGCCGTCTACGGCGCGGCGCAGACGCTGCTCCGGCACGACTTCGCGCTCGACGAGACCGGCCGCGAACGCTTCGTCTCGCTGATCGCCGACGAGTCCGAGCGCCTCGGGCGGATCGTGAACGAGATCCTGCTCGCGAACCAGCTCGACGCCGGTCGGCTCGACCTCGAGTCGGAGCCGTTCGACGCGCATGACCTGGTCGAGCGCGTCGTCGAGGCGACCCGGATGCACGCGCCGCCGTCGGTCACGCTCGACGTCGAGCCCTCGAACAATCTCTCCCCGGTCGCCGCCGACGCCGACAAGGTCCGCCAGGTAGTCGTGAACCTCGTCGAGAACGCGATCAAGTACTCGCCCGACGGCGGCCGAGTCGAGGTCGGCGTCGAGGAGCAGGACAGCTCGATCCGCTTCCACGTCCGCGACCAGGGCCTCGGCGTCGCGCCGGAGGACCAGGAGCGGATCTTCGAGAAGTTCTACCGCGCCGACCCGCAGATGGTCCGCGGAGTGGGCGGGACGGGCCTCGGCCTCTACATCTGCAAGGAGCTGATCGACCGCATGGGCGGCCGGATCTGGGTGGAGCCGAACGGCGACCAGGGCTCGAACTTCGTCTTCGACCTGCCGACGGCGGAAGTCATGGCCCACGGGGAGCCCAGGCGGCCCCGGCTACAATTGGGGAACTAACACATACGGGGGCGACCTGGCTTCGACGTGGTCGGTTCTCCGGCAGAGCTGCAAGCCGAGGTCCCCGGTCGGCCTCGTTAAACAACCGGGACAAACAGCAAGTGCGAAGGACAACTCCGCACTCGCTCTCGCTGCCTAACCCGTAGCGAAGCGCGTCGCTCCGAGCTCGGCCCGTGGCCCGGGTAGCGGCGTCAGAAAACGGGCTCGGCACCGACGGAGAGCCAATCGCCCGAGGTGCGACACCAAAGGATGGCTAGCCCGGAGGTTGGTCGGCTGCCAACCGGCCGCCGGGCGAAACGCAACGGCAGCCTAAGCTTGTAGACGCTCTGACCGGTGCGTCCGCGGACGCGGGTTCGATTCCCGCCGCCTCCATCGGCTCGGTTCAGCCGGTCTTGTCGAGCACGACCACGGGGATCTGTCGGATCCCCTTGGTCTTCTCGTCGTACTCGGCAAAGCCCGGCCAGTCATGCTTCTGCCGGTCCCAGATCGCGGTTCGCTCCTCGCCCTCTGCAATACGCGCGCGGGCGGGAAACGTCTCCGTGCCGAGCTCGACCGTCACGTCAGGGTTCGCGACGAGGTTGTGGTACCAGTCCGGGTTCGTCGGCGCGCCGCCCTTCGAGGCGAACACCGCGACGGAGTCGTCCGAGAGGCGCTGGTAGGCGACCGGGTTGACCCGCTCGGTACCCGTCTTCGCGCCGCGATGATGCAGCAGGAGCAACGTTCGACCCTCGAAGTGGCCGCCTACCCGTCCGGCGTTGGCGCGGAACTCGTCGATGACTTGCTGATTCCAGTCGGCCATCTGCCTTGACGATAGCCGACGGTCAGCCGGTCGTTCGAGCGGCGCCTTGCTACTCGGTCTGATTGCGGGCAGGAGGGCGGTACCATTCGGCCTGATCACAGTGCCCGACGAGAGCGAGGGTGAGGCCCGCGGTTCCGGGTAGTCGACGCGTTGGCCGAGCGTAGGCTCTGTCTCCATGAGGCCGAGAGGGCGATCCTGATGGTCGAATCGGAGACTCGCGAGACCGAGTGGCGGTTCGACGCCGTCGATCTGCGGCCGGTGATGCGCTGGTTGTCCGAGCTACCCGGTGAGCTCGAAGGCGGTGAGGTCCGGGTTGAGCCCAGCGGCAGGACCAGTCACGTCGATGTCTACGTCGACACCGCCGACAATCGCTTCCGGCGCGCCGGCTATGCGGTGCGCCTGCGGCGAGCGAGCAGGGCGAAAGGCGCGGGTGCAGAGGCCAGCTTGAAAGCGCTGGAGCCCAACACCAGTGAGGTCGCGCTGCGGCGTCGGCGCGAAGTCTCCGAGCAGTTGGAAGCGGCTGACCACTCGTTGTTGGCGCAGAGCGAAGGTGCGGTGGGGCTACGCATCAGCGCAGTGGCCGGCGGGAAGAAGCTCCGCCCGTTGTTCGAGGTTCGCACTCGCCGAAGCCGGTTTTCGGTTCAGGTGGAGGGTCTTCCGCCGGGTCAGGTCACTCTCGACGAGACCGCCATCCGACCGGGGGCGGGCGGTTCGGCGACCCGGCTCCATCGGGTCGAGATCGAGGTGCCCGATGCGACGGCGTCGGCGCTCGGGCCGTTCGTCGAGCAGTTTCGAACCGCGTGCCGGCTGCAGCCTGCACAGTTGACGAAGTACGAG
>Ga0207683_10001562_pt1 | contig 20610 bp, 15 predicted proteins | sample KBSM73metaG_FD_184333 | JGI IMG/M metagenome (GOLD analysis project Ga0207683, IMG submission 184333) | Miscanthus rhizosphere microbial communities from Kellogg Biological Station, Michigan, USA - KBS M7-3 metaG (SPAdes) (version 2) | ecosystem: Host-associated > Plants > Roots > Rhizosphere >... | reverse complement strand
CAGGCCCCAGAACAGCTGCGGGTTCGAGGTCATCACCTGCGGGCCGGGCTGGATGCCCTTGATCGTCATCGCGCCGACCATCAGCGCCATCACCGCGTTCGGCGGGATGCCCAAGGTCAGCATCGGGATGAACGAGGTCTGTGCGCCGGCGTTGTTGGCCGACTCGGGCCCGGCCACGCCCTGAATCGCGCCCTTGCCGAAGGGCACGCGCGGGTTGCGCGCGATCTTCTTCTCCATCGTGTACGACGCGAACGATGCGAGCAGCGCGCCGCCGCCCGGCAGCACGCCGAGGATCGAGCCGAGCGCAGTGCCGCGCAGCACCGCCGGCCAGGCATCCTGGAAGTCCTGCATCGTGGGCCACAGGCCCTTGACCTTGCTGGTGAAGACCTCGCGGCTCTCGGCCGGCTGGCCGAGGTTGGCGATGATCTCGCCGAAGCCGAACACACCCATCGCGATCGTCACGAAGCCGATGCCGTCGGTCAGCTCCGGGATGTCGAAGCTGTAGCGCGCCGTCCCCGAGATCACGTCGGTGTTGATCTGCGCCAACAGCAGGCCGAGGATGATCATCGAGATCGCCTTCAGCAGCGACCCCGAGGCCAGCACGACGGCGCCGATCAGGCCGAGCACCATCAGCGAGAAGTACTCGGCCGGCCCGAACTTGAACGCCAGCTCGGTCAGCGGCGGCGCGAACGCCGCGATGATGATCGTGCCGACGCAGCCGGCGAAGAACGAGCCGAGGCCTGCCACCGCCAACGCGGCGCCGGCGCGGCCCTGACGCGCCATCTGGTAGCCGTCGATCGCAGTGACGACCGAACTCGATTCGCCTGGCACGTTGATCAGGATCGCGGTCGTCGAGCCGCCGTACTGTGCGCCGTAGTAGATGCCGGCCAGCATGATCAGCGCCGGCGTCGCGTCGAGCGCGTAGATCGACGGCAACAGCATCGCGATCGTCGCGACCGGCCCGATCCCCGGCAGCACCCCAATCAGCGTGCCGAGCACGCAGCCGAAAAACGCGTACAGCAGATTGACCCAGGTGAAGGCAACGCCGAACCCGAGGGCGAGGTTGTTCAGCAGATCCATCGGGGTGCTCCTCCGATGGCCTGGTGTGCGCGTGCCGTCACTGGAGGAACCGCGGCCAGAGCGGAATCGTCAGCTTCAGTCCCCAGACGAAGACGGCCCACGAGCCGACCGTCAGCACGATCGCATTGATGATCACGCCGCGCCACTTGAATTCGTCGCCGGCCAGGCTCGAGATCACGATCAGCAGCGGCACCGTGATGATCATGCCAAGACGCTCGAGCGTCAGGCCGAAGATCACGATCGCGGCGACGATGATCAGGAGCGGCTTCCAGGCGATGCTGCCGATCGGGTCACCGTCGGCGCTCTCGATCGTTAGCGACTTGAACAGCACGATCGCACCGAGGATCGCCATGATCACGCTGAGCATCAGCGGGAAGTAGCCGGCGCCGGGCCGGGCCGACGTACCCATCGAGTAGTTGGTCGCGCCGATCGCGAAGCCGGCGCCGATCAGCACGAACATCAACCCGGACCAGAAGTCCCGCTGGCTCTTGATCTTCAAGACATCTCCCGTGCCCGCGAGCCTTCCCGCGCGTCGAGTCACGTTAAGCGCTGCAGCCCTGTGATTCGGTACGTAGTAACCGACGCGCGTGGGGGCCGTCTGGCATCATCGAAGCGCCCCGTCGTCCTGCCATGCCATCGCGCCGATCGCCCCTTCGCATGCACCCTGCGCGGCACCTCGCGGGTGAGTCGTCGTGAACGAACGCGACCGTTCGAAGCCAGTCTTCGAGACGCCCGCCGACACCCAGGTGCGCTTCGGCAAGCCGCCCGACGGCTGGCGGTTGGCGATGCACAAGGTCGTCTTCGAGACCGACACGCCGGCCGGCCGCGTCTTCGACCTGGTGCTGATCGCGGCGATCCTCGCCAGCGTCGCGGTCGTCGTCGCGGACAGCATGCCGAACCTCGGGCGGCGCCATCGCACGACGTTCGAGGTCATCGAGTGGGGCTTCACCGTGCTGTTCACGGTCGAGTACATCGCGCGCCTGCTGTGCGTGCGCTATCCGCTGCGTTATGCGACGAGCCTGTTCGGCGTGATCGATCTGGTCGCGGTGCTGCCGACCTACCTCGCGTTCTTCTTCCCCGACCTGCATGCGCTGATCGACGTGCGCATCCTGCGGCTGCTGCGCATCTTCCGGATCCTGAAGATGGGCGCCTACATCGCCGAGTACAGCGCACTCGGCAGTGCGCTCGCGGCGAGCCGGCGCAAGATCTTCGTCTTCCTGTCGTTCGTGATCCTCGTCGTGCTGGTGATGGGCACGTTGATGTACGTGGTCGAAGGTCCGGCGAACGGCTTCACGAGCATCCCGATCGGCATGTACTGGGCCGTCGTGACGATGACGACGGTCGGCTTCGGCGACATCACGCCGAAGACCGAGCTCGGCCGGCTGATCGCCTCGTTCCAGATGCTGCTCGGCTGGGGCATCCTGGCGGTGCCGACCGGCATCGTCAGTGCCGAGTTCACAGCCCAGTACTTCCGGCGCGAGCCGGTCGGCCGCATGCGCGTCTGCACGCGCTGCGCGAGCGCCGGCCACGACCCCGACGCCGCGTTCTGCAAGGACTGCGGCGCACCGTTGCCGTCGGCGCCCGCCGGCAACGCCCCCGGCTGATTCAGAAGATGTCGGGCTCGCCGGTCGCCGGCCCGAACTGCGTCTGCAGGAAATCCATGTCGCAGCCTTCGTTGGCCTGCAGGATGTGCTCGGAGAACATCCAGCCGTAGCCGCGTCCGAAGCGTGGCGCCGGCGCCTGCCAGGCGGAGCGCCGCCGCGCGAGCTCGGCGTCGTCGACGCGCAGGTCGAGGCGCCGGTTCGGCACGTCGATCGCGATCATGTCGCCGGTGCGCACCAGCGCGAGGTTGCCGCCGACGTACGCTTCCGGCGCGACGTGCAGGACGCAAGCGCCGTAGCTCGTGCCGCTCATGCGCGCATCCGAGATCCGCAGCATGTCGCGGACTCCGTGCTTGATCAGCTTCTGCGGGATCGGCACCATGCCCCACTCGGGCATGCCGGGGCCGCCCTTGGGACCGGCGTTGCGCAGCACGATCACGTGGTCCTCGGTGATGTCGGCGTTCTCGTCGTCGAGCATCGTCTTCAGGGTGGGGTAGTCGTCGAACACCACCGCCGGCCCCTCGTGAACCAGGAACTTCGCGCTCATCGCGCTCGGCTTGATCACGCAGCCGTCGGTTGCCAGGTTGCCGCGCAGCACGGCGAGCGAGCCCTCGGCGTAGACGGGCCGGTCGAGCGGCCGGATCACGTCGTCGTTGTGGACGCGCGCGCCATCGATGTTCTCGCCGACGGTCTTGCCTGTCACGGTGATCTGGTCGAGCGCGAGATGCGGCGCGATCCGCTGCATCAGCGCCGGCAGGCCCCCGGCGTAATAGAAGTCCTCCATCAAGTACTGGCTGGTGCCGCTCGGCCGCACGTTCGCGAGCACCGGAACGACGCGGCTGATGCGGTCGAAGTCGTCGAGTCCGATCTCCTGGTTCGCGCGTCGCGCCATCGCGATCACATGGATGATCGCGTTGGTCGAGCAGCCCATCGCCATCGCGACCGAGATCGCGTTGAGGTAGGCGGCGCGGGTCTGGATCGTCACCGGCCGCAGGTCTTCGCCGACCATCTCGACGATGCGCCGGCCGACCTGGGTCGCCATGCGCTGGTGGCTCGCATCGACCGCCGGGATCGACGATGCGCCGGGCAGCGCCATGCCGAGCGCCTCGGCGATCGCGGTCATCGTGCTCGCGGTGCCCATCGTCATGCAGGTGCCGTGGCTGCGCGCGATGCCGGAGAGGATCGCCTCCCACTCGTCGCTGTCGATCAGGCCGGCGCGCTTGTCGTCCCAGTACTTGAAGGCATCGGAGCCGGAGCCCAGCGTCTTGCCAGCCCAGTTGCCGCGCAGCATCGGCCCGGCCGGCAAGAAGATCGATGGCAGGTTCATGCTGGTCGCGCCGAGCAGCATCGCCGGCGTCGTCTTGTCGCAGCCGCCCATCAGCACGACGCCGTCGGCCGGATAGGCGCGCAGCATCTCCTCGACCTCCATCGCCAGCATGTTGCGGTAGAGCAGGGCCGACGGCTTGATCAGGTTCTCGCCGAGCGAGACGGTCGGGATCTCGAGCGGAAATCCGCCTGCCTGCAGCACGCCGCGCTTGACCTCGTCGATGCGCTGCTTGAAGTGCATGTGGCACGGGTTGTAGTCGGACCAGTTGTTGATGATCGCGATCAGCGGTTTGCCGTCCCAGTCCTTCTTGTCGTAGCCCATCTGCATCACGCGCGAGCGATGGTTGAACGAGCGGAAGTCCTCGCGGCCGAGCCAGCGCTGACTGCGCAGTTTCTTGACGTCGATCATCGTGACTGGCTCCGTTTTGATCCGCGCGGCCCACCGCCGCACGACATCGTTCCGACCCGATGTTGCCTTGCCGGGCGCCCGCGACGCAACGGTCGGTTGTGCGACTTGACAGGCGCGGGAGGTCGCAGGCCGCGCCTTCACCGACCCGTCGACGGGTTGGTTGCAACTGATCGCAACCGCAAGCGCATGAAATGCCCCAGTCCTGCCGGTCATTCCGTTACATCGACCTGGCGCGCAGCCTGAGAAAATCGAAGCATGAATCGCCGTGTCGTCCTTGCCGTCGCCTTGTCCTCGCTCGGCCTGCCCGTGCTTGCGCTGGTGCCGGTGCCGAATGACCAGGAAGCGCAACGCGCACATGCCAAGGGGTCCTGCGGCAGCCTCGGTCCTGGCAGCGGCTTGAAGGACGGCGTCGGCTGGGTCGTTTCGATGCTGCCGGGCCGGCACGAATTCCGGATGCGGGGCGGCGGCTCGGTGTACGTGACCGTCGCCAAGAAGTCGGTGCTCGACTTCGATGCCGGGCGGCCGTACTACATCGTCATCGACGGCGCGAAGCCGGACGCCGTGCTCGAGTGGAAGATACCGGGCAGCGACTGGGGCCCGGTCTCGAAATACTTTCTCTACCCGCCCGCCGGCACGCCGTACAAGTGACGAAGTGGCCGCGCGCCGCGCCGGTCAGCTCTTGGCGGCCGAGGCCAACGGCTTCAGCGACCGCAGGTAGGCGGTCAGCGCCGCCATGTCGGCATCGTTGATGTTCTTGTAGAACTCGAACGCCATCGGCGGCCGGTACGGATGGCCGTTGCGGTCGACGCCGTCGCGGACCGCCTTGGCGATCTGCGCATCGGTCCAGCCCTTCAGACCGCTCTCGTGCGGCGTGAGGTTGCGCGAGACGCTCTTGCCCCACGCGCCCTCGCACACCAGGCCGCCGGCGCCGAGCCGGTCGCGCAGCAGCTCGCCCTTCTCGCCGTGCTGCGTGTGGCATTCCATGCAATGGCCGATGTTCGCGAGGTATTCGCCGTAGCGCACCTTGTTGCTCGCGGGCGGCGCGTTGACGTTTTTCACCGCCGGCCCGTAGCTCGGCGGCAGCGGCATGTGGTAGATCGATTTCGGCACCTCGTTGCGCACCGCCGGCTGGGCCCGCAGATGGGCCACTATCGCCGACAGGTCACGGTCCGACAGATGGCGGTAAAACTCGATCGGCATCGGCGGGCCGATCACGCTGCCGTCGGGCCGCACGCCTTCGCGGATCGCCTTCTTGAGCTGGGCATCGGTCCACTTGCCGATGCCGGTCGCCGGGTCCGGCGTGATGTTGGCGGCGTAGGCCTTGAACGGCGGCTCGTCGAACAGCATGCCGCCGGACAGGCCGCGACTTCGCAGCAGCTGGCCCTTGTCGTCGCGCGCGAAATGGCAGTTGCCGCAGGCGACGATGCCATCCATCAGGACCTTGCCGCGGTCCATCAGCGCGTCCCGCGCCGACACCGCGGTCGATGCGGCCAGCGCGACGATGCAGACGAGCGGGGCGGCGATGCGCTTAAATGCCGATTGATGCCTTGTCCGTGTGGCTCTCAAGCCGCCTTCACGTCGATGCTGTACAGGCCCCACGGGCAGAGCCCGAAGCGCTCCTTCACGGGCTTGTCCTTGAAGGCCGGCAGCCGGTCGGCGTCGTAGACGGCCCAGAGCGGGCCCAGACCGCCGAGGCTGAGGGGCGCGCCATCGATGGAGGTCGCGACGATCATCCGGTAGGCAAGCGCATCGGCCATGCTGACCCCGACCTTGTAGCCGTCGATTGCGCGCAGGATCAGCATCACCGCGGCTCCCGGTGCAACGCCGGCGGCTTCTACCACCGCGGTCAGCAGCGGGCCGCCGAGGCGGTGCACCTTGGCGTCGTACTCGAGCGTCGGCTCGATGGTCGTGACCGGGAGGCGGGCGAGCGAGGCCGAATCGAACTGGAACGCCTTCTCGAACGCCAGGCCATGCTTGACCATCAGCTGGTCGAGCGCTGGATCGAGCGGCCCGCGGTTGCTGCGCGCCAACTGCCCATTGACCGTGAGCAGCCCTGGGCCGGCGGAAGCCGGCGCGCGGTCGGATTTCGCGGCCGGTGTGGCCGCCGTTGCCGCCGGGGACAGCGCGGCGCCGAGCAGCCCTGCCGCGAGAAAGCGCCGTGTTTCGTTCATGTTCTCCGACCCCTGGTAGCCTCGTCGAGGTAAGCGTCTCGAGGCGTTGTCTGACTCCGTGGGCTGCGGATCGCCCGGAATAATTCTTCCGACGTCGGGGGCTTTGCACCCCGTCGGCCAGCTCCGCGCCGTACGAGCCGAGCCCCTGGAGACGAGGGCCCAGCCTTGAGCAGCCGAACGAAATGACCCAGCAACCCACCCGAACCGAACGCGAGTCTACCGGGGTCACCGGGCTCGACGCCATCCTCGGCGGCGGCCTGACAGCTGACCGCCTCTACCTGCTCGAAGGAACGCCCGGCACTGGCAAGACAACCTTTGCCCTGCGCTTTCTGATGGCCGGCGTCGCCTGTCGGCAGCGCGGCCTCTACATCACGCTCTCCGAGACGACCGAGGAATTGCGGGCGGTGGTCGTGTCGCACGGCTGGTCGCTCGACGGCATCGACGTGTTCGAGCTGGTCGACGGCGCCGGCCGCGATCCGGATGTCGAGCAGTCGATCCTCTATCCGTCCGAAGTCGAGCTCGGCGAAACGATCCGCAGCGTCACGGCGCAGATCGAGCGGCTGAAGCCGGATCGGGTCGTCTTCGACAGCCTGTCCGAGATGCGCCTGCTCGCGCAGGATCCGCTGCGCTACCGGCGCCAGATCCTGGCGCTGAAGCACTTCTTCGCAAACCGCTCCTGCACCGTGCTGCTGCTCGACGACAAGACCTCCGAGCCGGGCGACCTGCAGCTGCACAGCATCTCGCACGGCGTCATCAGCCTCGATCAGGGCTCGCAGGAGTTCGGCACCGAGCGGCGGCGCCTGCGCGTCGTCAAGATGCGCGGCCAGAAATTTCAGGGCGGGACGCACGACTTCATCCTCGATACGGGCCGGGTCGCGGTGTTCCCGCGTCTGGTCGCCTCGCAGCATCGCGCACTGGTCGTCCATCGCGCGGTCTCCACCGGATCGGCGCAGCTCGATCAGATGTTCGGCGGCGGGCTGTCGCCCGGCACCAGCACCTTGTTGCTCGGTCCTTCAGGGGTCGGCAAGACAACGACTGCCGTGCGCTGCATGCACGCTGCGCTCGAACGCGGCGAGCGCGCCACGTACTATCTTTTCGATGAAGGCCTGTCCACCTTGCTGATGCGCAGCAAGGCGCTCGGCATGGATGTGGAGCCGTACGTCGAGAATGGCCAGCTCCGCATCGTCCAGGTCGATCCGGCCGAGCTGTCGCCGGGCGAATTCGCGGCGAACGTGGTGGACGCGGTCACGCAGTTCGGCGCCTCGTTCGTGGCGATCGACAGCCTCAACGCGTATCTGCAGGCGATGCCGGGACAGAGCGATCTGCTGTTGCACATGCATGAGCTGCTGACGTTCCTGAACCACCGGAGCGTGGTCACGATGCTGGTGGTCGGCCAGCATGGCGTCGTCGGCAACATGCGCTCCGAGCTCGACCTGAGCTACCTGAGCGACGCGGTCCTGCTGTTCAAGTTCTTCGAGATCGCCGGCGCGGTGAAGTCGGCGATCGCGGCGGTGAAGAGCCGCACGTTCCAGAACGAGAGGACCATCCGGGAGTTCCGACTGGCCCCTGGCATCGGCATCGAGATCGGCGAGCCGCTGGCCGCGTTCGAGGGCATCCTGGGGGGCTTGCCGGTCTATTCGGGCGGCACCCGGATGATGACCGATTGACCGGCATGAATCGCGTGTCCGTGAACGAGGAGGACACCCGGGTCCTCGTGCTGGCGCCGCGCGGTCGCGATGCGATCGTCGTCGAGGATGTGCTGCGCGCGCACTCGATGGAGGTCTGCATCTGTGCCTCGCTCGTCGAACTGGTCACGGAGCTCGAGCACGGTGCCGGACTGGCCTTCGTGACCGAGGAAGCGCTGATCGACGAGTCGGCCGAACCGTTGTCGAGATGGGTCGCAGGTCAGCCGCCGTGGTCCGACTTCCCTTTCATCGTGCTGACGACGCGGCGCACCGGGCGCCGCCCGGCTGCCGCGAGCGAGACGCTCGGACGCCTCGGCAACGTCGTGCTGCTCGAGCGCCCGCTGAATTCGGAAACGATGGTCAGCGGGGCACGGTCGGCGCTCCGCACGCGCGCCCGCCAGTACCAGACGCAGCGTCATCTCGCCGACCAGGACAGCGCGCGCGAGACCGAGCGCGCTGCACGTGCCGAGGCGATCCGCGCTAACGAAGCGCTCGAGTTCGCGCTCGACGCGGCCGATCTCGGCACCTTTCACTGTCCGTTTCCGCTCGGGCCGATCGTCTGGAACGTGACCTGCAAGGAACAGTTCTGGCTCGCTCCCGACGCCGAAATCGACTTCGACCGGTTCTTCGCGAGCCTGCACGCCGAGGACCGCGATCGGACGCGCGCCGCGATTGCCGCCGCCGTTGCTGACGGCGTGCCGTACGACGTCGAGTACCGCACCGTCTCGCCGATCGGCGAATGGCGCTGGCTGCGCGCGAAGGGCCACGTCTATCGGGACGAAGCCGGTGCGCCGGTTCGCTTCGACGGCATCACGCTCGACATCTCGAAGCAGAAGGAGCTCGAGGCCCAGCGCGAGTTCCTGCTCGAAGCCGAGCGCGAGGCGCGCACGGCGGCCGAGCGGGCGAGCCGGATGAAGGACGAGTTCCTGGCAACCCTGTCGCACGAGTTGCGCACGCCGCTCAGCACGATCCTCGGCTGGACCCACTTGCTGACGCGGCGCGAGAACGCCGACGCCGAGGTCGCGAAGGCGGTCGCCGTGATCGAGCGCAGCGCGAAGGCGCAATCGCGCCTGATCGAGGAGTTGCTCGACGTGAGCCGCATCACGTCGGGCAACCTGCAGCTCGACATCAAGCCGGTCTCGGTCTCGGCGCTGCTCGATGCGGTGACGTCCTCGGTCAAGCCGGCCGCCGATGCGCGCTCGGTCACGCTGCTGTGCGACGTTGCCGACGGCATCGGCGAGCTGCAGGCCGACGGTCACCGGCTGCAGCAGGTCGTCTGGAACCTGGCCTCGAACGCGATCAAGTTCACGCCGGCCGGCGGCTGCGTCGTCCTTTCGGCCCGACGCGACGAGGCGCAGCTTGAGCTCCTCGTCGCCGACACCGGCGACGGCATCTCGGCGGAGTTCTTGCCGCACGTCTTCGAGCGCTTTCGCCAGGCCGACGGCTCGGAGGCGCGGTCGCATGGCGGTCTCGGGCTCGGTCTTGCGATCGTGCGCCAGATCGTCGAGTTGCATGGCGGCACCGTACGGGCCGAGAGCAACGGGCTTGGCCACGGCGCGCGCTTCACGGTGCGTCTGCCGATGGCGACCGAACGCGTGACCGTCGCGCTGCCGTCGAGCGTTGTCGAGGGTGCCGCGCTGTCGGAGGCGGCGCCGGAGGCCAGTGCCGATCTGACCGGCGTACGGATCCTGGTGGTCGACGACGAGGCCGACGGCCGCGAGATGATCGCGAAGATGCTCGAAAGCCGAGGCGTACTGGTCGTTTCGGCGGCGTCCGCCGACGAAGCGTTGGCGCGGCTCGACAGCGCGGCGGCCGACGTGCTGATCAGCGACATCGGCATGCCGCGTGTCGACGGCTATGAGCTGATGCGGCGCGTGCGACGTTTGCGCAGCAGCCGGCTCCGCGACATTCCGTCGGTCGCGCTGACTGCATTCGCGCGACCCGAAGATGCGGCCAAGGCCCGCGCGGCCGGCTTCGGCTGCCACGTCGCCAAGCCGGTCGAGCCGGCGACGCTGTTTGCCTGCATCGCCGAGCTGACGGGGCGGCTGTCTGCGGCGGCGCCACGCTCATCGCGGGCAGCGGCAGCGCCGCGTTCGGCGTCGGCTACGGTTGGATCTCCGCAGCGCTGACGTCCCGTCGGCGCCGGATGGCCGGCCGCGCGCCGGCTTCGGATTGCTAATGCGGCGGTGTTCGCAACCCCCGCCTGGGCGGGCTGTGTTTTTCCGGGACGAGTCGTTACTCCGGCTCGATGCCGGCGGCCTTGATGACGCGGCTCCACTTGGCGGCCTCGCCGGCCTGGAACTTGGCGAGCTCCGCCGATGACGTGGTCCAGGCGTCGCCGCCGCTGCTCTCGTAGAAGGCTTTCGCAGCGGCGCTCTTGGTGCCGGCGACGAGCAGGTCGTGCAGGCGCGCGACGACCGGCGCGGGCGTGTTCGCCGGCACGTAGGCGGCGAACCAGTAGCCCATGTCGTAGCCCTTGACGCCGGCCTCGTCGATCGTCGGCACGTCGGGCAGGATGCCGATGCGCTTGGTGGTCGAGACGCCGAGCGCCTTCAGCTTGCCGCCCTTGATCTGCGGCACGCCGGTCGAGGTGTCGGTGATCATCAGATCGATCTGGCCGCCGAGCAGGTCGGTGATCGCGTTCGGGTTGCTCTTGTACGGCACGTGCAGGATGTCGGTGCCCGAAAGCTGCTTGAACATCTCGCCGGCGACCCGGCTCGACGAGCTGCCGCTGCCAAAGCTCAGCTTGCCGGGGTTCTTCTTTGCCGCCGCGACGAGGTCGGCGACCGACTTGTAGGGCGAGTCGGGTTTGACGACGAGCACCTGCCCGCCCTTGCCGAGGCCGGTGACCGGCACGAAGTCCTTGACCGGGTCGTACGCCAGCTTCTTGTAGAGGTGCTCGTTGGCCGCGTGCGTCGTGTTCGTCGTGATCAGCACGGTGTAGCCGTCGGCCGCCGCGCGCGCCGCGGCCTGCGCCGCGAGCATGCCGCTCGCGCCGGCCTTGTTGTCGACAATGACGGCCTGCCTGGTCTGCTCGGTGACCGACTGGCCGAGCGCGCGCGCCAGCTGATCGGTCGCGCTGCCGGCGGCAAACGGCACGATGAATGTGATCGGCTTCTCGGGATAGGACTGTGCGGCGGCCGGCTGTGGCGCACCGAGTGCAGTCAGTGCGCCTGCCGCGGCAAGCGCGAGTGCGAGTGCGAGGATGCGGCGGCGCGGTCGAAATCGGATCGGCAGGGGGTTCGAGGTCATGGTCCGTTGTCTCCAGGGGGTTGGTTCGGATTGGGGGCTTCGGTGGGGTGGGGGGCCGGGCCGGCGAGGCAATCGAGCAGCTCGGCAGGCACCTCGATTGGCAGGTCGAGCAGCAGAAACGACAGCGCCTTGCCGTGGCTGTCGAGGTTGAGCGCGTCGTTAACGCCGCCATCGAGCACGTCGTCGAGGACGAAGTTAATCGCCTGCAGCTGCGGCAGCAGGAAGCGCTGCACGCGGCTCGGATGGCGGTGCGCGAACTGACGCGCGACCGCTGCCTCGGTGACCTGCTCGACCAACACATCCCAGAGGCGCGGATCCCAGGCGATCACGCTGATGTTCGAGCGGTTGCCCTTGTCGCCGGTGCGACCGTGCGCAGCGCGATGGAGCGGCACGACGACGCGTTTCATCGGGCCGCTCCCGACGCGCCTGCATCGTCTGCAGCGACGAAGCGGTGGCCGATCGGTACCTGCTCGCGCGGCACGCTGCACGAGACGATGTCGAGGCGCGGCCGCAGGTTCGTGCGCACGCCGCCGCCGCCGGCCGGTCCGCAGGTGTAGAGGGCAGTGACCTCACGGGCGAGCCGCTCGGCGGCGCCGCGCTCGGTGTGATTGAGGGCGACGCGCAGGCGCACGTCGTGCGCTTCGCCGGGCGGCCGGGCGGCGAGCCACTCGCCGGCGTCGTCAGCGAACAGGCTGTGCGCGCCGATCAGGTCCACGCGCAAGCGGCCGAGACCGGCGAGGCGCTCGCGCAGCACGTCGGCGGCGAGGCGCGCACGGGCCTCGGCACGCGCGCCGGCATACGAGATCTCGCCCTCGGCGAGCCAGCCGGTCTCGTGGCACACGTTGACCTTCAGGCCGGCAGGGCGCGGATGTCCGCGCACGCCGCTGAGGCGGACGCGGTCGGTGCCGACGACCTCGACCATCGCCGCGCCGATGTCGGCGACGACGTCGGGTGTGAGGTACGCCGCCGGGTCGTGCACTTCGTAGAGCAGCTGCTCCTTCACGGTATGTGCATCGATGCGGCCACCGGTTCCGGGCGGCTTCGTGATGATGCAGTTGCCGTCGGCATCGATCTCTGCGATCGGATAACCGAGCGAGGCGAGGCCGGGCACGTCCTTGAAGCCGGGGTCGGCGTAGTAGCCGCCGCTGACCTGGGCGCCGCATTCGAGCAGATGACCGGCCATCGTCGCGCGGGCCAGGCGATCCCAGTCGTCGCGGGCCCATCCGAAGTGGGCGAGTGCCGGTCCTACCGTTAGCGACGGGTCGGCGACGCGGCCGCAAACCACGATCTCGGCGCCGGCGAGCAGGGCGTCGGCAATCGGCTCGGCGCCGACGTACGCGTTCGCGCTGACGATGTCGAGGCCTTTCATGTGCCCGCCGAGCGCAGCCTCGAGCACAGGGCGCTGCGCCCATCCGCTCAAGTCGTCGCCGACGACGATCACCATGCGCGGAACGCGCAGGCCGAGTTCGCGTGCCAGCTCCGCGATGCGCCGTGCGGCGCCTTCCGGATTGGCCGCGCCGAAATTGCTGACGATGCGGATGCCCGCGGCCAGGCAGTCGGCGAGGACGGGCCGCAGCAGGTCGTCGAGCAGCGGCTCGTAGCCGCGGTCGGGATGCGAGCGGCGCGCGAGCTGGGCCAGCGCCAGCGTGCGTTCGGCCAGCGTCTCGAAGATCAGCACGGCAGGGCCCCCGGCTGCGATCAGGGCGGCCACCACCGGCGCGGCCGCGTCGGTGCGGTCGCCGGAGAAGCCGGCTGCGCAGCCGACACGCAGGATCGATGGGGTGGTCACGCGTCTCCTTGTTCGTTGAATGCCGCTTGTCAGGAGCGGCTGGTCGCGACTCTAGGACGCAGCGACAATTTCGTGAATTCGAAAGAAAGGATGGGTTGATCTGCAATGCAAATGAATGTCTCGACCCGCCAGCTGCGCGCCTTCGTCACGCTGGCCGAACAGCGCAGCTTCACGCGCGCCGCGGCGCTGACCCATCTCTCGCAGCCGGCCTTCAGCGCGCTGATCCGCTCGCTCGAGGAGGCGATCGGCCAGCGCCTGTTCGATCGCAGCACCCGCCACGTCGACGTCACGACCGAGGGGCGCGAGTTCGAGGCGGCCGCGCGGCGCGTGCTCGCCGAGGTCGAGTCGGCCTTCGAGACAGCTCGCGACTTCGCGGCGCGGCGGCGCGGGCGCGTCTCGGTGGCGCTGCTGCCCTCGCTCGCGGCCGGCTGGCTGCCGCCGGTGCTCGCAAAGTTTCGCGACCAGCATCCCGGCGTCGAACTGCAGGTCGCTGATGTTCTCTCCGAGGGCTGCATCGAACAGGTGCGGTCGGGGCAGGCCGACTTCGCGATCGCCGCGATCCGGGTCGACACGCCGGAGCTGCGGGCCGAGCTGTTCTGCACCGACCGGTTCCATCTGGTCTGCCCGCGCGACCATCCGCTGGCAGCGATGACGAACCTGCGTCCGCGCGACCTGGCGCCATATCCGTTCATCCATCTGTCGCGGACCAGCAGCGTGCGTCAGTACCTCGATGCGGCGGTCCATCCGCTGCAGATGCGCACCCTGCTCGAGCTCGACCAGCTCGCAACGGTGATGGGCATGGTCCGCGCGGGGCTCGGCATCAGCGTCGTCCCGTCGCTGGCGCTGTTCCACTTTCGCGACCCGGAGGTCGTGGTCCGCGCGCTCGGCTGGGCCGGGCTGACGCGCCGCATCTACCTGGTCCGCCGGCGTGATCGCGGCCTCTCGTTGGCCGCCGACAGCCTGTATCGATCGCTGCTTCGGCACAAGCCGCCGGTCGATCCGTCGTCCGCGGGATCGCAGCGTCGCGCGACGCCTCCCGACGCCGCACTAACCGGCGCGGCGAAGCCCCGTCCCCGCCGTGTCCCGCGTCGACCACCGGCTGGCTAGGGACTGCGATCGAGGCAACTGCGCGGTCGCGGCTGCGGCGTCGCATCGACGAGCGCGTACGCGAGCGTGCTGTCGGGCTTGCTGTGCAGCTGAATCGACTTGCGCAGTTCGAGCAAGCCCGGTCGCTCAGGCGACGGCGTCAACAGCAGATCGAACGCCCCTGACTTCAGGTTGGCCGTGCCGATGCCGCTGATGTGGGTGCCTTCGGTCTCGAGCAGCAGCGAGCGTGCGCGCGCCTGGCCGGCACGAAGTTCCATCTCGACCGCCGCGCAGCGGATCGGCACCCGCTCGTCGCTGCCAGTGAACAAGGCACGCAGGAAGCGCGAGCCGCTGAGGCCGATCTGGGCATCGAGCCGGCGCGACATCGAGCCGCCATGCAACCGCGCCGACACGCTTCCGGCGGCCGATGCCAGCCATTCGTCGGGCGTGCGGCCGCGCGCCGCCAGATCGACGACGCCGCTGAGTGCACCGGCGATGCGCTTGTCGGCCGGCAGGTTCGCCAGCACCGATTCGAGCTTCATGTCGTGCAGGTCGACGCGCAGCTGCGCCTGCGCTGGCGAGCGGTTCGTGTCAAGGTCGAATCGCCCGCTTGCGCTGCCGCTGCCGATGCCGAACGCCACCGGCGCCACCGCCAGCACGCCGTCGGCCAGGCGGGCCGTCAGGTCGAGCGCTGAAGCAACCGGCCACCCGGTGCTCGATAGGCGATCGACCTGGAGCCGGATCTCGGCGTCAAGCCGGTCGCGGCGCGCCGGTTCGCTCGTGCCCGATGCGGCGGTGGCGGTCGGAACGACGCGATCGGTGGCCGAGGCCGCCGGAGTGGTCGCAACAACGGCGGTAGGCTCGTCGCGTGCGAGCGCGAACACACGCGCGAGTGCCGCGGTCCAGCGCAGGTCCTCGATGCGGACCGCGCGGCTGTTCAACTCGGCGCGGAAGCGGCGTGGTTCGGCGCTGCGGTCGTACGACACCGAACCGGCGATTCGGGTCGCACCGATCTTTGCGTTGAGATCCGGCATCGAGATCGCATCGACCTTCTTCGTCAGCCGTCCGCCTATTTCGAGCGCCGGCGCGCCTGGCAGCTTGCCGAGCAGCGGGGTCAAGGGGGCGAGCGAGGGTGAGCGCAGGGTCACGTTCGCTTCGATACCGGCGAGCTCGAAGAGGTCGGTGGCCTCGCCGTCGACCTCGAGGCGCGCGCCATTCGACACCGCGTGTCCACGCAGCGGAAACGAACGCCCGGTCTCGAGAAACGTCAGCTCCGGACCCGTCACGACCTCGCCAGCGAACGGCGCCTCACGGTAGGTGCCTTCGAACAATACCCGCGTCGTGAAAGGCGCCTGGGCACTTTCGACGGGAGAGGCGGCCGTCTGCACGTCGAGTTCGAGCCCGCGGTGCGCGAAGCGGATCTTCGAGCGGATGGCCTCGATCGACATCAGGCGAACCCGCGTCGGCCCGCGGTCTTCGGGACGGATCAGACGCCAGTTCCGCAAGCCGTCGGCTTGGCGCTCGAAGTCGACGTCGGCATCGATCAGAACTAGGCGCGAGATCACCGGTCGCCGGTCGATCAGGCTCGACAACAGGAAGGTCGCGCGCAGTTCGCCCGCATCGATGAACGGCCTCGCGTCGGCCCAGGCCGCGTTGTCGATGCGCACGCGGCGGAGTCGCAACGTCGGATCGAGCGACGCCGACAGCGACACCTGGAGATCGCCGATGCGGACGCTGCGGTGTGACTTCTCGGCGAGGTACTGCTCGAGTCGGGGCCGGAGCAAGTTCCAGTCGAACGCCACCACCTGTGCGACGAGCGCAAGCCCGATCGCCATGCCGACAACAACGGCTGGGTGCCATCGTCCGAATCGGCGGCGGGGCGCATTCATGGCAGAGCGGCGTCCAACATCCGCATGCCTCGCAGTTCGGCGCAGCCTCGGCGCCGGGCATCGGCGCGCAGGCAGGCTGTCTCGTCGGCGCCGAGGGCGCACGGTCCGTTCAGCAATGCATGTGCCCGGCAGATCCCGTCGATGGAATGGCAAACAGGCGAGCCATCGATGCAGTCGATCGTCACTGTCGAAATTCATCACTACCCTTGGGTCGCGGCCGCGCCGTAAATTCGCCCACGGTGCGGTCGGCGAAGGCAGGATCGATTGCGGGGCGGACACGTCGAAGGGCGCGTGTTCGCTTGAACAGGGATGACACGCGCCACGCCGGTCGACGACAGGCGGCGGCGCAGGACGGTGGCCCAAAACAAGGATGCATCGCTCAAGTCGGCGAGGCGCGAGGAGACAAGATGAGAAACGGGTGGATGGGTTCGGCCGTGCGTTGGGCCGTGGTCGTTGCAATGGCCGTCGGCGCCAGTGCGGCGATCGGCAAGAACGAAGGCAACGGCAACGGCAATGGCCGCGATGATGCGGACAAGCGCGACAAGGATCGTCGCGAATGTCCCGACGGTCGCGAGCTGACGCTCGCCAACGGGCGCATCCACCTGCTCGACGCGGCCAACAGCGTCGTCTCGAGCGTGACGATCCGCAACGGCAAGTTCGTGTCGGTCGGCCACGACAACGGCGGCGGCGGGACACCCGGCTGCCGCCAGCTTGTCAACCTCGACGGCCGGACTGCGCTGCCGGGTCTCGTCGACAACCACAACCACATCGTGCTGCTCGGCCTGCGACCGGGCTGGCACACGCCGCTCGAGACCGCGACATCGTTCGCCGACATTCGGGCGACCTATCGGCAACGGATTAAGGGCGCGCCGGCCGGCGCCTTCATCACGACGATCGGCGGCTTCAACCCGGTGCAGTTCGCCGAGAAGCGTCTGCCGACGCTGGCGGAGCTCGATGCGATCGCACCAGGCAACCCGGTCTATCTTCAGGTCTCCTTCACCGGGCCGGCGGCAACCAATACGCTCGGCCGCGCGTTCTTTCAAAGCCGCGGCATCGCGGTCTCGACCGAAGGCGTGATCCTCGCTAATGCGCCGACGGTGGCCGCGTTGAACGCGCTGCGCTCAGTGCAGACCTTCGACGACAAGAAGCGCGGCACGCTCGACGCGCTGGCCTACTCGGCCGCGCTCGGCGTGACGACGAACTTCGACATGGGCGGCTTTCTGATCCCGGGATCGCCCGACCATGAAGACGAGTTCACCTTCGACGGCGCGGCGAGCTGGGACCCGTACACCGCCTACGACCCGCTGCTGGACGTGTACCGGGATGGTCTGATGAAGGCCCGCGTGCGCATCTTCTTTCTGAGCATGGACAACGCCCAGGCGACGCCGATTCTGTCGCGGCGCCTCAACAATGCGTTCCGCGAGTTTGGCGACGACTGGATGCGCGTCGCCGGCCTCGGTGAATTCATCACCAACTGGCCGCTGTTCGGCGCAGTAGTGCCACCTTCGAACTACCCGGCGGCGGTGCGCAAGGCGGCAGAGCGCGGCTGGATCTATTCGCAGCACACCCTGTCGTCGGCGGAAGACAACGTCGCGATCAGCGCGTGGGAGGCGTTGAACACGACCGTGCCGATCGCGCAGCTGCACTGGTCGATCGCGCATGCGATGACGATCACGCCCCAGAACGTGCAGCGCCTGAAGGCGCTCGGTGGCGGCCTCGCGTTGCATGGCTTCCGCTACCTGGCCGGCACGCCCGCGGCGGCCGGCCCGCCTTACCGGATGATCCTCGACAGTGGCATCAAGGTGGGAGCCGGTTCCGACAGCGCGCAGATCTCGGCGCTGAACCCGTGGCTGATGCTGTACTACATGACGACCGGCAAGAACAGTTCCGGCGTTTTGATCAACGCCGGCCAGACGCTGACAAGGCAGGAGGCCCTGCGTCTCTACACGGTTGAGAACGGCTGGTTCAGCAAGGAGGAAGACAAGCTCGGCTCGATCGAACCCGGCAAGCTCGGCGATGTGGTGGTACTGAACGGCGACTACTTCTCGGTGCCCGACGAATCGCTGAAGTCGCTGCGCTCGGTGCTGACGGTGGTCGGCGGCACGATCGTGCACAACGAGGGCGTGCTGCGCGTGCACGAGCGCTGATCGGGTCAAGGCGCACCTCGGGCGGCGCGCGCGGCACCCGACGCAATCGAAACTCTCGAGCGTTCGTGCTTTGAGCCGGATCGACCGCCTGACGTGGGTCAGTCTTTCTGCAGGTAGACGAAGAGCCCCGGCACGGGCCGGCGCTGATCTTCGCGCAGCGGTCGGCGCAGGAACTGACACGGCGTGAAGCCATGCCGCGTCGCCAGCTCGCGGAGGTAGCGCTCCGAGTGCGCGTAGCGCAGGCTCGGCAGCAACTGGAACGTGCGGTCGTCGTCAGTGACTTCGACCGAAAAGCCGACGATGCCATTCGGATCGACGACGCGCCAAAGGCCTTTGAATACTTCTTCGAGGTCGCCGATGTAGATGAAGACGTCGGCCGACAGCACGAGGTCGTAGCGCTCGTCGGTGCGTCGCATGTGCTCGGCGATCTCGGCGTGGATCAGATGGCGGTAGACACCGAGCCGACGCGCCTTCTCGAGCATGTTGCGGGACAGGTCGACGCCGTCGAGAAGGTCCACCGTCGGCGCGACGAGCGGTCCGCAGAGGCCGGTTCCGCAGCCGAGGTCGAGCGCGGCGCCGAAGTGCCTGATGTCGAGGCCATGCAGACCATGAACCAAGGTCGTGTGGGCCTCGTAGTGGAGGCCGCCGAGCAGATGCCCTTCGAACGCGTCGGCGTATTCGTCGAAGAACGGTTCGACATAGGCCAGCGGCGCCGCCGCCGGCGCGCCGCGCCCGGTGACCGAGGCGAGAAAGTAGCCGTTCAGCTCCGGGTCGGCGCCATTCGCGATCGCCTGCTCGAACGAGACCGCGGCCTCGTCGAGGCGATGCTGGTCGCGCAGCAGGCCGCCGCGCTGGCTCCAGGCTGCGCCGAGCGTCGGCTCGAAGGCAAGCGCTTGTTCGTAGGCGGCGAGCGCCTCGCCGTGCCGTTCGAGAAACTGCAACGCCTGGCCGCGCTGGAAGTGCGCCTCTGCGTGATGCGCCTGGCGGCGCAGGACTTCGTCGAAGTCGTCGAGGGCGGCCGCGTGGCGGCCCAGCGCCATCAGGGCCTGGCCGTGACGGAGCCGGTTGGCGATGCGGCTCGGGTCGATCGCCAGCACGCGCTGGTGGCTGGCCAGCGCCTCTGCATGGCGGCCGAGCGCGGCATGGGCGATGCCGCGGTGCGACTCCGCGTCGACGTCGGTTGGCTCGAGCGCGAGCGCCTGATCGAGGACGTCGAGCGCGGCGTTCCAACGGCCGAGCCGGGTTCGTGCGGCGCCGAGATTGGCGAGGGTCGAGGCGCGACCCGGCACGCAAGCCAGCGACGCGGCGAAGGCGGCCTCGGCCGCCTCGAAGCGGCCGGCCTCGAAGTGGCCGATGCCTTCGAAGAACAGCGTCTTGGCGCGCTCGAACTGTTCGGTCATGTCGCGCGCGATCCAGAGGGTGACGGTCGGCGCAAGGGCGTCGCGCGGCGGGTGTGGAGGGTCAGTCGGATGGTCGGCATCGGGCGAGGATTCTCGGCGTCTTGCCGCGACTGGGTCAATGCGGCCCTCATCGCAGGCTCGCAGTCGCTCGTCTCAACGCCGTTTCTTCGGCTTCACCAGCTTGTAGCCCAGCATCTTCATCGCTGCGGTGAGCGTCTGCGCGGTTGAAAAGTAGTCGGCCCACGGATCGACCTTCTGAAACGACAGGTGCTCGCGCGCGGTCGCGATGGTCCAGTGCGCGCCGCTCTTCAAGGCGGGCAAGTCGTCCCAGCTCACGGGCATCGAGACACCCAGACCCGGCCGGGCGCGGGCGGAGTACGCCGATGCGGTGGTCGCGCCATGGCCATTGCGCAGGTAGTCGACGAAGATGCGGCCGCGCCGGTTTTCGGCGCCGCTCTTCGCGACGAAGCGCGACGGGATCGTCGCCGCGAGATGCTGCACCACCGCCTTCGCGAAGCCGTTGACGTTGTCGTAGTCGAGCCGCGTCGCGAGCGGCACGAAGACGTGCAGGCCCTTGCCGCCGCTGGTCTTGAGCCAGCTGCGCAGGCCGAGCTCCGTCAAGATCGTGCGCGTCAACACGGCGGCTTCCTGCAGTTGGACCCAGGTCACACCCTCGCCCGGGTCGAGGTCGAACACGACCCGATCCGGCGTGTCGATGTGCTTCGCGGTCGAGTTCCAGGTGTGCAGCTCGATCACGTTCATCTGCGCTGCGCCG
>Ga0207683_10001561_pt1 | contig 20614 bp, 22 predicted proteins | sample KBSM73metaG_FD_184333 | JGI IMG/M metagenome (GOLD analysis project Ga0207683, IMG submission 184333) | Miscanthus rhizosphere microbial communities from Kellogg Biological Station, Michigan, USA - KBS M7-3 metaG (SPAdes) (version 2) | ecosystem: Host-associated > Plants > Roots > Rhizosphere >... | reverse complement strand
CCCTTGGTGCCGGTAACGCCCTTCGAGCCCGTGACGCCCTTCACACCGGTGGCGCCCTTGGCGCCGGTCGGGCCTTTCGCACCTGCGGGGCCGGTGACGCCCTTGGCTCCGGTAGCGCCCTTCGAGCCTGTTGCGCCCTTCGCGCCGGTCGCCCCCTTAGCCCCGGTCGTGCCATTCGCACCGGTCGTCCCCTTGGCGCCCATGGCTCCGTTCGCGCCGGTGAGACCCCTGGCGCCTGTGACGCCCTTTGCGCCGGTCGTTCCCTTGGCGCCCGTGGTTCCCCTGGAACCGGTGACGCCGTTCACGCCGGTCGTGCCCTTCGAGCCAGTGGCTCCCTTGGCACCTGTCGTGCCCTTGGCACCTGTCGATCCCTTCGCTCCGGTCGTCCCCTTGGCACCGGTGGCGCCCCTAGCCCCTGTCGGGCCCTGAGCGCCGCCTGGGCCGCTCGCGCCGGTTGCACCTTTCGATCCGGTGGCGCCTTTCGATCCGGTGGCTCCCTTTTCGCCGGTCGTTCCCTTGGCACCGGTTGTCCCCTTCGCACCGGTTGTCCCCTTGGCGCCCGTCGTTCCCTTGGTTCCACTCGCGCCGTTGGCTCCCGTTGGGCCCTTGGCTCCGGTGGGACCCTGAACGCCGGCAGCGCCTGTCGCACCGGTCGCCCCCTTGGCGCCCGTGGCTCCTTCAGCGCCGGTGACTCCCTTGGCTCCCGTCGAGCCCTTCGAGCCAGTCACGCCGGTAAGGCCCCTCGGACCGGGGACACCCGTCGGACCGCGTGCGCCCGCGAGGCCGACGGCCCCGGTCGTCCCGCGTGGCCCCGAAGGGCCGGTCAGGCCTGCCAGCCCTCTGGCGCCAGTCGCACCAGTCGTGCCCTCGGGGCCGGTTGCTCCGCCAACGCCGGGAGACCCGGCGCTTCCCGTCGCTCCGGTCGGTCCGGCCATTCCACGAGGGCCTTCGGGCCCGGTCGGCCCCCGCGGGCCCGCAGCATTGCTGGCGGAGGCCGGGGGCCAGGAGATTCGCTGCTCGTGCCGGTGACAGCTGCCGACGCGCAGCTTCAAGTCGCGCTTCGTTGCGGGTGCTCCGGTCAGCTCGATGCAGCCGACGAACCCGGCGGCAACGGCGTGACTCTGGGCCGAGCGACGGCCGGCGCTGGGCATGACGACGACCAGAGCGGACGCGAGGACCGCTCCAACGACGAGGCCCAGTCGGCGGCGGTGGAACCCCATGGCGGCGAGCCACCATCGTCGCCGTTCGGCGACACGGTGTCTACCCCAGGCCTACGGAATGCGTTCGAGCGGCGCGTAGTCGAGCATCAGCCGCCGTTCGGTGCCGTCCCCGGCGAAGCGCACGGTGACGAGGCCGCCGCGCTCGATCGCGGTGACCACGCCTTCGCCGAGTGTCTCGTGGCGGACCGAGTCGCCGGTCGAGAGCGTCGGCGTGTCAGAGCGTGGCGCGATCCCCGTCGGCGAGCCGTAGCCCGACCAGGACGCGGGCTGCAGGCGCGAGCGCTCCACGTGCGTGTCCGGGAGCTCGTCGAGGAAGCGCGAGGGCAGGTTGTACGAGCGGCTGCCCCAGAGCGAGCGGGCACTCGCGTGCGTGAGCACGAGCCGCTCCTTCGCGCGAGTCATGCCGACGTAGGCGAGCCGGCGCTCCTCCTCGAGCCCTTGCTCCTCGATCGAGCGGGCGTGCGGGAAGATCCCCTCTTCCATGCCGATCATGAAGACGGCGCGGAACTCGAGCCCCTTCGCGTTGTGGAGCGTCATCAACGTCACGAGGCTCTGCTCGCCGCGGATCGCGTCCTGGTCCGAGTAGAGCGAGATCTCCTGTAGGAACCCCGACAGCGACGGCTCGTCGGCCGTGTGCTGGTACTCCTGGGCGACGCCGACGAGCTCCTGCAGGTTCTCGATCCGGCCCTGGGCCTCGATCGTCCGCTCGGCCCGCAGCGCATCGAGGTAACCGCTGCGCTCGAGCACGCGCTCGATCACCTCCGGCACCTCCATGTCGAGCGCGCCGGCCATCAGGGACTGGAGCAGGCCGTGGAGCTGCTGGACCGCCCGCAGCGGCGCGGCGGAGATGCCCGCGTCCTCGGCCTGGTCGAGCGCCTCCCAGAGCGAGATCCCGTACGCGTCGGCGTGCGCCTGCAGCCGCGCGAGCGACGCGTCGCCGATCCCCCGGCGCGGCTTGTTCGCGATCCGCTGCAGCGAGACGGCGTCGTAGGGGTTGTCGATCGCCTGGAGGTACGCGATCACATCCTTCACCTCGGCCCGCTCGTAGAAGCGCGGGCCGCCGATCACCTGGTAGCCCACTCCCTGGCGGACGAGCACGTCCTCGAGCACGCGGCTCTGCGCGTTGGTGCGGTAGAAGACGGCGACCTCGCTGCCGCTGTAGCCCTCCTCGACGAGCGCGGCGATCTCGGCGGCGACGAAGCGCGCCTCGGCATGCTCGTCCTCGACCTCCAGCGCGCGGACCGGCTCGCCCTCGCCGAGCTCGGACCAGAGATTCTTCGGCTTGCGCTCGCGGTTGTGCTCGATGACGTGGTTCGCGGCTTGGAGGATCGTGTTCGTCGAGCGGTAGTTCTGCTCGAGCGCGATCGTCCGCGTCTCGCCGAAGTCGCGTTCGAACTCGAGGATGTTGCGGATGTCGGCGCCTCTGAAGGCATAGATCGACTGGTCCGGATCCCCTACTGCGCAGACGTTCCGGTGCTTCTCGGCCAACAGCTGGAGCAGCCGGTACTGCGCGTGGTTTGTGTCCTGGTACTCGTCGACCAGGATGTAGCGGAAGGCCTTCTGCCAGCGCTCGCGCGCCTCGGGGAAGCGCTCCAGCACCTGCACGGTCAGCATCAGGAGGTCGTCGAAGTCGACCGCGTTCGAGGCGAACAGGCGGCGCTGGTAGAGGTCGTACACCTCCGCGACGGTCTGGTCGTAGAACGAGGCGACGCGCTCGGCGTACTCGGCCGGCGTGACCAGCTGGTTCTTCGCGGCGGAGATCTGCGCGTGGATCCCGCGTGGGACGAAGCGCTTCGGGTCGCGCTCGAGCTCCTCGAGGCACGCCTTGGTCAGCCGAACCTGGTCGGCCGAGTCGTAGATGGTGAAGTTCGAGCGGTACCCCAGGCGGGGGGCCTCGCGGCGGAGGATGCGCCCGCAGGCGGCGTGGAAGGTCAGGATCCAGATCGCCCTGGCGACCGGGCCCAGCAGCCCCTCGAGCCGCTCGCGCATCTCGCCAGCGGCCTTGTTCGTGAACGTGATCGCGAGGATCTCGTTCGGCTGCACACCGCAGGCATTGAGCAGGTGCGCGACGCGGTAGGTCAGCACGCGGGTCTTGCCGGAGCCCGCGCCGGCCACGACGAGAAGCGGCCCTTCTGTCGCCAGGACCGCTTCTCGCTGCGCCGGATTCAGGTCGGCGAGGTACTGCTCGGGCGACGCTACGGCCACGCGGCCGATGCTAGCCGCTCCCTAGGCGCGCGCAGGTCCTCCGATCCGCGCCGCCTTCGGGAGCTTCGGGCTTGCGTACGCTTCCCAGAAGCCGTACCGCCAGCTCGGGTAGCGCCGACCACCTCGGGGCCGCTCTCGAGCAACTGGGGGACGAGCCGGGTGCCGATCGCACCGCTCGGCCCTGGAACGAACACTCGCATGGTCTCGCTCCTTTCGGGTATCCCGTCACATCGACGGGGTCTCACGGGTCTCACCTGTACGACCGGCGAGACGGAGGAACGTGACCGATGAACGAGCGCGACTGGCTGGCAGAACGATTCGAGGAGCGCCGCACGCGCCTGCGGGCGGTGGCGTACCGGATGCTGGGCTCGCTGAGCGAGGCCGACGACGCGGTGCAGGAGTCGTGGCTGCGGCTCAACCGAACCGACGCGGACGCGATCGAGAATCTGGACGGCTGGTTGACGACGGTGGTTGCCCGCGTGTCGCTGAACATGCTCCGCGCGCGGAAGACGCGCAGGGAGGAGCCGATCGAGGCGCAGCTTCCCGAGCCGATCCTCGACCGCGCGGACGGGATGAACCCGGAGCACGAGGCGCTGCTGTCGGACTCCGTCGGCCTCGCGCTGCTCGTCGTGCTCGAGACGCTCTCGCCGCCCGAACGGCTCGCGTTCGTCCTGCACGACATGTTCGCCGTGCCGTTCGACGAGATCGCGCCGATCGTCAACCGCTCGCCGGAATCGGCGCGCCAGCTCGCCAGCCGGGCTCGACGGCGCGTCCAGGGCGAGGGCAAGGTCCCGGACGCGGACCTCGAAACCCAGCGGCGGGTCGTCGACGCCTTCCTCGCTGCCTCCCGCGAGGGCGACTTCGACCAGCTCGTCGCCGTGCTCGACCCGGACGTCGTCCTGAGGGCCGACTTCGGGCACGCAGGCGAGTCCCGGGTCGTCCGCGGCGCGCGAGAAGTTGCCGGTCAGGCCCTGTTCTATGCGCAGTTCGGACTGGAGCTGCGGCCCGTGCTGGTCAACGGCGCCGTCGGCATGGTCACGTTCCAAAACGGCGAGCCGTTCTCGCTCGGCGCCGTCACGGTCCGCGGCGGGAAGATCGTGGAGCTGGACTTCCTCGCCGACCCGGAGCGCCTCCGCGAGCTCGACCTGACCGTCCTCGACTAGCCTCTCGGCAACGACGGAAGGAGGGCGGCGTGACCGGCAAGGACGCGTTCACCGACGAGGAGTGGGAGGCGATTTCCGAGGGCCCGCCGATCGCGGGATTCTTCGTGCTCACGGCCGAGAGAGGCGGCAGCTTCCGGGAGAGCTTCGCGCTCGCAAAGGCGTACGCGGAGGCCCGCCAGCAGCACGGCGAGAGCGAGGTGCTTGACGCGCTCGTCGCGGAGAAGCCGAAGGTCGACCGACACAAGTACGGCACACCCGAGGCGCTGCGCACCGACGGCGTCGCGCGGCTGCAGCAGGCCGTCGCCGCGCTCGAGGCGAAGGGGACGCCGGACGACGTCCAGGCCTACCAGCGCTTCGTGCTCGAGCTCGCGCGCCGTGTGGCGGCCGCCCACAAGGAGCACGGCGAGGAGATCAGCCCCGCCGAACAAGAGGCGCTCGACGCGATCGCGGCCGCGCTCGGCGTGCAGGCGGCTAGCTGAAGGTCCTCGCGAGCCGCCGCTACCCGGGCCCGGCCTTCGACGAGCTGGACGACGTCGAGGTCCTCCCGCTCGCGCAGCTCGGCGAGCCGCGTGAGGACGTCGAAGGGCTGATCGTCGCCAACGAGCCGGTCCCGCTCGACCTCCTCCCCGCGCTGCGCGTCGTCGGGAACTTCGGCGTCGGCTTCGACCGCGTCGACGTCGCCGCGTGCGCGGCCCGAGGAGTCGTGGTCACGAACACGCCCGGCGTCCTGGACGCGGCGACCGCCGACCTCGCGTTCGCGCTGATCCTGGCCGCGCGCCGCCAGGTCGTCGAGGGCGACTGCGTCGTCCGCGCCGGGGGCTGGAGCGGCTCGTGGTCGGAAGGCGGCCTCGCGGAAGAGGTCAGCGGCTCGACGCTCGGGATCGTCGGTCTCGGGCGGATCGGCACCGCGGTCGCGCGGCGGGCCCGCGGCTTCGACATGCGCGTGCTCTACACGCGGCGCCTGCGCGCCGACAGCGACCTCGGCGAGTGGCGCGCCCTCGACGACCTGCTCTCGGAGGCGGACGTGGTCTCGATCCACGTGCCGCTCACGCCGGAGACGGACGGCCTCATGGACGCGCGGCGGCTCGCCCTGCTGCACGACGGCGCGACGCTCGTGAACACCGCCCGCGGCGAGATCGTGGACGAGCCGGCGCTCGTGCGGGAGCTCGTGTCCGGCCGGATCGGCGCGGGCCTCGACGTGTTCGCTCACGAGCCGGAGGTGCCGGCGGAACTGCTCGACCTGCCGAACGTGGTGCTCACCCCCCACATCGGCAGCGCGACGCGGCAGACGCGGGAGGCGATGACGCGCCTCGTGGTCGACAACGTCCTCGCGGTCGGGCGCGGCGACCCGCCCCTCACGCCGGTGGCGGCATGACCGAGGATGCCCGCAGCCAGCGGGAGCGGATGCTCGACGGCGATCTCTACATCGCGGACGACCCGGAGCTGGCGGCGGAGTCGTTGCGGGCGGCCGAGCTGATCAAGGCGTTCAACGACTCCTCCCCCGCGGACGAGGCTGAACAGCGTCGCATCCTTACCGAGCTGCTCGGATCGCTCGGCGACGAGACCGTCATCCGGCCCCCGTTCTACTGCGACTACGGCTCCCACACGCACGTCGGCGCCCGCGGGTTCGTCAACTTCGGGCTCGTCGCGCTGGACGTCGCGCCGATCCACATCGGCGACGACGTGCAGATCGGCCCCTACGTGCAGCTGCTGACCGCGACGCACCCGCTCGAGCCGGAGCCGCGGCGGGCGAAGTGGGAGTCGGCCGAGCCGATCACGATCGAGGACAACGTCTGGCTGGGCGGCGGCGTGGTCGTCTGCCCGGGCGTCACGATCGGGGCGGACACGGTCGTCGGCGCAGGAGCCGTCGTCACGCGGGACCTTCCCGCCGGCGTCCTCGCGACCGGCGTTCCCGCGCGCATCGCGCGGCCGCTGGGGTAGCGTCTCCGGCGGTGGGCTGGGCGTTCGGGACGATCGACGAGATGGGCGACGGCGTCTTCCGCAAGGTGCGCCAGGAGCTCGGCGTGACCGCCTTCGGCGTGAACGCGCTCGTCCTTGAGCCGGGCGTCGTCGCGCGCCCGCACTTCCACGAAGAGCAGGACGAGCTCTACTTCGTCCACGCCGGCCGCGCGCGGTTCGCGCTGCCCGGCGAGGCGCGCGAGCTCGGGCCCGGAGGCCTCTGCCATGTCGAGTCGACGACCCCGCGACAGATCACGAGCGTCGGCGAGGAACCGCTGGTCATGCTCGTCGTCGGCGCGAAGGACGGCTACGTCGGTCGCGACGGCCAGCCCGCCGACCCGACGAAGCTCGGCTAGAAGCGGACGGCGGCTCTACGGAGCTCGCCGAAGCGGCGGCCGTAGAACGCGAGGCCGATCATCGCGGCGATCGCGGTCGCGAGGCTCGCGGCGGCCGGCGTGAAGACCGAGGCGGCCGCGGCCGTCGAGCCGCCGTGGCCCGCCATCGCGAGCGCGCCGAGCGCAGCCCCCTGGTAGATGCCGGCGTTCCCCGGCAGGAACGGCATCGTGTTCGCGAGGCCGGTGACGACCATGTAGAGCAGCGCCGCGCCGATGCCGACGTGGACGCCCACCGCGTGCAACAGGAAGAGGATCCCGAACCAGCGTGCGACCCACGTCAGCACGAGGAGCACGCCCGCGCGGAGCATGACGCCCTTGGGGGCGGCGGCCCCGGCGAGGAAGGTGCCGACGCCTTCCGGAAGCCGGTGGTTCAGGCGCTTGTGCATGACCGAGACGAGCACGAGCCCGCCCGCGGCGAGCGGGAGGCCGACCAGCATCGTGATCTTCGCCCACTGCGGAATCGGCAGGAAGAACGCTGAGCCGGCGCCGACGAGCACGAAAGCGATCATCTCGAGCAGGTGTGCGCACAGCAGGCTCCCGCCCGCGCGCGAGAACCCGGGCCATTTGTGGCCGGCGGCGACCTTCAGGACGGCGACCTTCGAGGCCTCGCCCATGCGGCCCGGCAGCACCGTGTCGAGGAACGAGCCGACGGAGCTGGCTGCGTACATGGCGCGGAAGCCGACGGGCGAGCGGACGGTCGACGTCCAGGCCAGCGCGCGCAGCGGCTGCACCACGACGCAAATCGCGAGGCCGGCGAGCAGGTAGCGCCAGTCGGGCGTCGCGGCGACCTGGAAGGTGTGCCTCCCGGTCCGCGCGACGAGGAAGCCGATCCCGGCCAGGGAGACGATCCCCACGACGATCGCGAGCTGCCTGCGCCCCATCACGTCCACGGCATCGGCAATTCGCCGCCGCAACGCCAACCCCTGGACGGGGGAGACGGACGTACGCATGGACAGGCTAGTCGGCCGCATGGCTCAGGCCACACGACTTGCCCGTATCGGGCGACCGGCACCCAGGGTATCACCCGCGTGACAATGCCGTCGGTGACGGAATTGGGTCAACTGACTGCGCGGCGGGCGTTCGAGTGCCGCCTCACGCCCGACCGCGCGCTCGGGTCGCTCGAAGAGGCGGAGGCGTTCCTACGCGACCGCGGCCTCCTCACCCGCACCGCCGACTCTGGGCTGCCGAGCCTGTTCGAGGCCTGCCACGAGGCGCCGTACGCGCCCGGGAAGCCCGGGTTCGGCCAGTGGCCGCGGACGAAGTTCCCGTGGTTCGGCGAGCTGGGCGTGCGTGGCCACCTGACGCTTGCGGTGCACGGCGGCAAGAGTCTGCTCGTCACCGGCGAGACGGCGCAGCTGCTCGACCCGCTCTGCCGAGCCGAGCTCGACCGGCGCGCGGACGACCCGCTGCTCCGGCACCTCGCGGCGGCCGGGCCGTCCGAGCTCGGTGACCTGCAGCTCGAGCTCGGCCTGGCGCCGAGGGAGCTGCGGCGGCTGCGGACACCGCTCGAGCGCTGCGGCGCGGTCGTGGCGCGAAGCGTCGTCTACGCCGAGCCGCACCGGCACACGAGCGTGCTCGCGCGCTGGGACCAGCTCGTGCCCGAGAGCCCAGGCGGCGGGCTCGGCGAGCTGCTCGTCGCGGGCGTGCGCGCGGCGGTGCTAGCGCCCGAAGCGGAGCTGCGGCGCTGGTTCCCGTGGTGGGAGGAAGGGCTGATCGAGCGGCTCGTCGAGGAAGGCCGGCTCAGCCGCCCTGCGGCGGGCTGGGTAGCGGGAACGCCCGACGGTGAAGCGCCGGCAGCACCTGAGCCGTGACCCACACCGGCGTCGTCACGAACTGTTTCGAGTAGCGGTAGCTGCCGTCCGGACGGCGCAGGCCGCGCAGATACGCGAACGCCCGCTTCGGCACGGGCTTCCGCGCGGCGACGAAGGCCTGGACCGCCCACGCCGTCGACTGCGCGTCGGAGCCGCGGCCGGGGGTCAGCTCGAAGCCGCCGTCCGAGTTCCGCAGCCGGAGCAGGTACGCCAGGCCGCGCCGGATCGGAGTGCCCTGGACGCCAGACGCGCGCAGCGCCTCGATCGCCGCCGCCGTGTCGTTCGAGTCGGGCTGGCCGTGCAGGTACCAGGCCCAGCCGCCGCTTCGGGCCTGCTGCCGCAGCAGGAACCGGACCGACGCTCGCAGCGCCGGCGCGCCCGACTGCCGCAGCGCGAGGATCCCCCAGACCGTCGAGTTCACGTTCGGGCCGATCCGCCCGTCCGGCCGCTGTGCCTTGCGGATCCGGTCGAGCAGGACGGCCGGCTGGCGGCCGAGCGCGCCCTCCGCCACGGCGACGAGCTCGGCGTCCGTGATCTCGGGAAGTGCGTTTTCGCGCGCCTGCAGGTACTGGAGCGCACCACCGGTGTCCGCGCCGGCGGCCTGCAGGCCGAGCGCCGCCCACGCGGTCAGCTCGGGCCCCACCGCGCCGCCGGCCTCCGCGAAGCCGCCGCCCGGCTGCTGATGCGCGTGCAAGAAGCCGGCCGGCGTCGCCGCCACCACGACGGCCAGCAGGACTCTCACGTCCATATGACCTCCGCCTTCAGCCTGCGCGCGTAGCGCTCGAGCAGTCGTCGTAACTCGGGCCCCGCCGCAAGCGCGAGCACGAAGTTCCCGCCGGCGTGCGCGGCGTCGAACCAGATCCCGCGGAGGTAGAGCGCCGTGAATGCCTGCCACGTGTGCGGGTAGAAGCTCAGCCACTCCCAGACGTCCATGAAGGCGTCGAACGCAAAGCCGAGGGCGAAGCAGGTCAGCGCCAGCGGCACGCGCCGGCGCAGCAGCGGCGCGGCCAGGCCGCCGATCAGGCCGCAGCCGGCCCAGGCGAGCATCTGCCAAGGCGTGTACGCGCCCTGGCCGAGGTAGAAGTTCGATACCAGTGCGGCCAGGCCGCCGACGGCCATCCCGGCGCGCGGCCCGAGGGCGACGCCGGCCACGACGGCGGTCACGGTGACGGGTTGGACGTTCGGCACGGCCGCGAACAGGACTCGCCCGGCAGCGGCGGCCGCCGCGAGCGTCGCGATCAGGACGAGCTCCTTGCTCGAGCCGGGGCCGCTCTCGAGCCACGCGGCGCCGGCGACGATCAGCGCGGCGGCGACCAGCAGCAGCGCGAGCGCCGCGTCCTCCGGCCTGACGACCGTCCACACGGCGGCGGCGACCGCGGCTCCGAGCGCGAGGAACCTAGGCAAGGACGGCCTCCCTCGTGACGGTCGAAATGCAGCGGTCGGCGACCTCACCGGCGAAGACGAGGTCGTTCGTGACGACCAGCGTGCCCCGCCTCGGCGCCTGCGCGCGCAGCAGCGCGGCGAGCTCGTCCTTGCGCGGCGGGTCGACGCCGCGCGTGGGCTCGTCGAGCACGAGTAGGTCGGGCTGGGCCACGAGCACGGCGGCCAGCGCCAGGCGTTCGCGCTCGCCGCTCGAGAGATCGCGCGGATGGCGTTCGTCGAAGCCGGCGAGCCCCACCTGCGCAAGCGCGGCCCGCGCTCGTTCCAGGTCGTCGCCGACGGCGAGCGCCACCTCCTCGTCGGCCCGCTCGCGGACGAGGTAGCGGCCGGGATCCTGTGAGAGGTAGCACGCGCGGCCGTCTCGCACGACACGCCCCGCCTGCGGCTCGAGCAGACCCGTCGCGAGCTTCGCCAGCGTCGTCTTCCCCGACCCGTTCGGACCGACGAGCGCGACGATCTCGCCCCGGCCGACCTGCAGGCTCCTAGCCTCCACGACCGGCACTTGGCCGTAGGCGAAGGAGACCTCCTCCAGCCGGCACACCGGCTCGCCGCCCGGGTCGGCGTCGGGAACGACGGCCTCGCGCGGCAGCCAGGCATCGGGCACCTCGTCGACAAGGCGGCCCCCGGCGAGAAACAGCACGCGGTCGGCGGCTTCGAGCACGCGCTCGGGCCGCTGCTCGGAGACGACGACCGCTGCTCCGCTGTCCCGAGCGAGCTCGATTGCGGCGACGGCGCCCTCGGGGTCGAGCTGCGAGGTCGGCTCGTCGAGGAGCAGCAGCCGCGGCCGCAGAGCGAGCGTCGAGGCGAGGCAGACGCGCTGCAGCTCGCCGCCGGAGAGCTCGGCCACGGGCCGCTCGGCCAGGTGGAGCGCGCCGACCGCGGCGAGGGCTTCCTCCGCGCGGGGCACGATCTCGGGCGGCGGCGTCCCGAGGTTCTCGAGCCCGAACTGGACCTCGGCGGCCACGCGCGTGAAGACGGCCTGGTCCTCCGGATCCTGGAAGAGCGTGGCCACCGTCCCGGCGAGGTCGGCGGGCCGGACGCGCCGCGTGTCGAGGCCGCCCACCTCGACGCGCCCGGCGAACCGGCCGCCGTGGAAGTGCGGCACGAGCCCGGCGAGCGCGCGCAGCAGCGTCGACTTGCCGCCGCCGGACGGCCCGAGGAGCGCCACCACCTCGCCCGGCTCGAGCTCGAGCGTGACGTCGCGCAGCGCCTCGTGCTCGCCCGGGTACGAGAAGCTGAGGCCGGACACGCGAGCTAGAGCCACAACGCCCCGATCGCGATCGCGGCGGCGCCGAGCGTGACGGCCGCCTTGTCGAGCGGCGTCCAACCGGGGCGCGGGGCTCGGGTCGCGCCGGGCCGGCCGTAGCCGCGCGCCTCCATCGCCTCGGCCAGGTTCAGCGCCCGCTCCAGCGAGCCGGCCAGCAGCGGTGCGAGCAACGTCGCGCGCCCGCGGACGCCGGTCACCTCCACCCCGCGCCCGCGCAGCGCCTCGCTCAGGCCGGAGGCGTCCCGCTCGAGCGTCGGCACGAGCCTCGTCGCCAGCGCGACCGCCAGCACCGAGCGCCGCGCGAAGCCTGCCGCCTGCACGAGCCGGTCGTGGTCGAGCAGCAGCGCGTAGGCCGCGAAGGCGAGCGCGACCGCCGTCAGTCGCAGGCCCTGGAAGAGCCCGATGCGCAGCTCCTCGCGCGTCACGTCGAGCGTGCCGAAGACAGGGATCGTCGGCCCGCTCCAGAGCACGTGGTAGCCGATCTGCGAGACGAACGGCGTCACTACGAACACGGCGAGGCCGGAGCCGAGCGCGCCGACGAGGTAGAGCCGCCGCCGGCCCGCAGGCGCACGTAGGCAGACGACCAGCAGCACGGCCGCGATCGCCGCGACCGACACGATCCGGTTCGCGAGCAGCGCTGCTGCCGCGAGCCCGGCGAGCAGGAGGGCAGCCGGAGCGGGGCTCACCCGGCGTCCCCGTAGCGGAAGCGGAACGGCCGCGGCCGCAACAGCACCCGCGGGTCGCCGGCGAAGGTCATCCGGACCGGCGACCCCGGCGACGACCCGGTCATCTGGATCCGTGTAGGCCCGGTACCCAGCACGAGCACGTTGGCGCCCGCCATCTGGCCTCGGGTCGTGATCAGGCGCGCGTGCAGCCGTCTCGCCACCCGGCGCGCCCGAGGGTCGGTGGAGATCACCACCGCGGGCCGCCGCTTCCCGTCGTAGCCGCTCGTGAACGGCTGCGGGAACGACCCGAGCACGATCGGGTCCTGCGCCGGGTCGTGCCACGCGCGGTAGTCCCACCACGCGACGTCGTCGGGCCGCAGGCGGTAGTCGGCGGCGCTGCGGTCGGCGAGGTAGCCGTTGACGTAGTAGAACCACGACCGGTGGCCTTGCTCGGCCAGGCCGTCGACCGAGCGCACGTAGCGGCCCCCGAAGCGTGTCTTCACGGAGGCGACGCGGTCGAGCGCCTGCATGACCGACTCGCCCGCCGGCACCTGCTCGGCGTGCAGCACGACGGCCCCGCGGTCACGCGTGACCCAGAGGGTCGCGCTCCCGGAACTGCTCTTCGCAGAGCCGCAACCCGCGAGCGCGACCGCCAGGGCCGCGAGGGCCAGTGCCCTCGTCGTTCTCACTGCAGGGCGTTCGAGCGGACGGTGCCTTTCAGCGTCGCCGTCACCAGGCCGCTGTGCTTGCCGACACACGCCGAGCCCGTGCGCGCGACGACGCTGCGGGCGCCGACGTGCAGCAGCGCGCTGCGGGCAGGCGTTGTCTTGCCGGTGTCGTCCTGCGCGATCACCCGGTAGCAGTTCCGCTTCGCGCCGGCCTTCAGCTCGAGCGTCTTCGGCCCGCCAGTCGGTCCGAAGTCCGCCCAGTACCAGAGCACGCGGTCGCCGTTCTTGAGCTGGACCGCGTCGGCGCCGACGGACGGCGAGACGCCGTTCACCTTGAACACCCAGCCGCTCGAGCCGCTTGCCGGGTAGTGGCCGATCTGGTCGACGTACTGCCCGAAGCTGGCGATCGCGACGTGGTAGTAGAACTCGCCCGCCACGCTGGCCGACTCCAGCGCGTCGAGTGCGTTCAGCTGGACGTTGAGGGTCGGCTCGGTCGAGCCGTAGATCGTCCGGGTCTTGCCCTCCACGCGCACGTGCACGCGCAGGGCGAAGGCCGCCGGAACGACCAGGAGCGCCGCCACGATCGCGACGGCGAGAACAAGAAGTCGCCTTGACACGAATCCTCCTTCCGCGAGGGGTTCGGGTTTGGAGGCGAACGGCAGGTGTTCTGACTCGGGGCTCCCCCTCGCGCCGCCTTCCCGGCTCGGAGGCCAGTGGCGTCTCGGCGCGTGAGCGTCTCCCCTCACAGCGGCGGGACCGTCCCGGACTTGCACCGGGTTCCCTCACCGCTCGCCTAACGCGCGGAGCCTACCATTGCCGCTCGATGAGGCTCTCGCGCCTGCTCTCGCTCTGGGGCCCGGTCGTTCTCTGGGCCGCGCTGATCTTCGCGCTCTCGTCCGTGCCGAACCTCGGCACCGACCTCGGCACCTGGGACACGGTCCTGCGCAAGTGCGCCCACGTGACGGAGTACGCCGTGCTCGCGCTGCTGCTCTACCGCGCGCTCGGCCGGGAGCTGCCGGCGTTCCTGGTCGGCTTTGCCTACGCGGTCACCGACGAGATCCACCAGGCGTTCGTCCGCGGCCGCCACGCGTCGCCGTTCGACGTCGCGATGGACGCCGCCGGCCTCGCGCTCGGGCTGCTGCTCCTGCACGCCGCCAGGCTCTCCGTACAATCGCAGCGTGGCTGACGGCAAGGCTCTCGACGACCGGCAACTGGACGCCGTGCTCGAGCGGCTGGACGGCCTGCGCACGGAGCTGCAGCGGCTGAACCAGCGGCTCGACCACACCGAGGGCTACCTGGCCCTCGCTCACGAGCTCCGTTCGCTGAACGAGTCGCTGCAAGCGTTGGCGTACGCCGCTCTCGGGCAGCAGGGCCCGCAAGTTCGCCGGCGACGCTCTACGGGCTGAGTTTGTAGACCGTGCCGTCGAGCGAGGTCGCGTAGATCTCGCCCGCGGCGTCCTCGCCGAACGAGGACAGGTTCGAGACCGTGAACGGCTCCTTGCGCGGGCCCGAGCGAAGCTTGCCGCCGCTCGAGCGCAGGCTCCAGATCGTGCCGCTGCAGTAGTCGCCGTAGATGTAGCGGCCGCGGAAGGACGGGATCGACTTCCCGCGGTAGACGTAGCCGCCGGTGATCGAGCAGCCGAGCGAGTGGCTGTAGACGACGATCGGGAAGACGAGCGTCCCGCGCTTCGTCGGTGTCTGGTCGGCCGTGTAGCGAGAGCGGCCCTCCCAGACGCGCCAGCCGTAGTTGTTCAATCCGCGCCACTGCCGCGGCGTGCGGACGTCGACCTCCTCCCAGTGGTCCTGGCCGACGTCCCCGATGTAGAGGTCCTTCGTCAGCCGGTCGAACGAGAAGCGCCAGGGGTTGCGCAGGCCGTAACCGGCGACCTGCCAGCGCGCGCCGCGCTTGTTCACGTTGATGCGCAGCATCTTGCCGAGCCGGGAGCTGAGGTTCTGCGAGTGGTTGTGCGGGTCGCCGCCCGAGCCGCCGTCGCCGGTGCCCGCGTAGAGCAGGCCGTCCGGGCCGAACTGCAGCTGACCGCCGTTGTGGTTCGAGAACTCGCGGTGGTTCACGTCCAGGAGCGAGACGCCGGTCGAAGGCAGGCCGACGGTCCCGTTCGAGCGGAACTTGAAGACGCGCACGTCGCCGCTCTTGTCGTTGAAGTAGACGAAGAACCGGTGGTTCTTCGCGTAGTTCGGATCGAAGGCCATCGAGAGCAGGCCCTGCTCGCCGCCCGAGGTCACCCGGCTGCGGATGTCCATGAACGGCTGCGGGCGGAGCTTCCCGTTGTCGAGCACGCGGATCACCCCCGGCTGCTCGACGACGTACAGCTTCCCGGGCTCGCTGCGCGGCGCGGTCACGTAGACCGGGGAGTCGAAGCCGGTCGCGAACGGGCGCATGCGCAGCTGCTGGCTCGCCGGCTGCGACGGAGTCGCGCTCCGGCCGCTGGCCGCACCCGGCAGCGCAACTGCGAGGAGCGCGAGCGTGACCCCGAGGACCTTCATCGAGCTTTGAGCAGCACCCTCCGCAGCTCGTCTTCCTTCCCGGGCTGCAGTATCGCGAGAACCTGGTCGCCGGGCTGCAGCTCCGTGGCGCCCACCGCGATCTCGGAGCGGCCGTTGCGCATGATCGAGATCAGGCGCGAGCCCTCGGGCAGGTCGAGCTTCTCGACCCGCATGCCTGCGGCCGGCGCGCCCTGCGGGATCTGCACCTCGACGATCTCGAGGTTCTCCTTGCGCAGCTCGAGCAGGTGGACGAGATCGTGCTCGGGCACCTCGTGCTCGATCAGCGCCATCAGGCCGCGCGTGGCCGAGACGGTCGGCGAGATCCCGAGCAGGTCGAAGTGCGTCTGGTTGCGCGGATCGTTCACGCGCGCGATCACCTTCTGGACGCCGTACTTCTCCTTCGAGAGCTGACAGATGATCAGGTTGTCCTCGTCGTCGCCCGTGAGCGCCGCGACGATGTCGGGCGGCCGTGCGATGCCGGCGCGCTCGAGGACGTAGATCTCGGTCGCGTCGCCGAGCAGCACCTGGTGCTCGAACTCCTGCTCGAGGCGCTCGAAGCGGTCGCGCCGCTGCTCGATGAGCGTCACCTCGTGCTTGCCGTCCGACAGCAGCACGCGCGCGAGATTCGCGCCGATCTTGCCGCCGCCAGCGATCAGGATGTACATCAGCTCGCCGCCGACTCCGCGGGCCGGACTTCGCACGCGCGCACCGAGTCGAGCAGGACGTCGATCGCGACCGAGGTCGGGCAGACGGTGCGCAGCCCGCGCTGGCGATAGAACTCCGCCCGCGCCGGGTCGAGCACGCGCACGACCACACACTGGTTGTCGAAGCGCTGCTGCGCGACCTGGCCGATCACGATGTTGGTGTTGTCGCCGTCGGTCGCGACCACGACGGCGTCGGCCTCTTCGATCCCTGCGCGCCGCAGGACCTCGATGTCCATGCCGTGCCCGAGCACGAAGCCGCCGGCCCAGTTGTCGCCGAGCCGGCCGAGAGCCTCCTCCTTCTCGTCCACGGCAGTGACGTCCCAGCCTTCGCGGTCCAGTTGCAGAGCGATGTTCGACCCCACTCGGCCGCAGCCGATTACCAGCGCCTTCACAGGTTTACTCTAGCTCGGCTGTGAGCCGTCGAAGCCGTCCTCTTCCATCACGCCTTCGGGGAAGGCGACGACCAGCACCTCGCACGGCGCCTTGCGCAGGATGTACTCGACGGTCGGCGAGAAGAAGCGCGATTGCCGGCGCCAGCGCGGCGCGGAGCCGACCACGATCAGGTCGGTGTCGCGGCGTCGCGCCTCCGCGACGATCGCGTCGCCGATCGAGCGAGCGCGGACGGTCTCGACGTCGACCTCGACGCCGTGGTCGGCGCCGAGCAGGCGCGCCTCGGCCAGCGACGCGGCGGCGCGCTCCTCCTGGTCGTCGAGCTCCGCTTCGAGCGGCTGGTCGAGCGGCACCCGGATCACGTACAGCGCCTCGACCATCGCGCCGCGGTCCTGCGCCAGCTTCACGGCCGTCGCGACCATCTCCTCGCCGATCGCTCCGAGCTTCATCGGCACGAGGATGCTCGAGAACTGCGTCTCCGGCAGCTCCACCGGGGGCGCCTTCACGTGTTCCAGCAGGCCCTCGCCGCGCGTCTTGCGCACCGCGCCGTAGACGACCAGCCCCACCGCGAGCCAGATCGGGCCGCCGTAGCGGGCGCCGGAATGCGTCGCCATCGCCGCCACGAAGATCAGGAAGGTCATGACCGAGCCGACGATCGCCGGCAGCGGGACCTCCACCCCGCGAATACGGACGTTCGCCGGCGCGCGGTAGGGCCGCTTCAGCTCCGGCTCGCTGTAGCGCAGCTTGATCACCGCCAGCTGGGCCGCGGTGAAGGCGGCGAGCACGCCGAAGCTGAACAGGCTCGCGAGGAAGGCGACATCGTCCTTCACGAACGACGTGCCGACCATGATCGCCGTCGAGATCAGCGCGGCCGCGACGATCGCCTGCGGCGAGACGAGCGTACGCCGGTTGAGCCGGCCGAAGGCGCGCGGCAGCTGGCCGTGCTCGCCCAGCGAGTGCGCGAGGCGCGTGAAGCCGGAGATCGAGGTCGTGACGGCGACGAGCAGGATGACGGCGCCGGTCAGGCCGACGTAGACGCGCAACGCCGTCGCCAGGCCGTTCGGGAGCGGGCCTCTGAGCGCGTCGACGATGCCCATCAGCGGCGCCCTCAGCCAGACGCTGCCGAGCTCGGTGGTGCCGTTCCGCGCCGGGAAGGCGCTCAGGGCCACGCAAGCGATCGCGACGTAGATGACGACGACGAGGCCGATGCCCGAGAAGAGGCTGCGCGGCAGGTCGCGCCCTGGCTCGCGCGCCTCCTCCGCGAGGTTCGCCACGGTCTCGAGCCCCGTGTACGCAAGCATCGCCAGCGGCAGCGCGAAGACGATCTGGTGCCAGGTCGGATGCGTCCCGATGGAGATCCCGCGGGTGAGCGCGTCGCCCGAGAAGAGGAACGCGAACCCGAGCACGACGAGCAGGAGCTGCGTGACGAGGTCGAGGATCGCGACGAAGATCCCGTACCTGTAGAAGGCCGAGCGCCGCACGAGGCGGATCGCTGCTACGCCCATGACGACGCCGACGCCGAGCACGACGTCCCAGGGGTTGTGCTCCAGCGAATCCCAGCCCATCGCGGCGCCGAGATAGTGCGGCAGGAAGAGCGCCGACAGCGCGATCACGATCAGGTAGTCGAGGAAGAGCGCCCAGCCGGTCAGGAAGCCGGCCAGGTCGTTGAAGGCCCGGCGGACGAAGGTCGCGGCGCCGCCCGTCTCCGGGATCGCGGTCGTGCCCTCGGCGTACGAGAGCGAGACGACGAGGAAGAGCGCGCCGACCAGCGCGAGGACTGCGGGCGTCAGGCCGAGCGCGTGCGCGGCGATGATCCCGAGCGCGACGTAGATCGAGGAGGCGACCTCGCCGTACGCGACGGAGAAGAGCGCCGGCGCGTCCAGAACCCGCTGCAGGCCGGAGATCTTTCTCGCCACGGCGTGAGGTTACTGGCGGCGCCAGAGGAGATACAGCCGCCCGGCGCCCAGGGCGACGAACAGCACGCCGATCACGTAGCCGAGCCCGCCTCCCAGGCGCGCGGTCTGCACGAGGATCGCGATCCCGATCCCGATCGCGACCAGTCCGAAGACCGCCGTCGCGGCCCGGTACGAGCCCTTCATGCCGCGCGCGGCGCCGCCGCGACCATCACGCGGCAGGGCGCGTTCTTGAGCACGAAGTCGACCGTCCCGCCGAAGATGGGGCCGCGGGGGCCGCTTCGGTCGCGCCTCGGGGCGCCCATCACGATGATCTCGCTGTTCCGGCGCTCGGCCTCGTCCACGATCGCACGGCCGGCGCGGCGGGCGCGGACGATCCGGCCGATCACGTTCACGCCATAGGCGTCGCCGATCGCGCGCGCCTCGTCGAGCAGGTCGTTCGCGCGGTCCTCGACGTTGCCGGGAAGCCGGGCGTCGAGGGGCAGGTCGAGCGGTACCTCGATCACGGTCAGCGCGATGATCGAGCCCCTGCGCTCGACCGCGAGCCGGCACGCGAGGTCGACCGCCGCTTCGGACTCGCGCCGCCAGACGACCGGCACGATGACGCTGCGGTACTCGAGCGCGACCGCCGGCCCGAGTGCGATCGGCGCACGCACGGTCTCCGTCAGCGGCGCGTGGATCACGCGGCGGCGGTAGAAGACGTAGAAGAGGAAGCCGACCAGCAGCCAGCCGAGGCCGGCGTACCGGATCGACGGGGTCTGGATCACGATCACGAGGAACGAGAGGCCGGTGCCGAGCCCGCCGAAGATCGCGAACAGCGGCCAGTCCACGCCGCGAACGCGCAGGTTGAAGCGCGACCGGTACGGAATCTCGACGCCGCCTCGCGCCTGCTGCATGCGCATGCGGATGATCGCTGCGTGCGCCACCGTGAACGAGAAGGTCGCGCCGAACGCATAGATCGCACCCAGGAACTTCGTCTGGCCCGAGAGCGTCAGCAGAATCGGGATCGCGCCTCCGAAGACCACGAGCGCGATCCACGGCGTCTTGAAGCGCGGGTGGATCTTCCGGAACCCGAGCGGCAACTGGCGGTAGCCCGACATCGCGTAGGTGATCCGCGAGGCCCCGATCACGCCCGCGTTGGCACCGATGAAGAGAATCGTCGAAGCGAGGATGCCCAGGTAGATCTGCAGCACATGCGTGAAGGCATGGCTCAGGCCGAGGTTGTTCACGACCCCGAGCACCGGGTCGTTCTGGTAGCCGTGCTGGCCCTGGAAATGCTCGGTCGGCGGTAGCGCCAGCAGCGTCTTGTACTCGCCGGCCACGTGGTGGACCGGCATCGCCGAGAGCGCGACCCACGGCAGCGTGAAGTAGATCGCGAACACGGCGATCGCCACGAACAGCACGGCCCTCGGGATCGTCCGCAGCGGGTCGCGGGCCTCTTCGCTCAGGTTCGAGACCGTCTCGATGCCGGTGTAGGCGAGCATCGCGATCGGGATCGAGAGGAAGAACGAGCTCCAGGTCGGTGCGACGCCGAGCTGGACGTTCGCCTTCAGCACCGCCGGCGAGAACACGAGGATGAAGCCGAGCAGAACCAGCAGCAGCTGGGTGGCGAAGTCCGCGACGGCCAGGAAGACGTTGATCCGCGCCGACTCCTGGATGCCGACGATGTTCAGCAGCACGAGGAGCACGATCACGACGATCCCGAAGACGATGTCCCAGGGGTTCTGCCGCAGCGGCGCCCAGAAGACGGACAGGTAGTGCGGCACGAAGAACGCCGAGACGGCGATCGTGGCGATGTAGTTCAGCATCTGCGCCCATGCCGCCTCGAACGAGACGAGCTCGTTGAACGCGTGGCGCGCGAAGCTCGACGAGCCGCCCGCCTCCGGGTAGTGGACGGTGCCTTCCGTGTAGGTCGCCGCGGTGCAGGCGAAGATCAGCCCGGCGATGATGAAGACGACCGGCGTCAGCCCGAGCGCGTAGACCGCGACGACGCCGAGCGCGTAGTAGATCGACGAGCCGACGTTGCCGTAGGCGGTCGCGAACAGCGCCGGCGTGCCGAGGACCCGCTCGAGCCGCTGCTGCCGACGCCGCCGGGACACAGCCGGACTCTAGGCCGCGGACCTGCTAGCTGTGAATCGAGACGATCAGCGGAATGATCAGGATCGCGACGAGGTTCGTGATCTTGATCATCGGGTTGATCGCCGGCCCTGCGGTGTCCTTGTAGGGATCGCCGACGGTGTCGCCAGTGACCGCGGCTGCGTGGGCCTCGGAGCCCTTGCCGCCGAACGCGCCGTCCTCGATCAGCTTCT
>Ga0207683_10001560_pt1 | contig 20614 bp, 17 predicted proteins | sample KBSM73metaG_FD_184333 | JGI IMG/M metagenome (GOLD analysis project Ga0207683, IMG submission 184333) | Miscanthus rhizosphere microbial communities from Kellogg Biological Station, Michigan, USA - KBS M7-3 metaG (SPAdes) (version 2) | ecosystem: Host-associated > Plants > Roots > Rhizosphere >... | reverse complement strand
ATATGGCCAGGGTATTTATCCAAAAGCTAATGCAGGAACAACGTTTAACTATCGTAACAAAAAAGTAAACGTCTTTGGCAATTATAATTTCGCCTACCGGGAAAATCTTAATCATCTCATATTAGACAGGAGTTTTTATAACAATGGCGTTTACAATGGAGGTGATCTGAAAGACAATTATGCAAAACTTCCTTTTAAAGCACATACAGCGCGGCTGGGTATGGATTATTTTGTAGATAAAAAAACGATTATCGGTTTTGTTGCCAATGGAAGTTTCTATCATTTTGATCGCAGTGCCTCCAACAATTCCATCGTCATTGACGATCAGCATAAAGAAAGCTCAACGTTTCAAACTTCATCTTCCAATAATGATGGTTCTAACAACATAGTCGCTAATATAAATCTTAAACATACATTCGACTCAACAGGCAGAGAACTTACTGCAGACGTTGACTACGGTATTTATAATTCAAGTTCGCTTTCGACGTCGGCTACCAGATATTATAATCTTGATGGAAGTTCTTTACAACCTGATTATATTCTCGACGGCGACCAGGATGGCAAGCTCACATTCAAAACTGTTAAAGCCGACTATGTGCTTCCCTTATCAAAAGGAGTAAAATTTGAAACCGGCTTTAAAACAAGTTTTGTTTCCAGTGATAATGACGCTAAGTTTTTTGATGTAAGCACGGGTACTCCGCAAAAAGATGCCAGCAAAACAAATCATTTCTTTTATAAGGAAAACAACAATGCAGCCTATTTTAACCTCAGCAAAGAATTTAAAAAGTTCAACATACAGGTCGGTTTGCGGGGCGAACAAACCAACGTAAAAACAACGCAGGCAATCGGCAACGTACAGTGGGATTCGAGTTATCTGCAATTGTTTCCAAGCGCTTTTTTCAATTATCATGTAAAAGAAGATCAAACGATCGGTGTATCGGTAAGCCGTCGCATAGACAGGCCCGGCTACTCAAGCTTAAATCCATTTCTTTTCCTGATAGACGTAACTACCTATGCCACCGGCAATCCGGGATTATTACCCGAACTCACCTGGTCTTATGAATTAAGTTATACATTGAAAAACCTGAATTTTTCACTGAGCTATAGCCGCACAAAAAATAACCAGAATATAGCTATCGCAAAATTCAGGGATGTATTTCCCAACATTCCTTCCGAAGACAATGTAACGGTACAGATACCGATTAACCTTGCCACGTCTGACTATTATGGTTTGACAGTTGCCGCGCCGGTTCGAATCAATAAGTGGTGGAACATGATAAACAATGGTAATTTTTATTACAATCATTTCAATGGTAACCTGGGCGGAACAACATTGGACAATGGTAAGCCCGCATTTGATGCAAGCACAAATAATACGTTTACGTTTGGTAAAGGATGGACATCAGAATTAAATGGCAGCTATAGTTCCGGTGGCCAATATGGATTTATGGTATCGAAGCCGCAATGGGGTGTAGCAGCGGGTATTCAAAAGTTAATAATGAAAAACAAAGCGACAATCCGCTTCAACATCACCGATATTTTCTGGACAAATCTGCCGCGTGCCACGATCACCTATAACAACTATATTGAAAAATGGCATGCCTATCGAGAAACAAGAGTTGCAAACCTGACTTTCACCTATCGCTTTGGTAAGAACACGGTCGCGCAGGCAAGAAGAAGAACAACCGGATCGGAAGAGGAGAGAAACAGAGCGGGAAATTAGAGGGGAGTCAGTCTGCTGTTTGATTGGGCAATAGAACCTCCTCCAACAATTTCACTTTTCTGCGTACAAAGTATACCCCTGTAAGCGATACAAGGCAACAGAAAACCGGTACAACACTTAAAGAAGTAATTGGCAATAATGGCAGGCATACAATAGCTACGAGAAGCATCAACAAAAATATGTGACGATTACCGCCTGTTTTTCCCATGCATTTTTGCCAGCATGCCTTTATCAGGAATGTGGCAACAGATGCAAGCAATATTCCCATCAGCATCATCGAATAAAAATGATAATTATAGACGAATGTACCCGCTATTGCATTGTCAACAGCGTGATAAGCATTTTCAAAAAGATGGAAAAACATAAGTGTAAGTATACCTGCAGGGCCAAATAATAAGCCATACACTGCTGCTGCACGGGTTTGTTTCTTTGTCTTCCGCTTGATGACTACCGTAAGAAGCAATGGCATTAAAAATATTATGACCAGGGCGGTGAGATCAACATACTCGCGAAAAAATTTATTCATACAAAATAACTTTGCATAAAAATAGTCAGCCGGCCGTCAGCCCCAACCGGATCATTGATGACCTGGATACCAGGCAGGATCAATTGATTTTTATTATTCCTGAATTGTTGCCGCATGTGTTACAGGCTTACTAATTTTATAAGAACAGATTAAAGTCGGGAAGACCGGGAGACCAGATCAATATGAAAAGAGTATTTCTGTATATTATCACATTGCTGATTGCCGGTTCATTGTGTGCACAAACAAAACCGGTACGCGAACTGGCTCCCGGTGTGTATTATTATTTCGGTGATGAATTACAGCATAAATCTGCAAATTGTTTGTGGGTTGTGTTTAAAGATTATGTTTTAGTAGCAGATGCAAACTATCCATGGGGCGCTAAAGAAATTTTGCAGGAGATACGCAAAATAACAGTAAAGCCTGTTCGATTTGTTTTCAATACACACTATCATCACGATCACAGTTTTGGTAATTGCGTTTTTGTAGATTCGGGAGCAACGATTGTTTCAACTACGGCGGCAGCAGCAGAAATGAAAACATGGGGAAAGAGAGAATGGGACCAGAATTACAGTGGTCAGCCTTTGCAGGGATACAGGCAGGAATTTCCATCTGTAACGTTTGATAACCGTCTCGTGTTTGATGATGGTGAACATCGCGTGGAGCTGATCAATATGGGACCGGCGCACACCACCGGCGATGCTGTTGCCCTCTTACCAAAAGAAAAAATTCTGGTTACCGGTGATTTATTTGTGAATGGAAATCCATGGGGCAACAATGTTGCCGATCCGGATGTGAACTACGACCGATGGCTAACAGTGCTGGACACACTCGCTTCATGGAATGTTCAAACAGTAATACCAGGTCATGGTGAGCCCGGTACTGTAGAAAATCTGAAGCGTCAACGTGCATACCTGGCGGATATGCTACGGCAGGTAAGAGAGGGATTAAAAGCAGGTAAATCGAAAGATGCACTTGTAAGGGAAATTGATTTAAATAAGCACCCGGTATATGGACAGAATAAAATCTCCACAGAAAGATCTGTGCGGGCAATGTATGACAAGTTAAAGGCCTCTCCTGGATCTTCCCGCTAAAGTTTTAAGTATTTATGAAATGTTCTTTTCATAAACAGGATAGATACAAATACAAATCGGTGAAAATCCGTTTAATTCGTGGCTTCTGCGTTCTATTTCTCCCTACTCCTTTACATCTTCCATCGTTGGTGATTGTGTAGCCAGGTCAAAATCGAATTGCATATCATTCAGTTTGCGGTAAAGACCGTTATGCGACATGAGTTGGGTATGTGTGCCGGCTTCGCTTACAACTCCTTTATCGATCAATACAATTTTATCTGCATTGCGGATAGTCGACAGCCGGTGTGCAATTACAAATGAAGTTCTTCCTTTCATCAGGTTTTCCAGTGCGTCCTGCACAAGCTGTTCGCTCTCGCTATCTAAAGAAGAAGTTGCTTCATCCAATATCAATATAGCAGGATCCTTTAAAATTGCGCGGGCAATAGCGATGCGTTGACGTTGGCCTCCGCTCAGTTTAATACCGCGTTCACCAACTATTGTATCATATTTTTCCGGAAAATTGGAAATAAACACATGCGCATTCGCATTTTTTGCAGCAGCAATGATCTCTTCATCAGTTGCATCTGGTTTTCCATATGCAATGTTTTCTTTGATACTGCCGCCAAACAAAATCACATCCTGCGGTACAAACGCCATTTGCCTTCTTAATTGCGATAAAGGAAATTCTTTACCGGGGCGTTCATCGAAGTATATTGTGCCGCTACCCGGTTCATAGAATTGTAACAGTAATGATGCAATGGTCGACTTGCCCGCACCACTCGGACCTACAATAGCAATTTGTTCTCCATTATTTGCTGTAAGCGAAAGATCCTTTAATACAATGATGTCCTTACGGCTGGGATAGCTAAACGCGATATGTTCAAAACGAACATTGCCCTTTAATTCATATTGCCGCTCAACGGTAACGGGGGTCAACTCAACGGCTTCACCCTCATTTCGCAATATTTCCCGCACACTTTGCGTCGCCCCCAATGTTTTTTGTAATTGTGAAAACATATCCGCAAAGCCTGCGAATGTACCACCTACAAAACCAGAAAAGATAACAAAGGTGACAAGTGTACCAATTGTCAGTTCACCACTTTGAATCAATGTACCGCCATACCAGATGACAAAAGCCAGCGTACCAAACAAACTAAAGATCATAAAGGAAACAAAAGCACCACGGTACCGCGCATTACTGATAGCGGTTGCAACAACTGACTTCAGACTTTTTACATAACGTGTTACTTCGTGGTATTCGCTGGTAAATGCTTTTACAATGGAAATGCCATGAAATGTTTCCTGCACGATAGTGCCGCTTTCTGCCAGTTGATCCTGGGTTTTACGCGACATCTTACGTATGTGTTTTCCGAATACAACGGCGACTATCGCAAGTAAAGGAACCACGGCAAGCATCACCAGCGCAAGCTTGGCGCTGATTAAAAAAATAAAAAACAAACCGATGATGAGCATAAACACGCCGCGTAAGAATTCTGCCAATGTAAATGACACTGCGTCCTGTATCTGCGAAAGATCGGAGGAAATGCGGTTGCTTAACTCGCCTACTCTTCTTTCCGTAAAAAAACTAATCGGCATGGTGAGCAGTTTGCTATACACATCTTTTCGCATATCCGCCACCGACCGTTCGCCAACTGCCGTGAGTAAATACACCCGCATAAATGAAAAAACAGTTTGCGCCGCAAGCTGGCAAAATATAAGTAAAAGTGTAGTGTTCAAGCTCCAGTGAATATCTTTCAAACTGAAACCCAATTTTGGGCCTTCATTGATTTTATCGGCGACGGAAGCTCCGGGTGACGCAGCGTCAATCATTTTTCCAAGAAACAAAGGAAACAGACTCGTGGACAATGCAGTGAGTGCAATAAAAATCATCGCCAGTACAAACTTACCGCGGTAAGGCTTCAGGTATTTAAACAATACCAATGCCTGGCGCAGATTCTCCCTGTTGATTTTTGCTTTCGGGGTTTTGCTTTCCGGTGAAAAAGCCCGTTGTCGGTTTGAAGTTGCCATTTGTTTTAAAGGAGACGGCAAAGTTCGACAATTACTTTGTCTGAAGCGGGATTTGGATGGATTTTTCGGATTTGTAGGAATAACTAACCGCGGAAATATTGAGTAGGCAAAATCTCAACCATATTATGAGTTTCGTTGGAGTAAAAATCTTTGCGTTCTTTTGGTGAAATTTTTTGAGCGCTGTGAAAACCTTTTTGCTCTTATCCTGAACTCATCTTACTTTGAAAGACATTTCACCACATCAAAATTTACCGCATGAAAAAAGCCTGCTTGTTTACATTGGCCTTTTTCTTTCTTGAGCAAACTCAGTCCCAGCCATATGCTTCATGGACAGACAGTATTTTAAAATTAACCAACGGTCTTGTTGAACGAACGATTCAATTGCCCGTGGCGGCGCATGGCCGTTTCATCACAACCGTTTATAAACCTATACAAGGCGATTTCAATTATTTTCAATCGGTTAATACCGACTTTCAATTTGAAGTTGATCATACTTTGTACTCCGGTAGAGGAAAATGGGTTTTAAAAAATATAAAACCCATCACCGATACAAGACAAGGCGATGGAGCTGCTGTTACGCTTTTAAGCAATGATAAAAAAATAGAACTGACTTTGCAGTTCCTGTTGTACCCTAACTTACCGTTGATCCGTAAAAGTTTACTTATAAAAAATGTTTCTCCGCGCACCATTATAACAGAATCGATAGACATTGAAAAGTTTGATATAACTGATTACTCTGCTACTACCTATAGCTGGGTTTGCCACGATTATGGCAGAAGACGATCACTGGGGCCCTATGATGGCAATATGCAGGATGCATTGATTACTGTGCATAACAGTGACTGGCAACAGGGTATAGTTATCGGCAATGAAGCAGCGGGTGTGGTAAAACATACTTCCGTTTTCTGGGATGAGCCTACCATTTGCGCGGGCTTAACACATAGGGATGCACGTTACCCCTTCCGCAAGTACATACAAAAAGGGGAAACATTTACAACGCCACCTGTATTTACAATGCTCTATAATAATCATAAAGACCCTGATGAAATATTAAATACCGCCGTACCGGAATTTGTTCGGGAGCATATGGGCATCCGCCTTTCTCAATTGGATAAAAAACCCACTTTCGTTTATAACACATGGGTACCATTTGATAAAAACATTAATGAAAAACTGGTGATGGAAGTTGCCAAAGCTGCTGCTGATGCAGGCATGAAAGAATTTATTATTGATGATGGCTGGCCGGAAAATTATGGAGACTGGATAATTGATAAAAAGAAATTTCCAAACGGGTTCAAACCGGTTTTCGATTATATCAAATCGTTAGGTATGAAACCCGGATTGTGGGTGAGTGTGGGCAGTGCATCCACCAACAGTAAGGTTTTCAAAACACATCCCGAATGGTTTGTGCTGGATGAAAAGCAAAAAGCTGCTAACCTGCACACCGAAGATTCAACGATGCGGACAGCCTGTTTCGGTACGGGCTGGTATAATTATATCAAAGAGATTTTAATGAAGCTATCGCTGGATTACGGGCTTGAATATATGAAACTCGATTTCACGGTGGTAACCAGTCCTTATCGCTTTGATAAAAAAACAACCGGATGTTATGCTGCAAACCACCCGGGACATAAAGATCACAACGAATCTTTATTCACCAATTATGAAGCTGTCTGGAAATTGTTTGATGAACTGCATGCAGCAAAACCGGATCTTTTTATCGATTGCACCTTTGAAACGATGGGCGGATTGCAACTGATTGATTATGCAATGCTGAAACATGCAGAAGGCGATTGGCTATCCAATTTCAGCGGACCCGAAGCAAAGGTTGATTTGCGTATACGAAACATGGCCTGGTGGCGATCGCCTGCAATTCCTGCCACTGCATTGGTGATCGGCAATCCTGAAATGCAGGATACGGCATGGGACCTGCACATTAAATCGGTTGCCGGCGCTTTACCGATTATGCTGGGTGATCCGCGCAAATTATCCGGGGCAGATTTTAATAGATACAAAAGTTTTGCAGACTGGTTAGCGCTGATGGAAGACCGTTACCAGGTCATGAATTACCGCCAGGATCTACCCGGCTTTGGGGAGCCAATGGAAGGAATGTGGGATGGGTTTCAACGCATCAATGCCCGTACAAAAACCGGTGGAATCATCGGTGTGTTCAGGCAGGGTGCTGTTGCATCAAAACGATTGGTTACGATTCAGCATCTTGATGCTGATAAAATATATGCGGTGAAAAGAATGGATGGTACTGTAATCAGTAAGCAAACGGGTAAAGACCTTTTAACAAAAGGTTTTGAGGTTGGTTTGGAAAAACTGTATGATGGAGAGTTGTTTGAGGTCAGCGTGAAGTAATGTACCGCATCCACAAAAAATCGCCGTATATCTTTTTTACCGATTTTAATTTAAACCAGGTGGCGGGCCGCTTTCCATAACCGGCTTCTGCTTCGAATATGGTCGGAGATCCGATAGTGCCATCGGCAATCGGCGCCAGTATAAAGCTGAACTCATCAATCAAACCTGCCTTAAGAAACGAACCATTTACATGGCCGCCACCATCAATGCGTAACCGCTTTATTGAAAATAACGAATAAAGCTTTTCCAGTACAAGTGCAAGATCCAGTTTTGTTTTACCTCCGAAAATATAAGATACGTTTTTCGATTGCAGATGATGCAGATATTTGTCACTCACCTTATCTGTGAGCACTTCAATAACGTGCTCCGTGGTTACTTTATTTGTATCCCATTGACATTGGCCGGACGGATCAATTACAATCGCGTAGGTTTTAGAATTCTGCAAAGCGACAAAATCTTTTCTTGGTATTTTAGATACAGTACCTCCCCTGAGATAATTTTTTTTACTTGAAAATTCCTGCATCGTCACACGACCCACAAGCCATCCATCCGTCTTTATTTTTTCAGCCGTTTCTTCAAAATAGTTCGGCCTTCCCTGCAGGTTCCAGATATTCTGTTTTATGCGTCCGTCAAGTGAACCCATCATATGACAAATAACGTAAGGCTTCATAATGAAAATATAGGTTAATTACCCAACGAAATTAAACCTGTAAACTGAATAAATAATATTTCGACTATACTGATCAAGGATCATAGCCGGCCCTGCCAGGAAACTCCACCAACCGCGGATCATTTATAGACATAGCAGGAATCCAGGTACTGATCCGTTTGCGATCCCACCAAAGTTTTTGAGGATTGTTACCTTTTGTAAACGTATAACTATACAACGTAGCACGGATATAACGTGGAGGGGTATTTGGAAATGGATTATTTGCAAACAGGCTGATAACGGGCGGATCATTATGAAGAAGCTTCCATACAAGATTCATCGTCCACGGATATTCATCGGGAGTTGACATGGCAGCAAACCACATTTGCCAATCCAATCTCAATTGATAGGGTGCAATTTGCGGCGGACGTTGACCGGGAAGTGTAGGCAGCCCCTTATAAATGTAAGGTTGCCAGTGTGCATTATCGGTAGAGTCTTCATCCATGGTTCCTTCAAACACAACATTCAATCGTTCCTGGCCCACTGTACCAAATGCACCGTATGTATTTACAAGATCCAATGGATCGAATGATCGGTTCATGATTTGCCCGGGTGATACTAAATTAATAGCAGGCTGAATACTCAAAAAACCTATAATAGCCGTAACAACCCAGGCTGTGGTGATCATCGGCCTGGAGGGTTCAGCATTTTGAGCTGCAGTTTTTGCTTCGTGCACTATTTTTTTTGGAAGAAACTTTGCCCAAAAGCCATCATCAAAACAGGCGAGGGCGGGAACAATCGTCAACCAGTTCAGGAAAGAAAGATTGCCGCTGAGAATAATGCTGAATTGAAATAAAACAATTACTGCGCCGGCAATATGCCTTGCCAATCGCGGCCAGAATACAAACCAGGGTGCGGCGAGTTCAGCAAGAAAGTTAAACCATACACCGACCTTCAAAACCGATCGCGGCAGAAAGTGAAACCAGCGGCTTAATGGCCCCGGTATAGGCTGCGTTTCGAAATGATAATAAAGAGCGGTGCCATTGCGCCAGTTAACATCCCAACGGATTTTAATTAGCACTGCCCCAAGCATGATGCGAAAAATGAGCCAGCGGAATAAAACGATTATTTGTAAAGGCGGTGGCCGCTTTGAAAACGGACGCATATCTACAAGCGGGCAAAGAAAGATAGCGAGAAAGCCTGTCTCCAGCAGTTGAATTTCCCATCCATACCCATACCATTCCTGTCCGAGATGAACAAAAGACATATAGAGAACCCAGAGAACAGCAAGCAGTATTGCATTTGCATAACCTGCCACAACAATACATGAAAGCACAAACCCCGTCCACGCTACTGTTAAAAGCGCAGTATCTGAATGATTGAACCAAAAGAGTGAAGGTAAACGCCTGAAGCCGGCGGCATCTGAACCCAGGGCGCGGCTTATATATTTTACATAATTGTCTATGGGAAGAAGGCCATGAGAACCTATTAACGGAAGGATCTGGTTGATGGCGACAAGAAAAGCGACAGCATAGATGATTCCTAACAAGCGCAGGATCACAAATCGTGTAAGCCAATAGGTGGGCCGGGGAGCCTGTTCAGGAATTTCGCTGACATATTCATTATATGTGTTGCCTTCCGGTTCCATCGATAATTTTTCCGGCTTTGCCGTTGCATCCCGCGATGAATTTCACATATGGATCTTACCTAACCCAATAAAATCATTTGTTCAAATTGTTTACAAGTTACATTAACTTTCATGGTACAACATGTGGAATGCACGGCCACTGTGAAAAATTTCATTTACAGAAAGTGCACACATTTATCTTAACATAAAACACTATCATGAGAAAAAATAATTGCGGATACATATTGGCAGCAATACTGTTCATGACGCTTAATTGCGGCGCACAACAAAAGAAAGCTTCAATAAACTATGGAGACAATCCTGCTGCAGCAAAATACATTACAACACGCGGTACAAAATTCTATTGCGAAGTGTATGGCAAAGGAGAACCTTTATTGATGATACATGGCAACAGCGGTTCGTTAAGTAATTTCAAATACCAGATACCCTATTTTTCCAAATACTATAAAGTGATAGTAGTGGATAGCCGCGCACAGGGAAAAACGGTTGATTACAGCGATTCATTAACGTACGAAATGATGGCTGATGATTTCAACGCTATCCTGGATTCGATGCATATAAAATCGGCTTATGTAATAGGATGGAGTGATGGCGGTATTAATGGATTGCTGCTGGCAATGCGGCATCCCGATAAAGTAAAAAAACTGGCAGAGACAGGAGCAAATCTTATTCCTGATACATCTGTTTTCTCTTCCGGTGGAAATGCATTTGTGGAAACATCCATTAAAGATCTGAATAGTCAACCGGCAAGCAAGGAAACAAAGAATCAATTAAAACTGATTCATATGATGCAGATAGAACCCAATATTCCCTCTGCTTCACTGCGAAAAATAAAATGTCCTGTATTTGTAATTGCCGGCGATCATGATGTGATAATGCCCTTTCATACGCTGGAGATTTACAATAACATCAATGAAGCCTATTTATGGATCGTTCCAAAATCAGGGCATGCCACATTGCAACGGTACCACGACGAGTTTAATAAGAAAGTGCATGATTTTTTTACGCAGTCTTACACCGTACCTCAATGGGATGATTGGGATAAATAACCGATTGATAAGATTATCGTCTGAACCGATTTGAAATCATTTACGACAAATAAAAAAAGATGGGTTCTTTCACCCATCTCTTTGTTTATAGTTAAAAAGTTTGCCTGATTAATACCGGGCAACGATATTGAATAAAAACCGTACAGGTTCGCTAACAACACCACTGGCTTCTCTTCTTTTCTTCAATGCATCTGACTTATAGTAGGCAAATGCTTTCGCCGTATCTGTTACGGCGGTAACGAGTGTAACTTTTTTGTTGTCACCTAAATCATGGCCATATACACGGTCTGAAATACCGTTATCCAATCTTTCCTGCTTGCCTTCTTCAAATCCTTTTGTCCAGGCATCCCAGTCTTTCACAGTGAACGTTGTTCTTGAGCGGATTTTTGAATCGATAACCGCTGTATCCTGCCAGGTAGCGGTATATAATTGGATGCTCGGGTTGCCAACGACTCCACCTTTTTGCATGGCTTTTTTCAAACCAGGATCTTTCGTAAAGGCCTTTGCCTTTGCCGTATCGTCAACCTTCAATGCCACCATTACCATGTTACTATCCTTGAGGCCGCGTCCGATAACATAATTATGTATACCGTTTGCAAGCCTAGCAGAATCGTGTCCATCATAAGCCACTTTCCATTTTGCATAATTGGCTACTTTGTGTGTTACGATCACCATGTTCATCGGTGTCGTAATAATGGTGCTCTTTGCGGGTTCCGTAGCAGCAGTTTTAGCAGCTGTGTCAGCGGCAGTACTATCTGTAGTGGCTGACTCTCCGCTTCCGCTGCCTCCGCAGGAAATTAAAAAGGTTACCAGCGCTGCACCGAAAAGCAGGCCGATAAATCGGGACTTCTTCATGATTTTGGTTTTAGATAATGAATAAATAATTTATAGTACAAGGGCTGGAAAAGAAATGTCACAAGGGGTAAAGAGACACTAAATGTAAGTTTTTTAAATAGCTCAGTGAAAATTATTTGACATTCCCCCCGGTCTGTTACAATACCAGACTGCCATGGTTGCATGATGCCATCTGCGCAGAATTCCTGTTTAGTATGAATATCTTTCGTCGTAGCTTTATTATAAACTTGATTCACATTTTGTATAATTTTTCACCCGGCAGAAGTCCATACTAAACGACCTGTTATGTCTGAACGAATCAGTGCAGCGATTTCGCCTGCTTTACCATCAAACGGTATTTCCTCTTCATCGCAGGAAGAAGAAGTATTTCTTTTCAAAAAAATCCAGGAAAAGTTTGCCGAACAGTTTGAAAAAGCATTTCCTGATAAACTGGTGCCAAAGGCAGTTGTGATAATACCGTCGCTCACACTCGACCAGGAAATTCTTGCCAAAGTAAAAGGCGTGGTACATTATGAAGAACGGCTGCTTTGCATGCTCATGCTGCTTCGCATGCCCCGCACCCATGTGATATATGTCAGCAGCACTACCATCGATCCCGTGATCGTAGATTACTATCTTCACCTTTTGCCAGGCATTACAGGTTATCATGCCATGCAGCGATTGACGTTATTAAGCTGCTATGATGCATCATCAAAATCATTAACGGAAAAAATATTGGCGCGGCCGCGGTTGATTGACCGGATACGGAAAAGCATTCCACCCGGTTCAGCTGCCCATATGGCTTGCTTTAATGTTACTTCTTACGAGCGACGGCTCGCCGTGCAACTGAATATTCCCATCTTTGGTTGTGACCCTGACCTCCTCGACCTGGGCAGCAAAAGCAACAGTCGTAAAATTTTTAAAGAATGTGGTATTCCAACCCCGCCCGGCTTTGAAGATTTACACACGGTGGATGATATAGTAAATGCACTCCTTCAATTGAAATCGGAGTACCCGGATATGCGCAGGGCGGTTATAAAAATGAATGATGGTTTCTCCGGCGAAGGCAATGCACTTTTTTACTTTACAGGCATGGAAAAATCTGCCGATAAACGGCAATGGATATACGAAGAATTAAACCAGCGGCTAAGAATTGTGGCTGACGGTTTAAGTTGCGAAACGTTTTTAAACAAGTTTGAAGAGATGGGAGGTATAGTAGAAGGCTTTGTTGAAGGACAAATCAAAGAATCTCCATCTGTGCAGTGTCGTATTGATCCCGATGGCCGTTACCGGGTTGCCTCCACGCACGACCAGTTGCTTGGCGGAGAAAGCGGCCAGGTTTTTCTGGGGGCCTATTTTCCCGCCGCTCCTGACTATTCAGCAGAAATCGGTGCTATGGGTAAGAAAATTGCAGAAGCACTGCAGCAGCGCGGCGTATTAGGCCGTTTTGCCGTTGATTTTATTTCCGTAAAAGAGCAGGAGGAATGGCAGCATTATGCTATTGAAATAAATCTTCGCAAAGGTGGCACTACCCATCCCTTATTAATGTTACAATTTCTTACGGATGGAAATTATAACCCCGATAATGGATTGTATTATACAGCAGGCGGCCAGGCGCGTTATTATTTCAGTTCGGATAATTTAAAAAGTGAAAAATATGAAGGACTGACACCGCACGATCTTATCGATATTGCTATGCTGAACGATCTTCACTATAACGGAACTCACCAGGAAGGTGTGATCTTCCATCTCATCGGTGCATTATCTCAATTTGGAAAATTAGGCGTTATGTGCATTGGCAGTACGGCAGAGCGGGCAAAGATGTATTACGATAGAATTATTTCAGTATTGGATAAAGAAGGGAAACAGGTATAAGATTTATAAATTTCAATTTCTTGTAACAGAATTTTGCTTCGTTCTGTTTGCCTGCGGATAGGGATAAACAGGATAGCTGCTTCTTTGTACGCCGATACTTCCTGAAACAGAAAACGTTTTTGCATCATTTACATACATCAATCCAAGTTCGGCTCTTGAATATACTCCCAGGCCATTATTGTATTTAAACAACCCATTGCTGCCATAACCTTTAGCCGGATCAGTAGTAAGAAAGGAATGATTGAAATTTATATAAGCCGGCGCTAAAGAAACCCCTGCAAATGCGTATAGGTTTTCGTTCAACCGTCGGTTTAGTTGCAGACCCATAGGAGCGGACACAACAGAAGCGCCGCCGCCGTTAAAAAAAGTATAGCCCGCCGATACGCCGCTGTATGCTGTAACTGACCATTTTTTATCGGCTGTAGCCGCGATAGTCTTTCCATGCAGATAATCCGTAAAGGAAAAAGGCAGCAGCGTTTGTGCTTTGACTGCAGCAGATGAAATCAACATCAAAGACATTATCACGATACGCATATACTTCGATTTGAAATAAAGTTACGATTTTACCCCCTTTTAATCAATTCAGTTTCGCCGGGTTTTCGTAATGTATTCTGAATTACCATGTTGAACTTTTTCGCGGTCGCATTGCCGGTATTTTCCGCGCAAATAATTTTACCAATAATAATCCCGCCACAAAACCGCCGATATGGGCGGCATATGCAACACCGCCGGCAGCCTCGTTGCCTCCAAGCATACCCATGCCGTTGATCAGCTGAAAAACGAACCATAACCCCACTACAAGGAACGCCGGCAATGAAATGATGCCTAAAATGACCCATACATGCACACTCCGGCCCGGGAACAGCAGGATATAACCACCAAGCACACCCGAAATTGCACCCGACGCTCCAAGGCTCGGAACAAGTGTGCTTTGATTCAGCCAGGCCGCACTGAATACATGACTTAACCCGGCAAGAATACCACATAGTAAATAAAAAACAAGGTAGCGGACATGCCCCATTGCATTTTCAAGATTATCGCCGAATATCCAGAGATAAAGCATATTACCGGCAATATGCGCAATGCCGCCATGCATAAACATGGACGTAATTAAAGTAAGGTAAACCGGAATCGGGGTAGTTTGCAAACCGGGCATGTGGATAGCCTGCCCCGAAACCGGATCGTGGATGATTCTTGAATGCGTTACGATATCATGACCGGTAAGGATTTCGCCCGGTACTGTGGCATAGCCAAATGTGAAAGGAATATCGGTCCCCAACCGCTGCCAGTAAATAAAAACAAAAATGTTTAAAACGATTAACAGGTAGTTGACGACCGGGGTGATTTGGCGATCCCTGTTATCATCGCCTATTGGCAGCAGCATTTTTTATTGTAAGATATACAAAAGCCATACCTGTTAAGCATTCCTGACAGCAACAGGTACTGTTTGTACGTTTTATTTTTAGGAATTGCTTTATGCAGGCTATGGGTAAATTCAAAACAGTTCAGAAATACCCGGCAAAATCCTGTTTATTTCCAGGCTCCATTTTTGCGTATTGAATACCATAATCAGTTTTTTCTTATTTACATTTACCAACCATTTTTGTTGAATGTTTATACATAAACAATATAGTATCATTTACCTGGTCGCGTTATTTTGTACAACAACAGGATGCAGTCAATCGGCCGCAACGAGCGATGATAACAATGATATTGCGGGAACGTTATCGGCAGATGTATTAAATGAAGTGTCAGGAGCAGCTGTATCCCGCCTTTATAGCAATACTTTTTTTGTAAACAATGACAGCGGAGACAGCAGTCGTTTTTTTGCTATCAGTTTTAAAGGGAAATTGCTTTCTACGTTTAATTTCAAAGGAACTGCAAACAATGCCCTTGGTGTAAAAGATTGTGAAGATATTGCCATAGGGCCCGGACCGGAAGCCGGCAAGAATTACATTTACCTTGCAGACATTGGTGACAACAGCGCGACACGGTCTTCAATCCAGGTTTATCGCTTTGCGGAACCTAACAGCCTTGAACACACGACAACGGAAGTTACCGCTGATGTCCTGGACCTGGAATACCCGGACGGACCGCGTGATGCAGAAACGATAATGATCGATCCTGTTGAGAAAATGATTTATATTATTTCAAAGCGTGAAGATACAGCTCATATTTACCGTTGCCCGTTGGGCTTTACGGATAACGACAAAGTACAGTTGGGTCTTTGCGGCAGGGTTGTTCTTGAGGGCAGCGGTGCGGGTAAATGGATCGTGTCGGGTAATATAGCACCGGATGGAAATGCAGTGCTGTTAAAAACAGTTTCGTCTGTTTATTATTGGAAACGCAGCGGTAATGAACCTGTTTATACAACGCTTCAGCGAAAGCCCATAAAGCAAAGTGCCTATGCCGTACACGGGCAGGAAGAAGCGATTACGTTTTCAGCAGCCGGCGATGGATATTATATATTAAGTGAAGGCGCTCATAGCAAGATTTATTTTTATAAACTGGAAAAATAAATCTTCGATAATTCCAGTAGCATTCGATGATCGTTTCCTGGATATTTCATGTTGATTCGAACTTCTGACAACAATTTTTGTTAGGATAGTCATCATTAAAACCGCAAACATGAATGACCTCAGCAACAAAGTGGCTTATATAACAGGTGGCAGCAAAGGTATAGGATACGGCATTGCCAAAACCCTATATGGCCTTGGTATGAAAGTGGCCATTACCAGCAGAACGCTGGAAGCGGCTCAAAAGGCCGCAGCATCGATAAGTAAGGATCAGACACGTGTCATGGCATTGGCATCCGAAGTCAGTTCACTTGCAGACGAAACGAAAGCAGTAAAAGATGTCATAAATCATTTTGGAAAACTGGATGTGCTGATCGCCAATGCAGGTGTCGGCATTTTATTGCCTATTGAAAAATTAAGTGAACAACAATGGAAACAAACTATTGACACCAATCTCACCGGTGTGTTCAATAGCGTAAAAGCATGTTTGGACGAATTGAAAAAAACAAAAGGTTATATCATTACAATTGCCAGCCTCGCGGGCACCAATTTTTTTGAAAATGGAACAGCATATAATGCCAGTAAATTTGGACTTGTTGGCTTTACGCAGGCATTAATGCTTGATCTGCGAAAATATGGTATTAAGGTAACGACCATTATGCCTGGTTCGGTTGCTACAAACTTCAACGACCATATAGTGAGTGATGCCGATGCATGGAAAATACAACCGGAAGATATAGGACAAATCGTATCCGATCTGCTAAACATGCATCCACGCACATTGCCGAGCAAAGTAGAGGTAAGGCCCTCGATACCTGTAAAATGATATTGATACGGTGACGGGGTATGCCGGAATGCAATAATGATAGCCTCGTCAAAAAATCTTACGATTCCAGTATATTTTTCAGCAGCATTTCCTTTGCATACGTGAATTTCTCGTCCTGTTCTTTTCTTACTTCTGCCACCAGCACCCTGCCCAAACTTGGAAGTGTCAGTTTTACTGTAGCCACATTAGCTTCTACAATATTTCCTCTTTTTCGCAATTGCAATTCATTGTTGAGTTTTACCTCTTCGCCGGGTATCACGGGTGTCGTTTCAAACCGGGTGCACATATATTCATTTAAAAAAAGCTGCATGGCTTTGATTTCATCGTGTGAAATAGCCACCGGATCATGCATCCAGTATACAAAGTTCACAATGTGCCGTGAGTAATTCAGCACTTGCTGTTCATTGCCGTTTGCCGAGATAAACACATAACGTGGGAATACCGGTGCAATTATTAATTTTTTTCTGCCGTCTACTACACTTTCGCATTCGTACAACGGGAGATAGCTGGCGATCTTCTTTTTCTTGAGAGAATCGACAACTTTTTTTTCTTTGCCGGGACGTGTGTACACGGCATGCCAAATTTTTTCAGCCATACTGAATAGTTTTAGAGTACGTTAAATGGATACGTTTCCTTCAGTGGGCTTTCATTCAATTACTGGAGTGGAAAATCAGAAGAGATATTGACGTTCTATGCCTGTTTAGATGTAGAATCACTAACCAGGATTCATTATTAAATCAACACCGGCTTAGACGGGGAACTCTGCAACCGGTCCGATTCATATCGAATTCCCGCACAAGATATACTACGGTTTTTAATAATGCAATACCCTTTTAGTAGTATTATTCCGATAATTCCATTAATAATTAGCAATTGGTGCCTTTCTGCAACTTTAAAAAGAGAGTCTTAATTTTAAGTCTATCATTTAATTATGCTCAACAGACGTGAACTTCTGAAATTATACGGCTCATTTGCCCTAACTACTTTATTGCCTCGTTCATTTACTAATGCTGCTGCACCCGCCAACGGGCCATTCCGGTTTTGCCTGAATACGAGTACAATTAGTGGTCAAAACCCGGGGCTTCTTAAGTATGTTGAGATCGCGGCTGCCACCGGTTACGACGGGGTAGAGCTTTGGATCAATGACATCAGGGATTATGTCAACAAGGGCAACTCTGTTGAATCTCTTGCAAAGTATATTAAATCAAAAGGAATATCGGTATATAATATTATCAGCTTTACTTCATGGATGGCGGATGATGAAGAGAAGAGAAAAGCGGGTGTTAAGGAATTGGAAGATGAAATGAAAATAGCCAATGCGCTCGGCTGCCGCCGCATTGCCGCGCCGCCGGCAGGTATTGAAAAAGGAGAAACTATTGATTTTCAAAAAGCAGGTGTACGGTATCGTGAGATCATTGAATTGGGCAGAAAATACAACGTAATGCCCTTGCTTGAATTCTGGGGCGCATCAGGCACTCTTTATAATTTCAGCCAGGCGCTTGCGATTGCGGCGTCTGCCAATGATCCGGATGTACGCATCCTTCCCGATGTATATCACATGTTTCGCGGTGGTTCGGGATTTAATTGTTTAAAAATGGTAAATGGAAAACTGGTTGATATTATTCACTTCAATGATTACCCGGCTTCTAAGCCGGTTGATGAGCAAACGGACGGGGATCGTGTATACCCGGGTGATGGAGCCGCGCCGTTGAAACAGGTGCTGCATGATCTCAAGGCTATGGGAGGCACCAAAATACTTTCACTTGAATTGTTTAATAAATCCTATTGGCAACAGGATGCGACACTGGTGGCAAAAACTGGATTGCAAAAAATGAAAGCATTGGTAAACGCAATAATGAAATAAAAGACAATAAAAATTTTATTGCGGTTTGACGGAAGTTTAGCGCTACATGCCCCTTATAATTTAAGCTTATTAATACTGATAATGGAACCGCCGTTTATCAATAAAGAAAAAATCGCGGCTTTACTGCCCATGCACGAATGCATTGATGTGATGCAGCGCATGTTCCGGTCCCTTGCAAATGGTGAATGTGTTCAGCCTTTGCGATCCATCATGCGATTGCCCGATAAGCCAGGTTTACTCGGCATGATGCCGGGCTATGCAAAGGAAATGGAGGTAATGGGCATTAAGGTGATCACGGTGTTTCATAACAATAGTTCCTTTGGCTATCCGTCGCACCAGGGCGTAGTTATGTTGTTTGATGCACAACATGGACAGCCGCTTATGCTTTTTGATGCGGAAGAAATAACTGCGATACGTACGGCCGCCGCCAGTGCGGTAGCTACACAATTGCTTTCAAATAATGACGCTGACGTGCTCGGTGTACTTGGTGCCGGCGTGCAGGCGGAAAAACATATTGAGGCTATCTCAATTGTACGGAATATTAAGCGGGTACATCTCTGGGGGCGCAATAAAAACAACGCTGCCGTGCTTTCCAACAAAATGAAGGACAAATTCAACATGAATGTTATAGTTGAAAATGACGCGGAAGCAGTTGCAAAAAATGCGTCCATTATTTGTACGGTTACTTCATCTACCCAGCCGGTTTTAAGAGGAGAATGGGTGAATAAAGGAACGCATATAAATGCCGTGGGATCGAGTACGCCCGCGTCAAGGGAACTGGACACGGCTGCGATCTTAAAAAGCAAATTGTTTACAGACAAATATGAATCGCTTTTTAATGAAGCCGGCGACTTTCTTATTCCCCAAAAAGAAGGCACAATAACAGAACGCTTTGTAAAAGCAGAAATAGGAGAAGTATTGACAGGTAGTAAACAAGGACGAATGCATGCGGATGATATCACAATCTTTAAATCGCTCGGTATAGCCGCCGAAGACATTTTTTCCGCATGGCATATTTATAAGAAAATAAAAAATTGAGAAAATAAATCATAGCCGCGAAGTTTTCGATTTAAAAGAAATGTATAGACCTCGGAACTTTCAATAATCCGAAAAAGCTATTTACTTGTGCGCAACAGGATCGGGTGAACCATCGGGGTCGTTCTTTGCCGTGCCCGATGTTTTTATATTATTTCCAATAAGCAACAATAACCCCGCAACATGTGGCGCGGCCATAGATGTGCCGCTTGCTTGTGCATATTGTCCGCCTTTCCAGGTGGAAACCACACTAACTCCCGGTGCGGCATAGTCGATCACATCATTTCCATAATTAGAGAAACTTGCAAAATTGTCAAGACTGTCTACTGCGGAAATGGTGTAGACGTTTGCAGTATTTACTCTTGCCGGTGAATAATTCGCAGCTGGTTTTGCATCGTTGCCCGCTGCTATGGTGATAAATATTCCTTTTGCCGCTGTATTTTTCACCTGCTGATCGAGAATATTCGATACCGTATCTTCCCCCGAACTGATATTTACAACATCACCGGCTTTTGCATTCGCATTTACATAGGCCAGTGCCTGTATAATGGCGCCCGCGGTACCTGTGCCATCTTTACCCAACACTTTGAGTGACACAAGGTTTGCA
>Ga0207683_10001557_pt1 | contig 20633 bp, 17 predicted proteins | sample KBSM73metaG_FD_184333 | JGI IMG/M metagenome (GOLD analysis project Ga0207683, IMG submission 184333) | Miscanthus rhizosphere microbial communities from Kellogg Biological Station, Michigan, USA - KBS M7-3 metaG (SPAdes) (version 2) | ecosystem: Host-associated > Plants > Roots > Rhizosphere >... | reverse complement strand
ATGACTTCGCATGAAAACCGTGTTCGGATTCGTCGCATGGAACTGAAGGATCTGGACAGGGTGATGGCGATTGCCGCCAGCACAGAGAATGCGCCAAATTGGACGCGCGAGGCTTATCTTGCGGCCATTGATCCAGCGGGCTCTCCCAAGCGCGTGGCGCTGGTGGCGGAATCATCGAAAGATGTGGCTGGCTTTGCCGTAGCGAGTCTCAATCCTCCTGAGGCAGAGATAGAGGCGATTGTGACTGCGATTTCTTTCCAAAGGCGAGGCATCGCGCGAAATCTGTTTGCTTTTATTTCGGAAGATTTGCAGGAAGAAGCGGTGCGCGAGGTCCTGTTAGAAGTACGAGCATCGAACCTTCAAGCCCAGGCTTTCTATCGGGCGGTTGGCTTCGTTGAAACCGGCAAGCGACCACGGTATTACGCTGAACCGGTTGAGGATGCAATTCTCATGCGTGCGGAACTTCGCCTTATCTGACGGTCACCACAGGCAGCTCTTTCGGTGGCTCGACATGTGACGTGCGTCACTCTTGTTTGGGGAAAACCGGGATATCCACAGCCCCTGAATGTCTTCTTGCTTCTTGCCCCTTGCCGTTTGCTCTTCGAGGGACTATATGTATTGCTTTAGTAGACCGGAGGTGCTTGATGGATGAGATAAATGACGCCACGCTGAGCGAAGAAATCGGTCGCCTGCACGCCGAACATCGTCGCTACGCTCAGCGGTTGGAGGAGTTGATTCAGAAGCCTTACCTCTCAGCAGATGAACAGCTCGAAGAAGTTCGGCTGAAGAAGCTGAAACTTCACGCCAAGGATCTGATTTTCGCGCTCGAACATCGAGCCGCCGTAGTGGCGTAGCGTTTTCAGGCGTTTGGCGGGTCACAGACGATGGTTGGAACGGCTGCCCGGCCGTCCTCAAGGACGAGCACGCTCTGTAGGCGGTCCCTGTCGCAATTCAACCGTATAATCGTTAGGGACAATGGTTCGTGACGGTTACATCTACGGGTTGAGTTTGCTGGCGGTGGCTGGAGCGCTGGCATGGGCCACGGGAAGCTGGTTGTGGAGTCTAATTCCCATCCTGCTGGCGGCGTTCTTTTTGTGGTTCTTTCGCGATCCTCAACGCGCGATTCCGACGGGCGAAGGATTGGTCGTTTCTCCGGCAGACGGCCTGGTCACGGAGACCGTTTCGATCGACACTCCCGAGGGGCCCAGGCAGCGAATCAGTATTTTCCTGAACGTCTTCGATGTGCATGTGAATCGCACGCCAATCAGCGGCGTGATCACAGGCGTTCGCTATCAAAAAGGCCTCTATCTCAATGCCATGAATCCAACTTGTGCGGAGCGCAATGAGCAAAACATTGTGACGGTACGGGGAGAAGGTATTGAGATTGTGTTCAAGCAGATTGCTGGTCTGATCGCTCGACGCATCGTATTCAACTATCGCGAGGGCGATAGAGTGGAGCGGGGGCAGCGCGTGGGCCTTATCAAGTTTGGATCTCGAACCGACATTGTTCTTCCTGTTGATGCGGTTATCCGCGTGAAGACGGGGCAACGGGTAAAAGGCGGCTCGTCGGTGCTGGCGGCCATGCCGCAGGGAGGCCGCGCTTGACTTCGCAAGAAGTTGCTCTAGCCAAGGCAAAAAAACAGGCACGCCTGCGCCGCGGCATGTTTCTGCTGCCATCCCTATTTACAGCGGGGAACATCGGCGCCGGCTACTTCTCGATTACGCAGACCATTGCGGCGATAAGCGGCAGCGCGCAGTGGCACCTTGACATGGCGGCGATTGCAATTCTTGTTGCCATACCCTTTGACTCTCTTGACGGCCGCATTGCGCGCATGACGAACACGTGCAGTGATTTCGGCAAGGAACTCGATTCACTGGCCGATGTGATCACTTTCGGGGTGGCACCAAGCCTATTGGCGTTTGTGTGGGGCTTTCATTATCTGCCGGATTCCATTAATCCGGACTTGCACCATCACCTGCTGCAGTTTGGCGGGTTCCTGTGCTTCCTATATGTGATTGGGGGCGCCTCGCGCCTGGCACGGTTCAACATCAGCCATGATCCGCTGCCCCGCAATCCCGGACGTCCGGATCGCAAGTATTTCGTCGGGATGCCGATTCCAGCGGCGGCGGGCTTGCTGGCAGCGACGGTTCACTATTTCTATGGAATCCCGGTGCAGGCGTGGTGGGTGGCCATACCCTGGCTGATGCTGGTGGGATTGAGCGCTTTTCTGATGGTCAGTACCTGGCGATTCTGGTCGGGCAAAGAAATCAATCTGGGCCGGCGGCATCCATTTCAGTTGTTGCTCCTGGTGTCGATGTTTCTCTACATATTGATCAGGTTCTCGCAGGTGATGTTGTTTGGGATCGCGCTGGTTTACATGTTTTCGGGCATCTGGGCGCGCGCAGCTTATTCGTGGTCCCGGCGCAGACGAAGAGGGCAGCCCAGGGATTCTCAAAAACTCGTTGATACGCACGCGCCGGATCCAGACCCACTACGACACGCGTAGATTTCCGCAGACATACGAAGGAATGCTTGTGTACAAGATTGCAATTGCCGGTGCCTCAAGCCTGTTGGGCAAAGAACTGAAAGATGCGTTGTCAGATTCCTCTCTTGCGGCGGGAAGCGTGACGCTGCTGGACGATGATCAGGGGCTGGGCCAACTGGACCAGGTGGGCGACGAGATCACGTTTGTTCAGTCAATCGATGCAGATGCATTTGAGCACGTGGATTTTACTTTTTTTTGCGGTTCGGAGGATCTGACTCGGAAGCACTGGCGTGAAGCCTTGCGCGCCGGTTCAACCGTTCTCGATCTGTCCGGAGCGTTGGACCAGGAAGCGGGCGTGCTCGTGCGCTCTCCCTGGATCAGCGCGGAGGAAGTCTCAGCCGACCTCTTTACACCCGCTGTTGTCCCGGCTCATCCCGCGGCGTTGGCCCTGGCACTTTTGATGGAACGTTTGCAGCAGGTTGCTGCTGTTCGGAGCGCGGCGTCGACCGTGCTGCTGCCGGCGAGCGAGTTTGGCCGCGCGAGCATGGACGAACTTCATCAGCAAACGGTTAGCTTGCTTAGCTTCCAGACAATTCCGCGTGCAGTTTATGACGCCCAGGCGGCGTATAACCTGCTCGCAGGGCTGGGTGAGAACGCAACGATCAGCTTGAGCGGGATAGAGGCGCGAATTCGACGCCAGTACGCGGCGCTTGCGGGGCGCCGGTTGCCAATGTTGGCTCTGCAGGTCATTGCCGCACCGGTGTTCCACGGACACAGTGTCTCGATCGCTGTGGAATTGGATCGGCCGGTCGATATTTCCAAGCTTGAAGACGCGCTCAGTGGCGAGCACGTCGACCTCGTATTGGAAGACACGGATTCTCCGTCGAATCTCGCGGCTACCGGACAGAACGACGTGCTGGTTCGTCTGCGTCTGGAGCCGGGCTCTCGCAATCCAAATGAATCCGCGCGCCTGTGGCTGTGGGCCGCTTCAGACAACTTGCGTCTTTACGCGCAAAACGCAGTGGAGTGCGCTTTGGATCTGCGCCGGCTTCGGCCGCAGGGGACAGTGCAGTAGGCTTTGCTGTTCTGTTCGGTCCTGCTTCTCTGCACTAGGTGGTGCGACTCCACAACTGCTCGATGTAGCTATCGGTCATGCCGGCGATGTAATCGGCAACCGTGCGCGCCAAGCCTTCGGTGGGGATTTGCACCTGGTGATCCGGCGGCAGCAGGCTGGGATCCGCAATCAGCGCCGCAAAGAGTTCCGACACAACCTTGCTGGCGTGGTCGTGCGCATCTTCCATGCCTGCGGAGTTGTAGAAGTTGGCATACAGAAATCTCTTTGCCTCGGCGCGATCTGCTTCCATCGCTGGACTCAGCGCGACGAGCCGATCTGGGGCGCTACGAATTTGATGAAGCGTTGCGGCACCAAGATCTGCAACCCGTCTGCGCACTTCTTCGATTAGATCGGTGACCAGCGCATCAAGAACGTGGTTCAGAGTCTCGTATATCGCAAGCTTGGATGGAGCAGCCGGGTGCTGGCTTCGCACAACGTGGTAAAAGCGACGAAAGAGAGGCACACCGTCTCGAACCTGATCCAGGTTGAGCATGCCTGAGTCCAGTCCGTCGTCGAAGTCGGCAGTGAGGTATGCGATTTCGTCGGCGAGGTCGATGAGTTGGGCCTCGAGGGGCGGGCGAAATTCCAGGAGATACTCAGCCAATTCTGGATGGTCGGCGGCGGTGTAGTCACGAGAGTGCTTGATGATGCCCTCTCGGACTCCCAGCGTGAGGTTGAGGCCGCGATGGGCTGCGTATCTCTCTTCGAACCATGTGACGATGCGCAATGCGTGCAGATTATGGTCAAAGCCAAGGCCATGCGCTTGCAGCGCCTGATTGAGCGCCTTCTCGCCCGCGTGGCCAAAGGGCGGGTGGCCGATGTCGTGGGCGAGCGCGAGGGTCTGTGCAAGCTCTGTATTCAGGCCGAGGGCATCGGCGAGGGTGCGGGAGATCTGAGCAACTTCAAGCGTATGCGTGAGCCGGCTGCGGAAGTGATCACCGGGGGGATCGGCGGGCAGGCGGGTAAACACCTGCGTCTTGCCGGCCAGACGTCGAAATGCCCTCGCGTGCAGGATGCGTGCGCCGTCGCGTGCAAATGGGCTGCGGTATGGATGAGGCGCCTCGTAATGTACGCGACGGGTGAGCTCTCCGTTTCCATCCACGGCTATCCCGGAAGGGAGCTTGCCAGTCGCTTTGGAATCTGAATTCATCTCGAAACGTGGTGTCAATTCAGGTTTGGTTATACCGCATGAGGGGGCAGGGCGTTTTTCTAAGCCGCGCGAAGAGAGTGACTCCAATTTTGTCGGAGGACGTCGCGACGTGCGTGTTCTAAATCACGATTCGCTCTGCTGTGAGATGCTATAACTTCCTTTGGACGGCAGAGATTGGACAACACCAACGCAACGGGAGTACCATCCTGCCGACCTTTTCGAGAGTGCGCCGGCATGCCATTAACTGTGTGGGGCGCCCTGTAAAATTTGATCTCTGGACCGGAGGCAAGCATGAAGACAATGAGTCGGGTTGGAATGGCGGTACTGGCGGTTTTGGTTGCATTCACTTCGGGGTGCGAAAGGCACGACAAGAAAAAAGAGGTTTTCTACCTGGTAGGAGTCAACATGGCGTTGCCCTACTGGCAGACTGGTGCGAAGGGATTCAACCTGGCGGCTTCGCAGTACAAGGTCACGGGCAAGGTTGTCGGTCCGGAAAACTATGATCCGCAGGCAGAATTGGCAGAGTTTCAGAAGGCGGTCGCAGCCAAGCCGGCAGGAATTCTGATCACCGTCGCTGATGAAGGCGTACTCGGGCCTGCAATCGATGCGGCAGTGGGCGCGGGCATTCCCGTTATCACAATCGATTCAGACGCCAGAGGCAGCAAGAGACTCTTCTTCATCGGGACCAATAATCTCGAAGCGGGGCGTTTGGGTGGCCACCGCGTAATCGAGAGATTGGGGGGCGCCGGAAACGTTGTCTTCTTCATCATTTCGGGTCAGCCGAACATGGAAGAGAGGCTGAAGGGCTTCAAGGATGTGCTGGGTACGCGGCCCAATATTCACATCGTCGACGTGGTGGATATCAAGAGCGACGCTCGCGCTGCCTTTGATAAGACTCAGGAATTGATGGCGTTGACGGGTCCCAAGAAGATCGATGCCTTCGTTTGCCTTGAGTCGGCCTCGGGCAAGATGGTTTCAGATGCAGTCAAGCGAACCAATACCAATGACCGACTCGTCGTAGCCTGGGATGTGAACCAGGACACACTGGACGGAATTAAAGGTGGAACAATCAACGCGACGGTGGCACAGAAACCATTCACAATGGGATACATAGGATTGAAGGCACTGGATGAGATATTCCATTCGCCTCCGACATCGCTCGCGAAGGACTATAGTTCAGACGCCTTCTCGCCGTTTCCAGAGTTTATAGACACGGGCACTTCACTGGTCGACAAGAACAACGTGGATGCATACATCGAAACAGCGGCAGCTCATCAGTAGAAAGAATCTACGCATCAATCTTGACGGCGGCCTTCTGATTGCTAGAGGCCGCCGTCAACTTTTGCCCCAAAGGAACGTCTAGAAAAGTAAGGAAGAAATTGGAGTTTGAAAATCCCGGCAGCTCGTTTCTTACGAAACTGGCCAAACGTGGGAAATCGGCGACAGTGTTGATCAAATGGGCTCTTGACGCTGGCTCCGATTGGGTCCAACATATGCTACGTCGCGGCTGCTAAGTTTTCGCTTGGGTCCTATTAACGAAGACATCCCTCTGAGCCGCCGCACGATCGACTGGGACCATGGGACTATCTCATCCAACGCATTTCAGGGTGAGCTATGGTGGTCAAGACGCGAATCAACGGCACCGGAGTAGTCGGACTGCACGTCGGCGCGAGAAACGTACGCCGGTATTTTCCCAAGAACGTCGACACAATCGAATTGCAACTGGATCATTTGAAGATTCAGTGCGAATTGCCTCCGGAGTTTTGGCATGGTGAGCCGGACATCCACGATCACCGGCTTTGCGAATGGCTTGATTTCAAAGTTTTTCATCGGATCAGCGGAAGAACGTGTTTGCGATTGGCCATGACTCCGTCGGGTAATAACAGCTTCATTGTGCTATCAGCAGCTTTGGATGAATGCGTGAAGCAACCACGCGAAATCAATACCGCGGATTGAAGATTAAGCCGTTGCCGCATCGCGCGAGCGATTGCGATTATTCACTTTGCGGATGAGAGCCGCATTTTCAACTAAACCCGTTGGACTCGTCTTCGTCTAAGGGGGCAGATTGAGAGTTTTGGATGAGAGGAATACCCGTATGAAAAGGGACTTGGAGGCTCAAGCAATCGAGGCCCTGAAGGCAGCACTGCAAGATGTTTCTGTGATCAAGCTAAGGGAGATTCGCACTGAGTCGGGTGGTCGCAAAGGCGGAAAAAACATCACTGCGGACATCGACATCTACGGTCACCATCGCGTTCTCGTTTGCAAAGTGAAGGACAGCAGCGAGATCGTTTGTGTCAAACGCGGCTTAAGGGAACTGCGCACCCTTACCAAGAATCATGGGAAGGAAATGACGCCAATCTTTATTGCTCCGGTGTTGTCTGATGAAGCGCAGACACTCTGCCGCGAGAAAGACTCCAGCTTTCTAGATCTTGCGGGAAATGCCCGTCTCATGCTGAGCGAAGTTTTCATCGTTAAACACTCGATGCCACATCACAAACAGCTTCCGCCTTCGGCTGAATCATTGCCCACCAGCGAAACGACCCGCTTTGCCATTGCATAGCGCGAGTCGGCATTCCTCAGCCTACGGCGGCAAACAGGAAGGGCGGCCATTGAAAGATTTGGCCGCCCTTCCTGTGTTTAGCGAGATATTTTCCGCGAGTTGAGCTTATTCGGGCTTGGGCTGTCCCACGGTTTCCTGCTTCGCCAATTTGACGCGGGCAGTCTCAAGCTTACGCTGGACCTTTGCGACTTCGGCCGGCTCCACGTCAGGAGCAGCCGACTTCGAATACTGAGCGAGAGACAACTCCCATTGCGCAGCAGCGAGACGGATGCGGCCTGTCTTCTCGTAGAGATCGCCGAGGTGGTCGTGGACGGTGGGATCGGTCTGGTCGCGCTCAACGGCCTGCCGCAAGTTCTCCTCGGCCAGTTCGTATTGGCCCATCTTGAAGTAAGCCCAGCCCAGCGAGTCAAGATAGGCGCCGTTCATCGGCTCCAGTTGCACGGCCTTGCGAATCATCTTGAGCGCTTCAGGCAGCCTGTTTCCCTTATCCGCCAGCATGTAACCGAGGTAGTTCAGCACCATGGCGTTGTTCGGGTCGATTTCCAGAGCCTGGCGGAAATATTGTTCTGCCGGTTCGTAGTGTTTCTGCCGTTCAGCGAGAGAGCCTTTCAGGAAGAGGACATAGAGGTTGTCTTCCTTCTTTGTGGTCAGAGAGGCGGCCTTATTCAGCGCCTCTTCGGCATCTTTCCAGCGGCGAATGCGAATATCCATCTGACCGATGGCCATCCAGACGTCGCGATCTTTAGGTGAATTGTCGAGCAGGCTCTTGGCCAGCGCCAAGCCCTCGTCTTCCTTTCCTTCGTCGACGAGCTCGCCTGCCAGAAGCAATTTCAACTCACGGTTTTTTGGGTTCGCTTCGACGGCCTTGCGTGAAACTGCAATCGCCTTATCGAACATTTTGGCGTCGCGATAGGTATCTACCTGTCCCTGATAGCCGCGCACGGCAGTATCGCCGCCAAGATCAATCATCTTCTGATAGGTCGCGATGGCCTGGTCAATCTTGTTCTGCTCGTGGTAGACGGAGCCGAGGCGCTCAAGAAAGATCGCGCGGTTGTTCTTTTCTTCAGCCGTGTATGCGCCGTTGGCATGCGATGTCAATTCCACCATGTGCTCGTAGATCTGGGTGGATTCCTCGTAGCGGCCAAGAACGTCCAGCAGCAGCCCTTCGTTGTAGCCAGCTTCGAGAGAGTCAGGATCCTTTTTGACGGCTTTTCGGATTGTGGCCAGCGCTTCTTCATATTTGCCCTGACGGCGCTGAATTTCGCTGATGTGAACTATGGTGCTCGCGTCTTCAGGATCGGCAGCGGCAAGCAGCTTGTACTCTTTCAAAGCTTCATCGAGCTGATTGTCGTTGAGCAGAGCCTGGGCGAGAGCACCCATCGTGCGCCCATCATCGGGATCCATGTCAGCGGCGCGCTTGTAGGCTGCGATCGCGTCCTTGGTGCGCTTAAGCTGGTCGTATGTCGCACCGAGCGCGAACTCCATCTTCGGAGTGCGATCTGCAGCGGGCACTGCTTCGATGACTCTTGCAGCATGGGCGAGGTCGCCGTTTTCGGCATAGACGCGGGAGAGATTGAGAACCACGTCTTCAGAATCGGGCTCGATATCCTGCGCAATTTTGAACTGCTCTTCAGCTTTCTCTGGCTGGTGTTTGACGGTGTAGAGCTGGCCAAGCACCATCCGGTCCTCAACGCTCCTTGGATCGAGGGCAATGATCTTCTCGAATTCTGCAATAGCCTGGTCGAGCGTATTACCGCTCGGAGATGACGAGGAGACAGAGTTTTGTGCCTCGCTCAACTGGCGCAGGTACAGCCGCCCGAGCAATCTGTGGGCCTCGACATCGTTGGGAGAAGTCTTGAGCAAACCTCGCGCGGTGGCTTCAGCTTCGCGAGCCTGACCGGTTCTGAAATAGAGGTTTGCCAACTCATCGTTGAGCTGCGGCGAACCGGGGTCTGCGCTCAGCGCGGTCTTGTACTCCTCGACGGCATGCCGCATGTATTCGGGGCGTCCAGAAGCGATGGCCTGCTCTTCGTAGATGTGGGCCAAAGCAGAGTGGAAGTATGCCTGAGAGCGATCGACCGGGGAGGGAGTGGCTTCGGCTGTGGTCTTGGCCGGCGCAGATTGGGCCGGAGGTGTGGGACCTGGCTTCGCTGGCGCGCTTTGAGCACTTGCGCCAAGCATCGGGAGGGTAACCAGGGACGCGGCTGCCATGTACAGCCAGAGAGGCGATGATAGTTTCTCTATTTTCATGATCCTCGGGGATCCAAAGCGTTTTAGAATCAGCCGGTCGAGTACAGTCCTCTCCTGAACGCTGAGTGTCGATGTGGCAGCCAGCCGGTCGAGCCTGCCTACTGTTAGAGACGATTTTACCCGTGAATGGTCGCAGAGGATAGGCCGTTTCCAAGGATTTAGCACCAACGAGTGGCCCAAATGCGAGCTGTAAGGCGTGCGACCCCGATGGACCTGTTTGATTTATCAGGGTTGTCTGAAGCCAGGCAGCCCTCCGTGCTCTCGAAGCGAATTCAATTGGCGATAAAGAATCTCAATCTGACGCTCAAGTCGCTGGAGCTGTCGCTCGCCCGGATGGTTCTGCACCGGGACCGGAGGATGCAACTCCCAAAGAGCGGGTTCGGGCCATGGCATTGAGTTCGGATTCGCATCCGTGTTTGCGTGCTGCTCAAGCCAGGCAAGGCGATGGTCCAGCAGCTGAAGCCGGCTCTGCACCTGGAGGGACTGCTTCCATTCCCATTCCCCGTCAAGGGTGGTGAGTGTGGTTACGCTCTGTGCAAATCGGCGCAGGTAGGTGACGAACGCGGTAGCAAACTGGGCGAACGGCAAACGGCGCCGCCAACTTTCGGCCAGAAGCCTTTCCAGCGACTCGTCCGTGTCGTTGTGGGCAAGGCCGGTTGCTCGCCGGAGATTCGCAAGCAAGCGCGTGGAGCGGGATCGGGTTCGCCACGATTCACGCAACTGTGCCAGGTAGCGGCGATCGGCCGCTAGGCTGGCACGTAAAAACTCTGGCGCCCGCTCACGTTCATACACCGGAAACAGGAAGAGCATTGCGAGCACAGCGATAATGGCGCCGGCGATGGTGTTCAACGTGCGCACGACGGCGAGCTGCCAATCGCCCGAGTAGGGGAGCCACGCAAGCACAAACGCCGGAGTGAGGAAGAAAGCGAAGGCTGCGTAACTGACCGGCAGAATGGCAAGCGCGAGAAGCACCAGCGGAAAAAGCACAGCGGCCTTGACCAGTTGGGAGTGGAGAAGTACCGCGAGCAGCGCTGCAAGGATGCCGCCGGCGACCGTGCCGCCGATGCGTTCGAGACCTCTGCGCAGTGTGCCCGAGACATGTGGCTGCAGGACGATGAGAGAGGTAAGCAGCAACCAGTAGCCATGATCGATGCGGAAAAGAAGGATCAGTGTAACGTCGATGCCGCATACGAGGGCGACGCGTGCGGCGTGGCGCAGGGCGAGAGACTGGCGCGTGAAATTGGCGCGAAGAAGCTCCAGCTTCCACCCTTGACGCAATTCGCCGAGCCGCTCATAGACGTATCCAAAATGACCGGCTGATGCGGCCGCCATATTTGATGAATCAGCTGTTTTACCCAACCGCAGGAGAGATGCGCTTTCAATTGCACCTTCGAGCAGGGAAGCGGCTTCGGCGACCTGGGCGAGAAGGAAACGGTCGTCGGCGTTTGAGCTGTCAAGACAACTCTCCAACTTTCGGGGCAGTTGCTGCATTTCAGTTTGTTTGGATTGTGCTGCCTCGAGGGACACTCGGCGACGACGAACGAGCATCGAGGCTAGCCACGTTTCGGCTGAACGCAATTCATCAAGGCCGGAGATGCCGCGATCGAAGCACTTCGTATTTTCTGCGCCGGCTTGGACCTCGAGGTGTTCCGCTAACGTAACGGTTCGCGCGATCAACAAGTCGGCATGTTCTAACAAAACCACCAACTGGCGACCTCGAATTGAGTTACCCTGGCGCTCGGCGCGAATGTTGGCTACGGCTTGCCATCCGCGCTCAACAGCTTTGCGAATGCGGTATTGATGGTGTTGAGCGAGCCGATGCCACAACTCCGGTTTGGCGTGTCCGGACTTGTCACGGCTGGCCAGATCGGCGATTGATCCCAGGAAAGAGGCGAGCTCGATGTAGCAGTCGCCGACAGCGGCTCGGGCTGGGCGATAGGCATCGAGCGGCCACAAGAAAAGCGAGAGGATCGCCGCCCACACTCCGCCGACGAACAACGTGATCGCCCATCCGAGTGCTGTAGGCCATCCCGCCTCGGGCGCGCCTATGCCGCAGATGAATATTACCTGGACGAGAAGACCAGCAGACGAGAACGGCGGGCCGAGCACCGCGATGTAACTCCACAGGAAGCAGAATGCCACGGTTACGGGGATCGCCCAGTTGAGACTTCTGCCTGAGATGCAACCGAGAAAGAGGCCGATGGCACCACCGAAAGAGAGAGTTGCCAGGCTGCTTAGTCGCGAGCGGTAAGGACCGCCTGTGTCCGCGAGGATAGCCTCAAACCCACCGAGGGCAGCCCAACCCATGCTATGGAATCCTGCGAGTTCACCGACGACCAGGGGCGTACAGAGAGCAACGGCGGCGCGCAAGCCTCGGTTCCAGTCCATCTGACGGAACAACGCGGCGGCTTTCGGGAGCAGGCGCGCGGGAAGGGTGCCGGTGGGCGTCATAGGCCGGGCGTCCAACGAGAAATCAATGGCGGAAGTGGCGAATGCCGGTGAAGACCATCGCGATTCCGAGCTTGTCTGCGGCAGCGATTACGTCGTCATCCTTTACGGACCCGCCGGGTTGAATCACGGCAGTTGCTCCCGCGGAGGCCACAGCTTCAAGGCCGTCAGGAAAGGGAAAGAAAGCGTCGGATGCGGCGACAGTGCCCTTTAGGGGCAGCACAGCTTTCTGCGCACCGAACCGCGCAGCATCGACACGGCTCATCTGGCCTGCGCCCATCCCGACTGTCTGGCCATCGCGCGCATAGACGATGGCATTGGACTTGACGTGCTTGCAGACGCGCCACGCGAAGATCAAGCTGCGCAGTTCTTCGGCCGTGGGCGGACGCCAGGTAACGACTTTCAGTTCGTCTTCGGTGACGCGGCCTGTGTCGGCGTCCTGCAGAAGCAAGCCGCCAGAAACGTGTTTGACAACAGGCCGCGGTGACGCGGAACGGACTTCGACAAGACGCAGATTCTTTTTAGCGGCGAAGCGTTCGCGCGCCTCCGGACTAAAGGCTGGAGCTGCGATGGCTTCGACGAAGAGCTTGGCAATTTCTGCGGCGGCTTCGCCGTCCACGGTGCGATTGATCCCGATAACGCCGCCGAATGCGGAAACCGGGTCGCATGCGAGTGCCTTCTCATAGGCCTCAAGAATGGACTTGCCTGTGGCTGCACCGCATGGGTTGGTGTGTTTCACGATGATTGCGGCGGGCTCGTCAAACTCCTGTGCCAGTTCCCAACATGCATCGAGGTCGACGAGGTTGTTAAAGCTCAATTCTTTGCCTTGGAGTTGGGTCGCACCCGCAATGCCCAGGCCAGATCCGTCGGAATAGAGAGCAGCGCGCTGATGAGGATTTTCACCATAGCGCAACGATTGTGCCAGGGGGAAGTTAATGCGCAGGGTTGAGGGAAAGGCATTGGCGTCGGGTGAAGCGGGATTCTCTGGAAGAGGAGCTTGCGCGATCTGGTCGAGGGTGTTGGCGATCGCGGTATCGTAGGCAGAGGTGGTTGCAAAGGCCTGCCGCGCCAGTTTCCAGCGAGTTTCGCGGCTGAGGGCGGCGCTGTTGGCGCTCTTCATCTCCTGGATCAATGCAGGGTAGTCGGAGACGCGGGTCACGATGGCGACGTCTTCGAAGTTTTTTGCGGCGGAGCGCACCATGGAAGGTCCGCCGATATCGATGTTCTCGATAAGGTGGCCGAAGGCGACTCCGGGCTGCGCGGCTGTCTTCTCGAAGGCATAGAGGTTCACGACGACCATGTCTATTGGTTGGATTTCGTGAGCGGCGACTGCGGCTTCGTGGTCGGCATTGCCGCGAATGTAGAGCAGTCCGCCGTGCACGCGCGGATGAAGGGTCTTTACGCGACCGTCAAGCATTTCAGGAAAGCCGGTGAGATCGCTGATGTCCCTGACGGCGAGGCCGGCGTCGCGAAGGGCGCGGGCCGTTCCACCTGTTGAGATCAACTCGACGCCAAAACCTGCCAGGACTTCTGCAAACTCCACGAGTCTGGTTTTATCTGTCACGCTGAGCAGCGCTCGGCGAATCTGTTTGGGCGTATCTGTAGATGGACTCAAAATTCTTGCTCCTTACGGTCCGCAAAATTGGCGGCCAAATGAACACGGCCGTCAGCGAAGAAGACCAAAGAACAGACTACATCGAAAGATTCAGTCGGACTTGTTCGGGGAGTACGTGTTGTTTGAATGGGATGGCTCAGCCGCGGCTGGCGCTCTTGAAATGAATTACATTGATGCTATGGGAAGTTACAATCCCGCTCCCCCATCTCGATTACTAAGACTCGACCGTGGGGGACCCGGTTTGGATCCGGAGATTCTTCCGCCGGGATCCGACTACACTCCGCCCCAGCCGCAAGAGCAGCGTCGGCAGCGTTCGACCTGGGCTGCTTCGCCAGCGACCTACCTGCTGGTGGGAATCAACTGCGCGGTCTTTCTGGCGATGACTTTGCGGGGAGTCAACCCCATGAACCCGATGCCGGAGCAACTGCTGCACTGGGGAGCCGACAATGCGGGTGCGGTGCTGTTGAACAGCGAGTGGTGGCGCATAGTCACCGCAATGTTTGTGCACGTTGGGCTTCTTCACCTGGCCACAAATATGTGGTGCTTGTGGAACCTGGGATTGCTGGCTGAGCCGTTGATGGGTTCGATTGGCGTTTTCGCGGTTTACATTCTCACCGGTGCAGCCGGGAACCTGCTCTCAACGGTGGTGAACTGGTTCTGGTATCGCGGTTGGGAGAGCCCTTACGCGCTGTTTGGACCCGTAGGCGCCGGGGCTTCCGGAGCGGTTTTTGGCATCGCGGGTGCCCTGATTGTGTTGTTGAAGTCGCAGCGGCTGCCCGTGCCGCCGATGGAGTTGAAAAAGCTGCGCAGATCCGTGATTTATTTCGCGGCAATCAATCTAGTCATTGGGTTTTCGATTAGCGGCGGGACACGGCTGTTTGGCGCCGGCATCATGATCGATAATATGGCTCATCTGGGCGGCTTCGCCTGCGGCCTGGTCTTCGCGGCGCCGATGATTCCGAGACTCGGAGCGACCAAGGCGGTTTTTGAATCGCGGTTGCGGGTAGCCGTCGGAATGGTCGTTGGATTGCTTGTGCTGTTCGCGTTTTTTCTTGCCCAGTTGCCAAAATAAACGCCCAGCGCATGACCGTCCGGTTTGTGCGAAAATTTCAACAGAACGCCGCTCGTCTCATTCCACTCTCTGGAGGATGACTATGAAGCGCCGCGAATTTCTGATGCAAGCTGCCGTTACCGCTGCCGCAGTGGCCTCCACAAGCAAACTCAAAGCGGGTAGTCGAACTGCCTCAAATCCAATTGCGAAGCGCACACTCGGCAAGACGGGTGAACAACTCTCGATCATTGCATTTGGCGGAATCGTTGTGATGAACGAGGATCCCGCGGCCTCGTCGAACATTGTGGCCGAGGCTGTGGATCGCGGCATCAACTACTTCGACGTTGCGCCCAGCTACGGCAACGCCCAGGAGCGGCTCGGACCCGCGCTGGCGCCATATCGAAAGAACTGCTTTCTGGCCTGCAAGACCGAGGGCCGCATGAAGGACGATTCACGCGCGCAGCTCGAAGAGTCTCTGCGACTGCTGAAAACGGATCACGTCGATCTATACCAGTTCCATGCGCTCACGAAGATGACAGATCTGGACAAGGTGCTGGGACCCGGCGGCGCGATGGAAACAATGGAAGCCGCGAAGAAGGAAGGCAAGATACGCTACATCGGCTTCTCGGTGCATTCGGCGGAGACTGCGGTGGCGGCGATGGATCGCTACAACTTCGACAGTATTCTTTTCCCGCTCAACTGGGTGCTTTATACGCAGGCTGGCTTCGGGCCGCAGATATTGAAGAAGGCGCAGGAGAAAAAGATGGGCATCCTGGCGCTCAAAGGCATGGCCAAGACTGTATGGTCGGCGGATCAGAAAGAAAAACATCCCGAGCCCAAGTGCTGGTACCAGCCGGCGGCTTTCCCTGATGAGGCGTCTCTCGGCTTGCGTTGGACCCTGGGACACGAGATTACTGCTGCCATTCCGCCGGGCGACGAGCGCTACTTCAGGCTCGCGATGGATGTGGCGCAGAACTATAAGCCGCTGCAGTCGCATGAAGAGCAGGCTCTGCTTGCCGGCGGACATGGCGTCGAGCCGATCTTCCACTTAGGGAACGACGTTTAGAGACAGGAACGCGGATCTGCCAGATTTGGTCCGATTTCGATGAGAGGCTGGTCGAGTCTCTACCGCACCGCGGTGGAGGCAAACTTCTTGACCATGGCGAGGAGTAACTTGCGGTCGCTCTCGTTGAGATTCGTGGAATAGCGACGGATCTGGGTGAGGAATCGCAATTCTTCGTCGTTCAGATGCTGCTCATTAATGTGCCGTCCAAGCGATTCGTCTGCGAAGAACTGGGCGATGGGAAGATCCAGCGCCAGCGCAATCTTCGAGAGCGTGTCTAGCGAAGGAACCGTGTGGCCGTTTTCGACCCGGGACAGGTAACAGCGCAGCAGGCCAGTCTTTTTTTCGATGTCGCCTTGGGAAAGCCCCTTCTGGAGGCGGTGGGAGCGGATGGTGGTGCCGATCTTGATCACGGAAGACTCTTTCCGCTGCCCGTCGAGTCACTTGCACGGTAGCTACTAATGAGTTATTGGCATGAGAGTAAACATGCACTGCCCAGGAATGCAAGCAGAATTCTCCGAAGGGAAACACCGGAGTTACCTTGACGACCGGTTGACCTATGCGCAACAGGCCAGCGAGCGTGTCGCGCAGGGGGTTTTCGCAAGTGATCTGGAGAACGTATCGATGCGAACGTATCGTTCCCAGCAAGCGTTGAGATGATTACAGTTTCGGCGAAGGGCACCGGAGTTCAGAGAGATTTTACAAGATAGGCCAGTCCTTCAACGGGATTGTCGTTGTACTGCGCACATGGGGCGAATCCCATCTCAAGGTAGAGGCGATGCGCGGCTGCCATGGCGGCAGGAGCGGTGTCGAGGTAGAGGGCTTTTTGGTGAGACGCCGCGGCGCGATCGAGTACGGCCGTGGTCAGAATGCGCCCCAGGCCGAAACCCCGCGCAAGAGGACGCACCCAAAGGCGCTTCAGTTCCCAGGCGTCGGGCGAAACCGTCGCGGGCAACGCGCGCCAGGCAACGAATCCTGCGGGCTCATCGCCTAATCGCGCCATCAGGCAGCCTCCGCCCTGTTCGTGGTAGCTCAGAGGCAGCCGGTCGGCTTCCTTCTCAAGGGAGCCAAAGCAAAAGCGAGCAGCGCCTGGCTGGGCAATAACAAAGCGGCCATATTCGAGCAGCAACTCTTTTGCCTGGGCGATGGCCGCCGAGGACGAGTTTGCGGTGAGTTCCTCGATTTGCAGGTTGTTGGGCGCTGCATTCGGAGAAGTCATGAATCAAGTTTATGATGGCCCGCCAGGATGCGGGAATCGTAAACCTTCAGGGGCTGACCTGCGTCTCTCTCAATACAGGCGCGAGATGAACGGGAGCATGAATGGGGCTGCGGGCGATACGAAGCGCGGTTGCAGTGGGATCCCTTGTAGCCGGGGGCCTCGGTATCCCGGCCCAGACTCCAACTCCGCCGCAACCCGCAAATCCGAGTGCGCCTGCTGCCCGCGCTGAAGCACCGCAAGCTGTAGCCGGGGGCAAGCTCCACGGCCATGCGAAGAGCGGGGCGACCCCGTTGCCCGGTGTCACGGTGATGGCTCAGAACACCCTGACGGGCAAACGCTATTCAACAACGACCGACATTAATGGCGCATGGTCGATGTCCATTCCTCAGAATGGGCGCTATGTGATTCGCACGCAGTTTGCGGCCTTCGCAGCGAGCGCAAAAGAAGCTGTGTTGAACGCGACCAGCCGCGAGCAGACGGTGGATTTCGAATTGATGCTTGCATCGCGCGCTGCTCAGCAGGCCCAGCAACAGGATGCTCAAACCGAGCAAGTGTCACAAGCCATTCGTCAGCTCGCTGGCAACGGCGCACAAAGCTTGAGCTTGCTGAATTCCCTCACAGCTGGAACCGATACGCAGACTGGTTCAGCGGGAGCGAGCGGAGCGGCGCTGCCTTCGATCGCGGGCAATTCCGACTTCAGCGATCAATCCGTTGCCATCAGCGGGCAATCGGGTTCTGTGAGCCCGATGGCGGGCGTGGATATGGATCGATTGCGGGATGCGTTTGAAACCATGCGGGCGCAGAACGGCGGGCAGGACGGTCAAGGGATCATGGTGTTCAGCGGAGGAGGACCCGGGAACGGCGGCTTCATGGGCGGCGGCCCCGGCGGCTTTGGAGGAGGAGGCGGGTTTGGAGGGTTTGGCGGCGGGAGAATGAATTTCCGCAACTTTAATCCTGGACAGCCGCATGGGGCAATCTTCTGGATGGGGAGCAATTCGGCGTTGAACGCACAGCCTTATAGCCTGCGCGGGCAGCCCCAGGAACAGCCGGCATCCGGCACCAACCGCTTCGGTATCACCTTCATCAGTGCACCGTATATTCCGGGTTTAACCAAGCCCAGCGGCAAGGACACGGTGTTTCTCACGCTCTCAGGTTCGCGCAACTCGAATCCGTTTGATGAGTATGCAACCGTTCCCACAGATGCGCAGCGGGCGGGCGACTTCTCAGCGGCAGGACTGCCGACGATCTACGACCCAACGACGTTTCAGCAATTCACCTCGAACGGAATCGCGAACGTGATTCCGAGTGGGCGCATCTCGCCTGAAGCTGTCGCGCTGTTGAACTACTTTCCTGAACCTAACTTGACTGGGTCGGCGCAAAACTACCATTTGCTCACTACTGTGCAATCCAACTCGACCCAGGCAGGGATCCGTTACATGCGCGGCCTGGGATCGAATGCGACTCCCTTCGGGGCGTTCGGCCGAGGTGGTGGCGGAGGAGGAGGCGGAAGAAGAAATGCCCAGCAGAATCAGGGACTGCGGCAGAGCATTAATTTCAATTACAACTGGAGTCACACGGCATCGGACATTGTGAATCTGTTTCCGCAACTGGGTGGAAAGAGCAAATCTGACTCAGATTCTCTGCAGGCCGGCTACACGCTGGGGTACCACCATCTGACCAACATCTTTAATGTCAGTTGGAATCGCAGCGACAGCCAGACGACAAACTTCTTCACGAACGGGACTGATATCGCGACGGAGATAGGGGTACTCGGGCCCGACAATACACCGCTGAACAGCAGTCCGTTGAACTATGGACTGCCGAGCGTGCAACTGAGCAGCATAACGGGTTTGTCACAAACACAGCCCAACTTTTCGGTGATGCAGACAATCTCGGTGACCGAGACACTGAGCTGGATTCATGGAAAGCATAACCTGCGATTTGGCGGTGACTATCGCCGCGTGCACAATGATTTTCTCTCGAGCACCAATGCTACGGGCCGATTCACTTTTACCGGGCTGTTCACGCAGGATGGAAGCGGCGATCAAAACACAGGGTCGTCGGTGGCGGATTTTCTTCTGGGGCTGCCGCAGGAGACAACGCTCGATACAGCCATAAACAAAAGCTACCTGCGCGCCAACGTGATCGACGGATATGCGCAGGACGATTGGCGTGTGTTGCCAAGCCTGACGCTGAATTTTGGACTGCGCTACGAGTTTTTCGCACCCTACACCGAAAAGTATGGCCGTCTTTCGTTTGTTGATACCAACCCTGAGGCGGGGTTCACCGGGCAGTCGCAGGTAGAGGCGGGCGGCACAGGTCCGTTCAGCGGCAAGCTGCCGGACTCGCTGGTTTTTCCGTTCACGAAAGCACTCGCGCCGAGGGTAGGTGTGGCCTTGCGCCTGCCGAAGCAGGCAGTTCTACGCGCGGGCTTTGGAATGAATTACACAGTCGGGCAATATGCCGGTTTCGGCAGAACCATGGCGCACGAGCCTCCGTTCGCGGATGAGCAGACGAACGAGGCGTTGAACGATCAGAACCAGGCGGCTTCAGACTGTGCTCGCACGTCGCCCTCGACTTGCCTCACGCTTGCGCAGGGTTTTCCCGGCCCAGCGACAACGGGCGACTACTCCCTGGATCCGCACTACCAGCTGCCCTATGTAGAGGTGTGGAATCTCGATGTGCAGAAGACGCTGCGGTGGGGAATCGTAATGAACCTGGGTTACAACGGGTCGAAAGGCAATCACCTGGACATCACGAGCGCTCCGCGGGCGACGCCAAGTAGTCCGAACACGAATCCGACCAACCTGATTTTCAACTACGAGCAGGCCGCCGCGTATTCGAATTTCAATGCAGGCACGGTGCGAGTGAATAAGCGGCTTTCGAATGGGATTGCGCTCGGCGCGAACTATCAATATTCGCACTCGATCGATAATGCAGGCGCGCTGGGAGGAATTTCGACCGTGGTGGCGCAGAACTGGCAGGACCTGTCAGCCGAGGAAGGGAACTCGAGCCTCGATGTGCGGCACAGGGTTACGGGAACATATCTATATGAGCTTCCGTTCGGCAAGGACAAGACCTGGCTGACGACTGGAACAAGTTCCCACATCTTTGAAGGGCTTTCGGTGTCAGGCAATTTCATCTTCGCGACCGGCACGCCGCTCACGCCTAGTTTTGCCGCGGCTGTGGCCGACGTAGCGCGTGGCACGGCAGGCACGCTTCGACCAGATCGTGTTGCGGGGAGTTCGGTGACTGAAGGCGGAGGCTCTTCTGTGCGCTGGTTCAACACGGGTGCGTTTGTTGCGCCGGCGGGGATGTATGGGTCGGCCTCGCGCAATTCGATTCCGGGACCGGGGACTGTTCAGAACAACATGTCGCTCTCGAAGACGCTGGGCCTGGGAGACATACGGAGCATGGAAATTCGCGCGACGCTCAATAACGTTTTCAACACGGTGCAGTATTCGGGAGTGGACACGAATGTAACTTCGCCAACATTTGGCCAGGTGGTCTCAACGGCACCGATGCGTTCGTTTCAATTTACGTCGCGGTTCCGGTTCTGAGAAAGGCATTGATGCGGAATTGGATGCAAAAGACGATCGCGGTTCTGGTATCGCTCGCGTTGGCGATGCCGGGTCCGCAGCGTGGCTATGCGCAACGGTCCGATGCGCCGCAGAGCG
>Ga0207683_10001554_pt1 | contig 20658 bp, 21 predicted proteins | sample KBSM73metaG_FD_184333 | JGI IMG/M metagenome (GOLD analysis project Ga0207683, IMG submission 184333) | Miscanthus rhizosphere microbial communities from Kellogg Biological Station, Michigan, USA - KBS M7-3 metaG (SPAdes) (version 2) | ecosystem: Host-associated > Plants > Roots > Rhizosphere >... | reverse complement strand
GTCGGGCGTTCCATGTCCATTGGGCTGTTTCCCCTCGCGGGACGGAACATAAGAGTCCCGCGCCGCCAAGGCTAGTCTTGTGGCACCGCGACAGGGGGCGACATGAAAGCTAGAACAATCCGGTAGTCTGCCCGCCATCGACCGCGATCGCCGCGCCCTGGACGTGACGTGCGCGCTCGGTGCAGAGGAACAGCGCAAGCTCGGCGACGTCCTCCGGCTTGCCGATGCGGCGCAGGCCGTCCTTCTCCATCAGCTGCTTGCGCGCCTGATCCGGCGTGATGCCGCTCGCCTGCGCGCGCTGCTGCAGCAGCGTGGTGACGCGGTCAGTCTCGGTCAGGCCCGGATGGATCACGTTGACGTTGACGCCGTCGCGCTTGCCGAGACCGCTCAGTCCTTTCGAGAAGTTCGCCATGGCGGCATTGACCGAGCCGCCGATCAGAAACAGCGGATCGGGCGTGCGCGCCGCGCCGCCGATGACGTTGACGACGTGGCCCTCCGCCGCCTTCAGCATCGGCCAGAACAGCTTCGAGAGGCGCACGGAGGCAAAATACTTCAGCGCGAAGCCGTCGTGAAACGCCTCGTCGGGCATTTCGAGGAAATTGCCGCTGCGCGTCGCGCCGGCATTGTTCACCAGCACGTCGCAACGTCCGAGCTTTTCCGTCACGACGGCGTGCAGCGCCTCGCAGGCCTGCAACGTCTTCAGGTCGCCCGCGAAGGTGAGGGGCCTCGGGCCCGCGTTGCCGACGGCGCTTGCGGCGGCATCGAGATTGGCTTGCGACGATGCGGCGAGCACGGTCTGCGCGCCCTCGCGCGCGAACGACATCGCGATCGCCTTGCCGATACCGCGGCTGCTGCCGGTGATGACGACGACCTTGTCGGTGAATTCGCCCATCTGCTCCCGCCCGTTTGCATTCCGATCGGGCAAACTTGTAGGGCAGTCGCGGCGCGGTGCATAGTGCGCGCGATCCATCGGGGCAACGCGCATGAGCGAATTCTACGTCACGGTCGGCGACACCACGTCGTTTTCGAAAACCGTGAGCGAGAGCGACGTCTATCTGTTCGCCGGCATTTCGGGCGACTTCGCGCCGAACCATGTCAACAAGGCCTACATGGAGAAATCGGGCTATGGCGGACTGATCGCGCATGGCGCGCTGCTGGTCGGTTTCATGTCGGCCTGCTCGACCAAGATGGCGGAAAAATCGCGCGCGGACGACAGCGTGGTCGGCGTCTCGCTCGGCTACGATCGTATGCGTTTCCTCGCGCCGGTCTATTTCGGTGACACCATCACGGTGACTTACACGGTCGCGTCGATCGATCGGGAGAAGCTGCGCGCTACCGCCGACATCAAGATCACCAACCAGGACGGCACGCTGGTCGCGGTCGCGACGCACCTGTTGAAGTGGGTTAAGAATTAGTGAACGGCGCCACCTATCGAGACGCGTTTATGCGCGTCTGCGACGTGCTGTAGCGGCCTCCCGTGGTGAGATTCTCTCTTTGCATGGGGTTGTTTTTCGAATTTTTTTCGGCGGCCTCAGCGCTTGCATGATGGAACCAGTCACGCCCGCTTCACATCGCTCACCGCGAACCCCGCGATGCGCTTGTAATTGTCTGACAGCGCACGCAACTCGTCCTGCGTGATGAAGTCGTCGAGATTGTCGAACGGCCTGTCGCCGGTCAGCTCCTCGACCTTGATATTGATGAAATCCGGCGGGTGCTCGCGGTTGGTGCGCACGACCTTGCCCGTCGCCTCGCGCCGTTGCGCCTCGTAGGCCTTCAGACCGTCGCGCGGGTCGCCGCCTTGCGCGAGACAGTCGGCAAGCGTGCGCGCGTCGATCACCGCCTGCGCCGAGCCGTTCGAGCCGCGCGGATACATCGGGTGCGCGGCATCGCCCGCGAGCGTGACGCGGCCGAAGGTCCAGCGCTCCAGCGGATCTTTGTCCACCATCGGGTATTCGAGAATGAATTCGGATTTGCGGATCAGCGCCGCGACATCGAGCCAATCGAAACGCCAGCTGTCATAGACCGAGATGAAGTCGGCGAGGTCCCCCGGCTTGTTCCAGTCGTTCATCTCGACCGTGTCGCGCTTGATCTCGGTGGTCCAGTTGATGAGCTGGTTGTCCGCGCCATCGATATCGTCGGCGATCGGATAGATCACGATCTTGCCGGTGAAGATCGAGCCGATGCGCATGTAGCTGCGGCCGGTCAGGATCGGCTTGTGCCTGGTCACGCCGCGCCAGGTGTTGATGCCGGTGAACACCACGCTGTCGCCGACGAGTTGCTGGCGCAGCGCCGAGTTCACGCCGTCGCACGCGATCACGATGTCGGCCGCGGCCGGCGGCAGTGCGCGGCCGCTGGTTGTTTCCGTCAACGCGAGGCGCACACCGCTCTCGTCCTGCTCGACGCCGGTGCAGAGCCGGTTGGTGACGACGCAATCCGGTCCGATGCGCTCCTGTACAGCGCGATAAAGCGCGCGATGCAGCGTGCCGCGATGAATGCCGACTTCCGGCGTCTGGTAGCCGGCCGCCTTGCCGCGCGGCTCCTTGTAGATGAGCTGGCCGAAGCGGTTGAAGAAGCAGCTTTCGGCGTTCTCGATCCCTGAGCGCAGCAGTTCATCGCCCAGTCCGAGCGCGGTGAACTCGCGCATCGCATGCGGCAGTAGCGTGATGCCGACCCCGAGCTCTTTTAGTTCTGGCGCCACCTCGTAGACGCGGCAGCCGATCCCGCGTGCATGCAGATTGAGCGCAAGCGAAAGCCCGCAAATCCCGCCGCCGACGATCGCAATGGTCATGCTGGTTTCCTTTTCCTTCCCGCTACGCGGGGAGAGGTGAAAGCGCAATCCCTGTGCACGGGCGCACCTGTCGCCTTGACCGGCCCATCCGCCAAGCAAAGCATAATCATTTCGTGCGTCGGGGGAGACTCATCATGGCAGAACGCTATTTCGTCATATGGCAGGTGAAGACCGAAGGCGTGATCCTGCCCGAGGAACGCCTGCCGACCGGTCCGACCATCCTGGTCGGCCTGCAGCACGTCGTCGCGATGTTCGGCGCGACAGTGCTGGCGCCGCTGCTGATGGGGTTCGACCCGAACGTCGCGATCTTCTTCTCAGGAATCGCGACCTTGATCTTCTTCGCACTCACCGGCGGACGCGTGCCGAGCTATCTCGGCTCGAGCTTCGCCTTCATCGGCCCGGTGCTGGCGGCGACCGGCGCGGCGGTTGCGGCGGGACCCAATCCGAACGTCGGCCTGGCGCTCGGCGGCATCATCGCGGCCGGCGCGCTTTATTCGATCATCGGCCTGATCGTGATGGCGGCCGGTCACGGCTGGATCGAAAAACTGATGCCGCCGGTCGTCACCGGCGCGATCGTTGCGGCGATCGGCCTGGTGCTGGCGCCGATCGCGATTTCATCTGCGTCCGGGATCGGACAGGGCAGCCCTGACGGTACGGCGTTTGCGCGTTGGATCGCGCTGATCACCGTCGTGGCGGTCGGGCTGTTCGCCGTCTACGCGCCGGGCCTCGCGCGGCGCATTCCGATCCTGCTCGGCGCGATCGTCGGCTACATCGTCTACTTCGTCGCGGCGAACCAGATGGGGCTCGGCCCGGCGATCGACTTCTCCAAGATCGGCGCGGCCGCGTGGATCGGCCTGCCGAATTTCGCCGCGCCGGTGTTCGACGGCACGGCGATGGCGCTGATCGCGCCGGTCGCGATCGTGCTGGTCGCCGAGAATTTGGGGCACATCAAGGCGATCGGCGCCATGACGGGACGCAGCCTCGATCCGCTCCTCGGCCGCGCGTTCCTTGGCGACGGCATCGCCACGATGGTGTCGGGCGCCGGCGGCGGCACCGGCGTGACCACGTATGCGGAGAACATGGGCGTGATGGCGATCACACGCATCTATTCGACCGCGCTGTTCATCGCGGCGGCACTGATCGCGATCCTGCTCGGCTTCTCGCCGAAGTTCGGCGCGCTGATCGTGACCATTCCGGGCCCGGTGCTGGGCGGGCTCTCGATCGTGGTGTTCGGGCTGATCGCCGCGACGGCGGGGCGCATCTGGGTGGAGAACCGCGTCGACTTCTCCAAGGCGCGCAACCTCATCACGGTGGCGGTCGCGCTCGTGCTGGGTGCCGGCAACTTCAAGCTCACCGTCACGGGCTTCACGCTCGACGGCATCGGCACTGCGACGTTTGGCTGCATCATCCTTTATCATTTGCTGCGTGGTACGGACGAAGACGCGAGTTAGACGAGAAGCGAGTTGCAAGGGGATACCATCGATGCCGAGCACGACACCCGAAGGCCAGAAACTTTTCATCCCGGCGCTGGCGCCGTTCTACGCGCACGTCATCGACCTCTCATGGCTGATCGTGCGCCTGACCGCCGGACTGATGCTGCTGCCGCACGGCATACCGAAATGGCAGGCCGGCGTCGCAGTCTTCGCGACGGGGAGCCTGGCAAGACGCGGCATCGAGCCGTCATTGCCGCTCGCCTATATCGTCGTGTTCGTCGAAACGATCGGCGCTGTCTGCATTGCGCTCGGCCTGTTCACGCGCTTCTTCGCCGCCGCCGCGGCGATCCATCTGTGCGTGGTCATGTTCACCCACATGCCGCAGGGTTTCGGCTGGGCCGCGCGCGGCTACGAGTATCCGCTGTTCTGGGGCCTGATCCTGTTCGCGATCGCGTTGCGCGGCGGGGGACCGTACTCGCTCGACCGCAAGATCGGGCGGGAGTTGTAGGGCGCGGCCTCACCGCGCCGTCAGCTTATCGATCTCCGCCATATCGTCCGCCGTCAGCGTCCAGCCGGTCGCCTTGACGTTGGCCTCGATCTGTTCGGGCTTGGTCGCCCCCGCGATAATGCTGGCGACCGGCGCGCGCGCGGCGAGCCAGGAGAAGGCCAGGTCGGTCATCGTATGGCCGCGCGCGGTCACGAAGGCTTCGAGCTTCTCGACGATGTCGAAATTCGCGTCGGTCATGAACCTGCCGGCGAACTGCGCCGTCGCGAGCCGCGTGCCGCTCGCTGCGGCACCGCGCTTGTGCTTGCCGGTGAGCAGGCCGGAGGCGAGCGGGAAGAACGGCAGCAGGCCGAGCCCGTAGCGCTGCATCACGCCGAGACGCTCGCCGTCGAGATCGCGCTTGAGCAAGTTGTACTCATCCTGACAGGAAATGAACGCGTTGAGGTTGAGATGCCGCGCCGCCCACTGCGCCTCGGTCACCTGCGCGGCCGAGTAGTTCGAGCAGCCGACGTAGCGCACCTTGCCGGCGCGCACGAGATCGTCGAGCCCGCGCAGCGTCTCCTCGATCGGGGTGAGTGGATCCGGCTGGTGCACCTGATAGAGGTCTAGCCAGTCGGTCTTCAGGCGCTTCAGGCTCGCCTCCACGGCCGCCATCATGTAGCGCCGCGAGGCGCCTTTCTTTTCACCATCGTCCATCGCCATGCCGAATTTCGAGGCCAGCACGATGTCCTTGCGCCGGTCGCCGAGGATCTGGCCCATGACGGTTTCCGAGCCGCCGCGCCCGCCGTAGGTGTCGGCGGTGTCGAACAGCGTGATCCCGGCATCGAGCGCCTTGTGGATGACCGCCCTCGAGCTTTCGTGGTCGATCCGCTGGCCGAAATTGTTACAGCCGAGCCCGACCACCGATACCCGCAGGCCCGACGCGCCCAGATTGCGCAACTCCATGTCCGCTCCCCATATGGTGGCGGCACGCTCGCATGCACGCCGTCCTGAGACAATCGGCCGGGCCATGCGCGTGCAGCACGCTGCCATGCGCTCTCGCGCTCGGCTAAACCTTCTGCTAGGGAATCGAGCCGGCCGGGAGCGCCCGGATCAACGGCAAGACAACAATAATAAGTCGCACGCACCGACCCGAGGGAAACGAATGCTCCATCCGCTGCGCGCCACGGCGCGGCTCATCGACGAAAAGATCGGCTGGAACCGGATCGGTCTCGCACTCAGCCTGGTCATCATCGGCACCGCGCTGTTCGTGCTGTACCGCATGCTGCGCGGCATCGACGGTGCGCAGGTCGTCGTCGCGCTGAAGGCGACGGACCGCAGCGATGTAATTTCCGCCGCGCTGTTCGTCGCGGCCGGCTATTTCACGCTCACCTTCTACGACCTGTTCGCGCTGCGCACGATCGGGGCAAACCACATTCCCTATCGCATCGCGGCGCTGGCGGGCTTCACCAGCTATTCGGTCGGGCACAATGTCGGCGCCACGGTGTTTACCGGTGGCGCGGTGCGCTATCGCGTCTATTCGGCCTGGGGATTGACCGCGTTCGACGTCGCGAAGATTTGCTTCATCGCGGGGCTCACGTTCTGGCTCGGTAACGCCACCGTGCTCGGGCTGGGCATCGCTTACGAGCCGGAAGCCGCCAGTGCGATCGACCAGTTGCCCCCGTGGTTCAACCGCCTGATTGCGCTGGGCGCGCTTGGCGTTCTTGGCGGCTACGTCGCCTGGGTCTGGGTCAAGCCTCGCGTGATCGGGCGGGCGGGGTGGAGCGTCACGCTCCCCGGCGGGCCGTTCACGCTGTTGCAGATCGTGATCGGCATCATCGACCTCGCCTGCTGTGCGCTCGCCATGTACGTGCTGCTGCCCGACGCGCCGCACATCGACTTTATCCGGCTAGCGGTGGTGTTCGTCTCCGCGACGCTGCTCGGCTTCGCCAGCCATTCGCCGGGTGGGCTCGGCGTATTCGACGCCGCGATGCTGGTCGCGCTGATCGAGTATGACAAGGAGCAGCTGGTCGCCGGGCTGCTGTTGTTCCGCCTGTTGTACTATATCGTGCCGTTCGCACTGTCGCTTCTCATCCTCGGCGTGCGCGAGTTGTGGCTGGGCATTGCGGCCAGGAAATAACCGAGACTTCCATGGTGTTCGGCTGGCTGTTCGGTCGACGTGGCGGTGCACTCGACGCGCCGGCTGCGGTCGATGCGGGTGACGACGCGGCGCTGCTCGACGCGGTCGTGTCCGGGATGCCGGATGCCGCGATCGTGCTCGACCGCGAGGGGAGAGTGATATCGTTCAACAACGCCGCGCGCATGATCGCACCGGCGCTGGCACGAGGCGCGCCGGCCTCGCTGGCGCTGCGCGTACCGGAAGTCGTCGAGGCGGTGCGCGACGCCGCAACCGGCAAAGGGCCGCGCAGCGTCGAGTTCGCCCAGCGCGTTCCGGTCGATCGCTGGTTCAAGGTGCACGTCCAGCCGTTCGGCGCCGCTCGGCCGATGCTGCTGCTTACGTTCCACGATCTCACGCCGCTGCATCGCGCCGAGCAGATGCGCGCCGACTTCGTCGCCAATGCGAGCCACGAGCTGCGTACCCCGCTCGCCTCGCTCTCGGGCTTCATCGACACGCTGCAGGGAAGCGCGCGCGAGGACGCGAACGCGCGCGGTCGCTTCCTCGCCATCATGAAGACGCAGGCCACGCGCATGGCGCGGCTGATCGAGGACCTGCTTTCATTGTCGCGCGTCGAGTTGATCGAGCACATGCATCCCGAGGCGCCGGTCGATCTCGCGCCCGTAGTACGACAGGTGGTCGACGGGCTGCAGACGCTCGCGACCGACCGTAGCGTCGAGATCGCGGTCGCGCCGCCCGCCTCGCCGCTGATCGTGCCGGGCGATCGCGACGAACTCACCCGCGTGTTCGAGAACCTGGTCGAGAACGCGTTGAAGTATGGCGCGGCCGGCAAGCGCGTCGATATCGGTTTCTCGTCCGCGACCGCCTCCGACGGCGCACCGGAAGTGCTGGTCGCGATCCGCGACTACGGGCCCGGCATCGCGGCGGAACACCTGCCGCGGCTGACCGAGCGTTTCTATCGCGTCGACGTCACGCAAAGCCGCGCTGAAGGCGGCACGGGCCTGGGTCTCTCGCTGGTCAAGCACATCCTCAATCGGCACCGTGGCAAGCTTTCTGTCGAGAGCGAGGCGGGCAAAGGTGCGACGTTTACCGTGCGGCTCCCCCTCGTCCACAGCGAGTCGGCCTGATGGCTCAAAAAGTCATTATTTTTCAGTATCTTGTATTGTCATAAAGGCGTCGCCCAAACTTCATAGAACGATGACATGAGGCGCCTAACGGTTCCGGCGGCAACGGCAAAGAACACTAACAACCGCGGCCGGACTGGGCGTCAGAAGAAGCTGAAACCACCGAGGGACCGCACGGCTTGGGGATTCGCCCCGGCTGCGTTGCGTTCGCTTGGACAAGAAGGAGAGAGCTTGTGAAATTCATCCACACCATCGCGGCGGCGGCCCTCGCGGCGGCCGCCTTCGTCGCGCCAGCGAGCGCGCTCGATATCTCCGGCGCGGGGGCGACCTTTCCGTATCCGATCTACGCCAAGTGGGCGGACGCCTACAAGAAAGAGACCGGCTCCGGTCTGAACTATCAGTCAATCGGCTCCGGCGGCGGCATCAAACAGATTCAGGCAAAGACCGTTACCTTCGGCGCCTCCGACATGCCGCTGAAAGGCGAGCAGCTCGAGAAGGACGGCCTGGTTCAGTTTCCGACCGTCATGGGCGGCGTGGTTCCGGTCGTGAATATAGAAGGCATCAAATCCGGCGACGTCGTCCTCGATGGTCCGACGCTCGCGAAGATCTTCCTCGGCGAAGTGAAGACCTGGAACGACCCGGCGATCGCCAAGCTCAATCCGAATGCCAAGCTGCCGTCGCAAGCCATCGTCGTCGTGCATCGCTCGGACGGTTCCGGCACCACGTTCCTGTTCACGGACTACCTGTCGAAGGTGAGCGCTGATTGGAAGTCCAAGGTCGGCGCCAACACGGCGGTCGAATGGCCGGTCGGTCTCGGCGCTAAGGGCAATGAAGGCGTCGCCAACAACGTGACGCAGACCAAAGGCTCGATCGGCTATGTCGAGTACGCCTACGCCAAGCAAAACAAGATGACGTCCCTCAACATGATGAACAAGGACGGCAAGGCGGTGGCGCCGACTGCCGAAGCGTTCAAGGCCGCAGCCGCCAGTGCCGATTGGGGGGGCACGCCTGGCTTCGGCGTGATCCTGACCAACCAGGCGGGCCCCACATCGTGGCCGCTCGCGGGAGCGACGTTTATCCTGATGCACAAGCAGCCGAAGGATACCGCGGCCGCCGCCGAGGCGCTCAAGTTCTTCGCCTGGGCCTACGCCAAGGGCGACAAGATGGCCGAAGAGCTCGACTATGTCCCGATGCCGGACACGGTCGTCGGCGCGATCGAAAAGGCGTGGGCGCAGCAGATCAAGGACGCGAGCGGCAAGCCGCTCTACGCGTTCTCGAACTGACGTGATTGCAAATGGGAAAGGGCGCCAGCGGTTGGTTCGGCGCCCTTTCCTTGTCCACTACATTCAAAATCCGATGGCTTGTCTTGAGAGGAGCAGGCGGCTTGATTGAGCTCTCGTCGCGGTCAAGAGGGAGCGCTCGATGCAGCCAGCCGGGGGACCACCTGTGACCGATTTTGCATTACGGGGCGCCGGGATGAGTATCGCGGAAGCTCCGGGCCGCGCCAGGGTTCTGGCAAAGCTGCGCCAAGGCGACAATATCTTCCGCCTTGTCACGCGCGGTGCGGCGCTTGCCGTCCTGGTGATCCTCGGCGGCGTGATCGTGTCGCTGATCGTGGGTTCGATCCCCGCACTGAAGGCGTTCGGGCTTGAATTTCCCTTCAGCCAGAGCTGGAACCCGGTCACCGAAAAATTCGGCGCGCTGGCGCCGATCTACGGCACGCTCGTCACCTCGTTCATCGCGATGCTGATCGCCGTTCCGATCGGGCTAATGGTGGCGTTCTTTCTCACCGAGCTGTGCCCGATGATGCTGCGCCGTCCGATCGCCATCGCGATCGAGTTGCTGGCCGGCATCCCAAGCATCATCTACGGCATCTGGGGCTTGTTCGTATTCGCGCCTTTCATGCAGGATCACGTCCAGCCGCTGCTGATCGGCCTGTTCGGCAATATTCCCGTACTCTCCTCGCTGTTCGCCGGCCCGCCCTACGGCATCGGTGTGCTGACGTCCGCGTTGATCCTTGCGATCATGGTGCTGCCGTTCATCACCTCGATCTCGCGCGACGTGTTCGAGGCCGTGCCTCCGGTGCTCAAGGAGGCGGCCTACGGTATCGGCTGCACCACCTGGGAAGTGTTCCGCAAGGTCGTGCTGCCCTACACTCGCGTCGGCGTGATCGGGGGCGTGATGCTGGGGCTCGGCCGCGCGCTCGGTGAGACGATGGCGGTGACCTTCGTGATCGGCAACGCCCACAAGGTTTCGGCGTCGCTGCTCGCTCCGGGAACGACGATCTCCGCCACCATCGCCAACGAGTTCACCGAGGCGGTCGGCGATCTCTACACGTCGTCGCTGATCGCGCTCGGCCTGATCCTGTTCGTCATCACGTTCATCGTGCTCACGATCGCGCGCCTCCTGCTCGCCCGCATCGAAAAGCGGATCGGCTAGCGCCATGGCTCACAGCATAAATTCCAGTCTGTATGCGGCGCGCCGACGCAACAATTCGATCGCGAAAATTCTCGCGCTCGCGGCGACCCTGTTCGGCCTCGGCTGGCTGGTGCTGATCCTTGGCGTTCTGTTGTGGAACGGTTTCGGCGGACTGTCGGTTGCGGTGTTCACCGAGATGACGCCGCCTCCCGGACAAGCGGGCGGCCTGCTCAATCCGATCATGGGCAGCCTCGTCCTGACGGCGCTCGCGGTCGTCATCGGCACGCCGATCGGCATCCTCGCCGGCACGTATCTCGCCGAGTACGGCCGTCATGAGAAGATCTCCAGCATCATCCGCTTCATCAACGACATTCTGCTCAGCGCTCCGTCGATCGTGATCGGGCTGTTCATCTACGAGGTGATGGTCGCGCCGATGGGCCATTTCTCAGGCTACGCCGGTTCGGTTGCGCTTGCCGTCATCGTGATCCCGGTCGTCGTTCGGACCACCGAGGACATGCTGACCCTGGTCCCTAACGCGCTGCGCGAAGCGGCGGCGTCGATCGGACTGCCGCGTGCCTACATGGTGATCAGAATCGCCTACCGCGCGGCCCGCGCCGGCATCCTCACCGGCATCCTGCTCGCGGTGGCGCGCATCAGCGGCGAGACTGCGCCGCTGCTGTTCACCGCGCTCAACAATCAGTTCTGGAGCCTCGATCTGAATGCGCCGGTGGCGAGCCTTCCGGTGGTCATTTTCCAGTTCGCGCTCTCGCCCTACGCGGATTGGCAGAAGCTTGCCTGGACCGGCGCGCTGATCATCACCATCACCGTGCTCGCGCTCAGCATCACCGCGCGCGCGCTCGCCGCTACGGGAAAACAGTCATGAACGTCGCAACCACGCCGTCCGTCGCAGTCCCTACGGTCACTCATGCGGCCGTCAGCACCGCCGATCTCGACGCGAAGGTCTCGGTCCGCAACCTGGATTTCTTTTACGGCGACAGTCGGGCGCTGAAGTCCATCAGCATCGAGCTCTATGCCAACAAGGCGACCGCGTTTATCGGCCCTTCCGGTTGTGGCAAATCCACACTGCTCCGCGTGCTCAATCGCATGTACGATCTGTATCCCAACCAGCGAGCGACCGGTGAGGTGAGACTCGATGGCGAGAACATCCTGGCCCCCGGTAACGATCTCAATATTCTGCGCGCGCGCATCGGGATGGTGTTCCAGAAGCCGACCCCGTTCCCGATGTCGATCTACGAGAACATCGCCTTCGGCATCAGGCTCTACGAGAAGCTTCCCAAGTCGGAGCTCGAAGGCCGCGTCGAGAGCTCATTGCGCCGTGCGGCGTTGTGGGACGAGGTCAAGGACAAGCTCGCGGCTAACGGGCTGAGCCTTTCTGGCGGACAGCAACAGCGGCTGTGCATCGCGCGCACCGTCGCGGTCAAGCCCGAGGTGATCCTGTTCGACGAGCCGTGCTCGGCGCTCGACCCGATTTCGACTGCCAGGATCGAGGAGCTGATCGACGAATTGAAGAACGACTACACGATCGTGATCGTGACGCACAACATGCAGCAGGCTGCGCGCGTCTCGGACTTCACGGCGTTCATGTATCTTGGCGAACTGATCGAGTTCGGTTCGACGAGCAAGATGTTCACGTCGCCGAACGACAAGCGGACCCAGGATTATATTACCGGCCGCTTCGGCTGACGCCGCGCCGACTCAGGACATGCAGGGTAGAGCTTATGGCTGACCAACACACCGCGAAAGCCTTCGACGTCGACCTGCAGGATCTCGCCCGCATGGTCGCCGAGATGGGCGGGCTTGCCGAAAAACAGATCGCCGAGTCGGTCGACGCACTGGCACGGCGCGACGGAAAGCTCGCGCAGCGTGTCGTCGCGCTGGATCCGAGCGTCGATGGACTGCAGCGTGAGATCGAGGAGCGTGCGATCCTCACGATCGCGCGGCGCCAGCCGATGGCGGTCGACCTGCGCGAGATCGTCGGCGCGCTGCGTGTCTCGAACGACCTCGAACGCATCGGCGATCTGGCCAAGAACATCGCCAAGCGCGTGATCGCGCTCGGCCCCGCGAGCTATCCGACCCAGGTGATCCGCGGCGTCGAGCACATGGCCGATCTCGTGCTGGGCCAGGTGAAGCAGGTGCTCGATGCCTATGCGCGCCGCGACGTTCCGCAGGCGATGGAGGTGTGGCGCGGCGACGAGGAGATCGACGCCGTCAACAATTCCCTGTTCCGCGAACTCCTCACCTACATGATGGAGGACCCGCGCAACATCACGTTCTGCACCCATCTCCTGTTCTGCGCCAAGAACATCGAGCGGATGGGCGATCATGCGACCAACATCGCCGAGACCGTTTATTACATCGTGGAGGGCAGCGCGCTCGCCGACGAGCGGCCGAAGGGCGATACGACCGCATCAACAACCGTACCGTTTCCCGCGGCCTGATAGGGCAAGCAAACCATGAGCGCCCGCATCCTGATCATCGAGGACGAGGAGCCGCTGACGCTGCTGCTCCGCTACAATCTCGAAGCCGAGGGCTACGACGTGGATACGTCCGCGCGGGGTGATGAAGCCGAAATCAAGCTCAAGGAGACCCCGCCTGACTTGCTGGTGCTCGACTGGATGCTGCCCGGCATGTCCGGCATCGAGCTGTGCCGCCGTTTGCGGGCGCGCACCGAGACCGAGCGGCTGCCGATCATCATGCTGACCGCGCGTGGCGAGGAGAGCGAGCGGGTGCGCGGTCTTGCGACCGGCGCGGACGACTACATCGTCAAGCCGTTCTCGGTGCCGGAATTGCTCGCGCGCATCCGCTCATTGCTGCGGCGCGCGCGGCCTGAACGGGTCGCGAGCGTGCTCGGCGCCGGCGATCTCGAACTCGACCGCGAGAAGAAGCGCGTCTCACGCTCGGGCCGCGAGGTGCATCTCGGCCCGACCGAGTTCCGCCTGCTCGAATTCCTGATGCAGAGCCCGGGCCGGGTCTACAGCCGCGAGCAATTGCTCGACGGCGTGTGGGGCCGTGACATCTATATCGACGAGCGCACGGTCGACGTGCATGTCGGACGCCTGCGCCGCGCGCTCAATCGCGGCCGCGAGACAGACCCAATCCGCACCGTCCGCGGCGCGGGCTATTCGTTCGACGAGCGGTTTGGCAAGACGGCGTAGCAATCGCACCCGTCATGCCTCGCGAAGGCGGGGCATCCAGCAATCGCTGTTGGCCGTCCAAACGCATCTCATTGAATCATCCGCTGTCGCGGATGATGACGACGGAGCGTGTCAAACAAAACAGGCGGCACCTGCGTGCCGCCCGAGTTTGTTACGCATGGGAGGACTAACGAAAGTCCTGCTGGCGCACGCTACCCGCGCGCCGGACGCCGGTCGCGCCGGGCAGCCGGGGGCTGGTAGGCGACGCGCGCGTGATAGCCGCAATAGGGAATGCCCGTGGTGGTCTTGCCGCCGCAGAAGAAGAAGTCGGGCTGACCCGGATCGCCGATCGGCCAGCGGCACTTGTCGTCGTTCAACTCGAGCAGCGTGCAGCGCTGTCCGAGCGGAATGATGTTCTCAATCGGCTCGATCTCCGGCTCCATGTCGTAGTCGTAGGACGGCTGCGCGGCCAGGGCGGTGTTGCCGCGCACCATCGGGCGCGATGGGCGGAACATCTGCGTCGCGGCGCGCGGCTTGCGCGGGCGCGGGACCGAGGAGGAGGGGCTCTTGGCGCGGCCGGACAGTCCGAGGCGGTGCACCTTGCCGATGACGGCGTTCCGCGTGATGCCCCCGAGCTCGCCCGCGATCTGGCTCGCGGAGAGGCCCTCCGCCCAGAGCCGCTTGAGGAGCTCCACTCGGTCGTCGGTCCAGGTGATCTCGGGCCGCGCCTGCATCGGTTTCTGGTCCACAAAAGTCATAGGCCTCTGCTCCTACTTCCAAAATTGGCGCCCGACGCCCCGGCGGAATCCGGCTCCTTCGTCCGGCAGCTGCATCGCTGCCGTCCGCACGCACGTGTCGCGTACATGAACTCAGGGGACAGTCCGCCGCACGAGATGTCGTACCTGACTGTCATAAAACTACAATACGCAGTGACTCCGGCGCAAGAGTCGGGGTTTCCCGGATGTGCATGACACCCTCGTTGTCCCCAGCTAAGGCCGTTCTCGCAGCACGAGGCGGCAAGTGTGTGGCGGTTGAACCACGTTGACCGGCAAAGCTACCGACAATAATGTAGGGTCGAAGGTGCCGCCCGGCGAGGCGGCACATTTCATTTCAAGCGTCGCCATCGAGAAACATGCCGAGATAAGCCATGAGCACAGCTCATCTTCTTCCGACATTCGCACGTGTCGACCTCGCGTTCGACCACGGGGAGGGCTGCTGGCTCACCGCGACGAACGGCGAGCGTTATCTCGACTTCACCTCGGGCGTCGCCGTGAATGCGCTCGGCCATGCGCATCCGAAGGTCGCGCAGGCGATCGCCGACCAGGCGTTCAAGGCGATCCATGTCTCCAACCTGTTCCGCGTGCCGGAGCAGGAGACGCTCGGCGACCGACTGTGCGCTGCGAGCTTTGCGGATTACGTTTTCTTCTGCAATTCCGGCGCCGAGGCGATGGAAGGGGCAATCAAGACCGCGCGCAAATTCCACGCCGTCAACGGCCAGCCCGAGCGCTATCGCATCATCACCTTCGAGGGCGCGTTCCATGGCCGCACGCTCGCGACGCTCGCGGCCGGCGGACAAAAGAAATATCTCGAAGGCTTCGGACCGGTGGTCGAGGGCTTCGATCAGGTGCCGTTCGGCGATCTGGAAGCGGTGAAGAAGGCCATCGGCCCGGAGACGGCGGCGATCCTGATCGAGCCGATCCAGGGCGAAGGCGGCGTGCGCGTACCCGAGAACCATTTTCTGCGCAGCTTGCGCGCGCTGTGCGATCAGCACGGGATGCTGCTGATCTTCGACGAGGTGCAGTGCGGGATGGGTCGCAGCGGCGAACTGTTCGCCTATCAGCGTACCGGCATCGAGCCCGACATCATGGCGCTCGCCAAGGCGCTCGGCGGCGGCTTCCCGGTCGGCGCCTTCCTCGTCACCAAGGAAGCCGGCAAGGGCATGACGCCCGGTACGCACGGCTCGACCTTCGGCGGCAATCCGCTTGCGATGGCGGCGGGCAGTGCAACGCTCGACGTGATGCTGGAGGATGGCTTCCTCGACCGGGTCAGGCGTATCGGCTTGCTGTTCAAGCAGCGGCTCGCCGAGATCAAGGATCGCTATCCGGGCATCATCGCGGAAGTGCGCGGCGAGGGGCTGCTGCTCGGTCTGCGCTGCGTGGTGCCGAACGGCCAGCTGGTCGATGCGCTGCGTGACGAGCATATGCTCAGCGTTGCGGCGGGCGACAATGTCGTGCGCCTCGTTCCGCCGCTGATCGTCAGCGAGGCGGAAGTCGGCGACGCGATGGGCATGCTCGACCGCGCCTGCGCGCGGCTCGCGCAGGCCGGGGAGCCGGCGAAGCAAGGGGCCGCGGTGTGAGCGCGCCGCCGCGCCACTTTCTCGATCTGACCGGAATCCCCGTGAGCGAATTGCGGGGAATGATCGATGCAAGCCGCGCGATGAAGGAGCGGATCAAGCGCGACCGTGCCTCGGCCGACAAGCCGCTCGCCGGCAAGACGCTGGCGATGGTCTTCGACAAGCCCTCGACGCGCACGCGCGTGTCGTTCGACGTGGCGATGCGCCAGCTCGGCGGCGATGTCGTGATGCTGACGGGAGCCGAGATGCAGCTCGGCCGCGGCGAGACCATCGCCGACACCGCGCGCGTGCTGTCGCGCTACGTCGATGCGATCATGATCCGCATCCTGAGCCACGACGCGCTGACGGAGCTTGCGACGCATGCGACGGTTCCGGTGATCAACGGGCTGACGCGTCTGTCACATCCGTGCCAGGTGATGGCCGACGTGCTGACCTTTGAGGAGCACAAGGGCGCGATCAAAGGCCACACCGTCGCGTGGACCGGCGATGCCAGCAACGTGCTTTCGTCGTGGATGCACGCGGCCAAGAGCTTCGATTTCCGGCTCAGGATTGCGATCCCGCCGGAGCTCAAGCTCGACCGCTCCATTGCGGCGTGGGCGAAGCAGTCCAATGCGGCGATCGAAGTCGGGCACGATCCCGAAGAAGCCGTCGCCGGGGCTGACTGCGTCGTGACCGATACCTGGGTCTCGATGGGCGACAAGGATGGCGAGAAGCGCCACAACTTGCTCAAGCCCTATCAGGTCAACCAGCGGCTGATGGCGCAAGCCAAGCCCGACGCGATCTTCATGCATTGCCTGCCCGCCCACCGTGGCGACGAAGTCACCGACGAGGTGATCGACGGCCCGCAATCGGTCGTGTTCGACGAGGCCGAGAACCGCCTGCACGCCCAGAAGGGTATTCTGGCCTGGTGCCTTGCGGGCGCTTGAGAGCGTCCTAGATCAGGCTCGCATTTTCCGCCCCAGCCTATAAATAAAAGCCAATGCCAGCCCCTGATATCGCAATTCCGAGCCGCGCGCCCGCGGAGGTCTCGGCCGACGACACCGTGCTGCCGTTCGAGGTCTCAGCCCTCGATCTGCGCGGACGCGTCGTGCGTTTGGGTCCGGCGGTGGATCAAATTCTCGAAGGCCACAACTATCCGCAACCGGTCGCAAAGCTGCTCGGCGAGGCGATCGTCCTCGGCATGCTGCTCGGCACCGCGTTGAAGTTCGAAGGCCGGTTCATCCTGCAGACCAAGACCGACGGCCCGGTGCCGATGCTGGTCGTCGACTTCACGACGCCCGGCAACGTTCGCGCCTGCGCCCGAATCGACAAGAAACGCGTCGCCGACGCGATCGCGGTGGGCAAAGCTGACGCGGGATCGCTGCTCGGCCGCGGGCATCTCGCGATGACCATCGATCGGGGCGGCGACATGAGCCGCTATCAGGGGCTGGTCGCGCTCGAGGGCGGCACGCTGGAAGATGCGGCGCACGAATACTTCCTGCGCTCCGAACAGATTCCGACCCGCGTGCGGCTCGCGGTCGCCGAGGAGTTCCGCGCCGCAACCGGGGGCCCGAGCCATCGCTGGCGTGCCGGCGGTCTGCTGCTGCAGTTCGTGCCGCGTGCGCCGGAGCGCGCGCGTGTTCCGGATCTCGATCCGGGCGATGCGCCGGAAGGCGTCGAGAAGCACATGGTCGCGGAGGACGATGCCTGGATCGAGGGCCGTTCGCTCGCAGAGACGATCGAGGACATCGAGCTGATCGACCCGGCGGTTTCGTCGGAGCAACTGCTCTATCGGTTGTTCCACGAGCGCGGCGTGCGCGTGTTCCGCGCGACCGAGCTGACCGCGCAGTGCTCGTGCTCACGCGAGAGCGTCGAGGTGATGCTGCGCTCGTTTCCGCAGTCCGACCGCGACGACATGGTGGAGAACGGCGTCATCTCGGTGACATGCGAGTTCTGCAGCCAGACATATGCGTTTCAGCCCGCGGACGTGGCGGACAACGGGAGCGGCTAGTTCAGCGTCCGCTTGGTCTCCGGTCCATCCAGCGAAAAGGTCGGGATCGCGATGTCGAATGGCTCGCCCTCGGCCGATACCATGCCGTAGCTGCCGGTCATGAAGCCGGAGGGCGTCGGCAGCGGGACGCCGCTGGTGTATTCGAACGAGTCGCCGGGCTTGAGCACCGGCTGCTTGCCGACGACGCCCGGTCCGCGCACCTCCTGCTTGCGTCCCATCCCGTCGGTGATACGCCAATGCCGCGTGCGCAGCTGCACCGTCTCGGTTCCACGGTTGGTGATCTCGATCGTGTAGGCCCAGAAGTATTCGCTGGTCGCCGGAGAGGAGCGATCGGCGAGGTATTCGGGCCTTACCGTGACCTCGATATTGCGTGTGACGGACTGGTACATCGTTCGGTTCAATCGCGTTGCGCGCCGGCGCGCAAATGGCCGCTCCCTGCGCCATTCTCAAACCGGCGACTCCCCTTTAGTATCGCGCGAGCGCGGCAACAAGAGCATGGTATGCCACCGAGTGTTTCGTCCGGACGCGACCTGCGACTCGATTTGTTTCGCGGCCTCGCGCTGTGGCTCATCTTCCTCGACCATATCCCGTCGAACATCGTCAACTGGATTACCATCCGCAACTACGGCTTCTCCGATGCGGCGGAAATCTTCGTGTTCATTTCGGGCTATACGGCGGCCTTCGTCTACGGTCGTGCGATGCGGGAGCGCGGCTTCATCATCGCCGGAGCGCGCATCCTGAAACGCGCCTGGACGGTCTACATCGCGCACGTCTTCATCTTCGTGATCTTCATGGCGCAGATCGCGTATCTGACGACCAGCCTCGACAACCCGCTCTATTCGGAAGAAATGCGCGCCTTCGACTTCCTGCAGCAACCGGGTGTCGCGCTGATCGAAGCGCTGCTCCTCAAGTTCCAGCCGAACTTCATGGACGTGCTGCCGCTCTACATCGTGCTGCTGATCGCGTTTCCGTTGGTGCTGTGGCTGCTGTTGCACTGGCCAATCGTCGCTCTGGTGCTCTCCGTCGCGCTTTATGTGGCGGTGCAGCATTTCTACTGGAATCTTCCCGCCTACCCGACCGGTACCTGGTTCTTTAACCCATTGGCTTGGCAACTTATATTCGTGGTGGGCGCGTGGCTGGGCGTCGGAGGGGCCGACCGGATCGGTCCGCTGCTACGCTCGCGCTACGTGGTGGGTGCGGCGATTGCGTTCTTGGTGCTGGCGTTGATGGTTGTCATGACCTGGTACTTCCCGCGCTATGCGGTGCTGATCCCCAAGAAGGTGCAGGATTTGATCTATCCGATCGACAAGAACAACATGGATTTGCTGCGCTTTCTGCATTTCTGCGCGCTGGCGATCCTGACCGTCCGGTTCATTCCGATCGACTGGCCGGGATTGAAGTCGCGTTGGCTCAGGCCGGCGATTTTGTGCGGACAGCATTCGCTCGAGATCTTCTGTCTCGGCATCGCGCTGTCCTTCATCGGTCACTTCGTGACCTCGGAATTCTCTCGCTCGATCCTGATGCAAGTGACGATCAGCGCATTAGGGATACTGATAATGATTGCGGTTGCGTCCCTGATTACATGGTACGACAATGTAGAGGGGCGCGGTTCCGGAGGACGTTCGAAACCGTCGCAGGCCGACCTCGCAGGAGGCGAGGCATGAGGCGCATCGCCGGGGCGCTGATAGGTGTTTGTGCGTACGCGAGCGTGGCCTCCGCCGGACCCGGCGATTCCTGCGCGGTCGCTGCGCATTTGGTGCACGCCGATGCCGCTCTGCCGCGCGTTGCCGCTGCAATCAAAGCCAAAAATCTGAAAGTCGTTGTCGCCGGAACCGGATCGTCGACCCTGCCGGGCGCGAATGGAGCCGCCGCCGCCTATCCGGCGCGGCTTGAAGAGGCGCTGCAAAAAAAGTTGCCGGACGTGAAGGTCACCATTATATCGTTGATCAAGTCGCGGCAAACTGCGGCGGACATGGCAGCGGAATTCCCGAAGGTTTTGGCGACCGAAAAGCCGAACCTCGTGATCTGGCAGACAGGTACCGCAGACGCAATGCGCGGCGTTAGCACGGACGAATTTCAGGTGACGCTTGAGCAGGCGGTCGGAAAGCTGCGCGACGGCGGAGCCGACGTGATCTTCGTAAACCCGCAATACAACCCGCGTTCGGACGCCGTGATCGGTACCGCGCCCTACGCCGAGGCGATCCGCTGGGTGGCGCTCGGCAACGCGATAAACCTGTTCGACCGCCAGGCGGTGATGCGCCAGTGGGGCGAGCTTGGAACCTTTGACCTCCTGGCGGCGACCAAGTCTCTGGACACTGCCGCCAATGTCCATGAATGTATCGGCCGTCTGCTTGCCCACCTTGTGATTCAGGGGTTGGCGGTAAACGGGGGCGAAGACCAGAAGGATAAGAAGAGTCAATGAGGTGCCGGGCTGGGGTCAGACTTGCCAGTGCTGCGTTCGCGCTGGCCACAGTGATGTGCGCGCCCGCGACGGCGCAGGATCTGGCGCGATGCAGCGCACCGCTTGAGGCGCTCAGCCTTGAGCACGCGCCGTCGCATTTCCGCGAGCGCATCGCGCAGGGCAAGCCGCTCAAGATCGTGGCGATTGGATCGTCCTCGACGTCGGGCGCGGGCGCGTCGTCGCGCGCGGCGACTTATCCGGCGCGCCTTGAGGCCGAGCTGAAAGCGCAGCTTCCCGGCCTCCCGGTCACCGTGCTCAACAAGGGCATCGGCGGCGAAGAAGCGCCGCAGATGGTCGCGCGCTTCGAGGCCGACG
>Ga0207683_10001552_pt1 | contig 20662 bp, 15 predicted proteins | sample KBSM73metaG_FD_184333 | JGI IMG/M metagenome (GOLD analysis project Ga0207683, IMG submission 184333) | Miscanthus rhizosphere microbial communities from Kellogg Biological Station, Michigan, USA - KBS M7-3 metaG (SPAdes) (version 2) | ecosystem: Host-associated > Plants > Roots > Rhizosphere >... | reverse complement strand
GCTCATGGTGGCGCCACGCCAGCGGTCGATGATGGTGTCGATGAAGTCCTCGCTCGTGCCGCGCGTCGAATCGGTCGTCACGTTGATGACGGCCTGGCTCTGCGGGATGAAGCTCGCGGGGAGCTGCTTGAACTTGAGTCGTGTCGGCAGCGCGACGCCTTCGCCGAAGGCGAGCACTTCGCGCGTACCGAGCGAGGGCACGAAGGCGAGCAGGTTCGCGGCCGCGTCCGACACCGCGGAACGCACGATCGCCTGGTCGCGCTCGTTCGCCATGCGCATCGCGAACAAGGTCGAGCATTGCGAGATGATGGTGGAATCGAGCTCGGCCGGGCGCTGCGTGACGAGGCCGAGGAACACGCCGTATTTGCGGCCCTCCTTGGCGATGCGCGAGAGCGCCTTGCGGGTCGGTCCGAACCCGATCGAGCGGTCGGCGGAGGCGTAGCGGTGCGCTTCCTCGCACACGAACAGCAGCGGGAACGCGCCGTCGCTCCACATGCCGAAGTCGAACGCCATGCGGCACAGCACCGACACCACCGAGTCGACCACTTCGGCCGGGAATCCGGCGAGCTGCATGATCGTCATCGGCTTGCCTTCCGACGGAAGGCGGAACAGCTGCCGCAGCGTATCGCCCATCGTGTCGCCGCCGACATTGGCGTTGTCGAACATGAAGGTGTAGCGCGGATCGATGCGCACCGTTTCGATGCGCTGGATCAGCTTGTGATAGATCATGCGCGACGAGCGGTTTTCCAGCTTGCCCATGCGCTCGTCGATCAGCGCGACGAGATCGGCGAGTCGATACGGCACCGGCGTGTCGCCGGTGTAGCCGGTGGTCTTCGGATCGGCGCGCTTGAGCACCGGGCGGTCGCCGGCGCGATAGCTCTGGGTGTAGTTGCTCTTGGCCAGCGGGATCAGTTCGGCCAGCACCGCGACCTCTTCGTCGATGCCCGGACGGCCGGAGAAGAAGACGTCGATCGTCTCCTCGAAATTGAACAGCCAGAACGGCAGCTTGAGGTTCCGTGGATTGAGCACCAGCGCGCGGTCGCCGAAGCAGCGCGCATATTCGTTATGGCCGTCGAGCAGGAACAGGCGCAGGTTCGGCCGCGCATCGAGGATCTGGCGCAGGATCAGCGCGACGCCGCTCGACTTGCCGACGCCGGTGGTGCCGAGCACGGCGAAGTGCTTGCTCAGCATGTCATCGACGTTGATGTAGGCGCCGATGGTCGGATCCTGCTGCAGGTGGCCGATGTCGATCGTGTCCGAGCCCGAGATGTCGTAGATCAGCCGCAGCTCGTCGCGCGTGATCAGGGCAGCCGGGTCGCCGATCGCCGGATAGTCGGTCACGCCGCGCTGGAAGTAATGCGCGCCGTCCTCGCGCTGCTTGAGCTCGCCCATCATGTCGAGGCGCGCGGCGGCGCGAACTCCCTTGTCGTGCGAGGCCGCGGTAATGTCCTGTGTCACCTCGGTGATCATGCCGATCAGCAGCGACTTGGCGCGCTGGATGCGCAGGAACTTGCCGACCGTGATCGAGGCGTCGCGCGAAGGATCGATGCTGGCGGCCGGCAAGCCGACACTCGCCTGCGAGCCGCTGACCGATAGAATGTGACCGCAGGTGCGGTCCGCGTCCGAGGCGGCATTGCCGCTCACGATTCGACTGGACTCCAGGGCCCCCTCCGTCGTCTCGACTGGTGGCCGCTCCTCAGCCACCCTTCGCTCTGCGGGGTCTAACCGTCCAAGGTCTTGATTCGATTAACGGGGCCCGGCTGGACGGGTCGCCGGAAGGCAAGTTTTTGCCATCTTTAACAGAGTGTTAAGGCTGAAAATCCCCATGCCTGCCCGTGATCAAGTGCTTGCGGCCCGTTGCATTTTGCCCTCGATCCGCCTATATGGGGAGGGTCCTTCATGAAGGATGTCTCATAACGGTCGGATGATCCGATCGGCTGTTGAGAGTGGGTTCCGCCCGGGACCCGCTCTTTTTTGTTACCTGAATTTCGCCGGGCTGCGACAGAGTAGATGGTCGAAACGGTGGCAGATCGTCGGCAGGGAAGCCTGCTCGACTTCGACGAGCCCCGGCTCATCGTGGAGCAGGGGATTGCGGCGCGCGTCGCCGCGCTCGCCACGCCGGTGCTGTCGGGTTTGGGCTATCGATTGGTGCGGGTGCGCGTCTCCGGCACGTCCGGAATGACCGTGCAGATCATGGCCGAGAAGGCGGACGGCACGATGGCGATCGAGGATTGCGAGGCGGCTTCGCGCGCGCTCTCGCCGGTGTTCGATGCCGAAGACCCGATCGAACGCGAGTACCGGCTGGAGATGTCTTCGCCCGGGATAGACCGGCCGCTGGTGCGCCGCTCGGACTTCGAGCGTCACGCCGGCCACGAGGCGAAGGTCGAGATGGCCGTCGGGTTGGATGGACGGAAGCGCTTCCGCGGCATCCTGCTCGGGGTCGAAGGCGATACGGCTCGGCTGCGGCCCAGGGATAAGGATGCAGCCGAGGGCGAGATCGCCGACGTGCTGCTGCCGATCGCCGACATGGCGGAGGCGCGGCTCGTGCTCACCGACGCGCTGGTACGGGAATCGCTGCGGCGTGGAAAAGCCGCTGCCGAAGCGCGTGATGCGGACGAGGCGCGCGCGAAAGCGCGCACTGCGGATAACGACAATCGCATGCAGGCCGCGCGGCCGCATGCGAACGGAAACGAGGGAGAATAACCGATGGCCGTCAGCGCCAACCGGCTTGAATTGCTGCAGATCGCCGATGCGGTCGCCCGCGAGAAATCGATCGACCGCCGCATCGTGATCACCGCGATGGAGGATGCGATTGCCAAGGCGGCGCGCTCCCGCTACGGAAGCGAAACCGAGGTCCATGCCGACATCGACTCCAAGACCGGCGAGCTGCGCCTCGCCCGTCACATGGTCGTGGTCGAGGCGGTGGAGAATCCGTCGAACCAGATCAGCGTGGACGATGCCCGCAAGCATCATCCGGCCGCGCAGGTCGGCGACACCATCGCGGATACCCTGCCGCCGCTCGAATACGGCCGCATCGCGGCGCAGTCGGCCAAGCAGGTGATCGTGCAGAAGGTGCGCGAGGCCGAGCGCGACCGCCAATACGACGAGTACAAGGACCGCATCGGCGACATCGTCAACGGCATCGTGAAGCGCGTCGAATACGGCAACGTAGTGGTCGATCTCGGCCGCGGGGAAGCGATCGTGCGGCGCGACGAGATGCTGCCGCGCGAGACGATGCGCAACGGCGACCGCATCCGCGCCTATATCTACGACGTGCGCCGCGAGGCGCGCGGTCCGCAGATTTTCCTGTCTCGTACTCATCCTCAATTCATGGCGAAGCTGTTCGCGCAGGAAGTGCCGGAGATCTATGACGGCATCGTCGAGGTGAAGGCGGTCGCGCGCGATCCGGGTTCGCGGGCCAAGATCGCGGTCATTTCGCGCGATTCCTCCGTCGATCCGGTCGGCGCCTGCGTCGGCATGCGCGGCTCGCGCGTGCAGGCGGTGGTGAACGAGCTGCAGGGCGAGAAGATCGACATCATCCCGTGGTCGATGGACACCGCGACCTTCGTGGTGAACGCGCTCGCGCCCGCCGAAGTCGCCAAGGTGGTGCTCGACGAAGACCGCCAGCGCATCGAGGTCGTGGTTCCGGACCAGCAATTGTCGCTCGCGATCGGCCGGCGCGGGCAGAACGTCCGCCTCGCCTCGCAGCTGACCAGCTGGGACATCGACATCCTGACCGAGCAGGAAGAGTCCGAGCGCCGCCAGGCCGAGTTCGAGAAGCGCACCAAGAGCTTCATGGAGGCGCTCAACGTCGACGAGGTCGTGGGTCAGTTGCTGGCGTCGGAAGGCTTCACCTCGGTGGAGGAGCTTGCGTTCGTCGAGCTCAAGGAACTCGCCTCGATCGAGGGCTTCGACGAGGACACCGCGCAGGAACTGCAGACCCGCGCGCAGGACTATCTCAACCAGATCGAGGCGGAGCTCGACGCGAAGCGCACGGAGCTCGGCGTCGAGGATGCGCTGAAAGAAGTGCCCGGCATCACCACCGCGATGCTGGTCAAGCTCGGCGAGAACGGCGTGAAGACGATGGAGGATCTGGCCGGCTGCGCGACCGACGATCTCGCGGGCTGGACCGAGCGCAAGGACGGCGAGGCGAAGCACGAGGCCGGCTTCCTCGATGGGTTCGAATTGTCCCGCGAGGAGTGCGAGGCGATCATCATGCAGGCCCGTCTCAAGGCCGGCTGGGTCACCGAGGCCGATCTCGCGCCGCCCGCATCCGAAGAAGAGCAGCCGGCCGAAGCGGCCGCGCCTGCCCAATGAGCCGGAGGCCGTATAGCAACCGATGCTGGCGCACGCCGACATTGACGACACCGGGCCGCGCGATGCGCGGGGCGCGACGGAGCGCACGTGCGTCGTCACGCGTGCCGTCAAGCCGGTCGACGAGCTGATCCGTTTCGTGACCGCGCCCGACGGCGCGGTGGTTGCAGACCTCAAGCGGCGCCTGCCCGGCCGCGGCGTGTGGGTCACGGCGACCCGTGCGGCGGTCGACGAGGCGGTCAAGCGCAAGGCGTTCGGACGCGGCTTCAAGCGCGAGGTGCGCGCCGCTCCCGATCTCGGCCGCGAGGTCGAGTGGCTGCTGGAACGCGCCGCGCTCGATGCGCTGGGGATCGTGCAAAAGGCCGGCCGGGTCAAAACCGGCTTTGCGAAAACCGAAGCCGCGCTTGCCGACGATCCGATCGCGGCGGTCCTTCAGGCCTCCGATGGGTCGGCCGATGGGGCGCGCAAGATCGCGGCCGCCGTGATGCGGCGCAAAATGGATGAAAACGCTGGCGAAATCCCGATAATCGTGGCGTTCGCGACCGCACAATTGGATTTGGCATTGGGGCGGTCAAATGTGGTACATGCTGCCCTGCTTGCCGGCCCAGCCAGCAACGGGTTCCTCGCGCGCTGCCAGAGCCTCGAACGCTTCCGGACGGTTGCTCCGGACGGACGCGGCCGGGAAAAGCGCGGCTGAGCATTGAAATTCCGGCGACACGTGACGCACAGGCAGAGAGAAAACGAGAGCGGACAGGTACGGTCAAGTAATGACGACTGATACGAAAACCCCCGGCGACAAGACCCTCAGCGTCAGTTCGACGAAGACGCTGACGCTGAAGCCGCGTTCCGAAACGGGCGTGGTTCGGCAGAGCTTCAGTCACGGCCGTTCGAAGGCGGTCGTCGTCGAGAAGGTCAGGCGCCGCCCCGGACCGGGCGAAGCGAAGGCGCCGGAGCCCACCCCCGCGCCCGCGCCGGAGCGCAGCGCGACCCCGCGCCGCGGCGGCGTCGTGCAGCGCGGCGGCGTTGCCCCCGCATCCACACCCGCACCGGCGCCTTCGTCGACACCCGCGCCGAAGCCGTCCGGCGTTCTGCTGCGCACGCTCACCAAGGAAGAGCAGGACCGTCGCGCGAACGCGCTCGGCGACGCCAAGGTGCGCGAGGCCGAGGAACGCAAGATCGCCGAGGAAGAGGCGAAGATTCGCGCCGAGCGCGATACGATCGAGCGCACCGAGCGCGAGAAGGCCGAAGCGCGCAAGCGCACCGAGGAAGACCGCCGCCGCCACGATGAAGAGACCAAGCGCAAGGCCGACGAAGTCGCCAAGAAGCGTTTCGGCGGCGAGGAAGAAAAGGCCAAGGCAGGCATCGGCGCAATCGCGCGCAAGCTGACCCCCGAAGCCGAGGACGACGACCGCCGCCCGGTCCGTCGCGGCATCGGCGGCGCGCTGGCGCGTCCCGCGCCTGCCCCGAAGGCGCCGCGCGCCGGTGCGCCGAAGCAGCGCGGCCGCCTCACGCTGACCACGGCCCTCAATGCCGACGAGGTGCGCGAGCGTTCGGTCGCCGCGTTCCGCCGCCGTACCCAACGCATGTCCGGTCATCGCGACAGCGAGCAGAAGGAAAAGCTCGTGCGCGAAGTCACGATCCCGGAAACCATCACGATCCAGGAACTCGCGAACCGCATGTCGGAGCGCTCGGTCGACGTCATCAAGATCCTGATGAAGCAGGGTCACATGGCGAAGATCACCGATACGGTCGACGCCGACACCGCACAATTGCTGGCGGAAGAACTCGGCCACACGGTGCGCCGCGTCGCCGAGTCGGACGTGGAAGAAGGCCTGTTCGACGCCGCCGACGATCTCGAAGCGCTCGTGTCGCGTCCGCCGGTCGTGACCATCATGGGCCACGTCGATCACGGCAAGACCTCGCTGCTCGACGCGATCCGGCAAACCAACGTGGTGAGCGGCGAAGCCGGCGGCATCACGCAGCACATCGGCGCCTATCAGGTGACCTCGCCGAAGGGCGGCAAGATCACCTTCATCGACACGCCGGGCCACGCGGCCTTCACGGCGATGCGTGCGCGCGGCGCGAAGGTGACCGATCTGGTCATTCTGGTGGTTGCGGCCGACGACGGCGTCATGCCGCAGACGGTCGAGGCGATCAATCACGCCAAGGCCGCCAAGGTCCCGATGATCGTTGCGATCAACAAGATGGACAAGCCGGACGCCAAGGCCGAACGCGTGCGCACCGAGCTGCTGCAATATGAGGTGCAGGTCGAATCGCTCGGCGGCGACGTGCTCGACGTCGAGGTCTCGGCGACCAAGAAGATGAATCTCGACCGGCTGCTCGAGACCATCGCGCTGCAGGCCGAAATTCTCGACCTCAAGGCCAACCCGGCGCGTCCCGCCGAAGGCACCGTGATCGAGGCGAAGCTCGACCGCGGCCGCGGACCCGTCGCGACCGTGCTGGTGCAGCGTGGCACGCTGCGCGGCGGCGACATCGTGGTGGCCGGTGCAGAGTGGGGCCGCGTGCGCGCGCTCGTCTCCGATACCGGCGCCGCGACCGCGGATGCGGGACCTTCCGTTCCGGTCGAGGTGCTCGGTTTCAACGGCACGCCCGATGCCGGCGATCGCCTGGCGGTCGTCGACAGCGAGGCGCGTGCCCGCGAGGTCACCGACTATCGTGCGCGTCAGAAGCGCGACAAGGCCGCCGCACGCCAGACCGGCATGCGCGGCTCGCTCGAGCAGATGATGGCGCAGGTGAAGACCGCGGGCCTCAAGGAATTCCCGCTCATCATCAAGGCCGACGTGCAGGGCTCGCTCGAGGCGGTGTCCGGCTCGCTGGACAAGCTCGGCACCGACGAGGTCGCGGCGCGCATCATCCATGGCGGCGTCGGCGGCATCACCGAATCCGACGTGACGCTCGCCGAATCCTCCGGCGCCGCGATCATCGGCTTCAACGTGCGTGCGCATAAAGAGGCGCGCGAGGCGGCGGAGCGCAACGGCACCGAGATCCGCTACTACAACATCATCTACAATCTCGTCGACGACGTGAAAGCGGCGATGTCGGGCCTGCTCACGCCGGAACGGCGCGAGACCATGCTCGGCAATGCGCTGATCCAGGAGATCTTCCTGGTTTCCAAGGTCGGCAAGATCGCCGGCTGCCGCGTCACCGACGGCAAGGTCGAGCGCGGCGCGAACGTGCGCCTGATCCGCGACAACGTGGTGATCCACGAAGGCAAGCTCAGCCAGCTCAAGCGCTTCAAGGACGACGCGCGCGAGGTGTTGGCCGGCCAGGAATGCGGCATGGCCTTCGAGGGCTACCAGGACATGCGCGCGGGCGACGTGATCGAGTGCTATCGCGTGGAGACGGTGCAGCGGTCGCTCTGAGTCCAAATCTCAGACGGCGCGTTCCACCCATTATTGTCATGCCCGCGCAAGCGGGCATCCAGTAGTCGCAGAACAAAGAGACGAGGCGGTTACTGGATCACCCGCATTCGCGGGTGATGATATCGAGTGAGATTTGTCATGCCCAAACACCACAACCGCGATCGCGCGGCATCCGGCCCTTCGCAACGCCAACTCCGCGTCGGCGAGCTGATCCGTCACGCGCTCGCCGAAATGCTGTCACGCGGCGACATCCACGATCCGGTTATCGAAGCCCACATGATCACCGTTCCGGAAGTCGCGATGACCCCCGACCTGCGGCTCGCCACGATCTACGTGATGCCGCTCGGCGGACGCGACGCCAAGCCGGTGATCGAGGCGCTCGAACGCAACAAGAAGTTTCTCCGCGGCGAGATCGCGCGGCGCATTAACCTGAAATTTGCTCCTGACATCCGCTTCCGATTCGACGAACGATTCGACGAAGCGGAACGGATCGAGAAGATTTTGCGAACACCGGAAGTCCGCCGCGATCTCGAGCCGAAAGACGGCGGCGAGGATCAATGACCGAGAACGAATTGCCGGACGCACAGGCTGTCGAGCAACCCGCGCCGCGCCGCAAGCAGGTCCAGCACAAGCGCGAGAAGCGCGACGTGCACGGCTGGGTCATTCTCGACAAGCCGGTCGGCATGACCTCGACCCATGCGGTTGCGATCGTCAAGCGCCTGTTCACGGCGCGCCGCGCCGGTCACGCCGGCACGCTCGACCCACTCGCCTCGGGGCTGCTGCCGCTCGCGCTCGGCGAGGCGACCAAGACCGTCCCGTTCGTGATGGACGGGCGCAAGCGCTACCGCTTCACCGTGCGCTGGGGCGAGGAGCGCGACACCGACGACGCCGAAGGCAAGGTGATCGGGACCGACGCGGGGCGCCCGACGGCCGAGGCCGTCACGGCCTGTCTGCCGGCGTTCACCGGCACGATCGCGCAGGTGCCGCCCAAATTCTCCGCCATCAAGATCGAGGGCGAGCGCGCCTATGATCTGGCCCGCGACGGCCAGGAGGTCACGCTCGAAGCCCGTCCGGTCGACATCCACGATCTGGCCCTGACCGGGATGCCCGATGCCGATCATGCGGTTTTCGAGGCCGAATGCGGCAAGGGAACCTATGTTCGTGCTTTGGCCCGCGATATGGGCCGCGTTCTCGGCTGTCTCGGCCATGTCGTGGCACTCCGGCGTACGCAAGTCGGCCCGTTCGACGAAAACGACATGATTTCGCTGGCGGAACTGGAGGGTTTGTGCCAAAAATCCGCCGCCGGCGAGGGAAGCCTCGCCGACGCGCTACTGCCCGTTGAGACCGCGCTGGACGACATCCCGGCGCTGGCCGTCAGCAGGGCGGATGCGGCAAGGCTCCAAAGGGGCCAGGCCGTTTTGTTGCGCGGCCGGGATGCCCCCATTTTCCGCGGCACGGTCCATGTGACGACTTCGGGCGAGCTGATTGCTCTGGCCGAAGTGGACCGCGGCGAAATCATCCCCAAGCGCGTGTTCAACCTCGCCGGCCTGAAGGGCAGCGCCGGCAAACGACAAGGTCATTGACGATGTCGCTTAACGCCGGCCGCAAGGCCGAAATCATCAAGACGTATGCCACCAAGACGGGCGACACCGGTTCGCCCGAAGTGCAGATCGCGATCCTGTCCGAACGGATCACGACGCTGACCGACCACTTCAAGGCACATGTGAAGGACAATCATTCGCGGCGCGGCCTGTTGAAGATGGTCTCGCAACGCCGCCAGCTCCTTGATTACCTCAAGCGCACCAATGAGGGGCGCTACAAGACGATCATCGAGAAGCTCAACATTCGCCGTTGAGGTTTGTCGCGCGCGGAGGAACCGCGCGCGCTGTGGGCGGGCTTGTCAGCCCGCTATTGCGTGGCGGTTTTTGAAAAGCCGCCGACTGAGCCGGACGGAATGTCCGCCCGCGCTAACCGAATGGAAGCACGCAAGGCCATGGCAGGATCGCCGGACGCTGTGTTGTCGCGCACGCTTGGTGCGTCACGCAGCCTCTCGCCGTCTTGCTCATGGCTTTCCGCCTTCCGGAAAACCGATGAGAGAAAACCGAAATGTTCGATATCCACACCGTTGAGCTCGATTGGGGTGGGCGCAAGCTCGTCCTCGAGACCGGAAAAGTAGCCCGCCAGGCTGACGGCGCCGTCGTCGCCACTTACGGAGAAACCAAGGTTCTGGCGACCGTCGTCGCCGCCAAGACACCGCGCGAGGGCGTCGACTTTCTCCCCCTGACCGTCGACTACCAGGAAAAGTATTACGCGGCCGGCCGCATCCCGGGCGGCTATTTCAAGCGCGAGGGCCGTCCGACCGAAAAGGAAACGCTGGTCTCGCGCCTGATCGACCGCCCGATCCGCCCGCTGTTCGCCGACGGCTGGCGCAACGAGACGCAGGTGATCGTCACTACGCTGTCGCACGATCTCGAAAACGATCCCGACATTCTGGCGCTGGTCGCATCGTCGGCGGCGCTGACGCTGTCGGGCGCGCCGTTCAGGGGGCCGATCGGCGCCGCGCGCGTCGGCTTCTCGAACAACGAATACATCCTCAACCCGACGCTCGAGGAGATGACCGAGAGCGAGCTCGATCTCGTCGTCGCCGGCACGCAGGACGCCGTGCTGATGGTCGAGTCGGAGGCGAAGGAGCTTCCCGAGGAGATCATGCTCGGCGCGGTGATGTTCGGCCATCGCCACTTCCAGCCGGTGATCGAGGCGATCATCCAGCTCGCCGAGAAGGCCGCCAAGGAGCCGCGCGATCTCGTCGAGATCGACAACGCCGCGCTCGAGAAGGAAATGCTCGGAATCGCCGAACAGGATCTGCGCTCGGCCTATGCGGTTGCCGACAAGATGGCGCGCCACAAGGCGGTCGACGCCGCCAAGGCGAAGGTGACGGCGCACTTTTTCCCGGAAGGGAAGGAGCCGAAATACGACAAGCTGCGCATCGGCGGCGTGTTCAAGGAGCTCGAAGCCAAGATCGTCCGCTGGAACATTCTCGACACCAGCAAGCGCATCGACGGCCGCGATCTCAAGACCGTGCGCCCGATCGTGTCCGAAGCCGGCATCTTGCCGCGTGCGCACGGCTCGGCGCTGTTTACCCGCGGCGAGACTCAGGCGCTGGTGGTTGCCACGCTCGGCACCGGCGAGGATGAACAGTGGATCGACGCCCTGTCCGGGACGTACAAGGAGTCATTCCTGCTGCACTACAACTTCCCGCCCTATTCGGTCGGCGAGACCGGCCGCATGGGCGGCACCAAGCGCCGCGAGATCGGCCACGGCAAGCTCGCCTGGCGCGCGATCCATCCCGTGCTGCCCGACAAGCACGATTTCCCCTACACCATCCGCATCGTCTCGGAGATCACCGAGTCGAACGGCTCGTCCTCGATGGCGACCGTGTGCGGCACCTCGCTTGCCCTGATGGACGCCGGCGTGCCGATCAAGCGCCCCACCGCCGGCATCGCGATGGGCCTCATCCTCGAGGACAAGCGCTACGCGGTGCTCTCGGACATTCTCGGCGACGAGGATCATCTCGGCGACATGGACTTCAAGGTGGCCGGCACCGAACGCGGCATCACCTCGCTGCAGATGGACATCAAGATCGCCGGCATTACCGAAGAGATCATGCAGGTTGCGCTCACCCAGGCGAAGGATGGGCGTTTGCATATCCTCGGCGAGATGGCGAAGGCCTTGACGCAGGCGCGCGCCGAGCTCGGCGAGCACGCGCCGCGCATCGAGATGTTCAACATCCCGACCGACAAGATCCGCGAAGTGATCGGCACCGGCGGCAAGGTGATCCGCGAGATCGTCGAGAAGACCGGCGCCAAGATCAACATCGAGGACGACGGATCGGTGAAGGTCGCCTCCGCCAACGCGGAGTCGATCAAGGCGGCGATCAACTGGATCAAGTCGATCGCCAACGATCCGGAGGTCGGCACCATCTACGACGGCACGGTCGTCAAGGTGATGGACTTCGGCGCCTTCGTGAACTTCTTCGGCGCCAAGGATGGTCTCGTGCACATCTCGCAGCTCGCGCCGAACCGCGTGCAGAACGTCAAGGACGTCGTCAAGGAAGGCGACAAGGTGAAGGTCAAGCTGCTCGGCTTCGACGATCGCGGCAAGACCCGCCTCTCCATGAAGGTCGTCGATCAGGTGACCGGCGAGGACCTCGAAGCCAGGAAGGGCGGCGACCAGCCGCAGGCTGTCGCCGGGGAGTAATCCGCGCCTTGCCAATGTGAGGGGCGGCCGAGAGGCCGCCCTTTTTCATTTGGTCAACGCGCGCTTGTCAGGAAATGTGTTCGCGTTTCGCCGATTCCCCTGATCTCCACCGCGCCGCGTTCCTCGAAAGCGAACGCATCGCCGGTCAGCTCGCGGAACGCGGTGCTTACCTGGATGCGGCCTGCCTCCCCATGCGACTCCATGCGTGAGGCAATATTCACGGCACCGCCCCACACGTCGTAGGAAAGGCGCGTGTCGCCGATCACGCCCGCGGTCGCGGGCCCGCAATGGATGCCGATGCGCAATTCGAGCTTGGCACGCCCGAGCGGCGCATGTGCGGCGTTGGCTTCGAGCATCGCCAGCGCGAAACGCCCGATCGCCACCGCGCCGTCCCGCGCGCGCCCGTCGAAGCCTGCGGCCGCCATGTAGCTGTCGCCGATCGTCTTGATCTTCTCCACGCCTTGTTGTTCGGCGAGCGCGTCGAACGTGCGCACGAGACCGTCGAGGAAGCCGACGATCTCTTCGGGCGGCAGGTCGTGGCCGGCGGCGGTGAAGCCGACGAGATCGGCGAACACGACGCTCAAGGTTTCGATGCGGTCCGCGATGCGCGCCTCGCTCGCCTTCAGCCGCTCGGCGATCGCATCCGGCATAATCGTGCCGATCAGCGCTTCGGACCGCTCATGCGCCTGTTCGAGTTGAACCTCCGCGCTGTGAACCAGGGTCAGTGCATAAAAGGTGATCGCCGCGTAGATGACGAGCACGCTCAGCATGGTCTGGCTTGAGATCGTGTCGCGCAGCCGGCCGTCGGTTGGCAGCAGAAGCCCGTCGACCGGCGCGAAGTTGATCACGAACAGCAGCAGCGCCGCCAAGTAGACGAACATGCCGGCAAACAGCTTCCAGTTCTGGATACCGAAGAAGAACAGCATCGCGCCGCCGAGCAGAAAGAAAACGTGCAGATCGCTCGTGATGCCCAGCATCCAGACGACATAGGTCTGCCCGATGCCGAGGAAGATCACGAGCGCGATGGCGGCAAAATTGTCGCCGAGGCGGTGCAGCCGTGGCAGCACCAGGCCGACCACGATCAGCAGCACGTTGTGCAGGTTGAGCGGCAGCAGGCCGTGGAAATCGTAGAGCGACGTCATCACGATGTATGACGCGCCGCTGATGGCGCCCGCATAGGCCGCGGCGTTCACGCAGCGCTGGCGTCGCGCGACCTGCGGATCGCGGGTGACGATCCCGATCGACAGCAATCGCTCGAGCCAGGGTGGAATCGAAAGGCCACGCCGCGGGTCGCGCCGGATCAGGTCGCGCAATCGCGTCATCGGCCGTTTCGTCCCGTTGCTGTCTGTTCGTTCAGTATGTCGCCGCGCGGGCCTGCCGGATAGCACCCGAATCGTCATTGGCGTGACGGCCGTCACATCGCGCCAGGCGGGGTCTCTCTAGGGTGTGGTCATCGGCGAGGGCAATGGTGTCCTCGCTCACATCGAAGGAGAGAGACTACAATGACGACGACCAAGAAGCTGATGACCGCCGCGATCGCGGCTGTTGCCCTCGCCACCGCCTCGCTTGCGAGCGGCGCGGCCGAAGCCCGCGGTGGGCACGGTGGCGGGCATGGCGGCGGATTCCGTGGCGGCTTCCACGGCGGCGCGAAGTTCCACGGCGGCAAGCACTTCGGCCACCGTTTCCACGGCCATCGCCACTTCCGCTTCGGCGGGTACGGCTACGCCTACAACACCTGCTGGAAGTGGACGCCGTATGGCCTCGTGAACGTCTGCCGCGTGCTGCCCTACTGAGCATGATCCCGAAAAGCATGTCCTCGACTACGATCGGGGATGGATACCGGTTTTCGGAAAAGATCATGCTCCACCGATAACCGCGTCCGATGTTTCGCTATCGGCCCGTCCGGGGTGACCCGGGCGGGCCGTTGGCATTCTGGCTCCCATCCGTTTTCGAGGGGTTCTTCTTGAGCCTCCATGCGCTATCTTCGCGTCCCCGCAGCGGCGCTGAACATGGCAAAACCGGTCCCCGTTCCCGACAATCTGCTCAGCGTGCTGCCGCCCAATCCCGCGGCGGCGCTGTTCGCGGCCGCGCGGCCGCATCGTCTCAAGGCCGACCAGACGCTGTTCGTCGCCGGCGATCCGGGTGACGGCTGCTATCGGGTCGAGCAGGGCCTGTTGAAGGTCAGCGTCGTGTCGCCCTCCGGCGGCGAGCGCATCCTGGCGATCCTTGGCCCCGGCACGCTGGTGGGCGAGCTCGCGATGATCGACGCGCAGCCGCGTTCGGCCTCGGTGACGGCGGCGCGCGATTCAGAGCTCAGCTTCATCGGCCGCGCCGCGTTCGAGCAGGTCGCGATCGACCACCCGGATGTCTATCGGCATATCGTCAAGCTGCTGGTGCGGCGCTTGCGCGACACCAACAACGTGGTCGCCGCGATGAGCTTCCTGTCGCTGAAAGGCCGCGTCGCGCATGGGCTGCTCAGTCTCGCGGAAGCCTTCGGCAACGACGTGGGGGCGGGCCGCATCCTGATCCGGCAGAAAGTGACGCAGAGCGACCTTGCCGCGATGGCGGGAATCGCGCGCGAGAATGTCAGCCGCATTCTCAACGACTGGATGCGCCAGAAACTGGTCAGCCGGCTCGCCGGCTATTACTGCCTCGAAAACCGCTCCGCGCTCGAACGCGAAGCGGAGATGTGAACCACGAAACACGTTGGAGGAAACATGACCGTTCTGGGCTTGGGCCAGCATCGCTATCGCGTGGTGGAGAACTGGGCGAAGCTGCCCGACGGCTGGAATCTGACCGACGTCGGTGCGGTCGCGGTCGACAGCAAGGACCGCATCTACGTGTTCAATCGCGGCGAGCACCCGATGGTGGTGCTGAACCGCGACGGCAGCTTCATCAAGAGCTGGGGCGAGGGGCTGTTCACGCGCGCGCACGGCCTGCATATCGACGCGGACGACAATCTCTACTGCACCGACGACGGCGATCACACCGTGCGCAAGTGCACCGTCGACGGCAAGGTGCTGCTCACCATCGGCATTCCGGGACGGCCCGCGCCGTTCATGAGCGGCGAGCCGTTCCACCGCTGCACCCATACGGCGCTGTCGCCGAAGGGCGAGATCTATGTCTCGGACGGTTACGGAAATGCCTGCGTGCACAAGTTCACGCCGGACGGAAAGCTGATCAAGAGCTGGGGCGAGCCCGGCACCGATCCGGGCCAGTTCAACCTCGTGCACAACATCGTCGCCGACGCGGATGGCTGGGTCTACGTCGCGGATCGCGAGAACCATCGCGTGCAAGTGTTCGACGGCAACGGCAAGTACGAGACCCAGTGGAACAACCTGCACCGGCCCTGCGCGCTGTGCTGCTGCGGCGGCAAGACGCCGAACTTCATCGTCGGCGAGCTTGGCCCCGGCATGCCGGTGAACCTGAAATACAAGAACCTCGGGCCACGGCTCACGCTCGTGGATTCGCAAGGCAGGAAGATTGCGCGCCTCGGCGGCGAGGACGGCCCGGGACTTGACGTCGGCAAGTTCCTCGCGCCGCACGGCCTCGCGCTCGACTCGAAGGGCGACATTTATGTCGGCGAGGTCGGCGTCACCAACTGGAAGACCAGCTTCCCCGACACGCCGATGCCGAAGGTGGTGCGCTGCCTGCAGAAGCTGGAGAAGGTCGCGTAGCGCCGACCGAATTGAATCAATGCGGATTCCCGAGGCAAGCGATTTCTCTCTTGGCTTGTGAATCCGCGTGCTAGGAAATTGGCACCAAGCAGAGTGCGGGTCCTGTATTTTTCCTGTTATTTACAGGACGCGCCCGTCATGCCAGCCACTCCAGCGCGCCGTGGCCGGCGGCGGCGCCGGTGGCAAAGCACGCCTGCAGCAGATAGCCGCCGGTCGGCGCTTCCCAGTCGAGCATCTCGCCGGCAACGAACACGCCGGGAAGCGCGCGCAGCATGAAGCGCTCGTCGATCTGATCGAACGCGACGCCCCCCGCGGTCGAGATCGCGCGCGCGATCGGCGCGACGCCGGTGAGCCGGATCGGCACCGCATTGATGAGGCGCGCGAGTTCGGGAGGCGGCAGCGTGGCGAGCTTGCCGGCGGTGACCTCCTGCAACAGGCCGATCTCGGCCGGCGACAGCGTCAACGCCTTGCGCAGCCAGGTTGAGATCGATTGCTTGCCGCGTGGCGCCGTGAGCCGGCGTTCGAGCTCCCTGGCCCAGATGTCGGGACGCAACCCGATCAGCAGTGTCGCTTCGCCGTCTCGTTCGATGGCGTCGCGCAGGTGCGGCGAGAGCGCATAGATCGCGCCGCCTTCGACCCCCGTCCCGGTGATGATCGCCTCGCCGCGCATCGAATGATCGCCGAACGACACCGTGATGCGCTTCAGGGGCTGCCCGGCAAAACGCCTCAGGTGCTCCGACCACGCGGCGAGAAATCCGCAATTGGACGGTTTGAGCGGCGCGACCCGAACGCCGGCGCGCGCGAGCATCTCACTCCATCCGCCATCCGATCCGAGCCGTGGCCAGCTTGCGCCGCCGAGCGCCAGCACCGTCGCGTTGGGTTCGACGGTGGCTGCACCGTCCGGCGTGTTGAATGTCAGCCGCTGTGCATCACCCCACCCGGTCCACGCGTGCCGCAACGCCAGTGTCACGCCCGCTGCATCGAGCCGCCGCAGCCACGCGCGCAGGAGTGGCGAGGCCTTCATGGCGACCGGAAACACCCGTCCGCTCGACCCGACATAGGTGGACTGTCCCATCGCGCCGCTCCACGCGCGCAACGCATCCGGCGGAAATGCCTCGATCGCGGGCCGCAGCGCATCTGCCGCGCCGCCATAGCGCGCGAGAAAAGCGCTCATCTCCTCGCTGTGCGTGAGATTGAGCCCGCCGCGCCCGGCCATCAGGAGTTTGCGCCCCGCCGACGGCATGCGGTCGTAGACCGTCACTTGCGCGCCGCCGTTCGCCAGCACCTCGGCCGCCATCAGCCCGGCCGGCCCCGCGCCGATCACCGCGACATGCTTGCTCATGCGATCATGTCGCGCACGATCTGACCGAGCGCCGCAAAGTCCGCCTTGCGCGGCGAAGTGCGGCGCCACGCCAGCCCGACGGTGCGTGCGGGCTCGGGATCGCGGAAGCGTAAGAGCTTCACACGCTCGTCACGCTGCTCGACATCGAGCGCGATCTTCGGCAGCAAGGTCACGCCGTGGCCGTTCGCCACCATCTGCATCACGGTCGAGAGCGACGTCGCGCCGAGCCCCGACCGTGTATCGCGTCGCGGCGCGCAGAACGCGAGTGCCTGATCGCGCAGGCAATGTCCTTCTTCCAGCAGGATCAGCCGATCCTGATCGATGTCGCGCGCATCGACGCGCGCGCTGTCCGCGCGTGCATCGCCCGCGGGCACGGCGAGCAGGAACGGATCGTCGAACAGCGGCAGCGTTTCGATGTCGCCTTCCTCCACCGGCAATGCGAGCAGCACCGCATCGAGCGCACCGCGCGCAAGCTCGTCCATCAGCGTGCGCGTCTGGGTCTCGCGCAATTCGATGCGCAGTTCGGGGAAGCGCCGCTGCAGGGCGGGCAGGATTTGCGGCAGCACATAGGGCGCAAGCGTCGGGATGACGCCGAGGCGCAGCCGGCCGCTCAGCAGTCGTCCGCTGTGGCGCGCAAACTCCGTCAGGTCGCGCGCGGCCGACAGCACACGGTCGGCACGCCGGGCGACTTCCGCTCCGGTCTCGGTCAGCATCACCTCGCCGGGCCGCCGCTCGACCAGATCGGTGCCAAGGTCCTTCTCCAGGTCGCGGATTTGCATCGAGAGCGCCGGCTGGGTTACCGCGCAGGCCTCGGCGGCCTTGCCGAAGTGCCTGTGCTCGGCCAACGCGGTCAAATATCTCAACTGTTTCAATGTGATCATGCCGATAAGATAAACTGATCGGGTTAGTCAGGCAATACGATTAGACCTTATCCAATCAAGGCGTATGGTCCCTGCGAACAAAAATCGGAGGAAGCCATGGACGCAAAGACGGACGACAAGAGTGGCAAGTGCCCGTTCACCGGTGGCCGCGGGCCGGGGAACCGCGACTGGTGGCCGGAGCAGCTGGATCTTCAGATGCTGCACACGAACTCCAGCCTGTCCGATCCAATGGGCAAGGACTTCGATTACGCCGTTGAGTTCAAGAGTCTCGACCTCGATGCGGTGGTCAAGGACCTGCATGCCCTGATGACCGACTCGCAGGAATGGTGGCCGGCGGACTTCGGTCACTACGGCGGACTGTTCATCCGCTTGGCGTGGCACGCCGCGGGCACGTACCGCATCACCGACGGCCGCGGCGGCGCCGGCGCCGGACAGCAGCGCTTCGCGCCGCTCAACTCCTGGCCGGACAATGCGAACCTCGACAAGGCGCGCCGGCTGTTGTGGCCGATCAAGCAGAAATACGGCCGAAAAATTTCGTGGGCCGACCTGATGGTTCTCGTCGGCAACGTCGCGCTCGAGTCGATGGGCTTCAAGACCTTCGGTTTCGCAGGCGGCCGTGTCGATGTGTGGGAGCCCGAGGAGCTCTACTGGGGCCCCGAGGGCACGTGGCTGGGGGACGAGCGCTACAGCGGCGAACGCCAGCTCAGCAATCCGCTCGGCGCGGTGCAGATGGGCCTGATCTACGTCAACCCGGAAGGGCCGAACGGCAACCCGGACCCGCTCGCGGCGGCCAAGGACATCCGCGAGACGTTCTTCCGCATGGCGATGAACGACGAGGAGACCGTCGCGCTGATTGCCGGCGGTCACTCCTTCGGCAAGACCCACGGCGCCGGCGATCCGTCGCTCATCGGACCGGAGCCGGAAGGGGCGGCGATCGAGGATCAGGGCCTCGGATGGAAGAGCCGGCATGGCACCGGCTTCGGCGCGGACACCATCACCGGCGGGCCGGAAGTCACCTGGACGCAGACGCCGACGAAGTGGAGCAATCTCTTTTTCAAGAACCTGTTCGAAAACGAATGGGAGCTGACCAAGAGCCCGGCCGGCGCGAAACAGTGGAAGGCCAAAGGTGCGGCAGCCACGATCCCGGACGCCTTCGACAAGTCGAAGAAGCATGTGCCGACCATGCTCACCACGGACCTCTCGCTGCGGTTCGATCCGGCCTACGAGAAAATCTCGCGGCGCTTCCACGAGCATCCCGAACAGTTCGCGGACGCTTTTGCGCGCGCCTGGTTCAAGCTGACCCACCGCGACATGGGCCCGATCGTGCGTTATCTCGGCGCGCTTGTGCCCAAGGAAACGCTGATCTGGCAGGATCCGATTCCCGCCGTGAACCATGAGCTGGTCAGCGACAAGGACATCGCCGATCTGAAGGCGAAGATTCTGAGCACCGGGCTCACGGTGTCGCAGCTCGTCTCGACGGCCTGGGCCTCGGCATCGACGTTCCGCCGTTCCGACAAGCGCGGCGGCGCCAACGGCGCGCGCATTCGCCTCAGCCCCCAGAAGGATTGGGACGTGAACAATCCGGCCGAGCTCGCAAAGGTGCTCTCCAAGCTCGAAGGCATCCAGAAGGAGTTCGGCAAGAAGGTCTCGCTCGCCGACCTGATCGTGCTCGGCGGCACGGCCGCAATCGAGAAGGCCGCGAAGGATGCCGGCGTGGACGTGAAGGCGCCCTTTACGCCGGGCCGCATGGACGCGTCGCAGGAGCAGACGGACGTGCAGTCGTTTGCGCCATTAGAGCCGCGGGCCGACGGCTTCCGCAATTACATCAGCGCAGCCCAGCAGTTCATGGCTCCCGAGGAAGCGCTGGTGGACAAGGCGCAATTGCTGACGTTGACGGCGCCGGAGATGACCGTGTTGCTCGGCGGGCTGCGCGTGCTCGGCGCCAATGCCGGCGCTTCGAAGCACGGCGTGTTCACCAGGACGCCGGGCAAGCTCACCAACGACTTCTTCGTCAACCTGCTCGACGTCGGCACGGTGTGGGCGCCCACGGGCACCGACGGCGTGTACGAAGGCCGTGACCGCAAGACGAAAGAGCTCAAGTGGACCGCCTCGCGCGTCGACCTGATCTTCGGTTCGCACTCGCAGCTTCGCGCCATCGCGGAAGTCTACGGGTGCGCGGACGCAAAGGAGAAGTTCGTGAAGGACTTCGCGGCGGCGTGGGCCAAGGTGATGAACGCCGACCGCTTCGATCTTGCCAAGCCGGGCACGCGCGCGGCGGCGTAATTTCGCGCAAGTGGAAAACTGCAACGGCCGGGCGATGAGCCCGGCCGTTTTTTCTTGTGCCGTTATCCGCCGCCGTCTTTCGTCACGGCCGCGTCCGCCTTCAAGGCATCCGGATGCGGCATCGAAATGACGTTGTAGCCGGAATCCACGAAATGGATTTCGCCGGTGACGCCAGCGGACAGATCCGACAGCAGATACAGCGCTGAGCCGCCCAAATCCTCCAGCGTGACGCCGCGCCCGAGCGGCGAATGCCTCTGCTGGAACGCGAACATCGCGCGCGCGTCGCCGATGCCGGCGCCCGCGAGCGTGCGGATCGGGCCGGCCGAGATCGCATTGACGCGGATGTTGCTGCGGCCGTAGTCGACCGCGAGATAGCGCACCGACGCCTCCAGCGCGGCCTTCGCCAGACCCATGACGTTGTAGTTCGGCATGGTGCGCTCGCCGCCGTTGAAGGTCAGCGTGATCATGGCGCCGCCGCTCGGCATCAGCTTTGCGGCGCGCTTGGCGGCCTCGGTGAACGAGAAG
>Ga0207683_10001547_pt1 | contig 20704 bp, 15 predicted proteins | sample KBSM73metaG_FD_184333 | JGI IMG/M metagenome (GOLD analysis project Ga0207683, IMG submission 184333) | Miscanthus rhizosphere microbial communities from Kellogg Biological Station, Michigan, USA - KBS M7-3 metaG (SPAdes) (version 2) | ecosystem: Host-associated > Plants > Roots > Rhizosphere >... | reverse complement strand
TTTATCGGCGCCGCGAGCGAGCCGTAATCGCCTCAACTCTCGGGTCCGGTCGCGTATCGCCTGCTCGGCCGCATAATAATCGGCAGTTGCTTTTGGGGCGTCAGCTTTTTGCAGCTCGCGCGTTTTGAAGAGCCGCTGAGCCCGGGCTTGGTCTGCGTTTTCATGTTGGGGCATATCGATCAAACGCGCGAAGACACCTAAAGTTCCCGGCTGCATTTGAGCCGCACGATGAGCGGACAATCCCAAGCCGCCAATCAGTGTCCGTTATGGGGCAAAGCAGACATTTAAGAATACTGCCTCGCGCCGTTCGTAGACACTATCTCACTGTCGACAAATACATGAGGTTCGAGTCCACTTTTGAAAGTTGGACAATTTCACCGCAAAAAATGTTGCGAATTCAAAGTCAAAAATAATTTTTGGCGGTCCCGAGAGGGCTTCACCGATTTAATCAGATCAATGATTTACCGGGTCCAGCGCTAGCGAAGCGTCCCATGAAGTATCACTAGATTTTAGCGCAGTGTCCCACCAAAATGTTCGCTTTCGGACAATAGCGGACATCACGCAGACATCCCGTCCTGTCTGCTTTTGACCCAAAGCGGGCATCGGGGTCACGGGACAACGGTCTTTCGTGCAATCCAACATTTCCTGATTTGAATTTGTAAGTGGTCTAGTTTGTGACGGAGCATTCACTTAGACGTGGGACCAGCAAAATGACCCCCGAGGAACAGCAAGAGCGCGTTCGGTCGAGCTTCGCCAAGCAGGGATTGATGACTACGTTGGGGGCTACCCTCGGCAGCGTCTCGCCCGGCATGGTAGAGATCTCGCTAAGTCCCCATCCAGCAATCTCGCAACAGCACGGGTTCGTTCACGCGGGAGCTGTGAGCGCCATCGCCGACACCGCGGCGGGATATGCTGCGCTTACTCTCATGCCAGCTGACACCGGAGTTCTCACCACCGAGTTCAAGATCAACCTTCTAGCTCCCGCCGCAGGCGAGCGCGTCATTGCCCGCGGGCGCGTGGTGAAAGCTGGCCGCACCCTCACCTTGGCCCAAGCGGAAGTGTTCGCGAATACCGGCGGACAAGAAAAACTGATCGCTCTGCTCACTGGCACGCTCATGGCTGTCAAAGGGCGTGACGGCATTAGCGACTGAGACCGCCTCAGTTGGCGGACATTTTCATTTCAAACGAAGCGTGCAATATCGGGTTCGAGTTCACTTTAAAAAGTGGGACAGCTTCGCCGCGAAACTGCAGCAAAATCAAAGTCACTAATAAATTTTGGCGGTCCCGAGAGGAGTCGAACCTCCGACCTTCGGTTTAGGAAACCGCTGCTCTATCCTGCTGAGCTACGGGACCATCCATTTGAACGATAACGGATTTTCTATTTTTGCGCGACGTTGAAGGTTCCCTGGCTACCAAGTTTGCTACCGATATTCATCATTAGACGATCTTGCCGTCATCGAGTCCGTACGCGCGATTGGCGATCGAAAGCAGCAACGGCACATTTTGCTCGAGGAGAAGAGAGTACAAGACGTCGTGTTGTCTCGAGCAGACTTACAAGGAAATTCGGCGTTCCTGCTGAGTTGCCAGCTGGATACGAATTGCTGAAAGACTTATCACCACACGCTGCAAATGTCGCTGATTGGCAGACGAAATCCACGTTATAAGTGGGCATGGCTGATTCATCCCCAAAGCCGCTCGACAGCAACGAACCTGCACCGAAGGCCGAGCCTGCTGTGCGCACAATTGCAATGCCTGCCGACACCAATCCGCATGGCGACATTTTCGGCGGTTGGCTGCTGTGTCAGATGGACCTCGCGGGCGGCACGATAGCGACGCGACGCGCCCGTGGCCGGGTCGTTACTGTTGCCATTACGAGCATGGAATTTCATCGTCCGGTCATGGTCGGCGACGAGGTCAGCTGTTTCTGCAATATCGAGCGGGTTGGCAACACATCGATTACCATCAAAATTGAAAGCTGGGTTCGGCGCGGCTTGGGGGCAGAGCAAATAAAAGTGACCGAGGGCATATTCACCTACGTCGCCGTCGATGCCAATGGGCGACCAATTCCTGTACCTCCGGGCGTCGGAACCTGAGCGCAAGGCCTCGTGCTAATTTGCCTTCGTAGCCGCCCTATCGGGAGGAATGCCCCGTGGACCCCAGACTAACCGGTGATAGTCGAACCCGTCATCGAGCATGGGTTTGACGATCGCAAAATACGGTGAAACATCGAAGTCGCGCGGCGTGTAAAGTCCGTGCTTGCGAATATGCTCCACCTCGCTCTGAACGAATGGCGCGACCCCGTAAGTCTTGCCGTTGACGACTCTGACCTCCGGCAGGATTGGATAGTGTATCGATGCAAAGGCTTCCGCGATAAGCGTTGAGCAAATTGCTTTGGTCGGATCGCCGCTGCCGATTGCAAGCATACGCCGGCGAAACCACACAGGCACCGGCGGATATGGAAATAGATAGCGCGCCAGGTCGATAATTTGCTTTGAGTCATACAGCTTGCCGCGCCGTGACAAAGCGTAATCGATGACTTTTTGTCGACTTTCGGCGCTCAGGCCCACCGGGCGACAAATGCGCTTGTTGAAATCATGGTATTTCGAAAGAGGCACAGTTGTAACGCCGTGCTCTACATCGGCTTCCAGGAGAGCATTCGGCTCGCTGTCAGATGCTTGGTCCTGGGTTTGACCCCCGGCCCGGTCACCGAGATAGAGCGACGCATGGGACCAGGTCGATTGGGTGAGAAATTTGATTATGGCGCTAAGACGGGTGTTCCCCTCGATTAACACGATATCCCCGGGCTCCAGGGCGCGACGAAAGATTTCCGGTTCGGGAGAAAAGAAGGGCGCGTAACGCTTTGTCGGCTTGGATAAATATCGGAGGATCGCGCGGCTGATATGCTCTCTGAGCGTGTCGAACATGAGCCAAAATCCGGTGCAGACACAAGAAATTGTAAGCCTATCGCGTCGGCAAACCTATAGTCTTCAGGGAACGATGCTGGCCGCCATGCTTTGATTGCGGTTACCTTTTACGTCAGACGCCCATGTCAAACTTCCCGTTCCGCCGAGACCTGATCACAAAGCCGATATTCCGGGCCGCAAAGCATGCGTTGCCGACACTTTCGGACACCGAGCGCGAAGCCATCGAGGCAGGTGATGTTTGGTGGGATGCCGATCTGTTTTCTGGAAATCCCGATTGGGAAAAATTATTGGCCTTTAAGGCCGCCCGATTATCGGACGAGGAGCAAAAATTTCTCACCGGACCGGTTGAGCAGCTTTGCGGCATGCTCGACGACTGGACGATAAATTGGGAGCTGCACGACCTGCCGCCCGAGGTCTGGGAATTTCTCAAGGCTAATAAATTTTTCGCGATGATCATCCCGAAGGTGTATGGCGGCCTTGGTTTTTCTGCCTATGCCCACTCGGAAGTCATCCGCAAGATGTCATCGCGCTCGATCAGCGCCGCGGTTACCGCCATGGTGCCAAATTCGCTCGGGCCCGGTGAATTGCTGCTTCAGTTTGGCACCAAAGCACAACAGGATTACTGGCTCCCTCGGCTTGCACGGGGAGAGGAAATTCCCTGCTTCGGCCTGACCAGTCCGGAAGCCGGCTCGGATGCTGCTTCGATGGTTGACTTCGGCGTGGTCTGTCGTGGCACCTTCGAAGGGCGCGACGTCCTCGGCATCCGTCTCAACTGGCACAAGCGCTACATCACGCTTGCACCGGTTGCGACAGTGCTTGGTCTCGCCTTCAAACTGCGCGACCCGGATCATCTCATCGGCCAGCAGACGGACATCGGGATCACCCTCGCTCTGGTGCCAACCAATTTGCCCGGCGTTAGTATTGGCAGGCGCCACTTGCCCGCCATGCATGTCTTCCAGAACGGTCCAAATTGGGGGCACGACGTTTTCATTCCGATGGATCACGTCATCGGTGGCGTCGAGCAGTGCGGCAAGGGCTGGAAGATGCTCATGAGCGCGCTTGCAGCCGGCCGCGGCATTTCGCTTCCGTCGCTATCAGCAGCGGGTGCCGCATTTACGGCCGATCTCACCGGTGCCTATGCGCGCGTCCGCGAGCAGTTCCACGTTTCGATCTCAAGGTTCGAGGCGATCCAGGAGCGGCTCGGACGCATGGCGGCGACTGCCTATCTGCTTGATGCGGCGCGCCGGATGACCTGCGCTGCGCTTGACGATGGACATCATCCGGCTGTCGTCACCGCCATTATGAAAGCGCAAGCAACTGAGCGCATGCGCATTTCCGTCAACGACGCGATGGACGTCCATGGCGGCAAGGGCATCATCGAAGGCCCCCTCAATTATCTTGGCAGCCTTTATCGTGGCGTGCCGATCGGCATCACGGTCGAAGGCGCCAATATCGTCACCCGCAGCCTCATCCAGTTCGGTCAGGGAGCGATCCGCAGCCATCCATATCTACTGAAAGAAATGATGGCATTGCAGGACGCCGACGCCAAGCGCGGACTCGATGCGTTCGACAAGATCTTCTGGAGCCATGTCGGGCACAGCTTCGCCAATGCTTTTCGCACCTGGGTGCGGGCCTGGACCGGCGGCCTTTTTTCACCCGCACCAGACGCGGGCGCGGCCACGCCCTTTTATCGGCAACTCAGCCGTTACTCGTCGGCATTCGCGCTTGCCGTTGATCTCGCCCTTCTCAGCCTCGGTGGCGGACTGAAACGTAAAGAAATGATTTCCGCACGCTTCGGCGACATTCTTTCCGAACTCTATTTGTCGAGTGCTGCACTCAAGCGATGGAACGATGAAGGCCGTCAAGCGGATGACCTGCCACTGCTCGAATGGTGCATGGAAACGAGCTTCGTTGTCATCGCGATGCGGTTTGACGAGATCATAGGAAACTTTCCTGTGCGCCCGGTGGCCTGGTTGATGCGTCTCCTCATCCAGCCCCTCAGCCCGAGTACGGGGGGCCCAACCGATCGCGTCACGCAAGCGGCTGCAGCAATCATCACAAATCCATGCCCGGCACGTGAACGGCTGACGGCCGGCCTGTATGAGCCAAGAGATACAAGCGGCGGTGTCGCACTCGTCAAGCGCGCTTTCGCGAGGACCGTCGCCGTCCAACCGATCCGTGATCGCATGCATGCCGCGCGCGTGCGCGACATCGATCTCGCGCTCGCCGACGGCACTATCAATGCCGAGGAGGCTGCGCAACTGCGGGCGGCGGCCGAAGCAGTGTCGGCGGCGATCGCTGTCAACGACTTCTCGCCGGAAGAGCTGGCCTCGCGTGGTTTGCCTAAAAACGGAGACGTGTCATCGCAAGTGAAAATCCACAGGCCAGCGGCGGAGTAGTAGGACGTCCTGTCTATATTGTCGACGGAAGCCGCACCCCCTTCATCAAGGCACGTGGCAAGCCGGGGCCTTTCACTCCGGTCGATCTTGCCGTGCAATGCGGTCGTCCCTTGCTGTTGCGACAGCAATTCGCGCCTGATGCTTTCGATCAGGTCATTCTGGGCTGTGTCAACGTGATAGCCGACGAAATGAATCCGGCGCGTGTCGCGGCGCTGCGTCTCGGCATGGGTGAGGCAATGACGGCATTCACCGTGCAGATCAATTGCGGGTCCGGCATGCAATCGATTGACACGGCTTATCGATACATCCGCGAAGGTGCGATGGATCTCGTCCTTGCCGGCGGCGCGGAATCCCTCAGCCACGCCCCTTTGGTGTTCAATCATAGCGCGGTCGAGTGGTATGCGCGTATGTTTGGCGCACGCAACATTTGGGCGAGACTTGTCGCACTGCTTGGCGTCCGGCCATCTTTTTTCAAGCCGGTTATCGGTCTTGAGCGCGGCCTCACTGATCCCATCACTGACCTCAACATGGGGCAGACCGCCGAGCTTGTGGCGCATCTATTTCATATTTCCCGGCGACAGGCCGACGAATACGCGGCCGAAAGCCAGCGCCGGCTTGCGACGGCACAAAAGGAGGGCTGGCTCGCGGGCGAAGTCGAGCCGCTTTTTGCCCACGACGGCACAGTCTTTGATCATGACGACGGCGTGCGCCCGGACAGCACCGCAGACAGCCTTGCGAAACTCAAGCCAGCTTTCGAACGCCCGTGGGGCAAAGTCACAGCCGGCAATAGTTCACAGATTACCGATGGCGCGTCATGGGTGGTCCTGGCGTCGGAAGGCGCCGTGAAAAAACACAGGCTGCAGCCAAAAGCCGTTATTCTCGATAGCGAATGGTCTGCGCTCGATCCCTCGATCATGGGCCTTGGGCCGGTACTCTGTTCGACCGAAATCCTCAAGCGGCAGAAATACGCACTCGCCGATATCGAGCTTTGGGAATTGAATGAGGCATTCGCCGCACAAGTCCTGGGTTGTCTCGCAGCGTGGGAAGACGACGAATTCTGCAAGAAGACACTGGGCCTTTCAGGCGCCGCCGGCACTATCCCACGCGATCGCCTCAACGTAGACGGTGGCGCCATCGGTATCGGGCATCCGGTTGGCGCGAGCGGCAATCGCATTGTGTTGCACCTCATCAATGCCATGCACCGGCTGGGACTGAAACGCGGGATTGCCACGGAATGCATCGGCGGGGGTCAAGGCGGCGCAATGCTGATCGAGGCGGTGTAGGGCCAGCGCATGAAAGAAACCCATACCCCTGCCCTCGATGTTCTCGGCCAACGCAATCTCGAACTTGGCCCGTTCTTGGATGGCGGCCAGAGTGCCTGTCCCTGGATCCACTGGAAATTGCGTGCCGATGAGGATGGGATCGTCTGGCTCTTGCTCGACAAAAAAGGCACCAGTACCAACACGCTTTCAGAAGATGTGCTGACCGAGCTCGACGAGGCCCTGGCGAAGATCGAACAGGACCGGCCACGCGGCCTCGTCATCCGCTCAGCCAAGCAAAGTGGCTTTATCGCCGGCGCGGATATCAATGAATTCCGCGGCCTCACGGACCCGACAAAAATCGAGGCCCTTATCGCGCGGGGTCACGCCGTGCTTGATCGGCTTGACCGTCTCCCATTGCCGACGGTCGCGGTCATTCATGGCTTTTGTCTCGGTGGAGGCCTGGAGGTTGCGCTCGCTTGCGACCACCGCGTCGCCATCGACGATGCCAGCTTCGGCTTTCCCGAGGTCATGCTCGGTCTGCACCCCGGGCTTGGCGGCACGGTCCGCCTCACTCGGCTTGTGAATCCGGTGCAGGCAATGACGCTGATGTTGACCGGCAAGACGCAGCGTGCCCGCGCTGCGAAATCGCTCGGTATCATCGACTCGGTCACGCAAGAGCGGCATGTGCGCGGCGCGGTCAAAGCCGCTGTCGAAGCCTCGCTGAAGTCGCACAGGCCTGGAATACTCGTCGGCCTTCTTAACTCGGCGCCGGCACGCGCCTTGCTCGCGCCGCGGATGCGGCGCGAAACAGAGCGTAAGGCGCCACAAAAGTTTTACCCGGCGCCGCATGCGCTGATCGATCTCTGGGCCGAACATGGCGGCAGTGCCGCGGCGATGCAGAAAGCAGAAATCTCATCCTTTGCGCAACTGCTTGTCACCGAGACAGCGCAGAACCTGGTACGCGTCTTCTTCCTGCGCAACAACCTGAAAAGCCTCGCAAGCGGCACGTGGGCTGGCACACGCATCCACGTAATTGGCGCCGGCGCCATGGGTGGCGACATCGCAGCCTGGTGCGCATGGCATGGGTTCACGGTGAGCCTCGCCGACATGAAGGCGGAGCCGATTGGAGGCGCAATCAAGCGCGCCGGCGACCTCTACGCAAAGATTGGCCGTGACAACCACCGCAGGATTCGTGATTCCCTCGATCGTCTGATCCCGGATCTGCGCGGTGAAGGCGTGACATCCGCCGATCTCATTATCGAAGCCGTGCCGGAGACACTTGGCCTGAAGCAGAAGGTGTATGCAGGGATCGAGCCGAAGATGAAGGCCAACGCGATTTTGGCCACCAACACGTCGAGCATCCCGCTGGAGCAGCTGCGCGAGGGATTGAAACGGCCTGAGCGGGCGATCGGTATGCATTTCTTCAACCCGGTTTCACGCATGGAGCTTGTCGAGATTGTCAGTCACGACAAGGTAGCTGACGACGTCCAATCGGCAGCTCATGCGTTTCTGGGAAAAATCGACCGCCTTGTCGCTCCGGTGAAAAGCGCGCCGGGCTTTTTGGTCAACCGCGCACTCACGCCCTATTTGCTCGAGGCAATGGTCATGCTCGATCAAGGCATGAAAAAAGAAACCATAGACAAGGCGGCGGAAGATTTCGGCATGCCGATGGGACCGATCGAGCTCGCCGACCAGGTTGGCCTCGATATCTGTCTGCACGTTGCCGAAACGCTGCGCGCGAGCCTCAAACGCGAAATGCCCGCTCCCCCCCAATGGCTCAAGGACAAGGTTGCAAAAGGCGAGCTTGGCAAGAAGTCCGGCAAAGGTCTTTACGAATGGAAGGACGGCCACGCCGTGAAATTTCACGATGGCGGCTCGCCACCTCCCGACACAACCGATCGTCTGATCCTGCCGATGCTCGATGTGTGCGTCACTTGTTTGCGCGAAGGCGTCGTCGCAGACGAGGAGATCGTCGACGGCGCAATGATATTTGCGACCGGCTTTGCACCGTTTCGCGGTGGCCCAATGCATTACGCTAGAGCACGCGGTGTTGACGACGTAAGTCAAACATTGACCCGCCTTTCTTCGGTTTACGGGGCACGATTTCAACCAGATCCCGGCTGGATTGAGATGAAATGAGCCGCTCGGAACGGGCTCCTCTCACTTTCGACGATCCCGCCCCACTGGCTGACGCCATCGTTGCGAAGGTTGGCAAGACAATCGTGCTGGCGCTGCCGCTGGGACTCGGTAAAGCAAATCACATTGCCAATGCGCTTTATGCCAAAGCCTTGGCCGATCGATCTATCCGCCTCACAATTTTCACGGCGTTGACGCTTGTCGTCCCGCGCCCACAAAACGAGCTGGAGCGCCGATTTTTCGAGCCAATCTCTCAACGCGCCTTTGGCGGCTATCCCGCGCTTGACTACGCGAGCGCAATTCGCGCCGGCACGCTGCCGCCAAATGTCCAGGTCAATGAGTTTTTCTTCCAGGCCGGACAATGGCTCGATTCGCCTTACGCGCAGCAGAATTACATCTCCGCCAACTATACCCACGCCATGCAATACGTGCTCGACCGCAGCGTCAACGTGATCGGACAACTCGTCGCTCATCGAGCGGACGAAGCAGACCGCTACAGTTTAAGCTGCAATCCCGATCTCACGCTCGACCTCCTGACGCTCCGCCGCGAGGGTCGCGCGAACTTTGTGCTTGCCGGGGAGATCAACTCGGAACTGCCATTTATGCCAGGTCAGGCCGCAATCAGCGGCGGAGAGTTCGATTTTCTGCTCGACGGACCGGGTACGGATTTCCCGTTGTTCGCACCACCGCGTGAACCAATAGCACTCGCCGACTACGCCGCCGGTCTTCATGCGGCGAGCCTGGTGCCGGATGGCGGCACTTTGCAGATCGGTATCGGCTCGCTGGGCGATGCCGTTACGCAGAGCCTGATCCTGCGTCACCGCAATAGCGCAAAATTTCAGAATCTCCTCTCGGCGTTACCGCCTTTGGCACCGCATAGCGCCGGCGTTCATACGACACCATTCGCTAACGGGCTTTATGGCTGCTCGGAGATGTTCGTAGAGGGCCTCCTCGATCTCTTCCGTGCCGGCGTGCTCAAGCGCGAAGTGGATGGCGCCGTCCTCGATTCGGGCTTTTTCGTCGGCTCACGCGCGTTCTATCGCGCGCTTCATGAGATGCCACCAGAGACGCTTGCAAAATTCCGAATGCGGCCGATCTCGTTTGTTAACGAGCTTTACTTCGGTGAACAGGAAAAGCGCAAAGCACGTGTCGGCGCGCGGTTTATCAACGACGCGATGATGACAACTCTGCTCGGCGACGTGATCTCTGATGGCCTGGACGATGGTCGAATCGTCAGCGGCGTGGGCGGGCAATATAATTTTGTTGCGCAGGCATTCGCGCTCGAAGGCGCGCGCGCGGTCATTATGCTGCGCTCTACGCGAGAGGCGAAAGGCAAGAGCCAGTCAAATATCCGATGGCACTACGGGCACATTACCATTCCGCGCCACCTGCGCGACGTCATCGTGACTGAGTATGGCGTTGCTGATATTCGCGGCAAGAGCGACAGGGACGTCGCGGTCGCGATGTTGGGAATTACAGATTCGCGTTTTCAGGATGAACTGTTGCGGCAGGCAAAGGACGCCGGAAAGGTCGAACGATCGTTTGCATTGCCGAAAACCGCCCGCAACAATACGCCGGCAACGGTGACGCGGGCGCTCCAGCCCGCTCGAGATGCCGGGCTACTTCCGCTGCTTCCCTTTGGAGCCGACTTCTCCGGGATCGAGCAACGGCTGATCCCTGCATTGCAAATATTGAAAATCGCCAGCCCTCTGATGCTTTTTGCATTATTCGCGCGCGGTGTGGTTTCGCCCTCGAAGGATCGGGATTGTCTTGAGAGGCTTGGCTTGGCGCGGCCAAAAACCCCAGTCGAATGGTTGTATTCGGCGCTTGTTAGCGGCGCTTTAGGCCGCAGTGCCAAGGAATACTGGTGAGAGCGATTTCTGCTTCGGTCAAAAGCAGACATTGCCCGAGTAATGTCCGCTTTGGGTCAAAAGCAGACACGTGCAGTGCACCAGCCGATGCCCGCTAAGGGCCAGAAGCGGACATGCGGCGGTTATCCGGCCCGCTCGACCTTTGGAGGCAACCAAGTGTTATCGAGGATGGCCTTCTCAGGCCAGCAGGCGCGAATGAAGAGCGAGAACTTGTCTTGAGGAGCGGGCAGCCAGTGACTTTCCTTGCCCTTGCCAGGTGATTTGACACCGGCATAGAGCGTCAGCGAGCCATACGCGTTGTAGTGGAAGTTCTTAGGTTCATTCTCATTAGCTTGGGCAGTTTGTTTTGTTATGCGCAGTTTTTTTTGGCTTTGTTATCGAGGACAGCATCATACAGGTCGTCTTGCGCAATCACCTCAAGCAGTACACTGGCAAGCTGGGCTTCGTTCACGCCGATAGCTTCCGCCCGCTGGCGCAGCCGGGACATGGCAACTCGGCTGAGTTGCAGTGTGCTCGGCAAGGCAAAGGCAAAGCACCGCTTTGATTGTGGCGGCTTGGGATCTGACACCAGCGGCACCACCTTGACCTCCTTGGGTACGCGCAGGCTGATTTGAGCCTGTGAGCAGCGCACCTTGAGTGTGCCGACGTTGCAGCCAAGTCGGGCTGCGATGGCTTCGGCATCCAAGCCTTGCTGGACCAGCACCGGGATGCCAGCCATTAGATGCTTGGTGAGATTAGAGCGCCGCCGTTGTCTTTTTTGAGTGACTGCTTCTGCGTTGATCATGCCGATGTCTCCTCCGACACTTCGCCAAATTCACCTCTTCTTCCGCACGGACGCGGTTAAAAAACTGCAGAGCCGCCGTTGTGGCTTGCCAACAGCTCCGCCAGTGTCAAAGCACTCACAAATTGTTCTTGTAATTTTGATTGCTTTTAAAACGACGAGACCGGCCCGGTCTTGTGATTTCAAGCCAAAGTCTTGGGCATTTGTTCCACGGCAAATGCCTCGCCGGACGCTCGAAACATGACTGATGTCCGCTAATGAGCCCAAAGCGGACATCAGGCCCATGAGCAGTTATGATTTCAGCCAATGCGTCTAGACGGGGGGAGCCCAGCGCACTATGAAAGCGGTCCAATGTCACAGTCTGCCCTGAAAAAGATCGCTGCATTGCGCCGTTGTGGCGGTTTACTTTCACGGCTCGCTTACGAGCGCGGTCGGAATGACGGTGTTGATGTCGAGGTATTGTTACGACAGGCACACCTCACGCCTCGCGAAATAAAAAACAAAGACATTCAGCTGGGTGTGCAAAATCAAATAAAGTTCGTCGACTTGGTCGCAAACGCAACCAGCGATCCACTCCTGGGGTTTCGTTTAGCCTATTCTTTCGATCTGCGCGAAATCGGTTTGCTCTATTACGTCCTTGCCTCCGCCGACACCTTGCTTGGCTCTTTGCTGAGAGTGGCTCGATACAGCGACGTTGCAAACGAAGGCGTCGATTTGGAAGTAAACAAGGGAAACCTCCTTCGCGTGCGCCTGCATTATTCAGGTGTCGCGCGCCACAGCGACGTACACCAGATTGAGTTTTGGATGGGATCGCTTGTGCGTATCTGCCGAGAGCTGATTGGCACCAATTTCAGCCCAATAGAAGTCCGTATTATGCACGACAGGAGAGAGCAGGCTCGGGAGATCGAGAAATTGCTTGGTTGTGCCGTCAAAACCGGTGCGGATGTTGATGAAATTATTTTTAGCAGGAAAAGCGGAGAGTACCCAATCGTTACCGCTGATCCCTACCTCAACCGGCTGTGTGTACGCTTCTGCGAAGAAACGCTTGCTCGTCTGGGAAAGAAGACCAGCCCGTTAAAGGTCAAGGTCGAGAACGGAATTGCGGCGTTGCTACCGCACGGCGAAATGCATGTCGATGCAATTGCTGCGCAACTAGGCATGAGTACAAGGACGCTGGCTCGGAAGCTTGCGTCCGAGGGGCATTCTTTTACAAAAATATTAGAGGGCTTGCGGTGCGCATTAGCACGTCGCTATTTGGCCGAAAGCGAGATGTCGATTTCAGAAATCGCTTGGCTTTTGGGGTATTCTGAAGTCGCAAATTTTACACACGCGTTTCAACGATGGACCGGGACAAATCCGCGAACAGAACGGGCCAAAGCACGGCGATCAGTTAAATTTAACGCAGGAAAATCGGGCTTACCGCATAGCACCACCAGTGGCAAAAAAAGTCGCGTGTCTCTCACCGCCTAAGTCCGTTATTGGCAAAAGCGGACATTCCGAGCGTACCCGCGAATGTCCGCTTTTGGGGGATGCTAGTCTCGACCAACGCAACTGCTCCGGGCTGCGCGTTGTGAACCCCGGCGTCATGCTCGATCAACCGGCTTACGTTGACCGTGGAGGGAAGCTGCCTGTGCGAACCCCTCATCAAAAAAACCATGCAATCGTGAGTGCGGGCTTGATGTCCGCTTTGGGTCAAAAGCGGACATGTGCGGTGCACTAGCCAATGTCCGCTTTGTGCCAATAGCGGACACGACAGCCAACCCGACCTACCGCACTTGCGCGAGATGACGCTTCGCTCAGCCTAAGCCGTTAGCCGTCGTGAGTCGGATAATCGACCGGTTGGGACACCCTCGTTATTGATCTCGATCTGGAAGATCTCGGACAATCCCGCCCTTCCGGACGACGTTAGTTGGAGTGCGCGACTGTTCGAAACGCGTTTGAACCATCCGAGCTCCAATAGACGATCCAAGATCCGAGCCCCGACGAGCCCCTTGATGTGATATCGACGCTCGCTCCAGTCGAGACAAGGCTGGCAGAATATCCGCCGGGTCCGCGGCCTCAGATCAGCGCCGAACGTAGAAAGGAAACGCTCGCCCGAAGACGTGACCTCACCGCCCTCATCGGTGAGAACGATGTGTCCCATAGCAACAAGTGCATCGGTCACCGCGACTCCCACCCGGCCAGCCAGGTGATCGTAGCAACTTCGGGCAAAACAGAGTGCATCTTCGTTTGCTGACCGCGGCTGACGGCGCGGTGGCACCTCTATGGCGGCGACGACCTTGATGCTCTCCAACATTGTCGCGACCAGCGGGGACGCGATCCGATAATAGCTAAAGCGGCGCTGGCGAGTGACAGTTAAGAGCCGCGCGGCAACCAACTTGCTCAGGTGTCCGCTCGCTGTCGCGCGAGAGACATTGGCGCAGTAAGCAAGCTCAGTGGCCGTCAGCGACTGGCCGCCCATAAGGGCATTAAGCATCGTCGCTCGCGCAGTGTCACCCACGAGAGCGGCCACCTCCACCAGATTTGCCGCCGCGACCATCGTCAAACCCTATCGCTGATACCGGAAGCATATCAATCGAAAACAGTTTGGCACGGGCCGAACTGTTCGCGCGGGACATGTGCGAACCTCGCAGGTAGACGTCGAAGACGTTTAACAACTGGAGGAACGCATCGTGGCGATGGCGGCGATGATCCATAAAAAAGGCGCTCCCGAAAACTTCGTGTGGGAGGAGATTAAGGTCGGGGCTCCCGAGCGTGGCCAGGTACGTCTTCGCAGCACGGCGGTCGGCGTGAATTTTGCTGATACATACCATCGTGCAGGTATCCCGCACCCGATGATCGTCGGCGATCCGCCGGTTGTCCTCGGTTTCGAAGGAGTTGGCGAGATCGAGGAGTTGGGTCCTGGCGTCACCGGGTTTTCCGTCGGCGAACGAGTTTGCACCTGCCTTCCCCCACTCGGCTCCTATAGTCAGGAGCGCCTTTACCCGGCTGACAAGTTGATCAAGGTTCCAAAGGGCTTGCCGTTGGATGACGTTCAACTGGCAGGACTAATCCTGAAGGGGATGACCGCACACTATCTCTTGCATCGAACGCACAAGGTGCAGCCGGGAGATTATGTCCTGATCCATGCAGCTGCCGGCGGCATGGGCCATATCCTTTGTCCTTGGGCGCGACATCTCGGAGCCACTGTGATCGGTACTGTTAGTACCGACGAGAAGGCCGAGATCGCCCGAAATCTCGGTTGTCATCACGTTATCAATTACACGACCGAAGACTTCGTAGCTGTCACCCGTAAGATTACGGACGGAAAAGGCGTAGACGTTGTCTATGAGTCAATCGGTAAGGACACGTTGCAAAGGTCGCTCGACTGCCTGCGGCGAGTCGGTATGTGCGCAGCTTACGGCCAGGCGTCAGGCGTTCCTGATCCGATCGACATCGTCAAAGATTTAGGCGCTCGTGGGTCACTCGTTATCACTCGTCCTGCGCTCTCGCATTACATATCGAACCGAAGCGAAATCGACGCCGCAGAAAAATCCCTGTTCGATGCCGTCGCACGAGGAATCGTAGCGAGCAACGTTGTAAAAACCTTTCCGCTTCGAGAGGCTGCAGCCGCGCACACGTTCATCGGCGGACGCAAGACAACGGGCTCGATTGTCATGCTTCCATTTGCGTAAACGGCTCCAAAAAAACGACTTCGAGGCACTCAATCCAAACAAAAAGGATATCATGTCGATCATACGCCACGAAATTAGACAGATATTAGACGAGAATCGCGGGCAGCCGATCATTAGCCAGGCAGTCGTTCACGGCAACGTCGCCTATTTCGCCGGCATCACCCCCAACCCAATTGTCGGCGATATCAAAGCCCAAACTGCTCAAGTGCTGCGACGCGTCGATGAGCTTCTCAGCCTCGCGGGGACCGACAAATCAAAGCTATTAAGCGCCCAGGTCTGGATCGCCGACATGCGTCTGTTCGAAGATCACAATTCTGTTTGGAATGAGTGGGTCGATCCAGCAAATCCTCCGGTGCGGGCTTGCCTCACCACGGACTTTTGGCGACCTGGGATGCTCATTGAAGTTATGGTGGTTGCGGCCTTGCCGTGAAAGTCGGGAAAAACAGCTGGCTGTTGTCCGCTTTGGGTCAAAAGCGGACATGTGCAGCGCACAAGCCGATGTCCGCTTTGTGCCAATAGCGGACATCCCGCCCTTTTTCGAGCCATGAACCGGATACAAAAGGGATCTATCTGGCGCGGTGGTGTTTACTGAGTCTTTTGGTGCTCATCACGCGGTAGTGACACCGTGTCGCAAAACAGTGACCAAGATTTAATTTGGGTGAGATCGAGGACGATGTAAAATCGGGGCCGCTCTGGTCCCCTAGAGCGCGGCCCCGATCTCTTACCCGTCCCCAACGAGTCCCCGGAGGTCGGGGCCGACATTCCTACGATCAATTGTGACGTTCGATGGACTGAATGGTGGACGCAAGAGGCCCGCGTAGGAATTTTGTGGAGTGTGACTTATCCGCTACGCAATGACACAGCCCGTTACCATCGACCACGGTATTTGTCAGTCTGTTGTCGTGGCAAGCGCGAGGACGATTGGTCTTGTCACCAGGAAGGGACACTGGCAGTTAATCGCGACATGATCACGCTGACCGACATATTACCCTAGAGGTATTGACTTGCCCCCGATCAATCGTCCTCGACCGCTATCGTTGTTCGGTGGTTTGGGGGTCTTATCCGGTTCGGCGCTGGACGATCCAGATCACATTTAGTGCAACTTTTGCGTAGATGCCCCGGCCGCCAGCGCCGGGGCATCTTTTTGAGCGCCGAATACTTAGTGTGGCCGACCGCCGCTCATTTCCTGTTGCCAGCGTCTAATCACCCCGCTCGGAAATTCACGCTCCGTAACGCCAACGCGTCGGCAGGCTTCAGGCCACATTTTGAGTAAAGCTTGATCGCGACGGAATAATTCGCTCTGCGAAACCTCACCCACTTCACAACTCGGCCATTGGTCCGCTGCCATTTTCAATAGCGCGAGCAGTGGAGCTATATCTTGGTTCTCAGTCATCATGGCTAATCCCCTCCCATTCCTCAGCCACTGGTCATGATAGGGGCAGCAATCGGATTCCGCAGTGTTGGCCATTACAAAAGAGCGAAAATAACGAATGTGATGCATTGGGGTAACATCAGCTCGGCGGAGTATCGCAATGTGCCGGTATCTAGTTAAGGCGCGCCGATTATTAGCGCCGACATGTGTTCGCTTCTCCCGCTGAACATTCAATTCTGTGCGTATGTCGCTTGGGTCACAAGCGGCCATTTGCAGTGCAAAACGTCATGTCCGCTTTACCCCTGAAAGCGGACATCCGGCGATGATTTTGGAATGTCCGCTGTGTCAATAGCGGACATTCCGCCACTCAAGCACCGACGGCTCGCCTATACTGGCAGCATGACCTACTGAAGGCGCGATGGATGCCGCACAGCCGAAATCCCGTCGCAAGCCACAAGCAATGACTGCCGACGGGCTAATGACAGCGGCGCAGGCGGCAATGCTGAAAAGACTTGCGCAGGACGCCTACGAACTAGACGCGTTTAAGCTGAATCTCACCCGCACCGAGGCGGACATACGCATCGCGATGCTAACCGCTAAGCTCAAGCTCATTGACGAGCCGCCGCATACACTCTGAGACAGGAACGAGACCGCATGTCTGCGCAATGTTCGCTGCTACCCCGATAACATTCGCCCGCAGATTCGCCACTTCTATGGACCCGGGTAAATGTAACGATCAACGCGACGCGCCCAAACATTCTTTTCCCCAAGCCGCATTCGCGAGCTTATTCAAATAAGTCGGAACACTTAATCTGCAGCAATGGACAGTCAAGCGATTGACGCGAATAACGCGGCAAGAACGAGCATAGTGAAGATTATGCCGGCCATTAAGACCAGGAATCCGAGCGTTCCCACGTCGTCGCTATCGAACGCCCCCGCAATCACACTCAATCCAAACCCAGCGGCAGCGCATCCAACAGCGCTCCAGCCCGAAAACACGATGAACGAATTTTCGGCCGTCGATAATGTCCATCCCAACAGGAGTGACCATAGAGCAGCGACACCTGTGAGCATGGCGACGCCGATCCATCTTCCGGCCGTTACTTCGTCTCCTCGTGGGGTGCTTGCCGCGGTTATTGACTTCACCTCATCGTGCGTAGCGGATAGTCGCACATAAGTTATTTTTTTCTGGAACTTAAATAATCTCAAAAATGGACGACATGCAAAAATATAGAACGTGCTCGCGCACCAAACCACACTTGCGATAATCAGAATGGCGAACAGAGTCTCTGTAAATCCAACGATAAATTTTAACAAAAAGCCATTCATCGGCCAAAGCACGCCGGTGCTACACCCAATGAAGATCGTTCCAAGCAATAACAGCGCGTGGGACGGGACGGATAGGTGGAGTTTCATATCCAAAAACTTACAACCGCATGACGGATGAAGATAAACCGCGTCAAAACTGGTGCACACAACACCCAAACACCATTCAGGCAGCGCGGTTAACCCAGGAGTAGCGGCGAATACACTTTTTCATTTGTCTTTTTCAAATTGTTTATTCGATTTCGACAAAGTTCAACGTACCGGCAATGCCGTCATTGGTCAGAGCTGCAATCTTCTGTCCTGAATTCACTGTGAATGATCCAGTTCAACGGCAGGAATTGTGTCGATGAACTGGCAACAGCGATATCGCCTACATCCTGTGGTCGATGTCTGCTTTTGATTTAGCAGACATGGCGACAATACGCGCGATGTCCGCTGCTACCCCGAAAGCGGACCATGCTCGGATGAACTGGCATGTCCGCTTTGTGCCAATTGTGGGCATCGATCTGAGGTAGACTGCCCCTAAACAGCCGTCCGCATTAGGCAATGGTGATCGAGTTCACAACGAAAAAACTCTTGTTGCCAAAGGGCGACGGCTTCTCTGGCGCGATCGGATCCACCATGTCCACTGAAGTTAATCTCAAACCGGGCTGATCTATCAAGGACGTGCGGAAGGCTGCGGAGCGACTGAAGAAGCGGGAAACGATTAGCTAACTAGTCCGGTTTATGATGCCACTGATAGGGGCCGATCTATATTGTGCGACCTGCCGTCGAGTCGCTTTTCGCCCGCTTCTTCGCCCCGCCTAGGATTCAACAATGAGCCGACTGTCGACGGATCTGAGCGCCATTGGGCGTGGCGGAACATTGGTGCTGTGGCTTTTTACTACGGCCGTGCTTTTGAGCGCGTTGCTGCTGTTCGGCGTGCAGCCGATGTTCGCACGGATGGTCCTTCCCCAGCTCGGCGGTTCGCCATCGGTTTGGTCAGTCGCGATGGTGTTCTTTCAGTCGATGCTTTTGGCTGGTTATGCTTATGCACATTTGCTTACGCAGATGCAAAGGCGTTGGCTGGCCGCGGCTGTACATCTCAGTCTCATGGTCGGCGCGGCTTTGATGCTTCCGCTGTCCGTCGCAAAAGGTTGGGGCAACCCTCCGGCGTCCGGAACGGCCCTATGGCTGCTCGGCCTCTTCACGATTTCGATTGGCTTGCCGTTCTTCGCACTCGCCGCGAACAATCCGTTACTGCAAATCTGGTTCGTTCGCACGGGCCATCGTGACAGCAACGATCCCTATTTCCTTTACGCCGCGTCCAATGTGGGAAGTTTCCTGGCCCTGCTGTCCTACCCGCTGTTGCTAGAGCCGGCCTTCTCGCTGCATACGCAAGGGTGGCTATGGAGCGGCGGCTTTGTGGTGCTAGTCCTTTTGATCGCAGGCTGTGCCGCGCGAATGCTTTGTTCGGAGACTCTTCCCGAACATTTAACGGAGACGGCTGTCGCCAAGCCGAGTTGGTTGAGGATCGGCCGCTGGGTCCTCCTCGCCGCCGTACCATCCGGCCTGCTCGTTGCCGTCACAGCCCATATTTCTGCCGACCTTACCTCAGCGCCGTTGTTCTGGGTCATGCCTCTGTCGCTCTACCTCTTGACGTGGGTCCTGGTTTTTCAGCGAAAGCCGACATTCTCGCATCAGCTCGTGCTCCTTCTGCAGCCGTTCGCCGTGGCCTGGATCGCGGTATTGCTCTATCTAGGCAACCGCGTACCGGTGCTGCCCGGCCTGGCCGGACACCTGTTGGCATTCTTTATCGTAGCAATGAGTTGCCATGGCGAACTTGCGCGCAGCCGGCCGGCACCGGCGGACCTTACCTCGTTCTACGTCTCTTTATCGTTTGGCGGGATGCTTGGCGGGCTCTTCGCTGGCTTACTCGCGCCTTACATTTTTTCCTGGATTGCTGAGTACCCGATCCTCATTACCTTAGCCGTGCTTTGCCGGCCTAAGACGTCGAACCGCCAGAACGAAAGATTGTTTTGGCTGACGACCGTGGGGCTCGCCGCTGCGCTAATCGTGTCCGGCTATGTTCTGGCCAACTTGCCAAACGTGACGGCAAGGCAGCTCGACATCTCGGTGCTCGGTCTCGCAGCGCTTTCCATCCTGATCATGCGCGATGCGCGCAAATCGGCCGTGGTTGTGGTGTTGGCACTGACGACCATACATCTGAGCCAGACTCGCGAAGGTCACACCGATTCGATGCGCAGTTTTTTCGGTGTCCACCGCATTTACGAAACTGCCGATAAACGTTTCCGCATTCTCGAACACGGATCGACGATCCACGGCGCGCAGCAGCTTGTCGCGGACGATGGCAAACCCTGGGTCGGACAACCACGGTTGTTAACTTACTATTACGACGGCGGGGCCATCGCAGCCGCGATCGACGCGATACGCGCCAGCAAAGCCGCCCCGTTGCGCGTTGCGGTCATCGGTCTCGGTGCCGGAGCTCTCGCCTGTCGCATCGCGCCAGAAGAAACCTGGCGGTTTTTCGAGATCGATCCAATCGTGATAGAGATTGCGCGTGATCCGAATCGATTCAGTTTCGTCAGCAAATGCGCGCCAGACCTGCCGATCACATTGGGCGATGCACGATTGACGATGAGCGCCGAACAGGCAGGGTTTTACGACCTGATCATTGTTGATGCCTATTCATCGGATGCGATCCCGGTGCATCTTGCGACACGCGAAGCAATGGCAATCTACAAGTCGAAGCTCGCGCCGCATGGTGCCGTTGTGATGCACATTTCTAACCGCCATCTCGAACTCAAAAGCGTTGTAGTCAATATTGCGGCCGCGAACGGAATGCAATCGTGGGCGTGGAACGATCCCCTGTTTGGCATAAACCTTGGGCGAATGATGTACCCATCGGAAGTCGTTGTCTCCGCGGAACAGCCGGAGGATATTGGCTCGATCGCAAAGT
>Ga0207683_10001546_pt1 | contig 20736 bp, 18 predicted proteins | sample KBSM73metaG_FD_184333 | JGI IMG/M metagenome (GOLD analysis project Ga0207683, IMG submission 184333) | Miscanthus rhizosphere microbial communities from Kellogg Biological Station, Michigan, USA - KBS M7-3 metaG (SPAdes) (version 2) | ecosystem: Host-associated > Plants > Roots > Rhizosphere >... | reverse complement strand
CGTACGCGGAAGCGCTCGCTGTCGAACGAGCCGCGTTTCGCCCCACTGCCCGTGATCACGCTCGGCATGTCCATGGGCAGCACCATGGCATGGTGGGCCGCGGCGCTCGAGCCGCGCGTTGCCGCGTGCGTCGATCTTTGCTGTCTCGCGGAGTTCGACGCGCTGGTGGCCACGGAGGCGGACGACCTGCACGGCGAGTATTTCTTCGTGCCCGGTCTGCGCAGGGAGTTCAGCGCTGCGGCAATCAATGCGCTCATCGCCCCGCGCCCTCATCTTTCCTGTGTAGGCGCGGCCGATCCGCTGACGCCCGCTGCCGGCGTGGCGTCGATCGACCACGCCCTGCGCGCTGCGTACGCCGAGTCCGGCGTCCCCCACGCCTGGCAGCAGCGAACTGGACGCGACCCTCGGTAAAGGTCGCGGCGTGACGGACCCCGTGTCAGGCGAGGTCGTTCTCGATAGACGGCCTTCCTAGCGGTCGACGTCCGCTGCCCGGCGGCCTTCCCCTGGGCGGCGCCTAGGGGACAACCCTAGGGGTTGCATTTAGGAAATGTTCCCCCCTAAAATCCTCCCCGCAAGCCAACTCTAGGGGAGAGGCATATGCGAGCGGCTCTGGTTTTGATCGTCGTTTTCGGGCTGGGATTGTTCTCGGGCGCGGGCGCAGCGCAAACGGTGTCGGTGCCTATTTCGGTCTTTTGCGCCAATCCGACGACCGAGCTTTGCTCGCCCCCGGCCAACATACCCGTGTCCACCGCTGGCGTGCTGCAGGTGTCGTACGCGGCGCCGGCGAGTCATTGCGGTGACGTGCTGATTCATTTCCTGGTCGACGGCGTCGAACGCGCCGCCACCACATTTCTTGGTCCCGGTCAGGCGAGCGGCACGTTCAACGTGGGCCCGGTGAGCGCCGGCAATCATGTACTCGGCATACAAGGCGAAGGCCGGGTTGGCGGCTGCAACACCGGAATCGAATTTGGGTTTGGCGGGACGGTTCAGATCACGTTGAGCCCCTTGGCGGCCGCCGAGACGCAGCCGGTTCCTGCGCCTGGGATCACGATCACGGCCGTCGCGCTGTTGATCGCTGCGTTCGCGCTCTTCCGATATCGCCGCGCCTGACCACTATTTCAGCCAAATGGCGAACCCTAGGCAATGAGCGCGAGAACAAGCCAGACGATCAGGAACGCGGCGCCGGCGCACGCCACCAGGACGGGGAACGTACCTCGGAAGACGGACTTCTGAATCGGGTCCATACCGGCAAGTCAACACCGGATTGGACCGAACAGAAACTATACTTTGGTTTAAAGAATGGTGACCGCGCGCGTGCACGCGCGGCCTCTCATCAGAACCGGAACTCGAGTCCGACGCTCAGGTTCTGCGCCCAGTACGTCGAGCTGTTGAACGAGGACGACGGCTTCGCCGGGCCGCTCGGATCGACGACCGGCTCGCCGGTAAATGCGACCGATTGCGTCGTGTTGAGGTTCCGGTCGATCTGGTTGCCGGGCCGGACCACGTTGGACGCGTACAGCACGTTATAGCCGGCAAAGAGATTCATCGTCGGCGTGATGTGATAGCCGACGGTCAACGCCAGCTCGGGCACCACTGCGAACTCGGTGCGGGTTCGGTTGCCGATGTTGGACGGCAGGGCGAAATAGCCGCCGGCATAGGTGCGTACCGTGGTGAAGCCGGTGAAGTCGTTGGTGTTGAGCTGGCCTCCGATGCCGACCTTCTCCACCATGCCCCCGAGCGCCACCTTGCCGCTGCCGGTCGCGTACCAACGATCGTCGTCGTAGCGTCCGCGAATGCCGAGCTGCACCCCGTAGAAGTTGTTCGAGGTGTCGAACACGTCGCTGGTGGTCCAGATATCGAGGGCATTCGGCGGAATGCTGGGGCTGCTGGTCGCGATCGAGTACGTTTCTTCGAGCTGCAGCCATCGCACGCCGGCGAACATCGACACGCCGCGCATCGACGCCAGCGGCCACGAGACGTTCCCTTCGGCACCCATCAGCCGGTTCGTCAACTGCGTCGTTGCCGTGCCGCTGTAGTCGCCGGCGAACGAAATCTCCGTGACCGCTTCCCGATTCGCGTTGACGTCGAAGTAGGGCAACAGCAAGTCGGTGGAATCGGGCAGCCCGGACGACGAGACGCTGCGGCTCGTGGAGCGGCGATCGACGAAGAAAAAGGCCCCGTCGAGCGCCCAATCGGCGTTCATCCCATAGCTGCCGGAGAGTCGAAAGCCGCCGCCCGCATTGGTGTCGAGCGTGCCACCGCCGAGCAGCACGCTGGTGCCCGTCTGGCCGACGACGCCGCTGGTGATGATGGGCGTGGGCGTCGGGCTGCCTTTCTGCCACATCGCGAGCGCTTCGACACCCAGCGTCCATGTTCCTACCGCAGGCTGCATCGTCGGCGCGGACTGCGCGTGAGCGCCGCCGCACGCCGCCAGCGCCGCGGCGATGCACGTCCACCGCGCGGCACGTGCCACGGTGTCGATGCGGGCCGGCACGCGCCCAACCGGTTCAACGGAAGACGAAGAAGTCGTGTGCATGGTTTAGTTGAGCGCCGGGATGGCGAGGTGAATGAGCGGCTTGCCGCACGTCGCGTCGAGCGGCTGGCTCGACGAGCATGCCGCGTTCGAAATCCCGACGAAGTCGAGCTGGCCGGCGTCGGCGGTGAGGTTGCCTGTGCACTTCGATTCCGGCACGCCGTTCGAATTGGCCTTGCAGTAGGCGTCGATCGTCGGCGAGTCGGTGGGCGCACGCACGGCAAACACCCCGGACAGGCCCTGCACCGAGTGCTGCTTGCCCGTGTAGCGATCGACCGCCGGGTATGTCACTTCCTTGACCAGGTAGGCGATGTAGTTTTCGGTGTTGCTCGCCGTTGCGTAGACCTTGATCACGCATTCGGACGTGGGCACCTTGACGCCGTTGGACCAGAACGACACCGGAACGCTGAAGTCCTTCTTGCCCAGCGGCGACGGGTACACGCGGCCGCAGACGTCGACGTGATCCCATCCGGGACCGAAGGCCACGTCGTAACGCTCGTACGGATTGAACGGGTCCTTGTTGGGCATTTCGCTCGTGCCGCCCACCTCGACGATCATCGCCGAGCCGCGCCCGCCGAAGTTGCCGTAGAAATCGTCGATCGAGAACGCGTAGGCGCCTGGCGACGCAAGGCCTTCGTCGACGTCGTGGATGAGGCGCGCATAGGGGTTCAGGTTGTAGATGCCGGTGTACTGCGGCCAGAAATGCAGGAAGCCGTCGTTCTGGTAGATCGTCGCGTTCGGAGAGAACGTCGCCGGATAGACGCACGCCGCCGAGCACTTGCTCGCGTCCTCGCTGGGGCAGCCGCCGCACAGTGCAGGGTCCCCGTACGCCGACCACGGAACGCCGCGTTGCAGCGCCTGGACGCTTTCAGTACGAAGCTTCTCGACGACGCACGAGTGCGGGCAATCGGGGCCCGGGCATTTGCCTTTGCAGGCTTCCGGGTCGTAGCCGCTGGCCTTCAGGGTGTAGCCGATGAAGTTGGTCGCGATGCACGTGGCGTTCGACGCGCCACGCTTGGGGTCGCACTGCGGCTCGAACACGCTCCAGACATAGTCGGCGGTGCGCTTGAAGGCGGCGCAGAAGCCGGCCTTGTCCACCGCCGGCGACTGCGCCAGTCCAGGCGCGTTGTCACCGCTGCAGGGGTCGTTCTTGCCGATCCAGTTGGTCAGCCGCTGCACGAGGCCCGGTTCCGACAGGTCGGCGTCGGAGATCGTCTTGTTCCTCCAACCCAGCGACGCCTCGCTTTCCCACCAATAGGTGGTGCCACCGACGATGAAGTTCTGGATCTGGCAGCAGCCCACCGTCTTGTTGCCGCCGTTCGGGCAGCAAAGGCTGTTGGGATCGAGGCCCGCGCCGGTGACGTTGGGCGGGTAGCCCGGAAGCGTTGGCGCCGAACACTGGGCGTTCTGCGCCGCACCGCATTGCGGCGGCGTGTTGCCGAAGCTGGCCGGCCAGTAGAACTGGGAATTGCCGGTCAGGGAGCCAATGATGCCGTAGGCGGATGGGACGCGGTCGGTTCTTGCACCTGCCATGCAGCTGAAGGACGTTGGAATGATGCTGTTCGGTGGTCCCGTGTTGGACGGGCATTGCGCCGGCGTGGCCCATTGCTCCGGCATGAAGCTGCCGAACCGCGCCCACTTCGCCTCGGTGATGAACTTCGACATCCGGGCGTTGAACGTGGCGTAGTCGAGTTTGCTGCCCATGTACTGCGTGGCGCCGCCGTCGGCGATCGCCATGGCGGCCGGCAGATAGGCGTGGTCGACGTACGAGACGTCGAAGTCGAGGAATGGCGTTCCCGTCGGGTCGTTGGGGTCGGGCAGCGCTTCGCCGTTCAGCTGCGAGATGATCGTGTACTCGAGCAGCTGTACCGGGCCGTCGAGCGGATAGTCGGAGTCGCCCTTGCCTACCCAGCAGCCCTTGCACACCGGGTCCTTGGCGTAATCCCAGGCGATGCGGACGGTCTGCTGATTGGTATTGAGCAGGCTTTCGAACGGCCCCAGCGGAGCGACCGACACGCTGATGCGCACGGCCTTGTAGAACGCGCCCTTCTTGGGGTCGGTGCATGGCTGCGTCTTCGGAAGGCTCACCACCACCGTGTCGCCGCTCGGGATGCCCGCGCCCTCGACGTCCTTGTTGACGACGATCCGATACGAGCCGGCGATCTGGCAATTGTCCGGCTGCGGCGCCACGATGATCGGATAGATCGTAATCGGCGCCGAGTTCTTGATCGTCAGGATGCGCTGGAAAGGGTCGGCGGGCTGGGCGAACGCCGGCGTGTCTGCAAGGACGGTGATTGCAAGTGTAGCCAACAGTGCGAACGACGAACCGCGCTTCATTGTTGCCTTCTCCTCGTTTTTTTGCCTGCGAAAGGCAACGTGCATACTTGGACCTCGTGATTTGCTTGTCAACTAGAAGTTGCCTTGGCGCGATACGAGTCGGCGCAGCGGTGTCGTTTCAGTGATCCTGCCTATTCGGTTTGCCGTCGCTCCACATCAGACAAATTCTGCGTCCACTGCAAGGCCGAGCGCCACCATTTCTGCTTTCGCGGGACGAGCGCCGCTCGCTGGGCGATGCAACCCACTCGCAAGCCATACACTTTTGGACTGTCCGCGTCGTACGTGTAAAGCGGCGAGCCGCAATTCGAGCAGAAGGCTTGTGCTCGCCTCGAACCACTGTCGCCTCGCTTGACGTAGACCGACGGCTGTCCCGACGTTATGCGGAATGACCCTTCGATGGCGGGCACCGATACGCGATAGGCCGAACCGGTAAGGTTTTGGCAATCCGTGCAGTGGCAAATGGCCGTACGCGCAGGATCGACCAGTGCCTCGTATTTCACACGGCCGCAGTGGCAACTTCCTTGCACTTCCATCAATGACCTCCTTTCCTGCGCGGAGAGCGGCGCTTCCTGACTTCGCCGATCTCCATCCACACCGGCGCATGATCGCTGGCACCCGGCTCGCCGCGCACCGCTTTGTCGACCCCCGAAGCGAGGAGCCTCCCCCTTAGCTCGGTGCTGAGCAGGAGATGATCGATGCGCAATCCGGCGTCACGCTCCCAACGCTTGCGCATGTAATCCCAGAACGTGTAGATCCGTGCCTCGGGATGGAGAAAGCGCAGCGCATCGGTCCAGCCTTGGTCAAGGAGGCGGCGGAACGCGTGCTGACTGGCGGGCTGTACAAGGGCGTCGTCCGCATATGAGCGCAACGAATAGATGTCGGCGTCCGTCGGCACCACGTTGTAATCGCCGGCGAGCACCACGGGCACTTCCGAGGCGAGCAGCGCTTTGGCGTGTTGCTCCAGGCGAGTCAGCCAGGCGAGCTTGGCGGTGAACTTTGGCCCGGGCTGCGGATTTCCGTTCGGGGCATAGAGGCAACCGACCAGCACGCCGTCGACAGCCGCTTCGACGTAGCGCGCCTCCAGGTCGACGCCGCCGCCCGGCAGCCCGCGCCGGACTTCGATGGGCGTGACGTCTCGCGCGAGGATCGCAACACCGTTGTAACGGGTACTCTGACCCTGCCAGATGGCTCCGTATCCGGCGGCGCGCAACGCGTCCTCCGGGAACTCGTCATGGTGGATTCGAAGCTCCTGCAAGCAGACCACGTCGGGTTCTGCAGTTGCGAGCCATGCCAGCAATCGAGGCAGACGGTTACGGATGCTATTGATGTTGAAGGTCGCGATTTTCATGACCGAAACCGAGACGCTTCAGCGGCCGAACAATCTCCAGTGCCCCTCGGAAATGACTTCGGCAGCTCCATCGACCACCTTGATCGCCGTCTCATCGTCGATCGCGTATGCCGGCCCTCCAATGTCCGCCGCCCATCGCGCTGCGCCGGACATCGTGTTCTCGGGCAAGTCGGGGTGGTCCACGTGCGGGAAGATGGAGAAGTCGACGAAGCCCAGCGTGACGTCGTCACCCGTGATGGACGGTTTCGACGCGACAAAGGGCTCTCCGATCCGCGGTGTCATCACCATGCTTCCGGCACTCAGGCCAACCCAGACGAGCTTGTCCAGGCTGGGCAGCAGCTTCGCGAGCCCGGACTGCCGCATCCAGTAGCAGAGATACATGGCGTCGCCGCCATTCACCAGGAGGGCGTCCGCGTCCCGGACCCAGGGCTGCCAACGCTCTGCGCCGATGCTGGGCAGCGCGGTGAGCTCCAGCACGCCCACGGATTTCCACCCCAATTCGCACATCGGGCACTGGGGTTCGCGGCCGCTGATGAATCGCCAGGCATTGTCCGGACGATTGCCTTCGGGATAGCCATATCCCGCCGTCGGAATGCACAGGGCGCGGGCGTCGGCGATCGGCTTGCCGAGCATTTTTACCAGCGCCTCGGCGATGCTCGCGTTCTTGATGCCTGCAGAAGTAAGAAGCAACTTCATCACGCGCTCCCGAGCGATGGTTCACGAGGATTTCTTGGCGGGGGTGGGTCACAACCAGTCGTACATGATCCAGGCCAAAAGCAGCGCAGCCCCCACGATTAGCGCAGCGATCAGGATCGCGTTGCGTACGATGCCCGCATCGCTGGGACCACGATCGTAGCGCGATGATGAATCGGCCTTGATTTCACGTTCACCACGATCGTCGAACACGAGTTCCTCCGACCTGTTCAATCATTGCGATGGACTCCCCCACGGGGCACGCACATCGCAGCGGCAGCCGTAATTATCATAGGACGTTGGCGGCGTACGTAAGTGTGAGAGCGGACAGGGGTTTGGTACGGCAGCGTACCAACTTGCGATCGCGCGACCATGCGCTCACCATATTTCTTCCCTCAGGTTCTCACGACGCGCTCGACCAGAAGCGCTGCCGCGGCATGGTGACCCGCCATGATGGCTGACCTGCACGATGATGGGCTGGACGAGGACGTCCCGACGCCGGTTGCGCCTCGATTCGGCTATGTTGGCGATGTTCTTCGTGCCGTGGTGCTTGGCGCGATCATCACGGGGGCTGCCTACGTAGGCGCGAGCGCGCTCTTCGATTGGCTTGCCTCCCGTTAGCACATCGTTGCCGAGGCGATGGCCCGGTCCCAGGGCGCGACTTCTCCTCTCATCCGGTCTGCCAGATAGTCGACCATCATCCTGAGCAGCTGGGGCTGATGCTGGCGAGACAAATGCACCGCGTGGATGGCAAGCGGCTCGGGCTCGCAGTCGGGCAGCAGGCGAATGAGCTCACCGGAGGCCAGGTCCGCGCTGACAAAGTAGGTCGGCAACATCGCAATCCCGGCACCCGCGAGCGCGGCTCGACGCGTGACGGCTGCCTCATTGCTCTGCAGCTGTCCCCGCACGGGAACCCGGAGCGTCTGGCCATTTCGTTGCAGGCGAAATTCGGTGCGACCGACGTAGGCATGGGTGATGCACCTGTGGTGTCGAAGGTCGTCCGGGGCGCTGGGGGAGCCGCTCGCTTTGATGTACGCAGGTGACGCACAGACGACGGACCGGCACAGTCCCAGCTTTCGCGCTACCAGCGAGTCGTCGAGCACGTTGCCGATTCGCACCGCCAGGTCGATGCGCTCCTCCACGAGGTTGACGGTTCGCTCCAGCGCGATCAGTTCGACCTGCGTTTGCGGATGCCGGCCAAGGAACTCCGTCACGGCATCGGCCAGGTAGGCCGCGGCGAAGGAAGTGCTGGTGGTGATCCGCAGCTTGCCCCCGGGCGCCGCGCGCCTTGCACCGGCCACGCTTTGCACGTCACGCGAAAGCTCGAGCATCTGGCGGCAGCGCTGCAACGCCTCCTCGCCGGCGCCTGTGAGACTTACTCGCCTGGTAGTTCGATGCAGGACTCGTATCCCAAGCCAGCGCTCGAGACTTTCCAGATGGCGCGAGACCATGGCCCGTGACATGTCCAGCGCATTTGCCGCCTCCGTCAGGCTCGCGCGGTCAGCCACTTCGGCGAACACCTGCATCGAGGTGATTCGGTCCATAGATTAGATCGATCCAGTAGACAAAGTGTCCTTCATTTTACTGTTTATTTACTGTTTCGCATCAAATAGAGTGGCGCCCTCCAACCACCACGCGAGCGATTCCATGATCAAGCCTTTCCTGCCGCTGTTCACCAGCCTGACGCTCGGCGTGATCGCCGGCGGTGCCGGCGCCCAAGCCGCTCCGACCGCGCTTTCCCTTCAGATCTACAACGCCGACGCCGCCAGTTTCCACGTCAACGCTGTGCTGGTATCCGGCAAGACGGACGCGGTACTGATCGATACAGGGTTCACTCGAGCGGATGCGCACAGGATCGCCGCACTGGTTCTCGATAGCGGCAAGACGCTCAAGACCATCTACATCAGCCAGGCCGACCCGGACTTCTACTTCGGCGCGGGTGTCCTGAAGCAGTTGTTTCCCGAGGCGACGCTGATCGCGAGTGCGTCCACCGTGAAGAAGCTTCAGGCCACGCTACCTACGAAGCTGCAGGTGTGGGGGCCGCGCCTGGGCGCCAATGCGCCGACCAATGTTCCGGTGCCCGAAGTGATGACCGGGAATACGATCACCCTCGAAGGGCAGACGCTCGAAATAAAGGGACTGGATGATTCGCTCCCGCACCGAAGCTACGTCTGGATTCCTTCATTGAAGGCGATCGTGGGCGGGGTCAATGTTTTCGGTGGTCTGCATGTGTGGACGGCTGACACGCAGACGGCGCAGGAACGGTCCGACTGGAGGAGGAAACTGGGCGCGATGGCAGCGCTTCAGCCAGCGACCGTCGTTCCTGGCCACATGGCGCCAGGCCAGAACCAGGACGCTTCCCAGCTTGCGTACACCGAGGCCTACCTGCTCCGCTTTGAATCAGAGCTGGCAAAGGCGCCAAACTCGGCTGCGCTGATCGAGGCGATGAAGTCCGCCTATCCCACAGCGGGGCTGATGGTCGCACTCGAGATCGGCGCCAAGGTCAACAAAGGCGAAATGAAGTGGTGATGCAAGCCAACTGAGCGAGGACTTGCCGAGGGCGCCGGTCCGCTCCATGCGGCATTCACTTTGCGCCCGTTGCCGTTAGGCTGGCCCCGGCACGGGTCGCGCCATTATCAAGTCCGCCTGCTTGTCGGACCAGGCCTGAACTTGTGTTCTCCGAACTTCGCGAATTGCCACCGCTCATAGATGGTGGCTTGCGGATCGCATGACCGTGTCCGAGTCTCGCAATTATCGTCGATGGGGCGTAGATCGACCAGTGTGTCGACGTGCGCAATGCATTGCGTAGTCCCTGAATGCCCCATGTTTAGCACTCTCGACAGGGAACAGGTCACGCGCGTTCAACTGCGGTACGATTCCTTCATGCCACTGCTGCGAATACTCGCTCTCCTGCTAACGACGGGTGCGCTGCTCGATCACGCCAGCGCGGCCGGAGCGCCGGATTCCTCGACTTCTCCGGGGCAGGCAGCGAACTCTCGCGCCGTGATGACAGGCGAGCAGGTCGTACAGATCCTCGACAAGACCGTAGACTGGTACCGCACCCTGGGCGCCCAGCAGCAATCGGCTACTCAGCCCAGCGACCTCCTCATCCTCTACGCCAATCGACAACTTGCCGACCGGGCCGTCGGCCTCGCTTTCGAGCTCGCCAGAGCCAACGCAGAGTTGCTGAGCAGCGAAGCAGAAGTGGCGCGGAAAGTCACCGCGGATGCGGCTTCCTCGCCACAGGCTCTGCGGCAGGTGCAACAGCAACTCGATGGACGGCGCGCGGAAATACAGGCGGAGATCGTATCCATGCAGCGTGGCCTGGCCGTGGCTCCAAAGGCACAGACGGCAGAGATGCAAGCGAGAATTGCGGAGCTGCAAAGCGAGCTCGACCTCGTGAACGCGCGCCGCAATCTTCACGGCTCGATGTCGCAGTTCACCTATGAGAGCGATGCGAACGGCACGGGCGCGAACGCGCTGAAGGCGCACATCGATGCCATAGCGGCATCGATTCCCACCTCGAGCCGCGGCGGAGGGCCAGCGAGTCCCGCGGGGAGTTCCTCGACAGGGTCACTCGCCACGCCAACGGTCTCAGGCCCGCTCAGCACGACAAGCGACAATGGATCCGGACGGCTCGGCCTCTGGGAGCTTGCCTCGAACGTGCTGCGACTCTCGGACAAGCTCCGCACCATCGATATGGTGGACCGCCGCACCGCCGCCTTGCAGAACACGTTTACGCAAATACGCACCGCGCCGGAGGACAGGATCAAAGCGCTCTCGGCTCAGGGTGATGCCCTCGCGTTGCAGGCGGATTCTTCCAACGGCGCAGACCTGAAAGGCGTACGAGATCAGATCGACACCGTGGCGTGGCTCTTCAAGCAGACCGCGGCGATTCTCATCCCCCTGAGCCAGGAAGGCGTGCTGCTGGATCAGTATCGACGCAACCTCGGCAGCTGGCGCGACAACGCGAAGAGTCAATACGTCGACGCATTGAAACACCTGGGGGTGCGCCTCGGGATATTGCTGGCATTGCTGGCAATCGTGTTCGCGGCCGCGGAAGCATGGCGACGCGGAGTACTTCGCTACGTGCAGGAGCCGCGCCGACGCTATCAGATGCTGCTGGTGCGCAGAATCGTCTTCTGGGCGCTGGTCGTGGCCATTCTCGGCTTCACCTTCGCCACGGACCTGGGATCGCTCGCTACGTTTGCAGGCCTCCTTACGGCCGGCCTCGCAGTAGCGATGCAGAGCGTGCTCGTCTCCATCGTCGGTTATTTCTTCCTCATCGGGAAGTATGGCATCCGGGTGGGCGATCGCGTGCAGATTGGCAGCGTGAATGGCGAAGTCATCGACCTCGGCCTCGTGCGGTTGCATCTGATGGAGCTCAGCGGCCAGGCGCCGACCGGCCGGGTCGTCGCAATCGCGAATTCGATCGTCTTTCAGGCCTCCGGCGGCATCTTCAAGCAGATTCCCGGTGTCGACCTGGCCTGGCACGACATCATGTTTACGCTGCCTGCGAATGCCGATCCCTATGCGATGAAGGAGAGGCTTCTAGCCGCTGCCAACCACGTGCTTAGTCGATACAGTGAAGACATGGCGCGCCAGACGCGGGAAATCCAGAAAACTTCTTCACTGCATGATGGCAGCGAAACACAGGCACAGGTACAGCTGCGCTTCTCCGCCTCGGGCGTCGAGGCGCTCATGCGCTATCCAGTGCAGTTGCAGCATGCCGCGGAAATCGACGAGCGCATATCCCGCGAGTCACTGAAGACAATTACGAACGCGGCCGCTTGAGAAGGCCTTCACTTGGCAGGCAGAATTGGGTCGGCGCAGAAGCAGGTTACAAATACCTCTGGCCGGGGTAACGTACTTGCAATGCCCCACCTTAAAGGAGGCAAGCCATGACCGCAATTACGCGCCCCCTCATCGCGCTGTTCTTCGCCGGCGTGTTCTCATTTGCACCCATCGCGTTCGGTCAGGACGTCGTGCCGCCGTTGCCGGCGACCGGCGCCTACCCGGTGGCGTGCACGAATGTCGAGCAGGATTTCTCGCGCGTTCCGAGCGGCGAGTCCGCCGAGATGTACTGGCGCGGATCGTCGGGCGGCGGCAACCAGCGCTACGTCGACGCGCTGCTCATCTCGCCAGCGAGCGCACTCACATCGACCTTTGTCGCACCTGGCGACGCGGACCTCTATGACCGCTGGGCCGGTCAGCCGGTCGCATACGTATATATCGCCTGTTACCCGACCACGGCCGAGAACGCCCGCGGCGATTACCCGCTGCCTGGCGGCAACGTGGTTCCAAGAATGCAGCGGGGCAGCGAGGCGCCGATCCTGCCTGCGGGCACGTCGGCGTGGCCCGTGCTGATCTACTCGCACGGTTACGGCGGCAGTCCGCTTAACGGCAACTACCTGCATGCGCTGATCGCGTTCGCCTCCTGGGGCTACGTCACCATCGCACCGTTCCACGGCGATCTACGGTATTCGGTGTTTGGCCCTGATTCCGCGGGCTTCGCGGCGAAGCGCCATGTGCCGATCTGGAGTGAGTTCGTGGCCATGCAGGCGATTCGTCCGCTTTCATTGTCGTCAGGGCTCGACGCCCTTCTCGCACGGCCGGAATGGCAGGGTCACATCGACTCGGGCCGCGTCGGTGCGTTCGGCATCAGTCAGGGCGGCGAAACGCTGATGCTGCTGGGCGGCGCGCAGCTCAACTATGACGTCCTCACGTTCGCTACCAAGCGAGTCACGCAGGACACGCGCGTGCGCGCTGCCGTAGGGTACGTCCCTTACTTTGGCATCGGTAGCGTGCCGGCATTCGGCAACGGGCAGGCCGGCGCACAGGGCGTCTCTCTGCCATTCCTGGCGTTGTCGGGCACGTTGGACCCCATCGCGCCGCCGGACCTCGTGCGCGCGGCGCTCGACAGGATGAGCGGTCCGCGCGGCCAAGTGCTGATCAGCGGCCACGGACACGACCTCGATCCGGGCAGCGGTGCCGACATCATCACATGGTCGCTGGGGTTCTTCGCCGCTTGGGTGAACAGCGACGTGGCGGCCAAGGACAAGTTGATGCAGGTCGTCAGCGTCGAAGGCGGCCTCGACGACAGCAAGGTGTTCTACGTTGACCCGACCAGCAGCGGCGTGCCGCCGGGGCAAGTGGTCGACACGATCGAGTACTACAACGCCGCGCTCGACCACTACTTCATTACCGCGTTCTCCGACGAGGCAGCAGCGCTCGACACGGGGGTGCCGCCGGGCTGGAAGCGCACGGGCTACACGTTCCACAGCTGGAAATCCGGCACCGGTCCCGGCAACGAGGCGTGCCGGTTCTTTGGCACACCGGGTCGAGGTCCCAATTCGCATTTCTATACCATCAATGGCGTCGAGTGTGACAAGGTCAAGGCGAATCCCGACTGGACGTTCGAAGCGTACGCGTTCCGAGCGATCGAGCCGCCCGCGAGCGGCTGCGAGTCCCAGTATGCGACGGTCACGCGGCTATACAACAACGGCGCCGGCGGACAGGCGAATCATCGCTATCTCACCGATTCCGCGGCGATCGAGGCCACGGTCGCGCGAGGCTGGTTGATCGAGGGACCCGTTTTCTGCGTGCCGCGCTGACGCAGCCCATGGGATGGCAGGATTCGGTCCAGCACCCACGCGCTCGTGAGGTGGACGTAAAGACGCGCGCGGTTCGATGGTAGGTCTTTTTGATCGGGCTCGGTTTACTGGGTCGCCGTGATCCCGCCATCGACGTACAGGATCTGGCCCGTGACGAAGGCGGACGCCGGCCCGACGAAGAACAGCACGGGACCGCTCACGTCGTCGACTTCGGCGATCCGCCCGAGGGGGATGCGCTCGAGCAGGCGCCGATGGACCTCTGGATCGTCCCAGTCGGACGCCATTCGCGTGCGAACCACGGTCGGCGCGACGCCATTCACGTTGATCCCGGCACGCGCCAGCTCGACGGCATGCTGGCGCACGAGCAACGCGAGTCCGCCCTTGCTGCTGCAGTAGGAGGAATAGCCTCGATCGCGCATGCCGAGCGCCGCGCGCACCGAGAGCAGGTGCACATGCCGGCCGCCCGTCCCGGCGGCGATCTGGACGCGCGCGACCGCCTGGCCGAGGAACATGGCGCCCTTGAGATTGACGTCGAGCACGAGGTCGAAGGCCTGCTCGGTCACGTCTACCAAAGGCTCGATCTGCTGGGTGCCCAGGCAATTCACCAGGAAATCGATCCGGCGATGGCGCGACGCGACCTCGCTCACCGCCGCGCGGATCGACGCCACGTCGCGCGCGTCGAACAGCACGAAGCTCGCGGCGGCACCCAGCGCAGCGGCGGCCGCGGCGGCCTTCCCGGCATCGCGGCCGGCGATGACCGTCGTAGCACCCTGCTCGACGAGCGCCCTCGCGCAGGCTTCGCCGATGCCGCCATAGCCGCCCGCCACCAGCGCGACCTTGCCTCTCAGCGGCGCTGCCGCGTCAGACATCCAGCACGCTCTTCTTGCCAAACAAACCGCGGCTGCGGAACGTCACCACGCCGATGAACAGCAGATACATCGACAGGAGCGACCATTCGGACGCATAGGCGCCGCTCAATCCCACGACCAGCCCGACGAGCAGCGCCGCGAGCACGGCACCCCAGAAGCTGCCCACGCCACCCAACACGATGATGAGGAACGCGGGCACGACGGCATCGACGCCGACGTGCGGGCGGATGCCCCATATCGGCGACATGACGATCCCGGCGATGGCGGCCAGAGCGACGCCCAGCGCGAAGACGAACAGCCGCAGCCGCGTCAGGTTTATCCCGAGCGCCCGCACCATTTCGCTGTCGTGAGCGCCCGCCTTGATGATGGAGCCGTAAGGCGTCTTCTGCAGAAACACCCAAAGAACCGCGATCGCGCCGGCGGCGAACGCGCAGGCGAAGAGCCGGTACTTCGAATAGATGAGATCGCCCAGCATGAACGCGCCCGAGACCGCGTCCGGCAGCGGCAGCTGCTTCTCCGTCGAGCCGAAAACCGCACGGATACCTTCCTCGATCACGAGCGCAGCCCCGAACGTGAGGAGCAGCCCATACAGCGCGTCGCGGCCGTAGGTGCGGCGCAGCGCGAGCTCCAGCAGCATGCCGAACCCGCCCACTATCACCGGCGCGACCACGAGCGCGATCGCGTAGCGCCAGCCCACCGGAAGCGCGCGGTAGCCCGACAACAGCGCCGAGTTGCCGTCGCCCGGCGACATCACGACGAGCGCGACGTACATCCCGAGGGCGAAGAACGAACCGTGCGCCAGGTTGATCGTCTCCATCACGCTGACGATCAGCATGAACCCCAAGGCGATCAGCGCGAAGAGCAGTCCGAGAGCAACTCCGTTGACCAGGTGCGGGACGAGGCTCACCGCTCCGTCACATCTCGTACGTCGGAGTCGCCTCGTAGGACTCCAGCTTGCACGCCTTGGGCGCATCGGCGTCCATCACGTCCTTGGGCTCGGACTGGGTGAGGATCTTGAAGATGTCGTCCTTGACCTTTGGCTGGTCGTTGTACGTCGCCATGTAGATCGTCTGCTGGCACTGGTGCGTCGCCGCGTCGATCCAGGCGTCGTAGCTCTGCAGGCGATCGCGCGCCGACATCTTGCGCCCCTCGAGCTTCTTGATCACCGCGATGTTGGCGGTGGTGCCCGCCTCCTCGACACAGCGCAGGAGCTCGCGCGTCGCCATGTAGCCGTTGTAGTAGACGTTGCCCGGCACCTGGATCGCCATGCCGGGGTACACTTTCTGGTAATTCGCGACGAACTCCTTGACGCCCGGCAAGTCGAGCATCCAGTACCAGTTCGTGCCGAAGACGCCGAAGATCTGCTCGGGTCCCAGCCCGTAGACATCCGGCCAGTCCTGCTGGTTGTTGATCCACGCCATGCGCTTCTGCAGGCCGAGCTGGACCACCTGCTGCCGCAGCGCCTTGATGTCGTCGCCTCCCACCGCCGCGGCGACGACCTCCGGCTTTATCTGCTGCAGCTTGATGAGGTAGGACGAGAAATCGCGCGTGTTCTGCGGGATCATCAGCTCGTCGACGATCTTGCCGCCGTTCGCCTCGACGAGCGTGCGCGTCGCCTTGGACGTGTTGTGTCCCCAGACATAGTCGTTGGTGAGCAGGACCCAGTTCTTGCCGCTGCTCTTGATCGCGTTCTTCACGATCGCTTCGGCGAAGTTCGTCCCGTTGCCATCCCACACGAACTTCACGCGGTGGCAGTCCTTGCCCGCCTCCGTGGGCGAGCTCGAGTTCGTGTTGAAGTAGATGCAGCCGTATTTCTGGGCGACCTGCGAGATGGCGTTCGCGACGCCCGAGTGAAGCCCGCCGATGAGGAACGCCGCCTCGTTGCGGGTGATCATCCGCTCCGCGACGCGCGAGCCGGTGGCCGGGGTCGTCTCCGTGTCCATGTGGAGCGCTTCGATCCTGCGGCCGAGCACGCCGCCCTTGTCATTGAACTCCTTGATCGCCATCATCGCGCCCAGCCGCTCCTCGCCACCCGATGCGGCGTACTGCCCGGACGCGTCCATGGTGAGGCCGATGACGAGCGGCTTCTTCTGCGCTGCCTGCGCCCACACCCGATTCATCTTCCACGGACCGAAGAACGCCGCGCCCCCGACGCCGAGCGCAACGGTGGCGAGCAGCGAACGGCGCGCCGGGTCGTGCGGCGCCGAGCTGTGCCCCGGACGGGCGGGGGCGGGCTGAACGTCCGCGGTTGCAACCGCGCGTTCCTCATCGTTCTTCGGTGCATTCGTCATCGCGATCTCCTCCTGTGGACTCGCGCGCGGCCAAGCGCCCGGCGAGAACTATTGATAATCCTATTGATGCAGATGATAATGAATCATCGTTCCATCGGCGGATGGCGTCAAGCCCTGCCCGCATGCACCCGGATGTCCGATCCCTGGCCCTTGGCCGCCACAGGCGTCCAGTCCCGTGACCGCCCATAGCGCTCCGTCGCCGGCGCCCGGCGCTGTCGCGCCCGCCCTCGCGGCGCACGCGGCTTCACGGCTTCCCTGGCCGCTGATCGCGACGATCGTCCTGCTCGCCACGACGCCGCTGTGGCTGGCGCGCGTCGGCCTGTACCAGTATCTCGCCCTCGAGATCGCGATCTTCATGATCTATGCGTTGGGCTACAACCTGCTGCTCGGCAACTCCGGTCTCCCTTCGTTCGGGCATGGCGCGTTCTTCGGCATCGGCGCCTACGGCTTCGGCTTGCTGCAGCTGAAGGTCTGGTCGAATTTCTGGTTCGACCTCGCGGGCGCGGTCGTGTGCGGGATGCTGGCGGGCGCGCTGGTCGCGGCCTTCGTGTCGCACCGGCGCGGCATCTATTACGCGCTGCTGACGATCGCCTTCGGCCAGGTCTTCTGGTTCATCGCCTTCAAGTGGCATTCAATGACCGGCGGCGAGGACGGCTTGCTCAACATCAAGCGCGGGACCGTGCCGCTCGGCTTCGCATCCATCGACACGCGCTCGAACGAAGCGCTGTTCTACGTCGTCGTCACGGCGCTCGCCCTCGTGATCGTGATCTGCTGGCGTGGCGTTCACTCGCGGTTCGGGCGCGTTCTTCGCTGCATCAAGCAAAACGAGACGCGCGCGCGATTCCTCGGTTATCGCGTCTGGGTCTACAAGTGGCTCGCGTTCGTCATCTCGGCGGCCATTGCCGCGCTCGCCGGAGCGCTGTTCGCGATGGCGCAGCAGTCAGCGTATCCGAACGTGATGAGCCTGCATCAGTCGGGGCTGGTCGTCATGATGGTGCTGATCGGCGGCGGGCTGGTGAGCTTCTGGGGGCCATTGCTCGGCGCCGTGTTCTTCATACTCGCGCGCGACCTCCTCGGCGCCTATACCGAGACCTGGTTGTTCTGGTACGGCCTGCTGTTCATGGCGGTCGTGCTGTGGAAGCCCGAGGGTCTCGCCGGTCTGCTGGCGGACCTTGGTGTGCGGTGGCGCAAGGCACGCTGACATGGCGATCTTCGAAGCCGTCGGCCTGCACAAGCGGTTCGGAGACCGCGTGGTGCTCGAGCGCATCGACCTCGCCTTCGAGGCCGGCTCGCTGACCGGGATAATGGGACCTAACGGCGCGGGCAAGACCACCTGCTTCAACTGCCTGACGGGCCTCTACGCGCCGGATCGCGGGGAGATTCGGCTCGACGGGCGCGCCATCGGCGGCCTCGGTGCCGCCGAGATCACCCGATGCGGCGTGGCCCGCTCATTTCAGGGCATCAGCCTTTTCGACGACGACACGGCGCTCGACAACGTGCTGGTCGCCCTGCCTGCGACACGCAGTCGCTCGTTCGACGCATGGCGCGACCGTGCCCGCGATTCGGAGGCGGAGGACCACGCTGCGACGATTCTCCGGCGCGTGGGATTGCGCGGACGCGAGCGTGTGCGGACCGGCGATCTGGCCTACGGCGAGCGAAGGGCGCTGGAGATCGGTCTCGCCCTTGCGACCGAGCCGAGGATCCTGTTCCTCGACGAGCCCACGTCGGGCCTGGGCGCAGACGGAACGGCGCGCCTCACCGATCTCGTCGTCGAGCTGAAGGGGACGCTGACGATGGTGATCATCGAGCACGACATGCGCTTCCTCTTCGGGCTCGCCGACGTCATCAACGTCATTCACTGGGGACAGGTCATTGCGCGCGGAACCCCGCATGAGCTGCGCGCCGACCCGTGGGTGCAGCGTTCGGCGCTGGTGGCGGGCGACTGATGCTCGACGTCCGCGCGATCGACACGTATTACGGGGAGACGCAGGTGCTGTTCGGCGTTTCGCTCCGCGTCGCCCCGGGCGAGATCGTGGGACTGCTCGGTCCGAGCGGAGCGGGCAAAACCACCACGTTGCGGTCGATCCTCGGCCTCACGCCCGCGCGCCGTGGCCGGATCCAATGGCAGGACCACGACATCACCCGCTGGGCCACGCACCGGATCTCCCGCCTCGGCATCAAGTGGGTGCCGGACGATCGGCGCGTCTTTCCGACGCTCAGCGCCACGCGCAACCTCTCGATCGCCCGCGGACCGACGCGATTTCCCGCCTACAGTACCGAGGCGTGCTGCGAGATCTTTCCTGCGCTGCGCAACCTTCTGCCTCGAGACTGCGAGAACATGTCCGGGGGCGAGCTCCAGATGGTTTCCATCTCCCGGGCGCTCGCCGGAGGGCCGGGCGTCATCCTCTTCGACGAGCCGAGCCAGGGGCTTGCCCCGAAGGTCGTCCAGGACGTGGTGGGCACGCTGCGGTCGCTGCGTGACAACGGGGTCGGCGCGCTCGTCGTCGATCAGAACGTCCGCATCGTGCTCGACGTCGCCGACCGCGTCTACGTGATGCACGCAGGGCGGATCGTCCACGAGGGGGAGGCACCCGCCTTGCGCGCCGACGAAGCCGCGCGCCGCGGGCTCGGGCTGGCGGACGTCCGATGAGCGTTCCGGCGCTGCAGGTCGAAGGCCTCGTCAAGCGCTACTACCGGTCCCGCCTGGCGCGCGCGGCCGCGTTCACGCTCGCCGCCGACTTCGCCGTCGCGGGCGCAGAGACCATCGGCGTGCTCGGGCCCAACGGGTCGGGCAAGACGACACTCTTCGAGCTCATCACGGGCAGCAATGCTCCGAGCGAGGGCCGTGTGCTCGTGAGCGGCCGTGACATTCACCGTGTTCGTTATGCCGAGCGGGACCGACTCGCGATCCATTATCATCAGTCCTACCAGGTTCGCGCGTTTCGCAAGACGCGGATGGCGTGGATGCTCGAGCGGGCACAGCGCGAACGGCCGCTCGTCCATCTGTTCGACGAGCCGCAGTTCTCGATCCAGGATGGCTACATCGGCTTCATGCTGCAGTTCTTCCGCCGCCTGCGCGACGAAGGAAACGTCGTCCTGCTGTGCGTCCATCCGAACGAGCCGTTCCATCTCGAAGTGCTCGCGCAAGCGTGCGAGCGCTTCCTGTTCGTGCATCAAGGCAAGGTGCACCAGTTCGCCAACCTGGACGCGGTGATGGCCCATCCCGACGCGCGCGCGTATCTCGGTGGGCTCGCCGGCGCGGCAGGCTCTGCGGCAAGCGGGCGTGGGTGATCGCATGCGTACGCGACGTCCCGACCGGCCGGGAATCGGCAACGACAAGACCCCGGAGGCGCCCCGCCTGACCGACATCGTCCAGCGGCTCGAAGAGGAGATCGCCCTGGGCCTTCTTCGGCCGCGCGAGCGCCTCGTCGAAGACGATCTCCTCGCCCGATTCAACGTCAAGCGGCACGTCGTCCGCCAGGTCCTTGCCGAGCTCGAGTTGATGGGCATGGTCACGCGACGACCCAACCGCGGCGCCGTCGTACGCGATTTCACGACGCTCGAAGTCGAGCAGATCTACTTCGTGCGTGAGCTTCTCGAGCGCGCAGCGGTCGAGGCGATGCCCCTGCCCGTCGCACCCGAGGTGATCGAAACGCTCGAGCGCGTGCATGCGCAGCACTGCGCGGCCGTCAAGGCAGGACGCCTGCGCGACGTCTTCCGCCTGAACCTGGTCTTCCACCAGACGTTCTTCGAAGCGTGCGGCAACGGTCCCCTGACCGAGGCCATATCGCAATTTGCCTTCAAGGCGCACGCGATCCAGTCCTACACGATTGCCAATCCGGGCCTGCTCGCTCGCGTGTGCAAGGAGCACGCGCAGTTTCTCAAACTGGTGCGCGGCACGGATCGCCGGGCGCTGATCGAGCTGGTGGCGAAGCACAAGCAGCCCGCGAAGGTCGCGTACATCGAGGTGTCGCGTCGCATCGAGGGGCACATCGAGGACCCGGCGAATGGCTCGTCGGCAGCGCCGGCGGCTGGAACGCGGGCTGCCCAA
>Ga0207683_10001545_pt1 | contig 20740 bp, 15 predicted proteins | sample KBSM73metaG_FD_184333 | JGI IMG/M metagenome (GOLD analysis project Ga0207683, IMG submission 184333) | Miscanthus rhizosphere microbial communities from Kellogg Biological Station, Michigan, USA - KBS M7-3 metaG (SPAdes) (version 2) | ecosystem: Host-associated > Plants > Roots > Rhizosphere >... | reverse complement strand
GAATTCGCAGGTCGCGCAGAATCTACTAAAAGAACGCATTAAGTCGTTCGGCTTCCGCATCTGGTCGGACGATGGAAATGCGCCGCCTGTGCAGGGCAAAGGCGCCGACTTTGCGGTCATCGGCGAGGCAAAACTGAAACGATTGTCCGCGAGGCTGGCCGCCTCCGGCATTACAGTCGATAAATACGTGCTCACCTCATGGACCGTCAAGTGTGTCAACAAAGACAGCGGCGAGGAGATTTATTACAACAACAAGCTGCCGGTCGGTGCGGGCTCGTGGGCCAACGAAGAACAGGCGCTTGCCGATATTGGTCGCAAAATTGCCGATGAATTTTCACGAGACTTCTTCGCGCAGCACTTCAATGCGAGCGGACAAAAGCTCTCACTCAAGATCGACGGCTTGCCGGACAAAAGCGTCGACGACGCTGTCGCGCGCGAGCTCATTGGGCTGCAATCGGTTATCGCGTTGTCGCGAAGGCCGGGCGGCAGCCCCATTTATGACATACAGGTTTCGGGCGGCAACCGGCCGCTGACAGATCTCGTTGCGAGCGCAATACTCAAGCCTCTGAACGCCAAGTTGGGCCAGGCGTGCTTTAACCTCGGCGCGACAACGGGAGAGCAGGTCGCCATATCGTTCGACACTACCTGCGCTGACCAGTCAATATTGAGCCGACTCGATACCAATCCGCCCGCGTCGTTATATGCGGCGCCGCCCGCCCGTCAGCGCGCGGTGATCAAGGACGCTGACGCGATGAAGCGCCTTACAATTTGAGGCGGTAACTCAAGTCCACGCAAAAGTGACCGTCTCGCCGGCAGCAGCGCTCCGCAGCGAGTGTCCGAGGACAATAACGCCGCGTCCCCGCAACATGAATTGCTCGCGCTTGAGCATGATTTCCGCGTCACCCTCAGCGGTCACGTATGTCCCGTTGGTGCTTTGATCAGTCAGAAGGAATTTTCCGCGGCGGTACTCAATTCGTGCGTGCACGCGTGACGCCATCTTGTCGGCAATCACGAGGTCGTTGGTGGCATCGCGGCCGAGCGATGCCGAAGCGCGGGCCATTCCCATCACGATCGTATTACCGGCGTAGATAAGCGACAGCGTCGGCTCACGCGCATTGAGCGGCGCTTCGCGATTCGCCATCGTGGTCAAATCGGCACTGTCATGCCAGATGACTTCAGCAATGCGTATTTCGTCCTGTTTGCCTTTTACTGACATTGCATCAAGATCGCGGGTGGTCTGGCGCAGCAGCGGAGAAAGCGCGTCGACGGTGGGTCCGCTGGTGATGATCTGGCCGCTTTTGGCGAGCCCTGCCATGCGCGCGGCGGTGTTGACGGCATCGCCGAAGAAATCGCCAGCCTCCTGAAGTGCCGGTCCGAAGTGAAACCCGACGCGGATTGCGAGCTTGATATGGTCAAGCGGCGGAATGGCGGAGACGCGCATCTGCATGTCGCACGCGGCCTGCATCGCGGCGTCGGCGGAAGAGAATACCGCCATAACCTCATCGCCGATCGTCTTAATGACGCGGCCGTTTTGAATCGCTATGGATTTTCGTAATTCAGCGAGCACGGAGTCGATCGCAGCGAGGGCGCGTTGATCACCAAGCTTTTCATAGAGGCTGGTGCTTCCGCTCACATCGGCGAAGAGAATCGCAACCAGCTGAGACGCATCGCTCACGGCGGGATTATAACGTGACGCCCGCCGTGCACCGTGGGGGGCCCGCCCGCGCTATGCTGCGTGCATCAGTCGTTTTTTCTTCACTTGTGCCGCCTTAGCGTGCAACGAGGCATACGCCCCATGTGCTGCGGCTTCCGCGTCTCCAACGTGGATCGGCTCACCCATATCGGCCAGCACGGAACCGAGAGCAGACAGGCATAGCATTACATTTTCCGGCTTGCACGAGTAGCCCATCAGGCCGATGCGCCAGATCTTGCCTGCGAGCGGCCCAAGACCCGCACCGATTTCGAGATTGAATTCTGTCAACAGCGTTTTACGGACCTCCGCTTCCCGCGACACTATCGCTTCCGGAATGCGTATCGCATTCATCTGCGGCAGGCCAGCCCCTTCCTTCACCAGGAACTCGAGACCCATCGCTTCGAGTCCGGCCTTGAGCGCGATGTGGTGACGCATGTGGCGCGCCCATGAGTTTTCGATGCCTTCTTCCTTGAGAATCAGCAGAGCTTCATGCAAAGCGTACAAACTGTTGGTCGGCGCGGTGTGATGGTAAGTCCGCGTGGTTGCGCCCCAATAACCGAGCAGAAGATTCATATCCATGAACCAGCTGTGGATCTTGTCTTTGCGCGACTTTACGTAGTCGACAACCGCGTCCGAAAACGATACAGGCGATAAACCGGGCGTACATGAAAGGCACTTCTGGCTTGCCGAATAAACGGCGTCAACGTTCCATTCGTCAACCAGCACCGGCGTGCCGGCGAGCGAAGTCACGGCGTCCATAATCACCAGCGCGTCGTGTTTATGCGCGATCTCGATCAGCGTTTTTGCATCGGACTGCACGCCGGTAGACGTCTCGGCATGCACAAAAGCCACCACGCGGACATCCGGGTTTTTAGAGAGCGCGTCTTCCACTTTTTGCGAATCGATGGGTTCGCCCCACGCGTCTTCCACGACAATCGGGATGCCCCCGCAGCGTTCGACATTCTCGATCATGCGTCCGCCGAACACGCCGTTGCGGCACACCACAACTTTATCGCCGGGCGCTACGAGATTCACGAAGCAATATTCCATCCCCACTGAGCCCGGGCCGGAAACAGGGAATGTAAGCGCATGCTTCGTTTGGAACGTATAGCGCAATAGCGACTTCAGTTCCTCCATCATCCCAACGAAGACCGGATCGAGATAACCAATCGCCGGCAGACTCATCGCCGCCATTACTCGCGGGTTGATTTCGGACGGACCCGGACCCAGCAGCGTGCGCTGCGGAGGGTGAAAGGAGTTAATGCGTTGCGCTGGCGAATAGGTGTTCATATTGTCATTCCCGGTGAGTGGCGATCCAAACAGACTTTCGCCGTCCGGACGCGATTTCATCCGCAGCGGCTTCCTGGCAGTTGCTTCATTGAGGACTTCGGCTGCGGTGATCTGGCCGGCGGAAGCGTTTTCTACTTCCATCGCCCACCGCGCAGGCACGTAGCCCGATTTCACCCAGTTGTTCACGACCGCGCGGTCCACCCGGAACTGACGGGCGACTTCGGCTTGCGATCCGAAAAAACCAACGAGGCGGTCGATGCAGGTCATGGTTTAGTCCCACTGCCAACTTACCATGACAAGATTATTTTGACAAGCTCGCCTTACAAGCTTCCGGAGACACTTACTCCATTGCGCTTGAGTCCTTCCGAACTAGTCTTCAACGCCGTCTACGGCGCGAGTGATTTCGTTGAAATTAAACAACTCGGTATCAAGGAGGTGGGACGGCCGGACATCTTGCAGGCTGCGAAAGATCGACTCCACGCGCCCGGGATACAAACGCTCCCAGTCGCGCATCAGCGCCTTGATCTGCTTGCGCTGCAAGGTCGGTTGCGACCCGCAAAGGTCGCACGGAATGATGGGAAAGCGCTGGCGCTCTGCGTACGAGGTGAGATCCTCTTCCTGAACGTATGCCAACGGGCGAATGACGATATGCGCACCATCGTCGGACAGGAGCTTCGGCGGCATGGCTTTCAACTTGCCGCCAAAGAACAGGTTGAGGAAGAAAGTTTCAAGAATGTCGTCGCGATGGTGGCCGAGCGCTATCTTGGTCGCACCGATCTCGCCCGCAACGCGGTAAAGCACACCTCTGCGCAGACGTGAACACAGCGAGCACATCGTCTTGCCCTCGGGAATCACTCGCTTAACCACCGAATACGTGTCCTGCACTTCGATGCGATACGGCACGCCAAGCGCCGCCAGGTAATCGGGGAGCACATTGGCCGGATATCCCGGATGGCGCTGATCCAGATTTACCGCAATGATTTCGAAATCGATCGGCGCATGCGTGCGCAAGCTGAGCAGCACGTCGAGCAGCGCATAGCTGTCTTTGCCACCGGACAGACACACCATAACGCGATCACCCGCGGTGATCATGTCGAAATCGGCGATTGCCTGGCCCACGAGGCGGCGCAGACGCTTGGCGAGCTTGTTTCCCTCGTAAGTTTCTTTTTGCGTCGGAGCTGGTTCAAAAGCGACGGCGGAAGCGTCTGCTGTTACGTCTGACCGCACTTCGGATGCGACGCCCGCTGGTGTGCCAACAGGCTCCGTGTCGCCAGCGCTCGGCAGATATTCGAATCGCTCACGCGGCTTGTTCATATCGTGATGCTCCTGCCGCCATCGATTGCGATGACCTGTCCCGTCATATATGGAGCGCCGGTCACGAGAAATTCAACTGCCTTCGCGATGTCGTCAGGATCGCCAATCCGTTTCAGCGCCGTTTGATTAATGATGCGCTGGCGTGACAAATCATCGGACCATGTATCATCCTCGGGCCACAGGATGGTGCCCGGCGCCACTCCGTTCACGCGCACGTCCGGACCCAGTTCGCGTGCCAACGAACGGGTGAGCGCCAGCAAGCCGCCCTTAGCCACCGTATACACGACGTAATTCTTCATCGGCAGTTCGGCGTGGATGTCGACAATATTCACAATACAGCCATGGCGCTTGCGCAGTTCGCCGGCGGCAGCCTGAGACAAGAATAATGGCGCCTTGAGATTTGTTCCGATCAGATCGTCCCATGCTTTCTCGGTAATCTCTCCAATCCCCGTTGCGAAAAAACTCGATGCGTTATTGATGAGAACATCCAGACTGCCGAATTGCATGACGGTCGTCTTCACGAGATCGGCAAGGCTCGCAATGTTAAGCAGGTCAGCCTGGATTAGGGCCACTGAATCGGCACGCTGTGCGTTCAGCTGCTGCTGCAACTCGCGGGCCTGCGCGACGGAAACGCGGTGATGGAGCATGAGTCGCGCGCCTTGCGCATGTAAGCGGCGGCAAATTGCCGCACCGACGCGTTTTGCACCGCCAGTGACCAGCACCGCCTTGCCTTCGAGCGGCCCGTTCGTCGATTGCGCCATACCATGTATTGTAAGCTATGATCCCGCGCAGCTTGTTACCTGCCCATTTAGCGCACCTCGATGCGCCGTCTGCGGATGCTTTGGCACACAGCGAGCGATTGCGGGAGCTGATTCGGGACGAGATCGCAGCACATCAGGGTTGGATAACATTCGCGCGTTACATGCAGCTCGCGCTGCATGCGCCGGGACTTGGCTATTACGCCGCGGGCGCAACGAAGTTCGGCCCGAGCGGTGATTTTGTTACCGCGCCTGAATTGGGCGACCTCTTCGCGCGAACGCTAGCACGTCAGATCGCGCCACTCATTCGCGCTGGTCTCGCAGATGTCCTGGAGTTGGGCGCGGGCAGCGGCCGCCTTGCAGCGAGTCTATTGAACGAGCTTGCAGCGCTTGAAAGCCTGCCGAGCCGCTACCTGGTTCTCGAAACGAGCGCGGGTCTGCAACGACTTCAGAAGGAAACGTTAGCAAGGCGCGCGCCGGCGCACTGTCATCGAGTTGTATGGCTCGATACGTTGCCCCGATCGCTCGATGCAGTCGTGCTGGCCAACGAAGTCCTGGATGCAATGCCGGTGCATGTCATTGCCGTCACTCAAAGCGCGGTCATGGAGCGCGGTGTAACTCAGCAAGCGCAAGCATTTCAATGGTCCGACCGCACCGGGGAGGGCCTCGTGCGCGCGGCGGCCGAGAAGCTCGCTCTGCCGACTGGTTATGTCACCGAACTGAATCTGGCTGCCCCTTCGTTGATACGCACACTCGCTGACGCGCTCAATCGGGCCGTCATGATCATCGTCGATTATGGATTTGTGGCGCGCGAGTATTACCACGCACAACGTAGTGCGGGTACCCTCATGTGCCATTACCGGCACCACGCGCACACCGATCCGTTCTCCCTCGTTGGTTTGCAGGACATCACTGCGCATGTCGACTTCAGTGCGCTCGCTGATGCGGCGTTGCAGTCCGGTCTCTGTGTCGCCGGCTATGCGACGCAAGCCCAGTTCCTCATCAACTGCGGCATCACCCAATTGCTGTCAGCGCTGCCCGCGGAAGATGCTGTTGCCTATCTCCCTCGCGCGGCCGAGGCTCAGAAATTGATGAGTCCCGCAGAGATGGGCGAGCTATTCAAGGTCATCGCTTTTACCAAGAACTTCAGCACGCCGCTGCTGGGCTTTGCACGAGGCGACAAGCGCCATACGCTGTAGCGCATAGCAATCAGTTCGGCACTTTCATTCCACGTTGCACAGCGGGCCGCTCTGAAATTGCATCAAACCACCGTTTCACATGCGGATAGTGCGTCAAATCGGTTTTGTGCCATTCGTAACGCGCGACCCACGGGTACGTGGCGATGTCAGCGATCGAGTACTCGTCGGCTAAATATTCGTGCTCGCCGAGCCTGTGATCGAGCACACTGTATAGCCGATCCTTTTCCTTGCTGTAGCGATCGATTGCGTAAGGAACCGGCTCCTTTGCGGCGCGCAGGAAATGATGTACTTGTCCGAACATCGGTCCGACGCCGCCCATCTGGAACATGAGCCACTGCAGCGCATCGTATTTTCCGCGATCCGACAGCGGCAATAGCCGCCCGGTCTTGCCGGCGAGATAGATCAATATGGCGCCCGACTCCATCATTGCATACGGTTTACCCTCCGGACCATCCGGATCCACCAACGCAGGAATCTTACTGTTCGGAGAAACCGCTACGAATTCCGGCTTGAACTGATCACCGGCGCCGATATTGATGGCGTGCGCGCGGTACGGAAGCCCGGTTTCCTCGAGCATGATCGAAACCTTGCGGCCATTGGGTGTGCTCCAGGTATACAGATCGATCACTAATTTTTCCTTTTTGGGTCCGTTTTTTTGACCGGCTGAGTGCTTCCCGATAATGGCGCTTACGGCTGCTAGCCGGGCGCTTTCTATCGCGCTTTTTATTTTTTGAGACTGGTGTAGGCCGTGCGCAATTTTGGCAGAATCAACCTGCTGTGCTGCGTTGAGCGCTTTGCGAAGTATGGCCACAGACGCATGCAACTTATTCGGCGATGCGTCGAGCGCAGAGACGTCCACCAACTGGAAGAAGCGCTCGGGTCGCCGCAGCGCGTCCGCCTGCTGCAAAAGCCGCAGCAGGCGCGTAGCGTCTGACTTGGCGGCGCTCGCAATATCGAGGTGGAAACGCGCGACAAGCAGTGCGAGGTCGCGACTATCTTGCGGCACGCGCAAGCGCTCGCATAACGCAGTGAGGGCCGTTTGGCTTGCGTGCATCGCCACGAGTGAAAAGCGCATCGGGAGAGGCCACTCGCGGCGTGCGGCTTCATCGAGGACCGACAACGCATGTTCCCCGGCGGCGCCGGCCAACTGCGGCGATAGTTCAGGTACGAGTACCGGCAAAGCACCGCATTCGGCGAGCACAGTAAACATGCGAGACGGCTTCCGTTCCATGAGGCCGCGTGCGAGTTCCTGCCAGACACGCTCAGCGACAAGTGCCGCCACCTCGCCGTTGCTAACCATCTCGCGCATGAGCTGCATCGTCTCCGGTGCAATCTGAAAATCGAAACGCGCGGCGAAGCGTGCCACCCGCAGAATTCGCACCGGATCTTCCACAAACGCTGGACCGACATGGCGCAGAATGCGGGACTGCAGGTCACGGGCGCCGCCAAACGGATCAATGACATGGCCGGCTTCGTCCCTCGCCATCGCATTGATGGTCAGATCGCGCCGCGCTAGATCCTGCTCGAGCGTGATGCCGGGTGATGCTTGAAATTCGAAGCCGCGGTAGCCGCGCGCGGTCTTGCGCTCGGTGCGCGCGAGCGCGTATTCCTCTTTTGTCTCTGGATGCAGAAAGACGGGAAAGTCTTTGCCGACAGGCTTGTACCCGAGCTCGATCATTTGCTCGGGCGCGGCGCCGACTACAACGTAATCACGGTCGGTTACCGGCAAGCCCAGCAGTTCGTCGCGGACGGCCCCGCCAACCGCATATATTTTCATGGATGCGGGGTTCGGGATTATTTGGAACTAGGGCAGATTCGTGCGCCCGGCATGATCGCGATAGACGCGGTAACGGGCGCGCGGCGCCTGATTACCGAGCCACGCAGGGGCCACCGCTTCGAGCGATGTCGGCTGAATACCGAATGGAAAACGCTCGCTGCTCACGTTGTCGACTTTCATTGAATGGTAGTTATCGCGCGACATAAGCCGGCCGGGAAGGACTTCGAGAGTGAACGCCTGCAGATACGACAGTCCACCGCCTAGGCCTATAACCGGCCGTCGATGGCCGGTGAGTCGCCCGACGACCTCAACGATTTCCCGCAGCGTATATACCTTGGGGCCGCACAACTCGTAGATCTTGCCAAACGCGGGCCGACTGTCGAGACTGGTTACGAACGCGTTAGCTACATCTTCAACGTAGACCGGCTGAAAGCGCGCGTTGGCGCCGCCGAGCGGCAGGACTGGCAGCCACTTAAGCAGCGTTGCAAACATGTTGATGAATCTATCACCCGCCCCAAATATGACTGACGGGCGAAAAATCGTCCAATCGAGGTTGGACGCTCGGACGAGCGTCTCCGCTTCGCCCTTTGTGCGCTGATATTCACTCGGTCCATCAGTCGCGGCACCCAGTGCGCTCATATGGACGTAACGGCGCACGCCGGTGCGGCCGCAGGCCGCAATGATCTTGCGCGTGAGATCGACATGCGCGGCGCTAAACGAATGCGCGCCCCGGCCGCCGTGAAGGACGCCGACAAGATTGATCACCGCGCCCATGCCGCGCACGAGGTGGTCGAGATCTGCTTCGTCGTGCACGTTGGCACTCACCACGTCCACAGTGGGCAACAGGATGAGACGCTTCGCGCGCTCGCGATTGCGCGTCGGTACGCGCACCTGATAGCGTTCGGCGCTTAGCAACTGGACGATGTGACTGCCGACAAACCCGCTGCCGCCGATGACGCAAACCCGTGCTATATCCATGATGCTGCGTGTGCTTCTAGTCTATCCGCCCGGTTCGTCATCCAGCAGCTTTTCAACGTTGCCGCGAGAGCGCGGCGCGATAACACCAATGCGGTCCTTGAGGGACATCAGCGTCTGCCCGAACTGATGGCTGTAGTAGCTCGCATTGCTCATAACCTTCTTAACGTAATCGCGCGTCTCATTGAACGGTATCGTCTCGGCGTAGATTGCAGCTTCCATCGGCGTGTTCGCGCGCCATGCGCGGGCGCGGCCCGGTCCCGCATTGTATGCCGCGGAAGCGAGCACCGGATAGCTGTCCAGCGAGTCGAGAACGTGCCGCAGATACCACGTTCCGAGATTCAGATTGACATCCACGTTCGTCGTCTGACCGGCCCGGTAATCGCTCAGACCGGCTTTTTTCGCAGCCCAGCGTGCAGTCGCAGGCATTAACTGCATAAGTCCCATCGCGCCTGCACTCGATTTGACATCGGCAAGAAAGCGGCTCTCCTGCCGGATCAATCCATACACCCAGGCCTCGTCGAGCTGCTGTTGACTGACATAGCTCTTCATCACCGATCGGTAAGGCGCCAGATAACGCATGCTGAAATCATGCAGTTCACGGGTCCGGTCTGCGGTGTAGATGGCGCGGTCGTATAGCTCATTGCGGCGGGCGAATTCGGCTGCGGCGAGAAGCTGCTTGTCGTCGAAACCGCGCACCGTCCAATTCCACTCGCGGTTACCTTCAAAACGGAGATTCAGGCGATAGAACGCCAGCGCCCTCAGAACCCCTGGCTCTTTGCCGATAGCCTGCACTTCATCACGCGGCGGCTTATAAGACGCTGCCGGCGTCTTGCCCGAAATGCCCATCTCTTCTGCAGACAACTGTCCGTAGAAGTTGAACTCAGCGGCGAGCGGGGTGAACAGGGCCTGCGCTTCAGTCACGCGCCCCTGCGCTTTAAGCGCGCGCGCTTTCCAATAGCGCCATGCCGGCTCCTGGCTTTCCTTCGGTGACATGAGATCGATTGCAGATAGCACGTCCGGCCAGCTTTCGGCGCGCAAGGCGGCACGAACTTTCCATGCGAGCTGCCCGTCGGTAAGATCGCCGGCTTTGGCATACCATGCGAGCGCATTCGCATCGTGTCGCTGGGCGGCCTGGTACGCTATCCAGCCCCACGCATAGCCGCGTTCGTTTTCGGGGATGCGGTCAGCGACTTTCAGCCACTGCTGTGCCGCTAACGGTGCGGACGTGCGCGCCAGGCGGGTGATGGCAAACATAATCGTCTCGCGACCCGCCCGTGTCTTAAAGTCGAACGTCTGGCGGTCGAGATACGCTTGCGGATTTACAGCGATGCTGGCCCATACGCGCGGGTCTGGTTGCTCCTTCTCAGGTAGATAACCCGCCGCACGGCGCGCCACGCTCGTATTGCCGGCTTCCAGCGCGAGCCGTATCCGCGCCCAGATATCCGCGTGTGTCATCATTTGACGCTCGGCGAGCGTATCGAACAGCGTATTACAGCTTTCCGGCTGCTCCCGGCCGTTGAACCACAAGGCGCGCGCGTAGTTCAGCGCTTCTTCGCCTCCAGCCCTCAACCGACCTTGCAAGGACCAGCACAGCAACTCGCTATCTTCACCGACCACCTGCGGATACTCGGCATCGAACAAATCCCAACGCTGTTTAGAACCGAGCAGCTTCAGCCAGTCCATGCGCAAGGTGTTCGATATCGGACTGTCCGCTATACGCGCGAGCGTCGCCTGAACCTCAGCAGGTGTCGCGTCGTCAAGCCGAAGTTTGAGGCGCCAGTACGCAACATACGGCTCTAAAGGATAGCCGTTCAGCGAACTGGCATAACGCTCCACCTTCGTTGCGTCGCCGTTGCGGAAAGCCTCGCGGGCCGACATGAAATCGTCGTCCTGCGTTGCCGCGAATGACAGCGACGTGCCTGTTAGCAGGGCGCACGTCATAGACCATCGCCATACGATCGACAGGAGACTTCGCATGATCAATTAATTCTAAGCCCTTCCGATCGGCATTCGACCGCTATATGTCACGATTAATGTAAAAACGCCGACAGGCAGTGGCGAAACTGACTCAGCGGGTTAAGGGCATGTCGAGTAACGCGCCAACGGCTGCCGCCGTTTACGATGGAAGTCGAAAGACAACCGATCAACTGAATGGCTCAAGCCAGGAACAACTTGTACGCGGCGTTGCGCGTCTCGTCGGAATACGGGTAGCCGAGTTTGGCGAGGAATGCGCTGAACGCCGCCTGGTCTCGCGGAGGCACCTGCACCCCCACTAGTACGCGGCCGTAGTCGGCGCCATGATTGCGATAGTGGAAGAGACTGATGTTCCAGCCATGCCGCATACTGTTCAGGAACTTCATCAAAGCGCCGGGCCGTTCGGGGAATTCAAAGCGATATAACATCTCGTGTTCGACGCCAGGCGCGTGGCCGCCTACCATGTGGCGGACATGGGCCTTTGCGACTTCGTTATCATTGAAATCCAGCGTTTTGAGACCACGCCGTCCGAGTAGCCGCACGAGCCGCCTCCGCTCGTCACTGTTATGCACCTGGATGCCGACGAATACGTGCGCATTGCGGCTATCACCATATCGATAGTTGAACTCGGTCACGTTCCGCGGCCCGAGTAGCGCGCAGAATTTACGGAAGCTGCCCGGCGTCTCTGGAATGGTCACTGCAAGCACTGCCTCCCGCTTCTCGCCCAGTTCCGCTTCTTCGGCAACGAACCGCAAGCGGTCGAAATTCATATTTGCACCGCAGGCAACCGCCACCAGCGTTTTGCCGCGCACACCGGTGCGTTCTACCCACGCCTTCGCGCCCGCGATCGCCAATGCTCCGGCCGGCTCGAGTACCGCCCGCGTGTCTTCAAAGACGTCTTTGATCGCGGCGCAAGTGGCCGCCGTATCGACCAGGATTACTTCGTCCACCAGTTTCCGGCACATCCGGAAGGGTTCAACGCCAACCTGGCGCACGGCAACGCCATCCGCAAACAGGCCAACATGATCCAGCGTCACGCGGCGGCCTGCCTTGAGCGACAGATACATCGCGTTAGCGTCGACGGGCTCAACGCCGATGATTTTGACGTGCGGGCGGAGGCGCTTTACATAGGCGGCGATGCCGGAAATCAAGCCGCCGCCGCCGATGGCGACAAATATTGCGTCGATGTCGCGCCGCGTCTGGCGCAAGATCTCCATGGCTATCGTCCCCTGCCCCGCGATGACGTCAGGATCGTCATACGGATGAACGAACGTGAGACGCCGCTGGCGTCCAAGCTTGGCCGCTTGCTTGTACGCATCGTCGTAGGTGTCACCGTGCAGCACGACTTTGGCTCCGCGCGCGGCTACCGCAGCGACCTTGATCTGCGGTGTCGTCACCGGCATCACGATGGTCGCGCTGCAATTGAGCTTTTGGGCAGCGAGCGCTACCCCTTGCGCGTGATTGCCCGCCGACGCTGCGATGACACCGCGCCGAAGCGCCGCCTTGGGCAATCGTGACATTTTGTTGTATGCGCCGCGCAGCTTGAAGGAGAACACCGACTGCATGTCTTCCCGCTTCAGCAGCAAAGTGTTATTCATGCGCGCGGACAAACCAGGCGCACCGTCGAGCGGCGTCTCAACGGCAACGTCATACACACGGGCCGTGAGAATGCGCTCGAGATAGTCGATTTTCATAGGGTCGAGGAAAAGAAGGTGCAAAGCCCGACAGCATACCGCAGGTTTGCCTCCGATTTTATGGGCCCCCCTTGAGGGGGGCTGGTTTACTATTCAATGCCTGCCAATTACCATTGCCGAAATGGCTCAGGACGAACTGAAGAAAGCGGTTGCCCGGGCAGCCCTCGAATATGTACCCGCAGGCTGCATTGTCGGCGTCGGCACGGGGTCGACTGCGAACTGCTTCATCGACGCTCTTGGCGCTATCCGGCACAAGATCGACGGCGCGGTGGCGAGTTCGGAAGCAACCGCTCAGCGGCTGAAGAGCCTGGGCATCGAGGTCATGGACCTCAACAACGTCGTTGAACTGCCGGTCTATGTCGACGGCGCGGACGAGATTACGCGTCACCTTTCAATGATCAAAGGCGGTGGCGGCGCACTTACCCGTGAAAAGATCGCCGCGGCGGTCGCCCGTAAGTTCATCTGCATTGCGGACGAATCAAAACTCGTGGATGTGCTGGGTAAATTCCCGCTGCCCGTGGAAGTAATCCCCATGGCGCGCTCTTATGTCGCGCGGGAGCTCGTCAAACTCGGCGGTCAGCCGGCCCTGCGCCCGAACTTCACCACCGATAACGGCAACGTCATCATCGACGTGCACAACATGAACATTATGAAACCGCTCGAACTCGAGAGCACGCTCAATCAGATAACAGGGATCGTCACCACCGGATTGTTTGCGCGGCGCGGCGCCGATGTGCTCATCCTGGGTACCGCCACAGGGGTCCAAACGCTGCTGCGATAAAGCGCGTTTCGGGCTAGAGCAGGTCCGGCGACATCGCAGCGCGCAGGTGCGCCGGGCCTTCGACGTCATCGGTAGGCCGGGACAGCCACACGATCGCTCCCTTCTTAACTGGCCACTGCGCTTTCACTCCGGCAAGCACGAGGGCCGCCGTTTCGCCCAAAGTCGGCTGATGCCCCACAACGACGATGGTCCCTCTATGGTTCTCGGTCCAGCCGGCGGCAGCAAGAATGTCGCGCGGGGTAGCCGCGAGACCAATTTCATCTACTGTTTGGAAGTCGCGATTTAATGCGCGCGCGGTTTGTTGGGCCCGCTTCGCAGGACTCGCCAGGATCACCACATCCTCGCCGATGCGCGGCAGGAGCCATTTGGCCATGCGGGCAGCCTGTTTCACTCCTTTGGATGTGAGCTTGCGCTCGCTATCCCGGATGCCGTCTTCTGCATCGGCGTGGCGCCATAAAATCAGCTCCACGACTGAGACCTCCCCTCATGTCGACACCAATCAGGTGCGTGGTGGCGGAACATAACCTTGTGCGGTATCTGCGCCAGCGCCGAAAAAATGGTTTTGCATTTGTTGCACGAGGTAGTCGCGCGCCTTCTTGTCAGCGAGGTTGAGGCGGTTCTCGTTCACCAGCATTTTCTGCATCTCGAGCCACTGCTTCCATGCTTCCTTCGATACATTCTCGTACACGCGCTTGCCGATTTCGCCCGGATAGGGCGGGAAGTCGAGTCCCTCAGCCTCGCGGCCTAACTTCACGCATTTCACCATTCTTGCCATGAGAGCCTCCACACCGGTCGCGCATATTGCAACACACGCGCATATAAACTTGTTCGCGTAGGAGGCGAATTTTATCAGGAAAGTTTGAGCTGTCCCCAGCTGGCGGCTATTGGGGCGACCTTTGACGAGCGCGGGTCAGGGTGCGGTTGTTCAAGATGGAAACCCTGTACAGCGTCGACGCCGAAGCCGCGCAGCATGTCCAGTGTCTGCTGGTCTTCGACGCATTCGGCAATCGTGTGCTTGCGCATGCCGCGCGCCACTGCAACGATTGCCTTGACGAAAATCTGGTTGTCGAAGTCATTGGCGAGATCACGGATAAAGAGCCCGTCAATTTTCACCGCGTCAGCCTGTAGATGTTTCAAATACGCAAACGAGGAGAACCCGGTTCCAAAATCGTCAAGACAGGTACGACAGCCGGTATGACGCAACGCTTCGATGAAGCGCCGGGCATCATGCAGATCCGACACTGCTGATGTTTCAGTCAGCTCGACCAGCAGGCGGCGCGGCTCGACCCCGCAACGTCTCAACTGGTCCGCAATGTATTGCGGCAAAGTGGGTTCGTCAAACGAGCGGCCGGAGATATTAATGGCGAGCGACGGCATGGTCGCCTCGGCAAGCAACTCGATACTTGTTTTGATCACCCAGCGGTCAATATCGAGGATCTTGCCGCTCTTTTCTGCATACGAGATGAATTGACCGGGCATCAGGATGCGCGACTCGTCTTCCTGATCGAGCATGCGCACGAGCACTTCATAATGGAGCAGTGAATAGTCGGCGCTGCTGAAAACGCCTTGGAAATAAAGCCGCAGAAGGTTGTGCTCCAGAGCGTGTGAGATGCGGTCGTTCCACGAGAGCCGCGTGACCATCGCGCGCGAGGCATCAAGATCGTGCCGGTATAAACGCCACACATTCTTCCCTGAGTCCTTTGCCTGGTACATGGCGGCATCTGCATGCGCGATCAATTCATCGGCGCGTTGAGCATGATCGGGAAACACCGCGACGCCGAGACTTGTCGTCAGGCGCACAGTTTGTCCCTCAAATTGAAATTTGAGCAGAGCAATCGAGCGTACGATGCGCTCGGCAAGCACACGCAGGATATTGTCCGTCGCATCCGGCACCAGCACCGCAAACTCATCGCCGCCCAACCGGCTCATGATTTCATTGCGGCGGACCTGGCTCGATACATCACCTGCCACGCGTATCAGCGTCGCATCGCCTGCACGGTGGCCAAACGTATCGTTGATGTATTTGAATTCGTCGAGATCAAAGTAAAGCAGCGCAAGCCGCGTCCGGCTCCGCTCGGCATCGGCGATCATGCGCGCCAGCTCCTCGTTGAAGCGATGCCGGTTGTATAGACCGGTTAACGAGTCGCGCTCGGCAAGGTAAATCAGTTGCTCGGCTGTCTGGCGCTCCAGGGTGACGTCTTCGAATATCCAGATATGCCCGACCGCATCGCCGTTTGCCGCCTCGACCGGATAACACTGCTGCGTGAATAGACGGCCATCGGCCATCTGAATCTCATAGGCGCCTGGTACTTCCCGGCCGCTGCGTAAGGTGAACAGATGCGGTAACTGCTCTTCGGGGCGTGCCAGTACGGTTGCCGACTTCTCGAGTGCGCGCAGCGGGTCTTCGCCCAGCAGTTTCTCACGCGGTGGAATCTGCCACAGCCGGTTGAAAGCTGGATTCGTATACACCACACGGTTATCGGTGTTGACGAACAATATGCCGAATTCCATTGCGGACAGCAGCGCGGATAGTCGTGCATGCTCGTCCTGGGCGCGCTTGAGGTAATCCTGCTGCACCGATTGCGCTTCGCGCAATTCAACGACGGTGGTAGCGAGCCGCTGCTCCGCTTCGCGGCGCTCGCCAACGTCGCGGATGCTGATTCGTATACCCAGATAGTCCTGGCTCTTGCTATAAATCGGACGCCAGTCCGCCGCTCCCCACAGCAGAGTGCCGTCCTTACGCCGCGCACGAAATTCGAAATCCTGCCCTGCATTGCCGCGCAGCGCCTGACGGATTTGGCGGATAGTGCGCGCGACGTCGGCGGGATCGACGAGCCCGGCCGGAAAATTGTCCATGGCCAGACATTCTTCCGGCGTATAGCCAAAAGTGTCCAGCACTCGCGGGTTAATCCATATCAATCTACCCTCGGTGCCGATCCATAGTTCGACGTCATACGAATAGTCGGCGATCGCATGAAACTTTGCCTCGCTTTCAGCAAGTGCTTCGATGCGATCGCGCAATGCGCCCGCCATCATGTTGAAGCTCGCGGTGAGTTTGCCGACTTCGTCATCGCTGACCACGGGCAACTGCACGCTGAAATCGCCTGCCGCTACACGCTCGCTCGCGCGTGTAAGTTGACGCAGGTTACGCGTGAGCCAATAACTAATGAGCGCGATCAGCAGCGCCGATACGGCGAGCGCCAAACTGCCTGTTATAACTGCTTCGCGGATCAACTGCTGGCGGGCACTTTGAATGAAAGCGGTGGCGACACCCAGGCGCAGACTGCCGAGCGATTCGCCGTCTGCCTGAATCGCGACTTCGGTATCGAAGCGGCCGCGGCGAATGCTTTCATCATCGTGCAGCAGCAGACCGAGCGGAGGCAGCGGCGTGTCTGCGCTCCAGCCATTGCGCGCTATCGGATGCCCGGACCGGTCGAACAGAACCAGATAGGTAATGCCGTTGTCGCTGCGCAACGACGATAATACTGAATCTATTGCTTTCGCATCACCGTGCTTGAGCGGCTCGGCGAGCGCGCCCACGAAAAGCTTTTTCTCCTCGTCGAGCCGCAGCAGAGCGCGCTCAACGAGCTTCGCGTTCATCAGATTGACACTCTGCAAGGTCAATCCTGCCAGCATCAGCGCCTGCACCAGGATCGCTGCGAAGAACAGCTTTACCGGCAGCGAACCGATATTCGGAAAGCCCAAATGACGTGATCGTTTCCGGCTACGCGACGCGAAGCCGGCAGCGCTTGTCGGTTCTTGTGGCATTGCCCTCCCTGGCGTCGCTGCAGGCCTCAAAAGTTACGCAAGCTATAGGCGCTTTATGAGCACTTGCGAGCGACGCTGATAATTGTACAGGTCCTGCCGGCGACGCGGTAATTCAGCAACTGATGCAGGATTGTAGCCACGCTCGATGAACCAGTGCGCCGTGCGGGTCGTAAGCGCGAATAAGCGCTTCAACTTCTGCTGCTTGGCGCGCGTTTCGATTGCATGCAGCAGACGCTCGCCCGCGCCGGCACGCCGGTGATCGGGATGTACTGCGAGACCTGCGAGTTCCGCCATTCCTGATTCGTACGGGTAAAGGGCGGCGCAACCGACGATGACTCCGTCGTGCTCCAGCACATAAAACCGGTCAATCTCCATCTCAAGCAAATCGCGCCCGCGCTTAACGAGGATACCTTCGGCCTCCAGCGGCTCGATCAGCCGCAAGATGCCGCCAATGTCGTCAATGCGCGCCTGGCGCAATTTTTCAAGCGGGTCCTGGGTCACCATCGTGCCGACGCCACGATACGTGAACAGTTCCAGAAGCAACGCACCATCCGCGTGGCGTGAGATCAGATGACAGCGCTTCACGCCCGCACGACATGCATTTACGGCACGCGGTAGATACAGCGCGACGTCTCCCGACACCGTTCCGGATCGCGCCAACAGCTTGTCAGCCTGGCTGCAGGTCAGGTCGTGTTTCAGTTCGGCGCGCTTGCCGGTGGTTACACCGGCCGACTCCATGAAGAAGATCAATTTCTCCGCCGATAAGGCAATTGCTGCGGCTGCTGCGAGGTCTTCGAGCGCGAGATTAAAGATCTCACCAGTCGGCGAGTAGCCAACCGGTGACAGAAGAACAAGCTCGTTATGGTCGAGCCGGTCATTGATGCCGACCACATCGATCTTACGCACCTCTCCGGTATGCAAAAGATCGATTCCATTGAGCACGCCGATCGGCTTTGCGGTGACGAAATTGCCGCTCGCGACACGGATGTCGGAGCCCGCCATCGGCGAGTTAGGCAGTCCCATAGACAGCAGCGCTTCGATCTCGACACGCATGCGCCCGCTCGCCTCTTTTGCGCAGGAAAGAGCCACATCGTCGGTGACTCGCAGACCTTGCACGAAGCTCGTCGGGTGTTTGAGTTGCTGCAAACGCGTTTCAATCTGCGGCCGCATGCCGTGCACGAGAACCAGTTTGACGCCGAGACTCGCGAGTAGATTGATGTCATGAATGAGCGCGAGGAATTTCCCGTCGGCAACCACCTCTCCCCCGAATGCAACAACGAAGGTGCGGCCGCCGAACGCGTGTATATAAGGCGCTGCGGCGCGAAACCACTTAACGAAGTCTGCCGAGACGGAAGATGCCATGCGTAGGCGCGTATGCGTCTGTAATGGGAACGCATGTTATGCGAGATGACCGGTGAAGGAAAGCGCAATTCAACATGCAGACGCATTAAATCTGCGCATGCACCGCGAGATGTAATCGCATCAACACGCGCGTAGCAGAAAGCGTCGGGCTTGCTACTTGCAAGCTAGAAGTCGCCCCACAACGTGTTGATCGCCGCGAGTGCCGTCAGCGCGGCGGTTTCCGTGCGCAGCACGCGCGGCCCGAGCCGGACCGCTATAAAGCCGCGTGATATCGCCGCTTCTTGTTCGACGTCTGTGAGTCCGCCTTCCGGACCGGCCAGCAGCGTCACCGTTGCAGGACGCGCCAGATCAGCGAGGCGCATCGGCGCGCCGGGCGACAGCAATACACGCAACTCATCGCCGCCAGACTGGCTCAGCGTCGCAAGCCAGTTCATAAGCGCGTCGGGCGGGACAATATCTGGAACAACATTACGGCCGCATTGCTCGCACGCGGAGATGATCACCTGTTCCCAATGGGCCATACGTTTGACGGTGCGACTTTCGTCTAGCCGGACGATACTGCGCTCGCTATAGAGCGGCCGAACCGCGCAGATGCCGAGCTCGACCGCCTTCTGCAATGTGATATCCATGCGTTCACCGCTCGATATCGCCTGGGCGAGCACGCATTCGATTGGGCTCTCGCGGTCGGCGACTACCGCGTCGGTGAGCTTCACGCTTACGCCGGTTTTGTCGATACGAACGATGCAGGCAGAGAACTCTGTGCCCTCGTTGAATACCGTGACAACGTCACCGCAGCGCCCGCGCAAGACATGCAACAGGTGATGCGCAGCAGCGGGGGGAACGGAGATAACGGCGCCGACGGACCGGGCGTCCGGCGCATGAATGCGGGTGTATTGAGAAACAGCGCGCCGCATGGAGCGATTATGCCATAGCGTATTTACGCCTTTAACCACACGTCCAATGGGACTAAAATCGCCGTTTTTCGCAGCGGCCTCCCGGCCCAAGCGCTCGGCTTGAAAATAATTATTCTCGGTGCAGGGCAAGTGGGCAGCTCCGTAGCGGCAAGTCTGTGCTCGGAAGCGAACGACATTACTATCGTTGATACCGACGCCGCGCGGCTCAAGACGCTGCAGGATCGCCTCGATCTGCGCACCGTCGTCGGTAACGCCGCACACCCGTCCGTATTGACGAACGCCGGTGCTGCGGACGCCGATCTGGTATTTGCTGTCACGCGCAGCGATGAAACCAACCTTGTCGCATGCAAGCTCGCGGCTAAGCTCTTCAATACGCCAACGCGCATCGCGCGCATACGCGCAAGTGATTACCTCGCGCATCCGGAGATCTTCACGGACGATGGATTCGGCGTCGATGACGCTATCTGTCCGGAACAGATCATCAGTGATTACATTGTCAAGTTGATCCAGTTCCCCGAAGCACTTCAAGTGCTGGAATTCGCGGGCGGCAAAGTCGGGCTGGTAGCGGTACGTGCTTTCACGGGCGGCCCCATGGTTGGCCACCAACTCCACGAAATCCGCAGTCATATGCCTAACATCGAGACACGGGTCGCAGCCATCTTCCGGCAGGATGCGCCGATAATTCCGCGCGGACGAACGGTAATAGAGGACGGGGATGAGGTCTTCTTCATTGCTGCCGCGGAAAATATCCGCGGTGTCATGCGAGAGCTCCGGCGCATGGACAAACCGATCCGGCGGGTGATGCTCGGGGGAGGCGGCAATATAGGACAGCGGCTCGCCAAGGCGCTCGAAAATCAGTATACCGTTAAGCTCATTGAATTTAATCGCGCACATGCCGAACGGCTCGCCGCGGAGCTCAACCATGCGTTAGTACTGGCCGGCGACGTCACCGACGAAGAGCTGCTCGAGACCGAGAACGTGGGCGACATGGACGTTTACTGCGCCGTCACCAACGATGATGAGAACAACATCATGTCGTCACTGCTGGCAAAGCGCATGGGCGCGCGCAAAGTGATAGCGCTTATCAATCGTGCGGCGTATGTAAACCTCTTACAAGCGGGCCAGATCGACATTGCGATTTCACCGGCACAAGCGGTCATCGGCACGCTGCTCGCGCGCGTCAGGCGCGGCGATTGCGTTGCCGTACACAGCCTCCGCCGTGGCGCTGCCGAAGCGCT